>Ga0268262_10000327_pt1 | contig 64099 bp, 44 predicted proteins | sample TergutNc150P3_FD_190354 | JGI IMG/M metagenome (GOLD analysis project Ga0268262, IMG submission 190354) | Nasutitermes corniger P3 segment gut microbial community from laboratory colony in Florida, USA - Nc150 P3 (SPAdes) (version 2) | ecosystem: Host-associated > Arthropoda: Insects >... | reverse complement strand
TTGGATAAGAGAGAGCGTCGCACGAACGCCCTGTGCCTCTTTATCTCCCATTCCCCTCCCGTTTGGGAGGTCTTTTTTAGGTCCGTTTTTTTCACGCGTGGAGTGCTTAAAATAAACGAACCTTTTTAATAAACGATGTTTTAGGAGTTTTAGCCGTGTTTACACCGTCTAAAAATAGGTATAACACCAATTCAAAACGATTTTTGATTTCAAAAAGTTCTTGAAAAACTGATTAAATATTGATGAGTATGCGTGTTGTTGACGTATATACATATAATGATATAATTAAAAAAGTGGCGATTTAAATGGTAGATTTAAATGAAAGAACTTCGGAAATAATTAATACGGATAATAATTTTATTAAACTTCCTGATAATATAAATATAGTATTTGGTAAATTTGGATAAAATATTATAACGAGACTCTATCCCCGTTGTTCCCGTCAAATACATACCCATTTAAATATTTGTCTTAACGGGATTTTATTTAAAAAGATTTCATACAATGATCACGGGTGATCTTTACAAGAACTCTTTCGTATAAATTATATTTAAAGACATTTAGCCGCAAGCTCAATAAAATCCCAGGAATTTAAAATCTTCTCGGGCGGGGGGGAGGAAAGTTTCGCTAAATCTCCCGTCATGTTTCCGTTTTCAATTAATGTAAGTACCGCCTGTTCAAGACGTTTCGCGAAAGATTCGAGCTCCGGTAAATTGTCAAGTTCCGCGCGTTTTGAAAGAGCGCCGCTCCATGCGAAAATAAGAGCGGCTGGGTTAGTGCTGGTTTTTTCTCCTTTTTGCCAGCGGTAGTAGTGTTGTTGTACCGTCCCGTGAGCCGCTTCATATTCAAAAACGCCGCTTGGGGAGACAAGAACGCTTGTCATCATCGCAAGGCTTCCCGCCGCGCTCGCTATCATATCGCTTTGGACATCGCCGTCGTAATTTTTGCATGCCCACAAAAAACCGCCTTCGCTTTTTACGGCACGCGCTACCGCGTCATCTATCAACGTGTAGTAATATTCTACTCCGGCGGCGGCGCATTTTTCTTTAAACTCGGTTTCGTACACTTCATTAAAAATCGTTTTAAAACGACCGTCGTATATTTTAGAAATTGTATCCTTCGCCGCAAACCAGATTGGCAGTTTCTCCGCAATCGCATATAAGAAACACGCGCGGGCGAAACTTCTGATTGACTCGTCAAGGTTATGCATTCCCTGAACAATGCCCCTTCCGTTAAAATCAGCCACTTTTATACGGCGTTCAGTTCCGTCGGTTTTGGTGTAAACCAGTTCCACTTTACCCGGTCCTTCAATTTCCATTTCCGCCGCCTTATAAACGTCGCCATAAGCGTGACGACCAATAACTATAGGTGTTTTCCAAGTGTTCACTGACGGTTTCACGCGGCTTACGGTTATCGGCTTACGAAATACTGTACCGTCAAGAATCGCCCTGATTGTCGCGTTCGGACTTGGGTGTAGATTTTTTAAATTGTATTCTTTCTGCCGCGCCGTGTTAGCTGTAATGGTAGCGCACTTTACCCCCACGCCAAGTTTTTTAATGGCCTCGGCTGATTTTACCGTTATTTCATCATTGGTGTTATCCCTATTTGTAAGACAAAGATCATAATATTCGGTTTTTAGGTCTATAAAAGGAAGAAGCAATTTTTCTTTTATTACTTCCCATAGAACATGGGTCATTTCGTCCCCGTCAATCTCGACAATGGGGGTCTTCATATTTATTTTTGCCATGAGTACATTATAGCGGCGTTTTTGGACGGTGTAAACACGGCTAAAACTCCTAAAACATCGTTTATTAAAAAGGTTCGTTTAATTTGCGCACTCCACGCGTTAAAAAAACGGGCTTAAAAAAACCTCCCAAACGGGAGGGGAATGGGAGATAAAGAGGCACAGGGCGTTCGTGCGACGCTCTCTCTTATCCAAATAGTTAGGAGGAATTTTGGAAATGAAAAAACTGATTGTTCTTTCAGTGGTATTCGCGTTGGTGGCTTCCGCCGCTTTCGCTGTGGATTTGAGCGCCAGCATATTCGCTTTGGTAACGCCGGTACAGGGAGACAGCGATTCGGACGACATTTCAGCGAGCGGCGAGTTTAAGCGGATACGTTTTGACGGTTACGGCGAAGTGGCCGAGGGTGCGTTCGGCGGCTGGATTCGCTTTGACGGCGGTTTTAACGGTTATGCGTTTTGGAAACCCATTGACCAGCTTAAAATTGTCATCGGCGGAAATCCCGACGGCATGTACGGAAAAGAAGGGGTAACCGGATGGATGTTCCATGAGAATCCCTATGATATCGGAGCAGCACTTGGCGGTAATAACGTATGGGGATGGGGAGCCGGTTGGCCTTGGGGTGGTGATCCAGGTGGTGCTACTACGTATACACAACACAAAGTTTATGATGCCTCAGGAAATGTAATCGATAGTTGGTATGAAAAGGGAGAAACTGGTGCTAATCCTGGTAATGGAGGTGCTTATAATCTTTACGGTCAAAGAATTGTAACCAGAGACGCATTCTTCGGCGGCTTTGGAGGCAATGCGCTACACCTGAACATTACCCCCTTTGACGTTTTGACGGTTAACCTTGTTCTTCCCTTCTGGGGCGACGGAACGGAAATAGTAGATGCGTTCTTAGGCTTTAAAGCGCAAGTGGACTTAAATTTTGATTTCGGAAACATCGCCGTTACCTATGATAGTAATCCCAATGGCGGAAAAATCTATGCTTATTACGGCGGACCTATCGGACCTCTGGGCCTGGATGTCGGTTTTGCCTACGGGTTTGACGAAGACGGTAATTATTCAATCGGCGCCGGCGTAGGCCTGAAGTTTGCGACGGATATATTCGGTATTAAGTTCCGCGCCGTTACGACTGTTGATATTGATTACTTCCGCTTACTGACCGAATTAAACCCCTACTTCACATTCGGCGACAAGCTTGCGGTTTTTATAGGTCTCGGTCTTTCAATGTCACAGGATATCTGGAGTCTTGATACTACAATAGATTTCCACGTTAACCCGTATATCAGAATCGGTGAAGAGTGGGGAGCGCAATTCCTCGCGGGCTTCCAACTTTGGTCTGAAGGCGGACTTGATAACGGAAAAATCAAGTGGGGCATTCCTATAGCGATTGGATTAAGCTTCTAATTTAGCGTGTACCCTGACCACTCTAGATGGTCACTATTACGAAAGGCTCTCCGCAAGGAGGGTCTTTTTTTGCATACTAACTATGCGATGAATTTTACCGTACCGTGAACCACGAACACCGCAAACTTTTACTCCGTAGCCTGTTGTCGTACGAGTCGGTTCGCAGGCGCGGAGTTTTTATCCGATAGCGCATTGTTGGAACAAGACATATTATTTTAACTACGGAGCTTCACGTAAACACGGCAATCTCGCAAATAACAACCTTTGCGCCTCCGCGCCTTTGCGAGAGTTCTTCGGGAACGATCCCTTAGTATCACCATTCGCGCGGGATAAATCCGTCAGGCATATCTATCTTCATCGTGTCGCCGGATTGCTCTATTACAAATAACCCGGCCTCACGCGCGGCCTTCTTCACGTAGTCCTCGTATATCGCCCCCGCTATCCCCCCCAATATTTTCCTCCGGTCGTTTATTCCGCGATAATGATCTCGTAATATTTCCAGCCGTTTGATATGGTGTTCCACGTCCCCTACTACGGGCCTCGATTTCACCTCTATCGCCATTATGTTTTCGACGTTCTCCATAAACAAATCTATTTCCGTTTTGATTTTTCCGTTCTTACCGTCGTACAGTTTGGTCCCCTTGGTCCCCACCAAATCAAAGTGATACCCCAACTCGTTAAACCGCTTCGCGATACCGGGGGCGACAAGATGTTCCGCCAACTGCCCGAAACGGCGGTGAACTTCCCCCAGCTGTTTGCCGTTCCTTCTCACTATACGCTCGAGCTCCTTATGACCTTCGGCATTTTCCTTAAGTATCTGTTCGAGCTCTTTTTTTCGCTCGGCCTCCTGTTCGGCGATTTCTTTCTTCCACCGATCGAACTCCTCTTTCCGCTTGGCTTCCTTTTCAGCGTTTTTTTTCTTCCACCGCTCGAATTCTTTTTTCAGCTTAGCTTCCTCTTCGGTTTCCCGTTCGACGATTTCTTTCTTCCACTGATCGTGTTGTTCGGCATTTTTTTTCATCCACCGATCAAGCTCTTTTTTCCGCTTGGCATCCTGTTCGGCTTCCCGTTCGGCGATTTCCTGCATCAGCGCCCACACTTTTTCAAAGGTCAGACCCTTCCCGCTGGGCGGGGCTTTTCTCGAGGTTTTTTTCCTGCTCGCGACCGTCGGCATAATTCCTTCTCCTGAAGTTAAAATATTATATCATATTAAAAATGATATTCACACATACCTATATGGGTGCGCATATGCGTGGCGCTTGACCGAAAATGAAAAAAAATTTGAAATAATTACCGCTAACCGCAAGAAATAATTCCTGAAGAATTTCACTCTAGGATAATCGACAAAAATCTTTGATTTTTCTCCGTAATTCATGTAATTTTGCGCTTTTCGCCCGAATTTTTACAAAAAAAAAGCCTTTTTCAGTCAAGCGCCGCACATCCGTACGCCATATTTATGTGCTCTAAAATTTATTTTCCGGAGTCGGTCTATGAAAACTAACAATCGAAATCCCGCCCGATACGAATGGGGACCGTTCCCTTACGGGGACGGGGAACGTATTCCGGACATCCGTTACGATCCGGTGTTCAAAGCCGTATTCACAAAAGACACGCCAACGTCGAGAGGGGCGTTATCGGATCTCGTTTCTGCGCTTATAGGCCGCGTCATCGTAGTGGAGGGGATCACCGCCGACGAACCGCCCGCCCGCGGTATAAGGCGGAAGTATCCGCGTTTCGATATCGCCTGTGGAACCGGAAAGGGCGAACCGATAAACGCCGAAATGTCCATCAACCCGAAACCGAACGGGCTCGATCGTCTCGAGTACCACGCCTAAAGATTATTCGCAGGGCAGGGCATCCGCGGGAAAAACAAAAATTATAGGGATTTGAAAAAGACATATCAAATCACGATTCTCGCGAAGAAAAATTTTTTTTCAGGACAAAAATCTCATACGTAAATTTTTATACTGCGATCCGAAACCCGGGTCTCGCTAGGAGGATAAACCGTAATAATAACCGTCGAACCCGTAAAAACCAAACCCGTAGCAGACAAACCGGTTAAGGAGATGACGAACGCGGAATCATGGACGGTATTTTTTCAATATTCGACAGATTTCGGATAAAGGGCTAAAATAATCGAGATAATCGATAGGGAGGAAGGCATGGCGATGGCGGTAAAAACCATGACGGGCTTCACGCGGAAAGAACTGGATTACATACGCGAGTCTTACCGGATAAAATGCGATCCGGACTATCAGGACGAAGCGGTGACCGCAAGGCGTAAAGCTCTTAGGTCGGGCCGCAGGGAAGGCCGTAATGAAGCCAACATTGAGAACGCCGGAAAGATGAAGGCCGACAATATGCCTGTATCTCAGATCGGTAAATATACCGGGTTATCCGAGGATATTATCGCTGAAATATAGTTTAAAAAATCTTGAATTGGTTTTTATAGGTTCGCGAAAAATTATAAGTATTAATTCCCGAAGATCTCTCGCAAAGGCGCAAAGGTTGTTGTTTACGGGATTGTCGTTTTCCCGTAGCTCTGTAATTAAAGTTATATATCTTGTTCCAAAAATGCGCTATCGTACAAAAACTCTGCGCCTGCGAACCGAAGATTCGATAGGCTTTCCGCAAGAGAAAATTTCAAATAATGAATTTTATCGCGAACTACCGCAAACCGACACGGACAACAACAAGTTGCGGAGTAAAAGTTCGCGGCGTTCGTAGTGTTACAATGTTGCGGTGTTCGTGTGGGTTGCGGTAAAATTCTTTGCGCTGTTGGCGCATAAAAAAAGGCCCTCCTCGCGGAGAGCCTTTCGTAATAGTCCGACCACTCTGGAGTGGTCAGACTACGCGTCAAATTAGAAGCTTAACCCTATACATACGGGAACGCCCCACTTGATTACGTCAATGTTGCCTTCAGACCAAAGTTTGAAGCCGACGAGGAATTGCGCGCCCCACTCTTCACCGATCCTGAGGTACGGATTAACGGAGAAATCTAATTCAGAAGCGGAACTCCAGTTATCCAACGTCATACAAAGACCAAGGTTTAAAAAGACCGCAAGCTTGTCGCCGAACGCGAAATAGGGATTTAATTCGGTCAGTATGCGGAAGTAGTCAATATCAATAGTCGTAACGGCGCGGAACCTAATACCGAATGTGTCAGTCGCGAATTTCAGACCAATGCCGGCGCCGATTGAATAATTAAGATCTTCGTCAAATCCGTAGCTAACACCTACGTCCAGTCCCAGAGGTCCGATAGGTCCGCCGTAATAAGCGTAGATTTTTCCGCCCGCGCCGTCGCCGTTGCCGTCATAGGTAACCGCGATGTTTCCAAAATCGAAATTCAAGTCAACTTGCGCTTTGACTTTTAAGATCGCGTCCACTATTTCCGTTCCGCCGCCCCAGAAGGGAAGAACAAGGTTAACCGTCAGAACGTCAAATGGTGTGATGTTCAGGTGCAAGCCATTGTCGCCAAAGCCGCCGAAGAACACGTTTCTTGTTTTAATGGATTGACCATAGCTGTTATCATTCGGACCGCCGTTCCATCCCCATATGTTATTGCCTCCAAACGCGGCTCCCATATCATAGGGATTCTCATTGAACATCCATCCGGTTATACCTTCTTTCCCGTACATACCGTCGGGATTTCCGCCGATGACAATTTTAAGCTGGTCAATGGGTTTCCAAAACGCGTAACCGCTAAAACCGCCGTCAAAGCGAATCCAGCCGCCGAACGCGCCCTCGGCCACTTCGCCGTAACCGTCAAAACGTATCCGTTCAAAACCGCCGCCTGCCGTAATATCGTCCGCATCGCTGGCTCCCTGTACCGGCGTTACCCTACCAAACACGCTGGCGCTCAAATCCACAGCGAAAGCGGCGGTAGCCACCAACGCGAATACCACTGAAAGAACAATCAGTTTTTTCATTTCCAAAATTCCTCCTAACTATTTGGATAAGAGAGAGCGTCGCACGAACGCCCTGTGCCTCTTTATCTCCCATTCCCCTCCCGTTTGGGAGGTCTTTTTTAGGTCCGTTTTTTTCACGCGTGGAGTGCTTAAAATAAACGAACCTTTTTTTTAAGCAGGTGAACGCGCCTAATGCGGGGGTGTTTTATGGATTAAATGAAAAAATTTACCGACTGTTTTGTTATAATTGAGAAAAAATATATGTGAAATTTATTGAAAAAAAGCCCGCTAAAATAAATATTTATTCAGTTTTTCAAGGACTTCTTTAAAATCAAGAGGTTTACCTACATGATCGTTCATACCGGCTTTAAGGCATCTTTCAATGTCTTCGCGGAATACGTTGGCTGTCATGGCTACAATCGGAATTGTTTTGGCCTGCGGGAAAATTAATTTCCTGATGCATTGGGTAGCGTCATAGCCGTCCATTTCGGGCATCTGCACGTCCATGAAAATCATATCGTACTTTTCAGGAGCTTCGGCAAACTTTCGCACGGCTTCCAGACCGTTTTCCGCGGAGTCTATCATTAACTTTGTCGGTTCAAGCAAGGCTTTTACAATCTCGCGGTTAATCTCCACATCTTCCACCAAAAGTATACGTTTTCCGTCAAATACGCCGTTAATATTTTCCTGCGTCGTTTCCAACTGCCGCTTGTCAACGGTTAAACACATGTCTATCATTTCCGCGATGGCGGACGGGAACAGCGGTTTGGATAAGAAATTGTCAACACCCGCTCTTTTCGCGTCATCCATAATTATGCCCAATTCCGCGGCGGTAATCATTATCACTACCGAGTTATCGGGTATACGTTTCTTCAATTCATGTGCCAACTGCATACCGTCCATACCGGGCATTTTCCAATCAATAAAATAAATATGGTAGGCTCCGTTCTTATTTATAAGTTCAAGCGCTTCTTCCCCGCTCTTTGCGGTGTCGCAAAATACTTCCAATCTTTGCGTAATATCGCTGAAATAAGCCAAAACATCCGGATCGTCGTCTACAACTAAGACACGGACATTTTTTATATTAACATCAGATTCTAAAAGTCCTACTTTCTCCTGAGTGCCGCGCTGTAACTTAACGGAAAAATAAAAGGTTGAGCCTTTTCCCAGATCGGATTGAACGTCTATCTTGCCGCCCATCAATTCCACAATGTTTTTTGAAATAGCGAGTCCAAGCCCCGTGCCGCCGTATTTGCGCGTCGTGCTGGACTCGGCCTGTTCAAAAGATTTAAACAGCTTCGCCTTCTGTTCGGGGCTTATGCCGATTCCGGAATCACTCACCGAAATTTCTATGGTACATACGCCGTTTCCTTCCTCAACAAGGCGCGTAGAAAGGGAGATAGAACCTTTTTCCGGCGTGAATTTAATCGCGTTACCGAGCAGATTGGTTAGAATTTGAGCAAGCCGCTGGTCGTCCCCTATCAACATCCGCGGAATGGAGTGGTCGATATGTACGGAAAATTTTTGACGCTTTTCGTCTATGCGGAAATTGACGACATTTACAACCCGCCGAAGCATCTTTTCAAAATCAAATTCGACCGGCGAGAGTTCAAATTTGTTGGCTTCAATTTTTGACATATCCAGAATATCGTTGATTACGCCGAGCAGATGATTCGAAGCGTCTTCTATCTTATTAAAACAATAATCTTTACGTTCAATATCGGGAGCGGATTTTCCTATCGTGAGCATTCCTATTATCGCGTTCATAGGCGTGCGAATCTCATGGCTCATGTTGGCAAGAAAAGCGCTCTTGTGCCTGCTCTCCCTGTCCGATTTGCTTCTCGCGGAATCAATCCTAATCAGCACAAAAATCATTACCGCGCTCAATATGCTTAAAATCAAGGCCATGTTCGTTACATCTTTATAATAGAGATTCTTCACCGCCAAAAGACCCAAATACCAACCGTTAGGAAGCGGACGGATAAAAGCGATGCATTTTTCACCTTTCCAATTTACCAGCGGAGCTTCCGAAACTCTTCCGTTTTTTTCTAAATCATCCACAAGTGTCGAGAGGGGAATTATAGAATCGGAAAATTTCATTTTTTCAAATTTCGGATTCGGGTGGGCAAGCAATGTCAAATCATTGGCGGCTAAAAATCCGTAACCGTTTTTGGTAAGGGAGGTATTAACAACTTTTTTTCCGATATAGTCGATGCGTACGTCAATACACGCTACGCCTATGTAATTTTTTTCATAATCATATAGACTATATGAATACGTTATAATAATTTCGTTTGTTACCGCGTCATTGTAAGGCGGCGTTTCAACAATACTGCCGCCGCGCGAGCGGGCAAGTCGATACCAAAGATGATCGGCGGGAGAAAAGCCGCTTTGCGGAATAATATTAATACCGTTAAAAAAGACAGGACCGTCAGGAAGTCTTTCAATATAAGCGTAAAGTTTGTTAATACCAAGTCCGATGTTTTCCCTTACCTGTAAAAAAGATACTATATTATTGGTGTATTTATTCATTTTTACGATATCTTCCCCGTTCAGGATCATGTCGCGTATGGTTTGCCCGAAACTTCCAAGTATCGCCTGCGGTTCAAGAAGATCGGATTCTATTCGGGCTTCCACAAAATCAAGCACGTTTTCCGTATTCCGTACTAAATTGTTCCGCACGATTCCGGCGACAAAATAATAACTGAAAATAACCATAAGAAAAAAAGCGAAGATCGTAAAAATCATCTGTATAGGAATAGGACGTTTGGGAATTATTCTATTTAAAAAAGCAGAAAGTTTTGACATCATTATCTCCATTAATTAGTTAGAAAACTTTTTAATTTTTCCAGGACTTCATCAAAATTCAACGGTTTCCCCAGATGTCCGTTCATGCCGGCCTGAAGACACTTTTCAACATCTTCGCGAAAAACATTAGCGGACATAGCTATTATCGGTATATCTTTAGCTTTTGGCAAGTTCATCTCCCGAATGCGCCGCGTCGCCTCATAACCGTCCATTTCCGGCATCTGTATGTCCATAAAAATTAATTCATAGTCGTCGGGTTTCTCGCTGAATTTTTGCACCGCATCCTTTCCATTTACGGCGCAGTCTATCTCCAGTTTGGTAGGCTCGAACAGCGCCAATACTATCTCGCGGTTTATATCCACGTCCTCGGCCAAAAGTATGCGCCGTCCCTCAAAAATCCCGTCAATATTTATTTCTTTCTCTTCCTTTCCGTTCGCTGCGGAGGCGCCGTCATTTGTTTCATCACTCTCGCCTTTTTTCGCCTTTATCGTAAATGTAAAAACAGAACCTTTTTCCAATTCGGATTTTACCCAAATTTGTCCGCCCATCATTTCGACAATGCTTTTGCAGATGGCAAGCCCAAGCCCCGTGCCTCCGAACCGGCGCGTCGTAGACGCTTCCGCCTGTTGAAACGAATTGAATAGGCGTTTCTGCTGTTCGGCGCCGATGCCGATTCCTGTGTCGCTTATTGAAATTTCCAATACGCAAAAATCGTTTTCTTCTTCCAGAAATTTGGCTGTTAGGTGAATAATGCCCGCCTCGGGCGTAAATTTAACGGCGTTTCCAAGCAGGTTGGTAATAATCTGGGCAAGCCGCTGATCATCGGCGATAATGGTTCGCGGAATATTATCGTCTATATACACATTGAGCTTTTGTTTTTTTTCGTTCACGCGGAAGTTGATAACATCAACGACCCGCCTAACCATCTTCTCAAACTCGAACTCTTCAGGCGACATTTCAAATTTTCCGGCTTCGATTTTTGACATATCCAGAACATCGTTGATTACGCCTAAAAGATGCCGCGACGCGTCTTCAATTTTTGTAAGGCAGTAATCCTTGCGCTCAATATCGGTAGCGGGTTTTCCTATCGTGACCATGCCGATAATGGCGTTCATCGGCGTGCGCATTTCATGGCTCATATTGGCAAGGAATGTCGATTTGGCGCGGTTTGCCGCCTCCGCGGCTTCCAGCGCGGTTTCCAGTTCAACCTGAAGCTTAACAAGCTCGGTGAGGGTACGCCTCATATCAAAAGCGATTTCGCCGCGTTGAATAGATCCGACGGCAAGCAGACCCCAGGAGCGAAGGATAAACAATTCCGTTTCGGGGAAAACACGCTTGGTTTTATAATCATCAAAACTGATATATCCCCAGAATTTCTCCTTTAAAAATATCGGAAACACAAGGATGGATTGAATTTTAAAAGCGGATAAATATGTTCTTTCCGGCTCGGTAATGTTGTCAATAATCTCGTTCACATACCCGCCGTTATTAAAGAGAATTTCCCAATTCGGCAAAATGTCCTTATAGGAGAAATCGGTATTTAAGTCCAATTCAGGCAGTCCGTTATTCGCCCAACTGCACACAAGCCTGTAGTAGAGCCCGTCTTCCTTACGGCTGTTTTGCCAGACGGTAACGCGGTCAACTTTAATATGCCCGGCAATCATCTCCATAGCCTTGCTTATCGTCGCTTTATACTCCCACGCGTCCGATTCCAGAAGAAGGACCGCGACATTATTGACCAGACTTACAAGTTTATGCTGTTTGTGAATTTCGATGGTGCGTTTGTATACAATATCTTCAAGCCATATTTCCGTAAAACGTCTTCTTTGAAAGAAGAAAATTAAAAGCGCCAGTATAAATAAAAGCAAAATAGCCGCGGTAATTAACAACAGGCGCTGTAAACGTTCCAGCTTTACCCTGTAGTCAAAAGTCTTTCGCATCCATTGTCCCGAGATTCCCTTTGTATCAACAAGGCGAAGCGCCTTATCGACAACAGAACAAAGAATAGTCTCGTTTTTATTAAATCCGAAGGTACAATCGGAAGAGTAATCGAATACGATATTCGCCTTGAAGCCCGAGCGTTCATAGTAATTGGTCAGCATAAGGAGTTGAATTAAATTCGCCATCACCAAATCAACTTCGCCGCGTTCCAAAGCGAGAAAAGCGTCATTTGAGTTTTTGTACTCAACCGTGTTTTTATGGTCCGGAAACCAGCCGCGGAACAATGAAGCGTAGGCGGTATCCTTAATTAAGCCTACTCTTGCGCTCAGTAAATCATTTATCCGAACGCCGGGATAATCCGATTTGGATATTAGCGCGTAATTATCCGCCATAATAGAGGTCTTTGGCCAAATGAATAATTCCGCGCGGTCTTTTGTCTGTAAAAGATCGGTTATCATCGATACTTTTCCAGTTTCAAGCGAATGAAGTAATTCAGGCCATTCCGCGTTTTTGCCGTTGGTAATTTTAAAAGTTAAATCTGTAAGCGCCTCTATCTCCCTTAATACGTCATAAGCAATACCCTGAAATTCTTTTTCATGTTTATTATAAAAACTAATCGGGTAATTATCATACTCGGCGGCAAATGATATTACGGGATGATTTTGCAAATACGCTTTTTCTTCTTCGGATAGACGCGTTAACAGCGTATGACGTTTATACTCGCTTTCCCCCGTTTTATACAGACCGTTTAAATAATTTAAAGCGCCGTTTTGCAGGGCTTTTTGTACAACGGAGATAATGGGCCAAAGGTCGCCGTTACCGGTCGCCAGGGAAACCGGACTGTAAATTACGGGTAAGAAATCCTCGGATATTATGTCATTGAAAGAGCTAAAAGAACTCTCCATGGAACTCTCCAAGAAAAAAGCGTCGGCCTCAAGGTTTTTAAGTTTTTGATAGGCGGTATTATAATCGTTCACAAGTATAATTTCATACTCACCCTGCAAGCGCGAGATAACGTCCCTTGCCGTGATGGTGCCTTCAAAAAAACAACAGCGCAACGGACGCAAACTGATAACTTCTAAAATGGGCTCACTGTTCGCAAGCCGTAATGTTTTTACGGTACGTCCCGCGATAGCGTCCGTCATTAACCATGTTTTTTTCCGCTCATCGGTAGCGGTCATTTCTCCGGTAAAATCAATTTCGTTTGAGTTTATCCCCGCCATTAAATCGCCCCATTCATAAATAGCGGGTATAAACGGGATATCAAAAAGATGGGAAAACCATTCGCATAACAAGGCGGAAAATCCTCCGATTTCGCCGTTTCCAATATTGAAAGTTTCAACGGTTGACAGCATACCGTAAACAAAGGAATTTTTTTTCTCCTTAAGCGCCCCGATAGCGGCTATTTCCTCATTTGTTACGCCGGGGATATCCCGATACGAAGCAAACGCGAAATTTTCATTGTTGGCGTTTTTCGACGATTTTCCGCAACCTGAAAATAAAATCAATGAAAAAGCAAGGACCGTAAATAAAATTTTTATATAAAGAAGCGTCTTCCGTCTTATATTATTTTTTAATAATTCAACTGACATCCGATCTTCCTCATTCTAATAAATATTTTCTCAATTTTCCCATGACCTCTTCAAAATCAATCGGTTTGCCGACATGGTCGTCCATTCCGGCGTCAAGGCATTTTTCAATGTCCTCGCGGAATACGTTCGCCGTCATCGCGATTATAGGAACTACATTTGTTCGTCCGTATTGCCTTTTTTCATCGAGTTCCGATTCTATTACCCTGATACGCCTTGTCGCTTCATAACCGTCCATTTCGGGCATCTGTATATCCATGAAAATCAAATCGTATTTGTCCGGATTTTCTTTGAATATGCGCACCGCTTCCACTCCGTTTTCCGCGCAATCTATCTCTAACCGCGTCGGTTCAAGCAGCGCCATTACGACTTCGCGGTTAATTTCCATATCTTCAACCAATAAAACGCGGTGTCCCTCTAAAACACCGTTTATATCCATTTGTTTATCTTTAGCCTGATCTTCGTCTATACCCAGACATTCATTAATAATTTCAGCCAGGGTAGACGCGAACAGGGGTTTTGACATGAATTTGTCAACGCCCGCTTTTTTCGCCTCGCTTTCAATGGCGCTCCAATCGTCGGAGGAAATCATTACAATTACCGAATCTTCCTCCTTTCGCGCCTTTATTTCACGCGCCAGTTGCAGACCGTCCATATCTGGCATTTTCCAATCGACAAAATAGATATTAAAGCCGCCCTTCCGCTCCATAAGAGAAAGAGCTTCCTTTCCGCTTACCGCCGTCTCGCACGTTATGCTGAAACCCTGCGCTATCTCCTTGAAGTACGATAATATTTCCGGGTCGTCGTCTACGGCGATGACGCTGATGTTATCCCAATTAACATCGATGGGCAAAAGTCTTTGCTTTTCACTTACCGTACCGCGCTTAACCTGAACGGTAAAAATAAAAGCTGCTCCTTTTCCGACTTCGGATTCAATCCAAATCTTGCCGCCCATCATTTCCACGATGCTTTTGGAAATAGCAAGACCCAGCCCCGTACCTCCGAACTTGCGCGTCGTACTGCTTTCCGCCTGTTGAAAAGAACTGAATAGGCGTTTTTGCTGTTCGCGGCTTATGCCGATCCCCGAGTCCTTTACGGAGACTTGAATGGTACAGAGTCCGTTTTCTTCCCCCAAAAAACGCGCGTCAAGGGTAATGGCGCCTTCTTCAGGCGTGAATTTTACGGCGTTACTCAACAGGTTGGTAATGACTTGCGCCAGCCGTTGGTCGTCGGCAATCATGTTTTTGGGGATGTCCTTATCGACATGCACCGAGTACTTCTGCTTTTTTTCGTCCATGCGGAAATTAATAACCGTGGAAACTTTTTGAAGCATTTTATCAAAAACAAACTCGACGGGGGACAATTCCATCTTGTTAGCTTCAATTTTTGACATGTCAAGCACGTCGTTAATAACCCCAAGCAGGTGCGTTGACGCGTCTTCGATTTTACCTAACGCGTAATCTTTGTGTTCTATGTCCTTCGCGTTTTTGCCGATCGTCGTCATGCCGATTATCGCGTTCATCGGCGTGCGCATCTCGTGGCTCATGTTTGAAAGGAATTCCCCTTTCGCCTTGCTTGCCGCGGTCGCCTTGTGAAGCGCGTCCCTGAGTTTTGTATTATAAATGTCGCGCATGATTACGCCCGCGATGGTGCTCGCTATCATGCCGACGAAATTTTTCTCTACGCTCGTCCACTGGCGCGGCTCCGACTTTTGTTCCACGCTTAAAATTCCCCACAAACGGCCTTCGACATAAAGCGGAGCCGCGATAAAAGCCTTCACGTCAACGGTTAACATGGGACGGAAAGATTCGTTTGAATTGGTGGCGATATCGTCGCAGAAAACAACCGCCGTCGTAGTGTAGTCGGGCAGTCTTTCCGGAAAATACGACCTGATTACGGACAATAAATCAAATTGCGCGAGGCATGGAGGAGTACTATCCGCGACCCAGTGATACGCCAGATAGGTGCTTTTACGAGCGTAATCAATACCGTAAATATACACCAGTGAAACCTTGTGATACCGTCCCAATTTTGAAATGGCTTCCCTTACATAGTTTTCCGAATCGCCGGATGAAATAAAGCCCCTTGAAATTTCAGATATAAGTTCCTGCTGTTCAAGCCTGATTTTTAGCAATTCGCTTTGTACCTGTATGTTTTTTTCCAGATTTTTAAAATTACGCAGATCGTATTGGTATGCCATCACCACATACTTCCCGTTATACCTTGTGCGCATAAGCGTAACTTCATAAGGAACGGGCTTTCCCTCGGAAGTAATACTTACCCATTCCAGAACCAGTTTTTCCCCGCTCAACGCCCTTCTGATTACATCCGGCACCTTATCCGTGGATTTTCTTCCATCATCCTGAAATTCAGGTGAAAATTCATAAAAATGCTCGATATAGTATTCTTTTGTAGTCCCTAATCCCTTCAAGGTAATATCGTTGCAGTCAATAACGCAGGCGTTTTCGTCAAAAACGGTAAAGCCAAGCGGCGAAGCGTCAAGTACGGCGCGGTTAAATTCGTTAACATCGACTATCGTGCGCTCCATCTCGGAACGTATGACGGTATTCGCGCAAAGGAACGCCGCCGAGCGCATCATATCAACGCTTTCCTCTTCAAAAAAGCGCTCGACGTGGCGGTCTTCAAGAAGAGCGAAACCCCAAAAAACTTTATTAAAAAATAACGGCGTTACAAACACCGTCACGGAGCCGAATGAACGTAACATATCCGCTTCGGGCAGAAGGCTTACCGGACTGTTAATCGTCACGCCTGATGATAAAAGATCCTTCCAACGCGGCGCAAACTGTTCATAAGTGACATTCTCAAGTCCTTTGGTAGGTATCGTAGTACCGCCCGATTCCCTGTCCCAGCGGTATATCTGCGATACGTACAAATCGCTATGAATGGTAAAGTTCCGCCAAATTGAAAATCTGTCCAAGTTGAATATGTCGGCGATCTCCCTCACGCCCGCCGTCATGGTTTCTTCAAATTTTTCCTTACTGTTCGAGAGAAATATAACCGCAGCCCTGTTCAGCGTATCCGCCATTTTTTCGCGGCGTTTAAGCGTCTCAATGGCCTTTTCGGCGGTATGTTCGGTATTTACCCTGATAATCGCGTTGGAGAATATACGCGCCGCGGTGTGCAGTAAATCGGCGCAGTCCTTATCAAAATATCGATCGTTTGTATGATCCTGAAAGGTTACCGCGCCCCATAAATCACTATGCGTAAAAATGGGTATGAGCAGTATCGATTTAATGCCGTACACGCCCATAAAAGCCGCCTGGGCTTCGTTATAATCGCTTTTCCGTATTCTTACAGTTTCGCCTTTTTCAGCGATCGCCAACAAATTTTCCAGAACCGGAATCTTTGGTAAAATCCGCAATTCTTCGGCAAGGGACATCAAACCGCCTTCCGACCTGTCCCAGCGGTAGACCTGTCCGAGGCGTCTGCCGCCTTCAACGTCCGTCATCATATAAAAAACTACGCGATCAAGTCCTACGGCGTCCGCAAAAGGCCGTATACCGATGGTCATTACTTCTTTAAAAGTTTTTTCATGGTTAGCTGAAAATATTTCTATTGAATTGTTCAAAGCCTCAACAATGGACGCGCGGCGGGAGAATAAAAACTTCGTTCTCTTTTTGGCGCTCTTGCCTTTTTTTTCAGCCGTGCCGTTATTTGATTTTATTTTTTTTATCAACGCGTTAAATATTGACATATATTTATCCTTTAACAGATTGAGGAATATTATTTTTTAAATAATTTCCAATAATGTTTACAGCCTCGTCAAAATCACTATGCAGTAAATATTCGGAAATGGCGCTTAGAAGTTCCTTAATTGAACGCGGCCATTTCTTTCGCGCCAATTCCTCCATCGCGGTATTGGCGCTATGTTCATCATACTCACCGCACGCCTTTTGAATAATGAGCAATTTTTCGCCCAGAAACGCCATGTCATTTTCTGAATCCTCCCGCGCCTCATCGGCGTCATCTTCGTTTAATTTGTATTTTTCTATTACCTTACTTAAAGCTTCCAAAAACGGAGCCGTCTTTTCCGATATGAACTGTATATTTTCCGTTCTTCCGGCTTTTTCCAATTCAAACGCGTCGGCGGAAAGATCGGCTTCGCCGATACTCGCGAGCGTACTTTTCATCGCGTGCGCGTTAACGACAAACTGCCGTATATCATCCCCCCTGCGGTACGAGTTATTATGTATTAGGGTCATTCTTTCAAACGCCTTTTCAGCGTCGCGCACAAAAACCGATTTTAACCCATCATCGGGAATCGGTTTTATTTCCTTATTGGCGGACATTTTAATAATTGCCGCCTGCTTCTGAGCCGCTTTAACCACCTCGGGTGGATACTTGTCGCGTATAAATTTATTTAAATAAAAGTTCAGCTGGCGTATATCTATTGGTTTGGAAATAAAACCGTCGAACCCGTTCTCCATAAACATCTCCGCCATTCCCGCTAAGGCATTCGCCGTCAACGCTATTATCGGATAAGTATAACCTAACCGGCGTATATTTTTAGTAGTTTCAATGCCGTCCATATTAGGCATGAAATGATCCATAAATATTATATCAAAAGTGGAGCCCGCCTTTATCTTTTCAATCGCTATAAACCCGCTTATGGCGGTTTCAATCGACAGGCAGTACGGCGACATTAGCCCTCTCGCGACATACAGGTTTGTTTCCATATCGTCCACAATCAGAACCTTGCCGTACGGCATATATTCGCGTACCAACTGCGACGTTTTATTCGCCTGCCGCGCCTCCTCATGATGAAACCGCATGAGGCTTTCGGCGGCTTCTTTGCCTAACGCGCTTGAGTCCGCGATACCCTGCGGCAGGCGTACCGTAAATACGGAGCCTTTACTAACCTCGCTTTCCACGGAAATCGTGCCGTTCATCAATTTGACAAGATTATTAGTTATGCTCATGCCCAAACCCGTTCCCTCTACGGCGCGGTTGGTTTCCATATTAAAGCGCGTATATTCGTCAAATAGTTTGTCAATCTGTTCACGGGTCATGCCCTGTCCCGTGTCGGTCACGCGGAACATAAGAGTCAGCTGGTCGGAGTCTTCCTGCGGCGGATTTTCGGCGGCGACCGACATGGTAATATTGCCTTTATCCGTGTATTTATAAGCGTTGGAAAGCAGGTTATTTAAAATTTGCTTTATTCTTAATTCATCACCCAACAGTTTGACCGGAATATTTTCATCAACGACAAGGCTGAATTCAATCGGTTTATAATCGTATTTATAGATATTCATATTCATAGCGTCATTGATAAGACTCGCGACCTCGTAAGGAAGCCGCGCCAGTTCCAGTTTACCCGCCTCGATTTTTGACATATCCAGTATGTCGTTGATAATGCCGAGCAGTAAATAGCCCGAAGCGTTAATTTTACCCAGAGCTTCCTTAAATTCGGCTGGAAGCGATTTATCTTGAAGTTGTATCTCCGCAATGCCAAGAATCGCGTTCATCGGCGTACGCACTTCATGGCTCATACGGGACAGAAATTGGCTTTTGTAACGGTTGCTCTGTTCGGCGAATTCTTTCGCGGCGATCATTTCGGTCATATCGATAGCGTGTTGGATATGGACGGTTCTGCCGTCATACCATTCAATATACCTGTCCATACAGCGGTAAATACGTTTTGTCGCGGTGTAGTGTACCTCCCATATAATTGTATTATCCGGTTCTTTGTCAAGTTTGCGGCAGGGGCAAAAATCGCATTTTTTATCAACATTCTGTATTATTTTATAACACTTTTGCCCGATACAATCCGAGTCCAGATTTAATTCCTGTCTCATGTAGTCATTTACAAAGAGAATCTCTCCGGTATCGGGAACGGTAACATAGATTACCGCGTCAATGCCATTTAAGATATTTTCCATTATGCTGAGCGATCGCCGGGATTCATTCATCTGAGCGATTGTCTTTCTTAACTCGCGTAAATCGTATGTATATCCCATAACAATAAAATCATTATTATACTCAACGCGTACAAGGGTAACATCGCAGGGTATCATCTCTCCGTCTAATTTTCTGTGTAACCATTCAAAACGGCAATAACCTTCGTTAAAAGCTTTTTTTACATTTTCAAAGGCTACCTCTTTTGTCAACCTCCCATCCTGCTGATATTCGGGAGAAAGTTCAAAAAATCTATTACAATACTCATCTTTACTTTTCATATCAAATATTCTCAACGATTCCAGATTGCAGTCGATAAGATTATAATTACTGTCCCAAAAATTCGTCCCGACGGGAACGGAATCAAACATAGCGTGCATCCGCTTATCGGCCTCGCGCAGTTTGTTGGTCTGCAAATTCCTGTTAATGGCGTTGCTCATCATTAAAGCTACGGATGATAATATGCGTATTTCATCATTTGAAAAAGCCCTCTCGCGCCGGCAGTCATCTATGCTGAAAAACCCCCAAAAATCATTATTTATAAACATCGGGATGGCAAAAAGGGATTGTATCCCGTAATTGGTAAAAAAATTCCTTTCGTTTTTCGGCATTCTGGACAGAGGTATGTTTATATGTTCGCCGCGTAAAAACATTTTTTTCCACTCGGGTTTTTGGCTGTTGGGAATATGCATGCCTATGGGAATCTGTTTACAGCGGTGGCCGTAATCGCTAAGCCATTCGTATTTAAGGGTAAAACAAAGCTCTCCGTCAATAAATTCATTACTCCAAATATGAACACGGTCCACGTCCAAACAGTATCCTAAAAGTTCAAAGCTCTTTACCAATAACGAGTCAAAAGATTTTTCATCGCTGATGGACAACAGGATATTGGCCGCGGCATTTACCGTATTTAATAAATGTTCCCGGCTGTCAATTCCGCTCATCATTTTCTTTAATTCGCGCAAATCGCGCAGATAAAAAGCTAAAGCGTATTCATTATTAAACTTAACGCGCACGCCGGTAATTTCACACGGTATCGGCTCTCCGTCCAGTTTCTGGTATGTCCATGTAAAGCAGTAGTAACCGTCAGAAAGCGTTTTTTCGATATATTCATTAATTCTTTTTTCCGACGGACTCCCGTCCGGCTGATATTCAGGCGAGAGCCTGTTAAATTTCTCAAAATACTCCTGTTTGTCCGATATTTCAAACAGATTAAGCGCGCTTTCATTACAATCAATAAACTCAAAATCTCTTTTCATAATATTCGCGCCTAAAGGCATGGCGTTAAATAAAATTCTTAAACGTTCTTCAACATTGTTTCTCTCCTCGGAAATACGCAATAAAATAACAGACAGTAAAATCGACAGCACCGTACCCAGAGTGATAAGAATCAACGCGAGGTTTCTTGTGCCCTGGTAATACAGGTTTTCTGGCGTTATAACTCCGATGTACCAGCCGTTATAGAGTTTTTCAACAAAGAGAACGCTTTTAACGCCCCTGTAATTGGTCGTCTTAAATTCGGAAACAGAACCGCGATGCTCCAATTCAGCGACAGAGGCCGCAATGCCGATATTAACGTCATGTAACGCCTTGCCCGGCATCGAAGAATCCGGATGGGCCATTATCACCAGGTCTTCACCTAACATAAATCCGAAACTTTTCTCGGAAAAAGGCGTATAAATGGCAAGTTCTCCGATTCTGTCAAAATTCATTTCCAGACAAACGACACCTAACGCTCCCCCGTCGGCGTTAAAAATACGGCGGGAAAACGTAATACGGCCTTTTGGGAACGCGTCGTCAAAATAAGGCTGGGTGATTCCTATATCGCCGTTCGCCTCCACGGCCGCCTTATACCAGGGAAGGTCTTCCGGCTTATAACCTTCCGCCGAAAAGTAAAGCGCGTTTCCCGCGGTGAAAACTTTGCCCTGAAAGTCAAAAATACCGTAAAAACCAATTACGCCCGAAAGACGGTTTTCCTCGTTACTTTGCACATAATTATTGATATACAGTACAAATTCCCGTATCGTTTCCGTATTATTTCCCCATAGAATCATACCGCGTATCGTCTGGGCGATACCCGCTAAAATCGTCTCCGGTTCCAGCATGGCGGCTTTAATGTTGGCCTCGGTATAGGAAATGGATTCTTTTACCCTTTTCCGCAAATTTTCATTTTCAATTCTGCTTACAAAAAAATAAGTGGTAATCACCATCAACGCAAAAGCTGAAAAAATCACCGCTACTTGCGCGTGAAAACGCAGTTTCCGCATTTTTTTAAGAAAAGAAGTCATTATGATAAAGCTCCCCTGACAGCTTTAATTTGATCTTTTACTTTAGTAAACACTTCTATGATTTTCGGGTCAAATGCCTTGCCGGATTCCGCCTCGATAATACCGGCCGCTTCCTCGTCGGTAGCCGGTTCCTTATACGACCGTTTGGAAACAATCGCGTCATATACGTCAACAATCGCCAAAATGCGCCCCTGCAAAGGAATCTCTTCTTCTTTAAGTCCGTGCGGATAACCTTTACCGTCCCATCGTTCATGGTGATATTCCGCGAATAATTTGGCGTTGGACAAATATTCCTCTTCGCCAATCTGACTTATCATTCTGTCGATTATCCGCGCGCCTTCCGTGGTGTGGAGTTTTATTTGCTCATATTCCTCACCGGTCAATCTGCCGGGCTTATTTAAGATCGCGTCTATAACATGGATTTTTCCCAAGTCATGCAATCGGGCCGATGAAACCACTTTTTCCATATCCCAGTCGCGCATTTCGTCGGTATACACTCCGTATTTTAACATTCCTTCTATCATTATTTTAACGTACGCCGACGTTCTGTCGTTATGTCCGCCTGTCTCTTTGTCGCGTTCTTCAACCACATCCGCCAAAACGGTTACAATGCCGTTTTGCAGCCGCTTGATTCTAGCCGTGCGTTCGCGTATAAGCTCGTCAATATCCAAATGTGTTTTAATACGGTTGAGCAATACGTGCGAGGAAAACGGTTTTGTGACAAAATCCACTACGCCCAATTCAAAGCCGCTGGCTTCAATTTCATCGTCTGAAAAACTGGTAAGAAATATAACCGGAATATCCGCGTATAGAGGGGTGGATTTTAAAATCTGTAACGCTTCAGAGCCGTCCATCCCCGGCATTTCTATATCAAGCAGGATCAAATCAGGAGTAACTTTTTTTAAAAGCGAGAACATCTTTACCGCCGACGGCATGGTCAATATACGATAATGGTTATCCAACGCTTTTTTTACCAACGACAAATTAGTATCGCTGTCGTCTACCGCAAAGATAGTTTTCATCACTTTACCGCATTAGCATATTTTAATACGATTGATTCTATTTTGGATAAAAGTTCTTCTTTATTGCACGGTTTCCTGATAAAATCAACCGCCCCCTCTTCCTTGGCTTTGGCTATGTCAGAAGGATCATCCGATGACGAATAAATAACTATCGGAACAAAATGCAATTTGCTGATTTGCCTTATCCTTTGGAAGATATCCCATCCGCCCATTTCCGGCATAATTAAATCCAGCATAATTACATGGGGAACAAGTCCTTGATAGAATAATTTTAAAGCGTCATGGCCCGAACCGGCGGTAATAACTTCATAGTCTTTTTCCAACATTCCCTTAATTGCGACAAGATGGGTCTCGTCATCATCCACAGCCAGCACAATTTTCTTTTCATCGCCGGTTTGAACTTTAAACTTTTCAGTTTCTTTTTTTAGATCGTCAAAGTTACGGTTGTTTTCACTGTTCATTTCATTTACATTGTCAACCGCAATCTTTATCTGGCCCATGGCGCCGTTTATTATTTGATTCATGCCGTCAACAACCTTATTGCTTATATTTATAAATTCAACGGTTTTATTTACAATATCCCCGCCCGATTGCGCCATATCTTCCGCGCCTTTTCTGACCGATACGGTTATATCTTTCAATCTGCCCACGGATTCCAGCAACTGCCTTCCGCCTTCTTCCTGCTCTTCCATCGAATGGCGGATATTTTGTTCATGTTGCGATACCGTCTTCACGCCGGAGTCAATGGCGCCAAAACGGTCAAGCACGTCGTTGGAGGATTTGGTAATGCTGTCTATGGAGGTCTTTATCTTTTTTAACATTCCGGCGGTTGTTTTGGACTGCCCGCTTGATGATTCGGCAAGTTTGCGAATCTCGTCGGCGACTACGGCAAAACCCTTCCCCGCTTCTCCGGCGTGAGCCGCCTCAATCGCGGCGTTCATGGAAAGCAGGTTCGTCTGGGCGGCGATACTGTTCATTAACGCGTTAATTTCCAAAAGCCCCTCGGATTCCTGCGCGATTTCACTTATTTCCTGCGCCACCGCCTGAAGCCCGGTCTTGCCGATTTCGGACGCTTCCGCAAGGGCGCTGACATTTTTTCCGTTTTCCACCAATGTTTTGGTTACCGAATTAATGTTAGCTGTCATTTCTTCAATGGCGGAAGAAGAAGTATTAACGCTTTCAGATTGTTCTTCAATCAATTTGTTAAGGTTTTCAATATTGTTCCTGATATCGCCGCTGGCCTTGGCCGCTTCATTCGCTTCTTTTTCCTGTTGGGCTACAAGACCCTTCATATCATCAAACCGTGTTGAAATCTGCGAAACCGCGATTCCTGTTTTTTCCATATCATTGGAAAGCTCCAAACCGGTATTGGTAAGCGCGCTGACTTTGTGTTTTATAACGCCTATAAGATTTTTAATATTTTCGAATGTTTCGTTAAAATACCTGGCCATGTCGCCTATTTCATCTTTGCTTTTCACATTTAGGCGCTTGGTCAGGTCTCCTTCGCCCTCGGATATTTCCATGAGCATACCGGTCGCCGTATTAATGGGCTTTAATAAGATAAATTTGTAACTCATCGTGTTGACCAGAACGGAAATCAATATAATTACAACGGCGATAACGGCTACAATTTTTATCTGTCCGACCACGTTGTTATTAATGACTTTGTCGATGGCGGTCATCTCGTTGCCGATAAATAAAATTCCGATAACATCTTTGCTTCCCACCGCTAAAATCGGACGATATTCGGTAAGATATTTATTGCCAAGAATGACCGCCTCTCCCGAATAACTTTTACCTGAATTTATGGACGGATACGCGGCGCTACCCGTTCCCAGCATCGTATCCACCGCCCGTTTTCCGGCTTTGTCAATAATACTGGTGGTTATCCTACGGTAATCCTCGCCGTCTTTTATAAAAATCGTCGCCGCAATGCCGAGATCCGAACTCAATTCGTCTATCAATTGATAATTATACTTTAAAGAAGTGCCGTCTTCCCCCATAAGATCGCCGTTTTTAAGACTTAATTTACCGTATTCAACCTCCAGTCTATGCGCGAAATGAATTATATCTCCCGAGAGTTTATTTTTCCCCATGATAACGGCGGTTTCAAGGCTGGACTCCCGTATGGAATTTATACTGATAATCGAGAAAATTATAATAGCCAAAAGCATAAATGTAATTGATATGCTTGATAATTTTAATTGCAGCCCTAAACGTCCGTATTTTTTACTGTTGTTATTCATAAACTGCCTCTTAATATATTGTTCTTAATAGTATAACGTTTTTACGGGGAATTTATCAATATATTAGACTATTAATTGTAGGAAATTTGTTCAAATTTACTGTTTTTCAGGTTTAAATATTAAAATTTACATTTATATTAAGATTCAGCCAATTCTCTATATCAGATAAAAGTTTCTCGACATAATTAATACAAGCCTGATTTTTAGCCAAAACGCCCGATATATCGCCCGCCTTCGCCAACGCTTCCAGTTCCGCGGCCATTTTTCGCGCGGTTTCACAACCTATGCTTTCGCTGGTACTCTTTACGCCGTGCGCCCATACTCTATATTCAGGTAGTGTTTCCGCCGATACAGAACGCATTTTAACCAATGTCGCCGGTATGACGGAGAGGTAAGAACGCAGAACAGACAGAAAAATATCCATATCGCCGTCATACAGTTCCATAATTTTACTTTTGTCAACTCCGGGGATTTCTATTTTCATTTTATTCTCCATTCCTGTAGAGGTATCTATATTCTTCGCAATTTTCTCGCGAATCCAGTTATTAATAAACGCGTTCACTTTTGAAAAGCTGAGCGGCTTGGATAAAACCGCCTGAAAACCGTTGTCAAGAAATATTTGTCCGGCATTAGCGCCTTGCGCGTCTTCGCCCGAGGCTTTGCTTTCTATGGCTGCATCATCCGCCGTCAAGGCGATAATCGGCACATTTTTCGCGTATTCAGTACTAAGGGAGCGTATTTGGAGGGTTGTTTCTATACCGTCTATATCCGGCATTTGATGATCCATAAAAATAATGTCGTACGCCGGTTCCCCTCTTTCTATCCGCTTTATGGCTTCATATCCGTTTAATACGCAATCTACCTGTATTTTATATTTACGCAGCATTCCCGCGGCCACGTTCAGATTAGGCAGGAAATCGTCCACCACCATAGCTTTAATATGGCTTAAATCCATATTAAACGATCCGGTTTTGTTTATCAGACTGTCCTTTAAACGCCGGGCGGCCTCTACGGTTTCGATAGGGTGACTATCGCGTACCAGTTTATTTAACAGCTCATTAAGCTGACGTATATCGATCGGTTTGGAAATAAACCCGTCAAAACCGTTTTCCGCGAACATTTCCGCATGTCCCGTCAGAGCGTTAGCTGTCATGGCGACAATAGGACGCGTATAGCCGAGACCGCGCATTATCTTCATCGCCTCTATGCCGTCCATTTCCGGCATAAAGTGGTCCATAAAAATAACGTCAAATATTAGGCCGTTTTTAATTTTTTCAACCGCTTCTTTTCCGCTTAAAACGGTTTCAATCGACAATCCGTAAGGGGTTAAAAGCCCTCGAGCGACAAACAAATTCGGCTCCATGTCGTCTACAACCAATACTTTTCCGTAGGGCATATACTCGCGGTAAATTTGCGCCGATTTTTTTACATGCGTCGATTTTCCCAGACTACATTTGTTGATGTTTTCCGCCAATTCCCCGCCAATCACCTCAGCGCCCGGAACAATCCCCTGCGGCAGTTTTACGGTAAAAGTCGAACCTTTGTCAATAACGCTTTCTACGATAATTTCGCCGTTCATTAAATGAACCAGATGATTGGTAATGTTCATACCCAGTCCCGTGCCTTCGGTCGCGCGGTTGGATTCCATATTAAAACGGGTATATTCATTAAACAGCTTATCAATCTGTTCGTCGGTCATTCCGCATCCCGTGTCGCTTATGTTGAAAATAAGCGATATATACGGATTTTCCCCCTGTTCCGATATTTTATGTTCCGCCGCGACCGTCATTGAAACTTTTCCGCTGTCCGTATATTTAAACGCGTTGGTAAGGATATTATTTAATATTTGTTTAATGCGAAGCTCATCGCCGAATAATGTTACGGGAATGTTCTCGTCCGCCTTCAGTTCAAATCGAATAGGTTTGTCGTCAAAGCGCATAACATTAAACTGTACGGTATCGATAATAAGGCTCGCGACATCATAATTAACAGGCATAAGTTCCAGCCTGTTTGCCTCTATTTTTGACAGATCCAATATATCGTTGATAATGCTAAGAAGCAGGTAACCTGAATTATACACTTTACCCAACGCTTCTTTGATATTCTGCGAAAGTCCCTCTTTTTCCAACAGTATTTCCGTAATGCCCAAAATTACGTTCATAGGCGAACGTATTTCATGGCTCATCTTCGCTAGGAACGCGGATTTGGCGATATTGGCGGCCTCGGCATCAGCCTGTTTTTTCGCCATTTTTTTCAGGTTGGTAACGTCATGCATCATTTCTATATAGCCCATCGTTTTATTATCCAAACCTTTAAGAATTTCGACATTAACCTCGTAAGACGAGTTTTCATTTGAAAAATACGTACGTTTTTCGCCTCTTTTCGCGCATTCTATTCCGCATTCCGGCGTATTACAAATATTGGCGTTCCAAAAACTACACGGTTTTCCCATAACGTCTTCGTATGAAACATTTAAGGTTTTTTCAACCGCCGAATTTATAAAAGTCCAGTTCGCGTCAGCGTCGGTTACCGATATCGGCAGCGGTATGGCGTTTAAAATTGATTTATACCAATGGCCCATGGCGAGGGAATTTTCGTTTTCTTTTACAATTTTGGCGTTCTGCAAGTTTCTATTAACGGCGTCGCTCATCATCAAGCCTACGGACGTTAATATATGGATTTCTTCTTCCGAAAACGTCCTCTCCCGACGGCAGTCGTTAATGCTGAAAAAACCCCAGAAACTGCCCTGGGCTCCCGCCGCCTCCCGTTTGTCAATTTTCGCCCGCCGCCTATCGCCTATTATTTTCCGCCTGTCTTCTTTTGACAGCCGTCTATCATAAATATAAAGCCGCCTGTTGTCATCCGTGGATTTCCGTCTGTCGGTAATAGCCTGTCTTCTGTCAACTTTTCGCTGCCGTCTGTCGCCCGCTATCTGCCGTTCAAGAAACATCGGAATAATTACAATGGATTTCAACTGATACGGACGCAAGAAATCCTGATCGTCATGCGACAAAGCGGAGAACGGCGCGTTTATATGTTCTCCGAGCAGAAACAATTTTTCCCATTCAGGCTTCCAACTGTAGGGATAATACAAACTTACAGGGGTCGTTATTCTATAGCCATAATCGCTGAGCCATTCATAACGGCGGACAAAATGCATTTCGCCGTCGAGCATCTCGTTACGCCAAATTTGGACGCGGTCAACGTCAAGGCAGTCTCCCACAAGTTTAAAACTCTTTGACAGCGCCGCTTCAAACGATTCATCATCGCTGACGGACAACAGGGCGTTGGCCGCGCTGTTCACCATACTTAATAAATTTTCCCGCTGTTTCGCTTCCCGCATTAATTTGTTTTGATTCATCCGCGCTTCCCATGACTTCCGCCTGAGCCTGTCCTGGCTTATGGAAAACAAAAGCGAAACCGCTACCGCGACCATAAGGTCGTTTATGATATATCTTGTCTCATAGTCCGATAAATCCATCCCGCAGATTCGCATTACCGAAAAAAATACAATAAGCGCAAACGCTATGTTCGCGATTTTAAATTTAATCGGAAACGGCGCGAATACAGGCAACATCAGTATGACGGAAAGCGGGCCGATATATGTGTGGATACTGGAACCTGAGGACGCCGTAATGACGGTAGTTCCAAGGAAAAAATAAGCCGTTAAAACCATCATTAGAACACAGGGTTGGTTTTTAAAACGTTTTGTAAACCGAAGGGCGATAAGTATCGCGCTTAACAGCGTATACCCCAAATGAATTGAAATAGCGAGTACGGGGAAGGGATGAATTTTTATATCGCCGGGAATATAGATCAGCATCATAAACAAGGTTATGAAAACAATATAAAAAATTTTTCCGGACAAATAATTAAGATCGCCGTAAAAAGTATCACGGCTTGAATCATGGCCGTAAGCCTGAAATCGCGATTTGTATTTACTAATAAGAATATTGAATATTCCGGGCGTGCGCATATAATTACTTAAACCCATATCTAAATAATGATTTTTTACTTCTCCAACTTCATTATAATTATCTATTACGAGTGATAATAACATACAATACTAATTGTGTCAAATCCCATTAAAATCATTATTTTATTATAAATATGTCAATTTTTTTTAGAATAACAGTTCACAATTGGACGGTTTTTGTATATAATTAATGAAATGAACGGTTTATTGCTATTACTTATCTCGGTAATTACGCTTTTTTTTGCTTATCTGTTCTATGGTAGGTTTCTTGCCAGAAAATGGGGAATAGACCCTTCCAGAAAAACCCCGGCTTGTGAGATGGAAGACGGACAGGAATATGTTCCAACGTCCGGGGCCGTGCTATTTGGACATGAATTCGCGTCCATAGCCGGCGCGGGACCTATAAACGGACCGATTATCGCCGCGATGTTCGGATGGGTTCCGGCGCTGTTATGGCTTCTCTTCGGCAGCGTCTTTTTCGGCGCGGTGCATGATTTCGCGGCGCTTTACACGTCGGTTAAAAACAAGGGAAAATCAATCGGATACGTAATTGAGCTATATGTGGGAAAAACAGGCAAGCGTCTCTTTTTGATTTTTGTGTGGCTTTTTTCCATACTTATCGCGGCGGCTTTCGCCGACATAGTAGCCGGAACGTTTAATGGGTTAAACGAGCTTGGAGAGAGGAACGAAATAAACGCCTCCGTAGCGTCCAGTTCAAGTTTTTTTATACTCGCCGCGATAGTTCTTGGTTTATTTATCCGCAGGCGCAAAGCTTCCGATCTGGCAAGCGGCATCATCGCGGTTGATCTTCTTATCGTCTGCATCGCCCTTGGGATTTTCTTTCCTGTTTTTATGGAAAAATCAATCTGGTTTTACTTTATTTTTGCCTATATATTTATAGCTTCGATTGTTCCCGTGTGGTCATTGGGCCAGCCCCGTAATTATCTTAATTCCTTTTTATTGATAGCCATGATGCTGGCGGCCTTTATCGGGGTTGTTTTTACCGCGCCGCTAATTTCAATTCCGGCGTTCACGGGCTTTAATATAAAGGGCAATCTTTTATTCCCGGGTCTTTTTGTCACTATCGCCTGCGGCGCGATTTCCGGCTTTCATTCCCTTGTAGCCACCGGAGCCGCGTCCAAACAGATAAGCAACGAAAAGCACATGCTTCCCATTTCCTACGGAGCTATGTTGGTTGAAACGCTGGTGGCGGTTCTCGCCCTTATCGCCGTCGGCTCTCTCGCGTGGAACGGGAAATTGCCGGACGGGACTCCGCCGGTTATCTTCGCGACGGCGGTCTCGGGCTTTCTTTCACAGCTCGGACTGCCCCATCAGGTGTCATTTACCATAGTGTCGCTGGCGGTTTCATCGTTTGTGCTTACCACTTTGGATACGGTCGCCCGTCTTGGGCGGCTCTCCCTTCAGGAACTCTTTTCGGTTGACGATGAAAAACAGCAAAATAAACTATGGGCAAAAATATTAAAAAACAGGGTCGCCGCATCCGTCTTTACCCTGTTGCCGGCGTATCTTTTGGCGATAATGGGTTATGAGAGCATCTGGCCGTTATTCGGAGCCGCGAACCAGCTTCTCGCCGCATTGACTCTGATCGCCTGTACGTTATTTTTTAAGAAAACGAGACGGCGTATTTTTATGCTTATAGTTCCAACCGTGATCATGTTGGCTGTCACATATACTTCCCTTTCCCTGAGTATAAGAAATAAAATCCTACTCTTATCGGAGGGCAATTTCAATCCGGCGGTTGACGGTATTCAAATGTTAATCGCCGTTCTATTGCTGGTATTGGGAATTCTTGTCGCGGTTTCCTGCGCGGCAAAACTGCTTAATAAAAGTGAAGATAAGGAAATTATCCGGTAATGTTTAACAACTTAAAAAAAATAATTATATCCGGTTTGACCAGCGGCAAGTATTCAAGTTTCAGCGACGAAAGCAACATGGACAATATGCTCCGTCTCATAGTACTTAATATAATTTATACGATTGCCTCCGTTTTAATAATCACGCTAGGCGTTATAGACATGCAAAGAGGAAATGTTGACGACGGACTGCTTACGGTTATCCTCGGCTTTATGACTTTTTTAAATCTTTTATTACTGCGTACTGAAATGCCTTTTAACATAAGCGGCTTGATAATTACGGCGGTTTTCGGCGCTTTTTGCGGATTATCTATTTTTGTAAAATACGAAATGAACGGTCTTTCCAGCTTATGGATTTATTCTTTTCCGCTAATGTCAATCTTTACGCTGGGACTTCCCATAGGGCTTATCCCCGCTTTACTTATTTTAATAACCGCCGTATTCGGAACTTTTGGCGGTTTGTCGAAATACCGATATTCCTTTCAGGAAGCGGCTCTTTTATGCGGCGTATATTTCTTTGTAATGCTTCTTACCGTCGTATATGAATTTGTCCGCTCTTTCAAAGACCGCTATCTGGCGCGTCAGGACAGTTATATGAATTTGGTTTTTGATAACAGTCCCGATATTATTATGCTTCTGGATAAAAACATCGGCCTTATCCACTGCGCCAAAACTTTTCTTAAAAGCGCGAATATTAAAAGTTTTGAAGAAATACGCAAGGCAAGCTATGATGAAGTTTTCGGCCTTTTTACGGATTATGAAATGCTTAATCAAATTACCACATATTTTAATAATTCAATATATAACAAAAAACCCGTAACATTCGAGCGTGTTTTGGATTTTAGCGATGAAGGAAATAACCGCCACTATGAGATTCATTTTACCCCGATGTACAACAACAAGGAGGAGTTTCAGGGCGCTTTTATACTTTTTCATGACATGACCGATATTCTGGAAACAAAGGACCGCGCGGAACAGGCAAGCAGGGCAAAATCCATCTTCCTCGCCAACATGAGCCATGAAATCCGCACGCCGTTAAACGCCATTATCGGTATGACCGCCATCGCCAAGAATTCAAATGAATTGGAGCGAAAAGATTACTGTCTTGAAAAAGTAGAGAGCGCTTCCAATCATCTGCTTGGGGTTATCAACGATATTCTTGACATGTCAAAAATCGAAGAGGATAAATTCGAACTTTCATATACGGAGTTTGAACTGTCCGCCATGATACATAGAGTGGTTAATATTTTTGAATTTAGATTGGAAGAGAAAAAACAAAAATTTACCGTTAATCTTGATCCCGCGCTTCCTAAAAAGATAAAAACAGACGATCAGCGGCTGGCTCAGGTTATTACAAATCTTTTTGGTAATGCCGTTAAATTTACTCCGGACGGCGGAAATATTACTCTTTCCGTCAGGCGGCTGAATCAGGAGCAGAATTTCTGCGTTCTGGAAATTATCGTAAGCGATACGGGAATAGGAATATCAAAAGAACAACAAGGCAAACTTTTTGATTCTTTTGTGCAGGTAGATTCCAGCATAGGGCGGAAATTCGGCGGCACGGGCCTGGGACTGGCGATTTCCAAGAAAATTGTAGAGTTGATGCATGGCGAGATAAAGATAGAATCTGAAATCGGCAAAGGAGCGTCTTTTATCATTACTATCCGCGTGGAAATTATAAACGATGAAACGCAAAAAACTGAAACTGCCGTCGCTACGGCGGAGGAGGCGCGTGACCCGCGTGAAAACGAAAAAGACGACGCGCAGGAACCCGATTATCACGGCAAACGGATATTGCTAGTCGAAGACGTTGAAATAAACCGTGAAATAGTCATTACCGTATTGGAACCTCTCGGGCTGGAAATAACGGAGGCCGAAGACGGGCAGAAAGCGTATGATATATTTTGCGCATATCCCGATTCCTTTGACCTTATTTTCATGGATATCCACATGCCCGGCGTTGACGGCTATGAGGCCACAAGACTTATCCGCGCCTATGAGACTGAACTTAATAAAAAAGATTCAGAAAATATCGGCAAGAGTTTCTCCGAAGGTGAAACTCGAAGCGATGATAGGAATATGCGCAGGCAAATTCCTATCATTGCAATGACAGCTAACGTTTTCCGCGAAGACGTGGAACGCTGTCTGGCCGCCGGCATGAACGACCATGTAGGAAAACCGTTGGACTTTAATATAGTGGCGGCGGTATTAAAGAAATATTTAATAAATAAAACTTGTGAATAAATTTTTTTTACTAAGATATAAAAAAAGTGAAAAGTGAAAAATGAGAAATGGCAACAAGCGAAGAGTTAGAAACCACGCTGAGATAGCGGACAAGAGAGCCTTCTCCCTTTCTCACTTCTAACTTCTCACTTCTCATTTCTCACTTCTCACTTCTCACTTCTCACTTCTCATTTCTCACTTCCCTACTCTACTTTGAACAACGAAACCTCTTTGACTAAAAGATTGATGCCTTCCCTGTTTTTCACGGTTATATCGTTAACCATGTTTACGGCCTCGTTGATCTGTTCCGCTCCTAACGCTATTTCGTTAATGCCTCCGGTAATTTCCCGCGTTACATTCTCAAGATTCCTGCTCTCCTTTATCACCTCGCGACTGCCTTGAAGCATTTGGGCGGATTCATCCTTAACCTGCCTTGTAATCTCATTAAGCCGGCCTACGGCTTCCAATATCTGTTTACTGCCCTCGTTCTGTTCTTCCATGGCGTTGCGAATATTTTCTTCCTGTTCCGTTACGGTTTTTATATCCGAATCAATAACGTCAAATCTTGTAAGAGTGTCATCAGTGGATGTGCCGACCTTATCAATCGAGCTTTTTATCTTCTCGAGTACGGAGCTTATTGTTTTTGACTGTTCGCCGGAACTTTCGGCAAGTTTGCGAATTTCATCCGCGACTACCGCGAAACCTTTGCCTGAGTCCCCGGCGTGCGCCGCTTCAATCGCCGCGTTCATGGAAAGTAAATTGGTCTGGCTGGCGATGTCCTTCATTACCTTGTTAATCTCAAGCAATCCTTCCGACTCACGCGCGATTTCATGAATATCCTCGGCCGCGTCATTAAGGCTTGTATGCCCCAACTCGGAAGCGGTAGTCAATTCGTCCACGCTTTCGCCGTTTTTAACAAGAGTCTGCGTTACAGATTGAATATTGGCGAGCATTTCCTCTATTGAAGAAGACGATTGGGATACGCTGGCGGATTGCCGTTCCACATATTCATTTAGCTTGTTAATATTGTTTGTGATTTGCTCCATCGTCGCGCCTGTCTGGGTTACGGACGCGTTCTGATTAATCACCCTACCCTTTATGCTTTGAATGGTAGCGGTAATCTCGTTAATCGCGGACGCGGTCTCGGTCATGTGACTGGACAAATCATCGCCGGTATCGGATAATTTCGCCGATTGTTCTTTTATTGAAATGATCAATTTCTTTATCTTGGCGAGCGTCAGGTTAAAATATCGGGACATATCGGAGATTTCGTCGTTTCCCTTTTCGGGAATGGTCCGCGTTAAGTCCCCTTCGCCTTCGGAAATATCCTTTAATGTTTCCGTTACTTTGACAATCGGTTTGGTAACAAATCCAAGGACGATAAAGAAAATAACCGCCGTCGCGATAATGGCTATTACGGCAAGAATAACGGTAAATTTGGTTATTTCGTTTATTTCTTTTAATACATGGGATTCGGAAACGCCTATCAGCACCGACAATTCAAAATCCGAGTTGCCTATTTTAATCGGCCTGACCACAAACTTGAAAGTATCATTCTTCAGGGGATCATATACGCTACCCCTGTAAATACTGTTGTTATTCATCGCGTCGAATATCCCTTTTCTGGAATCGCCCAACTCCCTGTCAACGTCAAACATATTTTTGCCAATCCGTTCCGGTTTATAATGCGCGAGTATCGATCCTTGATTTGAATATATTATCATCATGTCAATTTCATTGTTTTCTTTTACGGTATTCTCCAATGTCGTCTGTACCGCGTCAATATTCACCACACATCCAAGGGCTCCTACTACATCTTCATTATTTTTTTTGTTATTTGTAATAGGAACAAACATTCTAATCGTATACTTGTCAGTCCCGTTTATATTCAACAACACAGGTTCGCTAATATGATCTTTGAACGCGTTAGGACCGTTAATATGTTCCATTACATTGTCAACATCGATACTGAGGCGTTTTTCAGTTTTACCGGTTTTTTTGTCCCATGCCATAGCGTACTGTCCCGTCGGTGTCGAGCCTGTCCTACCTATATATTTATAATCCATACCGTCAATAACATTCGGTTTCCAGATGGTATACAAAACTACCATCTGAGGTTCCTCATCCAGCGCCGATTTCAGCATGGCATCATATTTATCGCGCCTGTCTTCCGGTTTAACCGTTTCAAAGTCGCCCAATACGTTAGCCAGCGTAGTCAGCGCCCTGATATAGCCGTTCTCCTGGCCTTTCCAGAATTCGGCCTGGCTATTTACCAAATGTTCCTGACCGCGCAGACTCAACTGCAAAGTACTTTTGGAGGCCTGCCACAACAGTAATGTGGCTATTCCTGCTACCACGACAGCCATGATTGTAATTACAATGATGCTAAGTTTGAATTTGATCTTCATAATATCCTCCTTCCCGCAAAATACTTCAAAATATATTCGCGGGCGGTTATATTTTGAAAGTAGCTATTTTATTATTTGAGAGAGTACCTTGAAGGATGAAAAATTAATCGCAAAATACGCCTTAAAAACAACAAAAAGAAAAAGCGGGATAAAACACGCCTCTTGAGTACTCACACATGCTAATGTTACGCGGTTTCCCGCAAAGATTCGACGCGCAAGTGTTCGTGGAAACTGATAACCGCCCTATTGCGTCCATTTCTTTTAGCGGCATATAGGGCTTTATCAGCGGAGTTATACAGAGTATTTATATCATTTGAAGCGCCGCATAACGCGACATGTATTCCTATGCTGACGGTTACATATGGGGCGACATCAGATTTTTCATGCGGGATATTTAAATCGTAAATCGCGTTATTTACAATCGACGCGATATTCTGAATGTTTATCGCGTCATTATCAAACCAAATAAGGGCGAATTCCTCACCGCCGATTCTGGCGGCGTATATATTCAATTTACTTTGCAAATTTTTAAGCGCCCTGCCTACCGTGCGCAGGCACTCGTCGCCTTTCGGGTGTCCGTAATGGTCGTTATAATTTTTGAAAAAATCAACGTCTAAAATGGCGACGCACAGATAATTGTCCGACTGCCTGTGGTTTGTAAGAGACCTCTGAAACTTATTCATAAAATCCCTGCGGTTTTTAAGCTGGGTCAGTTCATCCACGGTGCTTTGATCAAAATAACTGTCGCGTTCATTTTCAATTTTTTCGGTAAGCGACACCCAAAACAGCCTGTTTCTGATAATCTGCCAGCCGAAATTAAGGCTGACGGCTCCGGCAAACAGGGCGTTCGGTATGTCGATATTATATTGTGAGGGACTTTTAACAATGAAGACGATAACTATAAAAACAACCGTCGAACAAATCGTAAGGCAATGGTAAAACAAAGGCGGAATGTTAAAAAGTAATAACGCCGATATTTGAATCGCTAGAAAAGACCCGGCTATATGTCCGGGATTCGCCCATACGCCCAAATATATTCCGAAAAATATTACGTTTATATAGGATAAAGTTATCAGCGTATAAACAAGGTTTTTATTAATCCTCTTTTCTTTATATTTTACGCGGAATTTATACCGGATAAAAAAATATAAGAACGCAGCTATGGCCCCCGATCCGATATAAAACAACGCTTTAACCAAGTTTCTGTCTAAATATAGCGGAACATATATAAAACCGATCATTAAAAAGGCAATCACGGCGTTTGTTTTAAGCAGACCGGAAATATTTTTGGCAAATAATCTATCCAAAGATTTTTTGTATTGAGTCTCACTAAGCCCGTAAAAGCGCCATTTATTCAGCAGTTTCCGCATATTAACCTCATTAATGAAATTACATCGATCCAAAAACTCGGTTAGTTTTTGTCAAAAATCATTACCATAGTTAAAATAATTAATGAGCCATTAACAAAAATGCCCAAAAAGTGAAAAAGTAAATCGCAGAATACATCCCGCTAAATTAATTTTTTTTCTACCGCGATGCGTATTAGGTCGGCAAGGTTTTCAGCGCCAAGTTTATAGTGAATTTTATTAATAATCATTTTAATTGTATTGATCGAAAGTTCCCGTTCTACGGCGATTTCGGCGCGGGATAGGCCGTGGGAAATGTCATTGAGTATTTCAGCCTCACGCGGAGACAGAACAATGCCGCCCGTTCCGCCGCCTGATTGCGTATATTTCGCGATGACATGGGAACGGCGCTTGGCGTAGGTTGCCGATTTATGGTTGGTATCTTCCAGCCACGAGGCGGGAATAACCTTGCGCGGTTCCTTGAGCATGGCGGCGGTCAGGGTGCGCATATCTTTTCCCATTTCGACAAAGGGCATTAAAATGCCGTTGGGTTCCGCGTTTTTGTACGCTTCCTCAAATACCGCGAAAGCTTTTTCTTTGTTTTTCATTTTGTAGTGGATACAGGCCTCCATCGCCAGCATTTCCACCCGTCCGAATAAAAACGACTCGCGCCGTTTCATTTCCTCGATATACGACAGCAAAGGGGAAAAATTTCTTGTCGCGTAATAAAAGCGCGCTATTATCTGATTCCCGAAATTGTCAAGGGAAGCGGCGTGGCTGTAAGCTAAAAAATCTTCTTTCAGCCAATCAACCGCTTTTTCCGGAAGACCAAGAAAGCAATAATACCATGAGAGGGAAATATCATAATCGATAAAACGATTCACGTATTCAACTTCGTCAAGTTGTGCTTTTGTATCTTTGAGGGTCTGTTCCATAAGTATAAAATTTCCCTGCGCGGCGGCGATACGAAGGATGTATAACAACGCCCTGTGCATAAGTCCAAACTGTTTTTCCACTCTAGCCTGCTTCACCGCAAGGGTAATATGAGGCTCCGCGGAGGAAATATCGCCACGGTAGAATTCCAATTCGCCGTACGCCAGTCCCAGTTCTCCGGCCATGAACCCTTTCATATAACTTTTTTGTATATGCTCGTGATTACGGGTTATGACTTCAATAAATTCCTCGGGGCTTCCCTTCCTTGAAGAACCGGCAAAGTTGATCCATGCTCCCGGATAATAAATGTCGAGTTTGTCCGAATCCGCCTCATGCACGTATTTACATGCTTTTTCAATGTAAGTATCAAAATCAAAGATATCATCCGTTACGCTCATTAAGCAACGTATGTATGTCCAGCAAATATAGAGTCTTGTCAGGGTACGGTTCTTTATAGAATCACTATCCGGCAGTTTTAGGAATTTCGCTTCGTAGTACTTCACCAGCTCAAGCGATTTTTGCAGTAACCCCTGACATATATACGTGCGCAAATGCATATCCGCAAGAAATTCCACCTTGTCAAAAGCATCCGCCGGGGCCCTGTCTAAAATTTGCGCCGCGTATTTCGCGATATCCTGCGGTATTTGCGTGGTTAAGGATGCCAAAATTAAAAGTATTGATTTATAGTCTCCCGTCTTTTCATAGTACGACATAGCGTCAATCTTAAAACCGTTACGGGCGCACCAATTACCCGAAATAGCGTAGGTTTCTTTTTTTTGTTCCTCCGGAATTAAATTTTGCTTCGTACTTAAAAATTCCAAAAATAAAGGATGAATAAGGTACGCGTTGATAAAATTATCCCTGCGCACATAAGCGCTTTGTTTTTCCAGTTCCGCTACAAGCTCTTCTTCATTTCCCGCCAGTTGTGTAATTAAGTCAACCGACAGATGGCCGATTAGGGAAAGACGCAGTAAAAAATTTTGCAGACGGGCGGAAATATCATTCCAAAGTTCCGTTTCGATTATACCGAAAATATTTGTCCTAAGCGCGTTACGTACATAGCCGCCGTATCCGGGCGCTTTTTGAAAAGACTGGGCGATAAAATTAATAGCGAAAGCCCATCCGCCGGTATCCTGCATTATTTCGCGTAAATTCTCATACGATACGGAAATATCGCGACCGCGGAAATATTGGGCAAGTTCGCTTTCCGTAAAGCGCAGATCATCTTCGTTTATATTGAATATATTTTTTTCGTAGGCGTTGTTGGCCGTTTTAATGTCGGGAACGGTACGGGAAATAAGAAACACCGACGTTCCCGGCGGCATTTTAAAAAGAATACACTCCTCTATAAACCTAATCACGGAAGGCTCTTCAATGTAATGAAAATCGTCCATGACGATGATTCGCCTTTTTTTCTCTACAAGCTCGTTTAATAAGGACAGATAATGATTAAGTTTGTCTTTTGTGTCAGGAAAGCCCATCTTGGTTAGCGCTTTGGTAAGAGGCGCGTTAATCTTTGTCAAAGTATGTATATAACTCTCCCAAAAACGCGCGCTTGTGTTATCGCGCTCGGAAAGTTGAAGCCAAAATGTAGTCGCCTGGTACTCCTGCGCGAAATCATGAACCGCGCATGTTTTGCCGTAACCGGCGCCCGCGCATACCACAACCACAGGGTATTTTACGGCTTCCGCGAAAAGTTGGTTCAGCCGCGGACGTTCAAAATTCAGGGAATTACGATTATCAACGCTGGTTTTCGGCGCGGTTTTCACGTAAAAATCTCCTTAATATCATGTATATAATTTTTGTATATAATTTTATTATTTATCATAATCATTCATTTATGTCAACTATTTTTATTTATGAAATTTTACCGGGGAAATTCACATAAAGATCACAAAGGGGGGAAAAGGGACCGCCGTCAGAAGGCTATGCATTAGGTTTACGATAAGACAACAGACAAAAGCTTCCAAATATTTGTATAATAACGATGTGAGAAATAAGATTTACGAACTGTACGCGCTCGAGCGGTTGGCCGCGGGCGATAGCCATGTTCACGGGTTAAACCCGCTTTTTAAATTATTGGCTGCGGCGGTCTTTATCGTAACCGTCGTTTCTTTTAACAGATTTTCTTTTGGTCGTTTGATCCCGTATGTTTTTTATCCGGCGATTCTTATGGCCCTTTCACAAACGCCGTATTCGATGTTAAACAAGCGTTTTCTTATCGCCCTGCCGTTTTGCCTCTTTGCGGGAATAAGCAATATAATTTTCGACAGAAGCGCCGCGTTCGCGATAGGGGGCGTTACGGTAAGTTGGGGCGTTGTTTCATTAGCGGTCATATTGTTCAGGACATGGCTGTGCGTTATGGCGGTCTTAATACTCGTATCGGTAACGCCGCTTTCCGAGCTGACAGGCGAACTGCGGCGCTTACGCCTTCCTAAAATTTTTATTATCATGTTTGAACTTACTTACCGCTACACCGGCGTATTGCTAAACGAAGCGTATCGCGCCGGACTAGCGTATTCATTAAGAGGCCCGAACGGAAAAGGAATTAAAATGAACGATATGGGCAGTTTCGCCGGCGTTCTACTTATACGTAGTTTTGACCGCGCGGAGCGCGTATACAACGCGATGAAATGCCGGGGGTACGCGTCGGGACGGACAATTCAAAACATTCAACAAAATAAAAAACCGTCCGTTAATGATTTTATTTTCCTGTTTACGGTCTGCCTGTTATGCGCGGCTTTCCGTTTTATTGACGTAAACGCCTTTTTTACCGTAATTTTAGGAAGGTTTGTATAATGCTAAAAATCCGCGATGTAACCGTTATATACCCTGATAAGACAAAAGCTATCGATAATATTAATTTAACGGTCAATACCGGGGAAAACATCGCGTTAATAGGCGGAAACGGCGCGGGGAAAACAACGCTTCTGCTTGCGATAGTCGGGATACTTGAATTGTCGGGTACGGTAGAAATAGACGGCATACGACTAGGCAAAAAGACGGTAAACGAAATACGAAAACTAACGGGGCTTGTTTTTCAAAATCCCGACGACCAGTTGTTTATGCCGCTCGTTTTTGACGACGTTGCCTTTGGCTGCCGTAATTTTGGAATGAAGGAGGACGAAGTTAAAACACGGGTTGATGAAACGCTTAAGCGATTAAGCATAAACTATTTAAGCGCCCGCTCCCCGTTGAAATTGTCAGGCGGAGAAAAACGCATGGCGGCTTTGGCGGCGGTTTTGGCGATGGAGCCTTCTATTTTAATGTTAGACGAACCGACCGCATATCTTGACCCGAAAGCGAAAAAGGCGTTGATTGAAACTTTAAAAAATTTAAACCATACAAAGATAATAGCGACGCACGATGTAGCATTCGCGGCTAAAATATGCGATCGCGTGGTTATATTAAAGAACGGGCGAATAGCGGCGGACGGATCATTATCAATCTTGCATGATAAAGAATTAATGCGAAACTGCGGATTGGATTTCGACTGAAATTTTTCTTAAAAATCCGGCAATAATCGTCGAAATACCTATAACTTTAACTTAAAATTCTTGTTATATTTATTATAAAGGAGATATATATGAAAAGAAAAATATTTATTTTTATTCTCATGGCCGCCGTTGCCATATTAGCGTTAGGCTCATGCCTTTCAACCCAGGGAAGCGGTAACGCTCAAAGCGGTATTGATTGGGAAGGGGTTTATAAAGGTACAATTCCGGCGGCCGACTGTCCCGGCATAAATGTCACTATGAAACTCAAAAAAGATCAGAGTTTTGAATTGGGTTACGAATACATTGACAAAGGCGACAAACCGTTTACATGGACAGGAAAATTTAAATGGGATGATACGGGGAACATCGTTATACTAGATACGGCAGACGGGCCTAATTACTATAAGGTGGAGAAAACCAGGCTGATCCAATTGGACATGAAAGGAAAGCCGATTAAAGGTAAATTGGCCGCTAATTACACGCTAAAGAAAGTACCTTAAAACATTTTATTTATATTCATGGAAAAATGACGGAAGTTTAACTTAGTTTCTGCCTAACAGGGAAGCGTACTCTTTCTCGTAACGTTTTAAAACCGGATGATCGGGGGATATGGCAAGCCCCTGTTTTAGATAGTATACGGCGCGGCGTTCTTCACGTCGGTCGTGGTAAATCTGGAACATGGCGATAATCGCGTCCAGATTTCTGGGGTCTTCAAAAAGACTGGAACGCAAATCGCCCAAAGCGTCCTCCTGATTTGACTGTAAACGGCTTCGCAGATAATAGTAACGGCTTTTAGTTTGACTTGTACTTGCGGAATTAATACGGCTTTCCAGTAAACGGGTCGCCTCGTCCCTTCTGCCGGAATTAATCAGGGCGGAAATATAAATCGAGGCATACTCATGATTGGAATTATCGCGCTCGTACAATTCACGGGCGTAGGTAAGCGCCCTTGTGTTATTTCCCAGTCCGCGTTCCACATTATACGCGTCCATAAGGTCCTGAACCGTACGGCGGACGGCAAGAATACGGTTTAAATACCCCTGCGCCTCCTGCCACTGTTCGCGTTGTACCGCGTCCCTAAGACTTAAACTTAGTACCTCTATGGAAGAGCCGTTTGTCCGTCTGAGGCGCTCAAGCATTTCCCTGCCCTCGCTTTGATCAGCGGGGCGCTGGGAGTCCATGAGCAAACCGGCGGCATAAACAAGAGCCTCCGTATCATCGGGATTAACTCGTAAAATAGAGCGAAGGTAGTTTAACGCCGAATCGCGATTGCGGTTTCCTTCGGCCTGTATTCTGGCGCGCAGGAAAAGATATGTTCTGTTGTTCGAGTTAATGGAGGAGTAACTGTCCAATGAAGCGTTCGACTGCGGATATTGCCCCTGTTCAAGAAGGATAGAGGCTTTAATCAATATGATTTCTCCGTCTCTCGGATCCGCTTGCAGAATCTCATCCACGGCGGACAGCGCCCGAGACAAGTCGCGGTTTCTGTAATAACTAATCGCGCGTTCTCTTTTAATTTGAATATTGTCGGGGTAACGGATAATAAGGTCGGATAAAATATCTATCGCTTCCTGCGGAAAACCGGCAATCCTTCTCGCTCTGGCGATGCCTACCCTAGCGGGGTAACATTCATCGGAAATTTGGTACGCCTGCCTGAAAGAACGTTCCGCCTGACTGTAACGTTGCGCCCGTTCATGAATAAAGCCCTGAAACAGGGGCGGCATAACGGAATTGGGTCTTAGAGTTTGCGCCTTCTCAAGATCTTTCAAAATATCGGCAAGAACAACCGCGTCTGTTTGGGCGTTTACGGCAAGATATGGCAGAATATGCTCAAAAAAATCAGACGAGGTCGAAGCGGGTTTGACATAAACTCCTTTTTCAGCCTCCCTGATAATTCTGGTATAATTGGATGTCTGCGGAAGATCGACGACCGGAAGCCTCGCAGGCGAACCGGGATAAATCAACTTAATCAATATCGTATTGACGCCCGTTATTGTACGGCCGAATTCGGAACCGCTTAAATCCCTGTTGCGGATTAATTCCAACGCGTGTAGCATAGATGACAAAATTCCTGTTTCTGTCAGACCGCGTATTTCCTCCGAAAGACTGCCGGAAGGCTGTGTAACCGGTTCGTGTTGATGTACCGTATTTTCCGGTTTCGGATCGACGGATTGCGGCTGTTCAGGTCCTGATTTACAGGAAAGAACGACAAGCGCGGAAAAAAATATTATAAAAATGCGATTCAAAATTTTTATGACCACTATTATTTATCCAAAACAAAAAATTTCCCCGGAGAAAAGGATAGATCACATATACAAAATATTATCACAATGATAGTATCAATAACAATGGATATTAAAAGAAATTTAGATTTTTTTACGCGTTTCTTATTATTATTATCGGTGTTAATAACAATATCGTGCGATTTTAAACCTTCCGGCATCGACCCGTATTACATTACAGGTTCAAAGGAGGACAGGAAAAATATTACGGAACTTTTCAATCTGTTAAAAACGGAAAAACCCGGCAGTGACGGCGAATTCGCGGTGACAAGGGAAATCGCCGCAAGTTTCGCGAGGTTAAAAGATTATGAAAGACTTATCCATTTTTTAAGCGCGAAAACCATTAATAATCCGGCTGATCCTTACAACGGCTATTATTTCCTCATGGTAGCGTACGCGTATATCCAAAGGGAATCGGAGCCGATAGCCGCCCTTTATTTCGACTTGATTTTAAAAAATTATCCCGACCTTATAATTAACGACGAATCCATTCATCTTGTATGCCTGCGTCATCTTATCAATGAGACCGATAACGCGAAACATCAGGTTTGGTACTACAATGAATTAATTTCCAGATTCTCCGATAAAATCGATCCGGGAAATACATATTTTATGCTCGGACAGGCGTGCGAACGCGCCGGCGACTGGAACGGAGCTATCGCGGCATATACAAATTATCTGCCGTACACGGGAACGATAATTCCCGGCTTTCCCCAGGCCGATCAATACGCTAAAAATCAGGTGGATTTTAGCAGATCTCAGAAGGATTGGACGTTTGAAAGCCTTGGCGCGTTAAAAAACGCCGTCGAAGAAGCTCTGGACTCCGGAAGCGCCAGTATTCTTATGAGATACCAAACAAAGGTGAACTTTTTCGCACGCTCATGGGAACAGGTGGAAACCGACGATATAGGGTTGAACAGGTTTAATCTTGCGCAATTTATGTCCGGCAACCGCATCAAATACGAAGCCAATCTGGACGCGTCTTCAAATTCAACCGAAGCGTTTTTAAGAACAAGCGGCTGGTCATTGTCGCTTAATACATGGTATTTGTATTTTAGAAAGATTTATTTTCCTCAAGACCCTGAAATTCACGGAAGATGGGAATGGGCGGGGATTTACTACGGAGAAAAATTTTGAATATTTTTAAGGTATTTCACTCGGAAACGCGAAAGCGTAGCGGGGGAAAATTCCTTATTTTGTTGTTTTGTACGGTTAATTTAGCATGGGCGCAGACGGAAGAAAGACCCATGCGCCGCATAATTCCCGATCCCTCGCTCCCGCTCCCCTCCGCAGCCTCCTCGTTTGTTTTTACGCCCGCGGAAAACTCGCTACTTACGGACACGGCTCTTGAACAACCCCTGACGCGGCGTTACATCGAACAGTATTCAAGTCCGCGCGGTATCGCCAACCTAAACGCCGTTCTGGGCAGGGGGAACCTTTATCTGCCTTTTATCAAAGAGGAAGTCGCCCGGCGCAATATGCCGTCGGAACTGGCTTATCTTCCCGTTGTTGAATCCGGTTTCGTGATAACGGCAAGAAGCAAATCGGGCGCCGTAGGGCTTTGGCAATTTATGCTGAACAGTATTTCACCGTACAAAATTAGGGTTACGGACTTTATCGATGAGCGGCGCGATTTTGAAAAATCAACGATAGCCGCCCTGCAAAAACTGGATGAAAATTACAGAACGCTCGGCAGTTGGGAGCTAGCGCTTGCGGCATATAACAGCGGGCTTGGGGCGATTAACAAAATTGTAAAAAAAACAGGCAGACACGATTACTGGGAACTTGTTAATAAAGGCGATTTAAGGCAGGAAACTCTACATTATGTACCTAAATTAATAGCCGCATACTATATTATTTCCCAGCCGAGAAAATACGGCATTAATGTCTGGCATGAAAAAGTTGATTGGACCGCCGTTACCATTAAACGCCAGATTTCCATAGATATTCTAGCGGACGAAACAGGCGTTTCCAAAGAGCTATTACGCGGTCTTAACGCGGAATTGCTCCACGGGATAAGTCCCGCCGAGAGCGGCTATCGGTTAAAGGTCCCCGCATCCTTTCTTGAAAAAATCACGGACGCTCTTGAAAGCGAGGATTTACAACTGCTCCGTTACCATTATCATATAGTCCGTCATGGGGACACATTATGGTCAATGTCAAGATACTACGGAACATCCGTCCCCATTATCGAACAGCACAATCCGGGTATTTCCAACCGTTTATTAAAAATCGGGGAAACAATCGTAATTCCGGCATACGGGAACACGCCCCCGCCTCAAAATACGCCGATAACGGTTCCGTCCAATTTTACAGGAACCTATGTGGTGCAAAAAGGCGAAACCTTCTGGTCTTTGGGCAGAAAATACGGTATCGATCCGCAGGTTCTGGCGGAGGCAAACGGGCTAAAGTTAAATGATATTCTGCACGAAGGAAGAACCATTAGAGTGCCGATAATAGAATAACTATTATGAAAAAACTGATAATAATAACCTTAATTTTTTTCCCTTTTATTGGTGTTTTTGGACAGGAAAAAACAGGCATTTCCGGCACGGTAGAGTGGGACACTTTACGGATTAACGCGGTTGTCTCCTTGAACATGGCACAGGAGGGGATAAAACTTCCGTCGGGGAGAACCCAGGGGGAATCTCTTTTAAACTCAAGTTATTTAAGCCTGATACAGCCGTGCCTTTTGGGCTTACAGGTTGATTCTTCTTCCACAATGGCGGACCTTTTGAATCGCGGGGAGTTAAACCTTACGCAAATCGAAACAATCGCCCGAGGGGCAAATTTAGTCGCGCCATCACTTTCCCAGGACATGAAAAATATTACCACGTCGGTATCAATTTCCATATCAAACATCTGCTCCGCGCTTTTACGCCATAACCGTCCTTCTCCCGTTTTAAGAACATTAAACCCCGTTTCCACCGCGCGGTACACGGGGATAATTATAATCGCCCTGGACGAACTTCCCGTTTTCGGATTAAAAAAAACCGCCATGCCCATTCCCTGCCTATTTCCGAAAATTTGGGATAGCGAAATGAACCTTATCTATGAACGCTATATGCTGGAACCTCAATCGCGGTCGCAAGGCGTCGCCATGGTACGGTATTCGGCGGCGAAAAATATTTTTCAAAACAACCCTTCCGGCCTATCCGACGGATTACGTGAAATCGTAGGAGACAGGCCTTTACGCATTTTTGCCCGCGGCGTATTCGGAATTAAACCTACGGACCTTATCATCGAAAGAAGCGACGCGCTTGTAATCATTTCTTCCGAAGAAAACCGCCGCCTGTTATCGCAGGGCAAAGTTGTTTTTATTCTTGACGAATCCGTTTTACGTTATGAATTCGGCGAATAATAAATTTACCTATCGTAGCGGCTATTGTCTGCTGTAAAATAATGCTCATCAATGTAGGCAGAACCGCGGCTTCAGGAAAAAATGTTACGGCGATTGTCATAACCGCGCTGTTGTTTTTTAAACCGCCCGCGATAACCAGGGCGGCGCTTTTTTCATAATTACATCGCGCCGCGATACCGTTTAGCCTCGCGAGCAGAAACCCCGCGATTGTTAAAACCACGCATAGTAGCATAACGCCCCAAACAAGAAGATCGTTAAACCGTATAACATGGGCTATGGCAGACGAGTTAGCCGCGATAACAAGCATCAGACAGCATTTGGCGAGCGGATCAAGATACGGACATATTTTTTGCGGTATTACACCCCTACTTGTTTCGTTTAACGCTACGCCGACTATCGTGGGAATCACAACCATAAAAATAAGGGAGACCGCTATACCGCTCATGTCCATAGCGATTTTTGCCCCTAAAAAAACCGAAAGAGTCAACGGAACGACAAGCGGGGCAAGCAATGTGTCAAGAAGGATTAAAGAGAGTCCTAACGCCCTGTCCCCGTTATAAATCGCCGACCAGATAAAACCTGAAACGGCGGTAGGGCCCGTAAAAAGAAGTATAAAACCGGCTATTACATCGGGATTATTAAAGAAGAACGAAGACGAAAAAAGAGCGGCTGTCGGCATCAATATGTGGCTTGAAAAAAAGAAAAACAGAATAGGAGCGGGGCTTTTAACCGCGATTCCCAGTTCAACCGCGGTCAGTTTAAGGGAACCTGAAAACGTCATAATGCTGAACAGTAAAATAACATAGGGACGAAGCGGTAAAAAAACATCCGGCAGAAATAAACCAAGCGCGACGGACAGGGGAGTTATAACGGGAATAAAACGATCCATGGCGTTGTTTAGCTTAAAAAGGAAACTATTAATTTCCCGTGAAGACGGCATACAATAAAGGTTCCGTTAATTTTCCAGAATGGTGATTTCTACTCTTCTGTTTTTACGCATACCTTCTTCGGTTTTGTTATCCGCAATCGGCATATCCGCTCCGTACCCGCGAATCACCATGCGGTCGGAGGTACGGACTTTATTCGCGAGAAAATAATCCGCCACAGCCCTTGCCCGTTCTTGAGAAAGTTCAATATGATCCTCTCTTGTCCCTCTTGCTAAAGCGGTATGTCCGCTAATAACAATATCCCTGTCGGGATAGCGTTTTAAAATCGCGGCGATTCTTTCAAGTTTTACCTGTTCACCGGGAAGCATTTTAGGCGAATCGGCGTAAAACTGGATATTTTCAAGGGTTAATGAAATTCCCTCATCAACAACGCGGACATCGACATCGGCTATTTTAAGACGGTCTATTTCTTTTTTAATCTCATCTACAAGCTGTTCCTTGTTCATTTCTTCCGATTCGACAAACTCGGCATGCGCCGTTCCGCGATATTCTATCTTTCTTTTGTCCGACATTTCAAAAGTCAGGCGAAAACTTTCCTCATAAGCCACCGCCTGCCCAAGCGAATGATCCCAGTAAACAATTTGATCAAAATCGCCCATTATACGCACGGGATAAATACGTCCCTTAACGGCAGGCGGCCTTGAAGCTATTTTATAACTTACCGAAAAAGCCGGATATTTTTTCCCTTTCCATTCCCGCTGTCCTATATAGACATAATTTGCGGTAAACGGCATACGGTACGGCTCCTGTATTCCAAACGCGTCCCTAAAATCGTGTATCTCATAACCTTCGGCCCTCCAAGCGTCTAAAACATTTAATTCCCTGTCAGGAAACACGGGCACGTTACGCACAACCGGCATATAATACTTTGGGTCTATTGTAAGGTATCCAAGTTTATCCCGCTCAAAAACAGACTCATATTCCCTCGCCCATGAAAACTGCGACTCCGCCTGCGCCCCGCTTCCATAATTATAAATAAGTCTTTCCGAAGTTTGAAATGTCGCTTTATGCTCCCCCTTATCCTCATTTACCCCGGTCACTTCCACGGCGATACGGTTAAGTATTTCAACGCGATGGCTCAAAATGCCGTTAACAAAAACCGCCTCATCAACAACGGAGAGTATCCTATACCGCGCGCCCCGTATGTGTTTATACTCAAAAATTTCGCACCGCGCGTTAAACGGATGAAAAATATTTAACAACAAAACCAACGTAAATACGCGTATTAATCTTATTCTTAGCATATATTAATTATATACCTTTAAATGCTATTTTTCTACTTGATTCGGAAAGACCTCACGCAGAGGCGCAAAGGCGCAGAGAACGCAGAGTTATTGTTCGATAGCCTATTGTTACTCAAGATATATATGTCTGATTACAAATCTTGAAGCAAAACGATAATCTCACAAACAACAACTTCGCGTCCTCCGCGCCTCCGCGAGATAAAATTTGGAATAATTCATTATTAAATCCTAGTTATCACGAATTGATAGCAATTTCTGCGCGTTTATCCCAAGTATCATATTTTTATCGTCTTCACAAAGACCGCTATTGTTTAGTCCTTTTATGTAACGGGAGGGAGGCAGAATCGGGAAGTCGCTGCCAAAGAGAATTTTTTCGCATAGACCCAACGCTTTCGCCGCTCGATAAATTCGCTCATCAAAAAGATACGGGGTGACGGCGATATCGTAATATACATCGCGGAAACTCTTCTTTATTTCTTTCATTGTCTCGTAAAATAAAATTCCGCCGCCCCAATGGGCGAGGATTATTTTTAGGTCGGGATTGTTAAGAACAAATTTCTCAATATCCTGCATTTGTATATTTGTTTTTCCCGGGTAATAATGACCGACGGTTTCGTTTGTGTGGAGCAGTAACGGTATCCCGAACTCCTTACACGCGCCGGTTAGGTCGGAAGTTTCTTTTTCGTTAACAAGGTCAATACTCTGCCCTTCCGGGAACAGTTCGCCTACGCCTTTTAACCCGTTATTAAAACAGCGTTCTATCTCTTTCGCGGTTTCTTTGCCGTACTTTACGCCGCCGGGAGGGACGACCGCAAAGCCCGTCAGTTTTTCGGGAAACTGTTTTGTTTTTTCTATTACATAATCATTCACATAACGGCATAGGCCGATATCGTTAAAACCAAAACCGAATATTACGGCCTTATCAAAGCCGTCTTTTTCCAGCACGGAAACAACGTCTTCCGCCGTCGCGAAATTGTTTACTTTGCTATGCGAAATCAGTGAAAAGTACGGTTCTTTATCCGCGTATTTTTCCCAATCCGCGATAATATCCGGGGGCGTTACATGAACATGACAATCAATTTTCATTGGAAACTCCGTTTTCATAAGATTCATTCCGAGGACCGGTAAGAATACCGATCTTATTCAAACCCGAAAGAAGCGGCGCTCCCGCAAGCATTGCCGCGGACGCGAAAATAGCGCGTTCTATTGGAGCGGTAAATGTAAGTATCGTCCAAATTTCTTTCGGCTGTTTGTATAATACAAGAGAGAAAAAATTCCCCGCTGTCGCGCCTCCTATAAGACCGCTAAACGCGCACAGCCAGATAGCGGGAAATTTGCTCCATTGGTTTTTACCGGCGAACATCCGCCGGGAGAAAATAACCGCTATTATCATAACGACAAAACCCAGCCCGTAAAAAAAAAGCGGGAGGCGGATAACGCTTCTGCCTATTTCCTGCGTAAACCATAGAATCGTTCCCGTAATGTATACGATAATCCCGCCGTTGATAATGAAATTTCCGGCAGAGCTGACGGCGACAGGCGGCCATTTTCCCCACGCGATACACCCGGTCGTAAAAGCGGTAGTCGTCCCCACGATAAAGGTTCCAAGTCCCATCCATGCCGTGTGAGGCGCGATTAATGAGCCGATAAAGCCGCCCGTAGCCGAACAAAGAGCGCCGGCTAACGGACCGAAAAAGATTCCCGAAAGCGGATAAAGAACCGTAGATAAAGAAAATGTCCCGCCGGTTCCCATGATTGGAATAGTAGGCAACAAATGTCCCGCCGCGATAACAGCGGCCCAAACGCTTATAACGGCGGGATGAACGGAGAAATGTTTTCTTTTGCTAATCTTCCCGTCTTCCATCAAATACAATCCCGTCTTTTTCCATTTTAATCAGTCTGTGGGCGTATTCGCCCGACAAAACCATGTTATGCGTAATAAAAATAATTGTAAAGCCCCTCGAATGAAGATCGCGCGCGATATTCATTATTTTTAAACTGCCGCGGTAATCATTGCCAACGTCAACTTCGTCAAAAATAATTATTTTACAGCCCATCGCCAGAACGCACGCGATTAAAGTCTTTATACGATCCTGTCTGTTTAACGCCGGAGGAAAAGCGTCCGCGTCGTTAAACCCCACGGTTTCAAGAGCTGTTTTTACCCTACGCTTTATTTCCGTTTTTGAAAGACGCATATTCTTTAACGCGAAAGCGGCCTCATTGTAAACGGAATCCGTAAAAAGCTGTGTATCGGGATTTTGCATAACAAATCCCGCTTCTTTGGAAATATCGCTAACGGAAAGTTTTTTTGTATTTCTACCGCGAATGAAAATATCCCCTTCGCGCGGGCGTAAAAGACCGGTAATACATTTAAGCAACGTCGTTTTTCCGCAACCGTTATCGCCCGTTATCGCGATAAAATCATTTTCCGCGATTGACAGATTGATATTTTTTATTCCAGAGGCGTTTGAATACGAAAAAGAAAGATTTTTTATATCAATCACGGGATTATCATAGGAGACTTTTTGCGGTAAAAAATTCCTAAAATTACCGGTAACCGGCCATATGCCGTTTTTTTCCAATAAAGCTTTATCAGAAAAAATGTTTTTAGCGGTATCAATCGCCGCGATTTTTCCGTTTTTAAGGATACAAACCCTGTCGGCGAATTCAGCGGCTTTCGCGCTTTCGCGCATAGCCATAATTATCGTTATTTTTTCATTTTTACGCAGTTCGCTTAAAACGGACATTACTTCCCGCGCACCCCCGTCATCAAGGCGGCACAACGGCTCGTCAAGAACCAGTACCTTCCCTTTCATCGCCAGAACCGCCGCTATAGCGAGACGCTGTTTTTCGCCGCCGGACAGCGTTGAGGGCGCTCTGTCTTCAAAACCCGAGAGACCCACCGCGCCAAGCGCGAAGCTTACCCTTTTTTCGATTTCTTCCGGCTGTAAAAGGAAATTTTGCGCTCCAAAAGCGGCCTCATAACGGACAGACGACGTAAAAAGCTGGGCGTCCGGATCGTCAAACGTCATCCCGACCTTAAGCGCCAACCGCGGGATAGAGGATTTTACGGTATCAACGCCGTCTACCGTAACAGTTCCCGATAAATGTCCGCCGCAAAGGTGGGGAATAATACCGTTAAGCAGTTTACAAAAAGTGGTTTTTCCCGCTCCGTTTTCGCCCATTACGGCGAGAAATTCGCCTTCCAACACGGATAAATTTATCCCGGTAAGCGCGCAATTTTCGGCATTAGGGTATGTAAAATTGACATTATCCAGATTGATTACGCCCATTATTCACGCCTTATATAAATTTCTAAAAGTAAAATTAATAAACATCATAATTACAAAAAAAACAACACCGCTTGCGATAAAGAAAAAATCCAAACCTTTCATTTTTGGTTTTTCAAGCCATGTTCTTGTTTTATAAACGCCGAACGCCCTGGAATCCATTACAATCGAAGAGACTTGAGCCTTTCGCATTGCGCCTAACATCAGCGGAACAAGCAGGTTTATATAGGATTTTATTCCAAATTTACGCATTCCCCGTAATTTTTGCGCGTCCATTATTAAAAGAGCCTCTTCTTTAAATAATGGAATAAGGTTTAAAGCCGAAGTTATTACAAAGGCGGCTCTATAATTAACGCCAAGAGCGCAAAGCCCGGCGCTTATTTGATGGGGAGAGGTTGTCAGCGTCAACATGGGTAAAAGAAGTATTAAGGCGGCCAGGCGGCATACAATTACGATACCGAGGATAAATCCCTCCCATTTTAGGGAACCCGCGCCGCCTAAGAATGGAAACGACGCCGGAAAAAGCGGTTTTATGATGTATGTTTCACCGGGACCAAATAGCGTCTGAATGAAAATAATAAAAGCCGCTAACAATGTTAGATTTTTTAAGTATTTAAAACCTTTAAGCGGTATTCCCGCGATAAACCGAATAATAATAAATGACAATAGCAAACAGACGGCGGCAATAAGAGTATTAATAAAAAAAATCAGAAAAGTAAAAAGTAAAACAATAAATAATTTTGTTCTAGCGTCCAAATTAAAAAAAACAGACATATATCACCTTTATATATAATTCCAATAATTACTATAGACAAAAAAATTATTATGTGCTATACTAAAATAAAATCACACACAAAAAGGAGAAATATTTAAATGACTGACGCAAAGACACGCCTGGCAAACAGGGAGAGGCAAAGAAGGTATCGCGAAGCGCACAGAGACGAAATTAACGAACAGCGTAAAGAAAGGTACAACGACCGTATTTCAAAGGGAAAATGTCCCAGATGCGGGGGCAAGGTAAAAAAGGGTTACATCTTATGCGCGGCTTGCAGTGAATACCAAGCTAATTTAAATCGAAAGTACGCTAAACAGAAGAAAAAAACAGTAGTAAAAAAAGCAGGCTCAAAAAAAACCGCCGCCAAAAAGACATCCGTTAAAACCAAACCTAAGTCAAAAAAAACAACTAAATCAAAAAAATAAAATATTTTTCTAATTATTTTATCAAAAACCGTGTTCCCAAACACGGTTTTTTTTATTATGTAATATATGCAAAAAGACCTCACGCAGAGGCGCAAAGGCGCAGAGGACGCAAAATTGTTGTTCGAAATACTATCGTTATACCTTAATGATCCTTGTTTTTAAGATAATATATCTTGGATAACGAAAATCTATCGGACAGGAGCTTTGCGTCCTTTGCGCCTCCGCGAGATAAAATTTGAGAATAACTTTTTTAAACGTGAGTAAATGGAAGTTCACTCTGGAGGTCGGTTTTTTTGGAAAGGAGGCGGTTTATTATGCCGGCGTTGTCAAGAAGGCTTGAAACCGACTGGTTTTGGTGAAGGCGGGAAATTACATCCGCAAAAAGACGCGAAATATTGACGTTGACGTACCATTCGCGCTTTACAACTTCTTCCTGATAGACGGCGTTTGTGCCGATTATACGGTAAAACAGCCCCTCGCCGTACGCTTCATCAAAGTGGGAAATGGCGTTTCCGGAAAAAAGAGGCAGGCTGATGGCGCAGATAATCCTGCGAGCGCCGTTTTCCTTAAGGTGCTTCATTCCCTTTATCAACGTGCCGCCCGTCCCTAAAATATCGTCCGCCATGAAGACGGTCTTATCCCTTACGTTCCCAAGCAGGCGTATTTGCGAAATATTTGACTGGTTAGCGTCCTTTGACAATTTGGAATAGTCTCTTTCCTTGTATATCAACGCCAACGGCTTTTTTAGGGCTGAAGCGTAAAATTTATTCCTATCCACAGCGCCCGTGTCCGGGGAAACCACGACAAAATCATCGTTTAGAATATCATCCATATTTATCAAAGTTTGAATAATTTGATAGCTGGCATGAAGATTTTCAAGGCGTAAATCGTTAAAAATATTCATTATATCCCTGGAATGAATATCAAGCGTAATAATGCTGTTTACGCCGAGGCTTTCAAGAATTTTTCCTATTCTGCTGGCGGTAAGCCCTTCCCTTCCTTTTGCCTTGTGCTGGCGCGAATAAGGATAATTCGGTATTACAAGGGTAATACGCTCCGCCCCGGCCTGATGCGCCGCGTCAATCGTAACAAAAATGGTCATTAAATGATCGTTTATAGACAGATTATTTACGACTTCGCCTGAAAATTTCACGGGATAATGGTTTTCCACATCCTGAAAAATATACACGTCTTTGCCGCGGATTGATTCCTGAATTTCAGATTTTATTTCACCGTTGGGAAACAACGAAAATTTAACGGGGATTTTGAACGGCGCGCTGTTTTTTACGATGCCGCTTTGTGACGCGGTTCCCCGCGCGACAATTTTATTTATAAGCTCAATTTGAAGGTCTACCTGATCCGCGCTCATATTGTAACGTTTTGAAATATCTTCCACGGTCTGTTTTCTGCTATAATGGTATTTACGATGAAGGTGCTGAATTACCTCATCAGCGAAAATCTCCCCGCCTGGACACGCAATTACGGCTAAATTCGCTGGATTGAAGTATTTCATGGTTTAACTATTATTTAACAGAAAATAAACAAAATATCAAGCCCACGAGCGGCTTCTTTCCACCGCTTTATGCCAGCCCGTAATTAGTTTTTCACGCTTTTCATTGTCCATTTGGGGGGTAAAAACAGTGTCTTTCATCCAGCGGTTTTTAACCTCGTTTGAGTTTTTCCAGAATCCGACGGTGATTCCGGCAAGGCACGCCGCTCCCAAAGCGGTTGTCTCCCGAACAACCGGGCGTACAATGGCCGCGCGGCACATATCAGATTGGAACTGCATAAGAAATTTATCCCTGCTCGCCCCGCCGTCAACTTTTAATTCCTTTAATTTAATGCCAAGATCGTTTTCCATGGCGCTTAAAAGATCCATTACCTGATAGGCGATAGATTCCTGCGCAGCCCTTATAATGTGCGCTCTTTTCGTCCCGCGCGTGATCCCGATTATACAGCCACGCGCGTACATGTCCCAATACGGAGCGCCGAGACCGGTAAAAGCGGGAACAAGGTAGACGCCGCCCGTATCCTTTACTTTTCCGGCAAAAAATTCACTGTCCGCGCTGTCCGTGATAATGCGCAATTCGTCCCTCAGCCATTGAATAACGGCGCCTCCCGTAAAGACCGAACCCTCAAGCGCGTACTGCACATTATCGTTGAAGCCGGCGGCTATGGTGGTTAAAAGTCCGTTCCCGCTGGCGGCGGCGCTTGTACCCGTATTCATTAACAGGAAACAGCCGGTGCCGTAAGTGCATTTTGTGTCTCCTTTTTCAAAACAACATTGCCCGAAAAGCGCCGCCTGTTGATCGCCCGCATCCCCCGTAATGGGAATTTCAACGCCGTTAATGTCGGCGGACGCGAACATAGCGCCCGAGGGTTTTACCTGCGGGAGCATGGCGCGCGGAATATCCAGAGCCTTAAGAAGGGTATCGTCCCAATCAAGTTTATGTATGTCGAAGATCATCGTTCTGCTCGCGTTGGTGTAATCCGTCACGTGGGCCTTGCCGCCTGATAATTTCCAGATTAGCCATGTATCGACGGTGCCAAAAAGTATCTCGCCCCTTTGCGCCTTCTCTCTCGCGCCTTGTACGTTATCAAGTATCCATTTAATTTTAGTACCGGAAAAATAAGCGTCGGGAATAAGCCCCGTCGTTTTCTTTATATGATCGCCAAGTCCGTCTTTTACAAGAGAATCGACTATTGCCGATGTTCTTCTGCATTGCCACACAATCGCGTTGTAAATCGGCTTGCCTGTGTTTTTATCCCAAAGAATCGTCGTCTCACGCTGGTTTGTTATGCCGATGGCGGCTATATCACCCGCCTTTATATTCGCTTTAGCGATAATACCCGTCATTACGGAGCATTGGGTGGAAAATATTTCCATCGGATCATGCTCTACCCAGCCTTCATGCGGATAAATTTGAGTAAACTCCTTTTGCTCTACCGCGGTGATATTTTGTTTATGATCAAAAAGAATCGCCCGCGAACTCGTAGTTCCCTGATCCAGCGAAAGAACGTACTTGCCCATAACTCCTCCGGTTATTTAGTCTTCATTACCTCTACGCCGTTCCAGTCGGCCGGCGGCGGTGCGGAAGCGTATTCAACGCACCTTTTATACAGATTGTCAGCGTTAAAGTCATCTGGTAATATTTCAAGCGTTTCCTTAAATTTTTGCGCAGCTTCGGTAAAGGAACGCGAATAATAAAGTTTCATTCCCTGGTTATGCAAAGGCCACGCTTTTTGCTCCGACGGCGAAAGGGATTTTTTTACCGTGAAAATTCTCACCCCCTTGGTTTTACCCTTTACCGCCACGGTGTCAAGGAGCCTGTAATGCAGACCCGCGTCAGGAGAAGTTTTTCGCAATTCATCAAACAGGCTTTCCGAGATCAATATTTCCGAATGATATGTTTTTGTCAGTCCTTCCATCCGAGACGCTAAATTTACCGCATCCCCGATTACGGTGTAATCCATCTTGCGCTCGCTTCCGATATTGCCGACGGTAACTTCGCCAAAGTTAAGACCCACGCCGATACGGAATTCACACTTGCCGAGCTTGCGTTGGTTTTCGTTAAACTTGGAAACAGCGTCAGTCATCTCAAAGGCGGATAACACGGATTGTAACGCGTCATCTTCGTGTTTTTCGGGAGCGCCCCAAATAGCCATTATAGCGTCGCCTATGTATTTATCTACTATTCCTTTTCTGTTATATATAATGTCAACCTGCCCCGAAAAATAGCGGTTAAGGGAGTTGACCAAATCATCGGGGGCCATACCTTCGGAAATTGTAGTAAAGGAGCGGATGTCGGAAAATAGTATTGAAAGCCTGCGGTTGTCGCCGACAAGCATTTTTTCCGGGGACGCGAAGAAGCGTTCGATTACGTTATTCGGCACGTATTTTTGGAAAATCTGACGTATACGCTCCTCTTTTTTACCGGCAAGAACGGCGTCAAAAGCGTAACGCTTTATCTGCGAATACGCCCTGTCCAATTCACCCGTCATGTTATTGAACGTCTGCGCGAGAATACCGGTTTCGTCATTATATTCAACCTCGACTTTAGACGAAAGATCAGCCGTTTCAATTATCGATTCCATAGTATTAACAACCCGTCCCAGGGGATTTGTCAGGCGGCGGGTTACGATGATAAGCATAAGCACGGCAATCGCTACCGCCGCTCCCAAAGTAATGATTGTCTGTAAGGTAATTAAATTCGCGTCCGCGTAAAATACCCGTTCTTTTTCGCTGATTAAAATATACCAGTCAAAGGGGGTAAAATAAAAAGATTGAAAAACACGTTTTTCGCCGCCTATAACGGCGGTTTGCAGTCCCTGTTTTTCACGGTCAAGGATCTGTAATAACGCCTTCGTATCGGAAGCCGATAATTTCGATTCGGAATCGGACCCGTAAGCGGACATCGCCATATTTCCGGTACTATCTACCGCGAAGATAATTTCAGTATCGCTTAAAAGGATACTGCGCCCGTACTGCTCCACGGCTTTTTTCGCGGCTTCAACCATTTCCGGCCTTCCGGCGAAATTGTTATCAACCAAAAGCAACCATTGGTTATCGGCGAATTTTTCCAGCTCTCCAAGTTTAAACCCTAAAAGTTCCCTAGCGAGGCGGGTAATCCCGTTTACGGCCTGAAAATAACTCGCCGTTTCCGCAAGGATAAGCGGGACGATGATTAAAGGCAGTACGACAAGGAACATTTTTAACCGAATTTTCATTCTGTAATTATAAAGAAACGGACTTATAATCTCAAGGGGGACTTAAAATAATCCGATATAATAAATATGAAACGTTATAGTATTAAGTGTTTATCGGGCAATACGGAATTTGTGGATATTCTGAAAGAAATGGAAAATGAATATCTGGTTCGGTTTACGCGAAGTAGAAACGGAAACGTAAAAACAACCGAAGAAACAATCACAAGACATCTTTTCAATATTTGCGTACAAACCGGTTATTTGAACCCGGTGGAATGTTCCGCCGCCTGATAATCCCCTCAATTCCAATTATTGAATACCGCTCCGTTTAAGGCGTTACTCCTGCAACGCCTGAAGCGCCTGTTGGGCGATTCCAACCTGATTCCTAAGTCTCGCAATTTCCTGCTCCTTCGTCGCATTAGCGTTTTGCAGATTTGTAACATCCGAGGCGGCCTTTGTTTTATCGGCTTCCAATGACGCTATTTTATCGTCTTTTGCTTTAGAGTCTTTTTGCAAAGAAGAAACGCTCGCGTTTAATTCGTCTATCCTGCTTTTGGCATGGACAAATTGAGCGCCCATGCGAGACGGCGAACAGTTACGCAAGCCATTTCGGAAAATTGCGGAGTATAAAACCGCTTCTTGTCGTTGTATATAGTACAACCCCCTAAATTTGAATTAGTCCCCGAATACACGAGGAGCATGAAGGAAGGCTAAAACCCGAAATTGCGCCCTTTAACAAAAACCCACCAAAGGTAGGGAGGTATTTTGTTTGTTGGTGTGGGCTGTAGTACCCATTCGCCCCTGCACAGGGGCACGCTCACATCAACAATGAGAACAAAATACCACCATGTTTTGTGGGATCATTCTGCAAGGACTGAAAATAAAAAAAATTGCGTCAGTAATTTCTTTTTTTTGAAATGATTTTTATTTTTGTTTTATTTATTTCAGTGGTCGTATCGAACATGGTGGAAGGTTTCCTTCCTTTATATTTATTTTACATAAATATTATTTATAGACAAAAGTTATATAATTTTGTATAATAATAAACATAATGTATATTATTTTATAAGTAATATTAAGGAGTAGATGATGGATTTTTATGGAGATTTTGATAAAATGACATTTGCAGATTTAAAAGCAGCTTATGATTTTGTGCGTGAAGATGTTACAGATTTAGAAGAAAAAGCACGAGAAAAAGGTATAAAACCGGAAAGTATCCCTGCATATCCAGAAGTAACAAAGGTAGAGAACGCTTTGTACCATGTACTATTAAACAAAACCAGAGATTTATTCAATGAATTACCAAATCATAATTTATAAAGCAAAAGATGTCAGGTATAAAAAGATAATATAGGTTTTTATCTAAATAGTATGTTAAGAATGAATAACTTAAAGGAAAAATTAGATAATATAGATAACCTTAAAAAGAAAATTGATAATTTTAAACTTATAATGAATTTAATATTAATGCAAAATGGTTATACTCCTATAATAATTAAAAATTTTATTAAAAATAATTTCAATAAATTTAGTTGTCATTTTTTCATTAATCCATATTCTGACATTTTCAACGGTTTTCTCAAGTGTTAAATCTGTTGTATCTATTAATTCAATTTCAGGTTTTTTTTCTTTACCATAATTTTTTACCCAATTATTAAATTCTTTTTGTTTGTCAATAAATTTTTTGTTTTGACAATTTCCCCATTGAGGACGTTTGATTAATCTTTTTTCTAATTCATCATCTGAACAATAAATATTCAAATAATTTATATTAGAAAAATATCTTCTTTCTGTACATGGTTCTATATTTTAAGGGACTCCAAAACCTGCGCCAAATAACACTACAGGTCTGCCCGATTGTGATATATTTTTCGCTATTCTTAACCATTTTTCAAAGAATTTCCTATAATTATTTTCAGGCTTATTAAATTCTTATTGCCATATAATATCAGTTTCAAGTAAAATGACATTATCCATATTTCCGATTAATTCCTTTAATACGATTGATTTCTTTTATTTTCTCAATAACAAATTGTTCTTTACTTTTATGATAATTTGGAACATTATCTGTATTGTTTTCCATTGATTTTATTTTTACTTTTTCATATTCTTTTGCCTTTTCAATATTATTATTCATATAATCCCTAAAATTTATTTTATTATTCCATTCATTTCCGTTATATTCAACTAAATGAATAATATGTGTCAAAATTCCATTTAGATCACCTATTACAAACATTCTGGATTCCGGTCCGTCTCTTTTTGGACGATATGTTAAACCATTACTTTTCATTTTTTCCATTATATTGTCTAAATTATTAAAGTCTTTAACTCCTACAACTAAATCTATAATTGGTTTTGCTTTTATGCTTTTTATTGATGTACTTCCGATATGTTCTACATCAACTATTAAATCACCAAATATATTTTTAAAATATTCAATTGTTTCTTTTGCGTTCTGTTCCCATTCAATTTGATGATCATGTAATTCAACAATAAAATTATTTAAGCCTATTTTCGTATTTTTATCAACAATCATTTTAAATTAATTTCTTATTCATTACACATGAATTGAAAGGCAATTTTCTTTCACCGTCATATAATTTATCCGTTCTAATTTGTTTATAATTCATATTTTTATACCAGTTAACCAGTATTTCATTTATATCAACTACATGTATTTCCGCAATTTCTCCGCCGTTTTCTTTTATTTTATTTTCAATAAAAGCCATTAATTTTTTTCCAATTCCTTTATGTCTGTATTCGGGTAATGTTCCCAGCCGTTCTATCATATAGATTTTATCTTTATAAAATGAATAACCTACACAACCGACTATTTTATTATCTTCTTTATATCCATACATCTTTAACCTATTTTTTAATTGATTATCAATTATGTCATATTTCATGAATGCGGGAAATCTCTCCACAGTTTCTTTTGTAAAATTAAATTGTAAGGCAATTGTCATAAATGCCTTATTCAAAATATCTGTTATTAAATGGCTGTCATATAGCTCCGTTATATTATCCATGTTATCACCTTAAATGTACTTAAAAGATACTATATTCAGTAGCTAAATACATAACATTTTTAATCATTTTCAATTTTATTATTTATTTTAAGTGTATGATTTTTTATACACTATTTCCCCAACAAATTCAAATATTATTTCGCCTAACGTTTGGCGGTAAAAGACGTTTTTTTGTGCGCGATGGAGGAATTGCGAAGCAATTCCAGCGCACAAAAAAATGTGGCGGAACAAAAACGTGCAGAGGGCGAAGCCCGAACACGTTTTTGTGTAGCCTAGCCGCCGTTAGGCGGCGTACTTTTACCGCTTTGTTATATGTAGTGTGGGCGTACACTACTATTTTTTATTTAAATTTTACAGCCGTTCCATATGCTATTACTTCCGCAGCATTTTTCATTACAGAAGATGATGCATATCTAATATTTACAATTCCATCAGCACCAATCTTTTCAGCATCTTCAACCATCCTTTTAGTTGCTAATGCTCTTGCCTCATTCATCATTTCATTATAAGCCTTTAACTCGCCGCCTATTAATGATTTAATTGCTTGAGTTATATCTTTACCAAAATTTTTTGATTGAATTGTGCTTCCTTTTACAAGCCCAAGCGTTTCAAGCTCCTTACCTGAAATGTAATCAGTATTTACTAAGATCATCTTCTTCTCCTTTCATTATCTCTTTTATACGTTCAATTAATACCATAATAAATAAAATGGTAATTATTATTGATACAATAATGACCATTATTTTTATAATGTTTGGTATATTAATTTTTAATATTATATTTATAATTATAGAATAATACAAAATAATACATAACACAATGGTAATCGGTGCTATAAATTTTTTCTTATGACTATCCATATAAACCCTTATATTATTAAGATTACTTATTTTCTGGGTATTTTGTCAATACCAAATATTTTAATATTTCATATTTATTTCCAACAATTTTAGCCCACATTGCATATAACTACTTTTAGGCGAAGTAAGAGCGTACACCATTTTTGTTCATTATATTTTATTCCATTTTTTTAATAATTTTTCTGCCTTTTTCTTTACAGAGTTACGTGTGTTTTTTGTCTGTTCTTCAACAAATATTTTTATATCTTTATTAACACTTTCAATATATTTATCAAATGCTTCTATCATTTTCCCATAAATAATATTTTTACATTCATCCGTATCATATACATAATTTTTTATTTTCAATAATTCTTTTGTTGTTTTATTTTTATGATCTGGTTTAGCCATAGATATATACATTAAACATTCAATAATATGATTCACAGTTATCATTTTACCACAATTTAACTGTTTATATAATTTACCTAACAATGAATCAATTTTATTTTCTTTATCAACTTTTGCCAGCAACCCAATAATATTTATTGCCGTCCATTTAATAACATTATTTTCATTATCCAGTAAAGGAATAAATTTATCCAAAAAGGGATATAATTCAGATGGATTTTCTTGAGCCATAATTTTAAATTGTTTTGCCATTCCATATTTTACTTTTGGATTTTTGTCAAATAATTTATTAAAGTCAATTTCTTTTGGCATAATTTACCCCTTATTTACTTCTTTGGTATAAATTTATCCATAAAAGATAACATTTCAATCAACTGATCCACAAGGTTATCGTTGATATTTGTCCAGGAATAACAGTATCCGGGGAAGTATGGGCACAAATCATACTTTTTTTGTTCATAAATAATTTGAATAGAAGCCAATGGACGTATACCGGTTTTATCCGTCTGAACGCAATACCTGCAGCCGTCACATTTTTTTGTATGATTTATAACAAAACTTTTATTCTTTTCACTCATTGTGTCAAAAGCGTCCAAATAAACCTTCAACCCATTAGGTATGCATAAACCAAAAACAGCGGGCCGCATCACGTAAAAATCATATTGTGCCGATATGCCTGTATGTCTGATTTTATATTCAAATCCTCCCTTTGGAGTTTCTGTGCTCCATAAAGGGTTTGCGTATGTTAATGTAAGCTTACAGTCGCTTGCGGTTGGTTTATTTATATCAAACCGTTTATATCCTTGCTTAATCAGCCAGTTTTCAAGTTTGCGAAATGATGATTCACCAAGTAAAGAAGCGTATATATCCGAACTGTACGGATATTCTCTATCAAAAAGACAATACATAAATTCAACAATGCTTGATTTTGGACGTTTTGACATCCAAGTCCATGCTTTTGGTAATTTACTAAAATTATTTATACCAAGTTTTGACAATATGTCTTGTTGTTTTTTATTGAGTTTATTTTTTGAATCTTGACCAAATAAATACATACTTTGTAATAATGAATCAATTACCTTTACGAATTTACGCATATTATTTATTAATTCGGGTTTTCCATAAGCTTTTTTATTAAATCTATTGGGATATGCGTCATCTTCATGTAGGGAAGGGACAAAAAGCTGAGGCTCATTAAAAGCCAATTTATATAAATTTTTTATTAATAGATAAAATTGTTCCTGTTCAGTAGTATCAATTTTAGCATTTTTATCCGGTACGAATCTTGGAAACATATCCATATAGGTTTGTGCCATTCGCTGTTCTAAACTTGTAAAAGTCAATTTTGTCTCCTTTAAATATTTTTATTAATCATTTATTACCTTATTTCAATTAATTCAAAATAACAATTTTTGCCTTTATCTGACAAAGCAGTTGTAATTATTTTTACTTCAAATTTTTTCCCCAATAATACTTCAAGATGATTTTTTACCTGCCCGCCGCAACAATAACACCATGTTTTTGACCAATTTTTATTTAAACCATTTAACCGACCGCCTAAACAATCACATTTTTTTTCAGGCTCATTATCATCTTTAAATTTTACCTCATATTTTCCTTTTCCAGTCATTTTGATTTCATGCCCAAAAACAAAAT
>Ga0268262_10000326_pt1 | contig 64104 bp, 55 predicted proteins | sample TergutNc150P3_FD_190354 | JGI IMG/M metagenome (GOLD analysis project Ga0268262, IMG submission 190354) | Nasutitermes corniger P3 segment gut microbial community from laboratory colony in Florida, USA - Nc150 P3 (SPAdes) (version 2) | ecosystem: Host-associated > Arthropoda: Insects >... | reverse complement strand
GCTTTGCCCTCTGCACGGTTTTTCTCCGCCAAAGTTTTTTGTGCCCGTAAAAATGCTTCGCATTTTTCCTTATCGGGCACAAAAAACCTTCAGTTACAGCCGGAACGTTGTGCGAAATAATTTTTGAATATTTTGTAATATTTAAGGAAACATATTGACAAAATATTCAAAAATGGTAAAACTGTAAGAATAAAAAGGAGTTTAAGAATCTATTTATGGAAACAAATTTACTTGCACCTATAGCAGCAGCCATTGTATCAATTATAGCTTTGTGTGTTACCAATATTATTTCAATCATCGAAAATAAAAAAAGCAGACACATTTCAGTGGTAACAAACCAAACTATCGAACATAAGGAGATGGTTTTCAAAAATGCTGCAAGGATACTTGCTATGACGCACCCTTTACTCGTTTATGATCCATGCGAAGATGATTTGTTACGGTTAAAGAAAAAACTTCTAATTGTATGTTCTGAGTTTGAAATGCGTATTAGACCAGTTTATTCTGAAACATTTGAGCAAATAACCGCAATGCGAAATTTAGTAAAAATATTTTTTAAATGTTTGAAAAAACGAAAAGATAATATTGATGATATAAAGAAATTGTCTGAAGAACATACAAAGTTTCGTGAGTTAATGTCATCATTCGACAGTGCGAATTGGAAATATATAAAGTTACAATCAGATGGGAAAAAAAGAGAGGAAGGAACTTTTGCAAAAATATATAAAGAACAACAAAAAGATTTTTATGAGTATAATGAAAAACTCAAAGAATGGACGGATGATAATGCTTGAAAGGTAATTACCAATGGCAAAATTATAATAACAAAAATGGGCTAAAGAAATTATTTATGGAAGAACTTAATAATAATCACGAATATCAACAACTTTTAAAAAAATACCATGAGTTAAAAGATGAAATGGCCACGCAGTGGTGCCTGTCACCGCTTTTTCGTAGTGTACCTGCTTAATGCGGGTACATTCCCTGTAGCGCAGATAACTCCGGATATGGTTCGGGTTATTTTGATTCGTTTTTTATTGATAATTGAAATAAATATACAAGTTAATGTTTATATATGATGTTATGCGAAAGACCGGCAAATATAGTAATAATTAAGGAATATTGTTATTGATATTAAACCAAATAAATAATATATTAGTTTATTCATATATTACTTCAATGGAGGTATAGAGTCATGGAAAATGAAGTTGTAACGGGAAAATATTCAAAGATATGCAGTTTTTCCGAAGGTTTAGCGGCGGTCAGGAGTAAAAAAACCTTAAAATGGGGTTTTATTGATGAAACAGGCAATGAAGTTATATCGTGCAAATATGATGAAGTACATAGTTTTTCTGACGATATGGCCGTGGTTGGCACTTTTGATAGTGATAAATATGAAAAAGATTTGAAATTGTATCCATTTTTGGATCAATATCAATCATATTCGGAAAAACGGGAGATGTTTACCAAATGGGGCTGTATAGATAAATCCGGGAAAGAAATCGTGCCTTGTAAATATTTATTTTTTAAAGACTTTTCTGAAGGCTTTGCTCGCGTTGCGTTCGGTGACTTAAAAAGCCCTGGACTTCGACATGTTACTATGGGAGCAATGGAGGTGGAATATGAACGTGATTATAAATATGGTGTTGTAGATAAAAACGGTAATGAAATAATACCATGCATTTATGAAAATGTAAATGATATAACTTTATTATTAAAAGAGAGAATATGTAAATAGCCAGTCATTCGCATAACAAAGCCGCGCAGTAGTGCCAGTCACCGCTTTTTCGGCTTATTTTTCAAAAACTGTAAAGATATTACATGGTACATACCAAGCGCCAGTCACCGCTATTTGATGTCTGGCGCTTTCCGCTTATTGAATTTATTATAAAAAAATACTATATTTTTTATACATCGTGTTTTTATCATAATCTTAAGGGGCGTGAACAATGAAAATGAAATATACAAATAAAATTTTACCCGCAGGAATTATCGGACAAAATAAATATTATATTCTGACCGGCAAGCCGACTGATAATCCCAATGTAAGTATTTATCTTCTTAACGTTTTAGATTCGGATCAAGAGGCGGATTATTCTTTGTGGAATTTCGAAATCTTGAACGAGCACGATGTTAGAGTGTGGCCCTATAAAGGCGATGATTATGAAAAACTGATGTTAGAACTGGGGGAAGATTTTGTTGAACATGCCTTTAGTTAATTCCCGCAATGGTGCCTGTCACCGCTTTTTCGTAGCGTACTTGATTGATGCGGTACACTATCTGTAGCGTATGGGATTCCTTTACTTGTTATCTGTTAGCGGCATAATGAATTCCCGCACTGACTTTGCATAAAGCAACGCTTTATCCATATCTTGCTTTTCTACAGATATTTCATTTGGATAACGGGTTTGTACGGCATATCCTGACAAAACACTACATTCCTCATATATCGAGGAAAATTAAGGTATAATAAGCTAAATCGTTGTCAGCAATTTCCAGCCATTGCCGCAATTCAGCTTGTTTATCCATATATTTTTATACCTTCGCTGTTAATCGTACGTTCAATGGTGGGCCCTTCTGCTCGTTCACGGTATCTGCTCAATGTGTTAGCAAGAATATCTACCGGCATTGTTTTTTTCATGCCTATTGCCAGTCTGATTTTTGAAATTGCGTCAATAAGCCGTATTTGCGCATTATCACTAAGAACCACATATAAATCCAGATCAGAGTCTTTATTCGGCGTTCCGGATGCATAAGAGCCAAAAAGATAAATTTGCTCTACAGGAACAGTATTTATGATAATTTCTTTAAGTGTATCCAACTCTGCTTGAATAATAGTATTCATATTTTACTAATATAGATTCTTTCAAATTTTTTTCAAGGCTGCGCAGTATTGCCTGTTACCCAAATCCATGGACCTTCTGCTCCGGCTGCTCGGCTATTACCTGGTAGCGGATTTTTTTCAGTCTTTTAGATTGACAAAAACATGGAAACATAGGATTATTAGGCATCAAATTTATTTTTCGGTGTTATGAGAGAAATATCAGATGAAAAAAGCAATTATTAGCGGCACAATAGTAATGGTACTTGGTCTGCTCATTGCTCTTGGACCAAAGTTTTTATTTAAGGTTTGCAATTCCAACATGGCATCAACCGAAAGTACAGAAGATTGCTGCGTTAAACCTGAACAAAGCAGTTGCTGCGGTCCTTCGGCAAGCAGTCTTCCTGTCTGTAATTGGTCTGCTCGAGCCGAGATCGGTATGGGATTGTTAATCGCCGCTTTAGGCGCCTGCATGCTTGTCTTCCCGGATCAGAAAACACATCTTGGTCTGCTTATCGGCATATTCTTTTCAAGCATCATAGCTCTGGGAATACCAAATTTTCTTATCGGCGGCTGCGCTGCAATGACTATGAGATGTCATAAAGTCGCTTTCCCCGCGCTTACCATTGAGAGTGCCGTTTTACTTGTATTTTCGGCAATATTGATCACCATTATTGCGATGCAGAAACCGCCTGTTGAAAAAGGCAACGCATAGGCCGCGCAGTAGTGCCTGTCACTGCTTTTTCATAACCATTGTCTTTATTATGACGAAATAGATGTTTTTGTCATGCCCACATTATTAAAACTTACAAAAAATTTTATTTACACACGGTAAGTTTTTATTATAAAATAAACAGTAATCAGATATGGTTTTGTTTATTTTGATTCCCTATAAGGAGAATATTGTATGAAGAAAAATTTATGGATTATTTCCTTTATAGCAATAATCGGCTTTTCTTTCGCAGCTTGCGACAGTAGAACTTTGGAAAACCTCACACACCAAAACCACGACTGGAGCGGATGGAGAACAACCACTGCCCCAACTTGCACAGCGGAAGGTGAAGAAACAAGAACTTGTTCTATATGTGGATCAACCCAAAGCCGAAAATTATCCGAAATCGGACACGACTGGGGCAATTGGGTTGAAACAGAGTTTGGAGCAACAGGAACTTGCTCCAGATGCGGCAACAGTTTTGAACTTACAAAAGATTCCTTTTTCGGAGGATGGCAAAATTATATAACAATAAATCCTAATTCTATAGCTTATATATCTATTTCAGAAGATGGATTTTCTGTAGGATATGAAAACAGTGGGTTTAAGATGTCTGATTTAACGTGGACAGTAATAACACTCAATGGTTCAATCGGCTTTAAAATTTCAGGTATAATAACTGAAAATAATTGGTATAGAAATGATATCTTCCTTGGTGTTCCGTCTATTGGAGGTACTTACGACGTAAGTGTATATTTTTCAGATGACGATATAAGAGTGCCTGAATTTTCCGGTACTTTTTCTAAATGGTAAGCAAAAGCGGCGCAGTAGTGCCTGTCGCCCAATTTACCGGATACCCCGATTCTTTTTATCCATTACTTTATCAATATCAAAAAGTCTCTTATCGCTGTTTCTGAATACCCTAAAGTAACAACCGTCAATATTTCTGCGGGTTAAAAAAATATAATCCGATCCGGGACCGATACTATAATCATATCCGCTGCCTACGCCGAAGAATAAATTATAATTTCTGTCGCGCAGTATTTTATGTTTTTCATCCCGCCTTCCCAACGCCGCTCCATAGGGATATATGTAAAGGTCTGTCTCGCCTAAAATCGGCTTTACTTCTTTATCCCATAATTTAAGGTCATTTAATAATTCCGAAACGGATACTTTTTGCATGTTCAAATGTCTGTAGCTGTGCGACGCAAAACGCCACCCCAGTTCTTTTAATTTCTTTGCTACCTTAACGGCGTTTTCTATTTCTTTTTGATACCCCGCGGAGTTTGAATTGTCCCCTTGTGTTCGATACCCCAGCACCCCTTCAAATCCCGTAGGCGCAATAATGCCTTTTGCACCGCGGATCGAAAAATCAGGATGCTTTTTTATAAAATCTTCCGTAATGGTAATAATATCCAAATCATATGATATTTCACCGCCGGACGGACTATCCGTCCATGCCGCAATGCCGCCGTTTTTATCAAGTACAAGTTTATGCACCGTCCCGTTTTTTCTGTTGGATTCATAATAAGATAAATCATCAACGGATAAAATGAGGGGTCTTTTTCCTTTGGGAACAAGTAATTTATTCGCTTTAACAGTTTTTATGTTATTTGTATACGTTACTGTATAAAATTCTTTGATATCTACCAATACATAATTTTGTAAATATAGTTCATTTATTATTTTTTTATATTCATCGGCGGTAACGAACCATTCTTTATAATGGTCTTGTCTGCTCCCCTTAAACGCGATTTCAGGATGCGCAATAAGGGCATGAAAAAAAATATTGAGCAAATCGCCTTCGTAATAAACCATATCAGCCGCCGAGACTGCTTTATTCAAAGATTTATCAGCTTTTTTATTTGCGGTTCCGGAATTATTTATGTTTTTTGAGGTAGAACATGATAGAATCAGAGAAAAAAATAAAAAGCAAACCAATATATTTTTGGTAAACTTAATTATAGGCATATTCAATTATATAGTATTAAGATATGTAATTATTGTAAATACCTTTTATAACGGCGGCCGCGCAGTTGCCTGTCATAGCTTTTTCTTGACAATTTTCGGGAAATTATGGTAATAATTAAGAATGCCTAAAAAAAATAATGCGTTTAACTATAATCTTAACGGAAATATTATTATTGCAAAAAATGACAAACCGGATGAGATAATAGATAAAATAACAGGAAATACGGAATATGATAATTTAGAATTAGGAATAGGACTTACGTTTTCCAAAAAATTTATCAGAGATCTAATGTTTTCCGGTTTCTATATTACTTCAGATATACTGAGTAAAGAAACTTTATGGTTTGATGTTGAGAACACAGATGCGGGAAAGTTAGGATATTTTCCATTATTAAATATTTGGAAGATTCAAACGGTTTTATTTTTTGATAATTTACATATATCAAAAACAATTAATCGTATTCTAAAAAATTATGAATTAAAAATAAACTATAATTTTCCAAATGTTTTAGATAATATTATACATTATCATGGTGATGTATGGATAACACCGCCGCTGAAAAGAACTTTATTAAAATTAAATAAAAACAATTATAAAGCAAAAGCCATATCCTTTGAAATATATAAAAACGGAGAATTAAAGGCAGGTGAAATAGGAATAATAACCGGAAAAATATACACCAGTTATTCCGGATTCTATAATGAATCTTCGGCGGGATCTGTACAGTTAGCGATGATGTTAAAATACTTAAAAAACAATGATTATTTATTTTGTAATTTTGGAACAGATAATAGTAAAAGAAATAATTTATATAAGAGAAAATTTGGCGCTGTATACATAGATAGAACAGATTTTATTAAATTATGGAGAATGGGAAGAAAATGATTATAAATTGACAAAGAAATAAAATATAGTATAATTAATTGTAATATGGTTAAATTGATATGCAGTGATTGTAACGGCGTTTTAGATCATGTTGATCATGATTACTCAAAATTTGGATATTATATTGCTAAAGAAAGCAATTCAGAAATATTGGACAATATCCAAAAAATATTATGGGATAATAAGTATTTAGTTAAAAGCTGGATGAAAAATGAAATATCTTATGAGGACGTTAATTTATTAATATCAAGTAAAACAAATATTACTAAAGAATTTTATAATGAAATATTAATTCAAAGCATAAAAAATTTTGAATGGAATTGGGAATTAATTAATTTATATCAAAAATACAGACAACAGGGAATTAAAGTAATAATGACAACGGACAATACGGATATTTTTTCAAAAATAACAATACCTTATTATAATTTTAATAAATATTTTGATAAAATAATTAATTCGGCTGATATTAAACTTTTGAAAGGAGAAGATAATTACCTGTTTTTTGATAATATATCGAAAGAGTTCAAATTAAGTCCAAATGAAATTTTAATTATAGATGACAATAAAATTATTATAGAAGAAACAAAAAATATTGGATATAAAACGTATTTATACAATATGGAAACATATAAAAATTTTGAAAAATGGTTTAAGGATAATAATGAATAATTATAAATCCTGCGAGCTATGTCCACGGAATTGCGGCGTCGACAGAACGGCAGGCGAAACAGGTTTTTGCGGGGAAACCGCCGATTTGCGCCTCGCGGCGGCGTTATTGCACTTTGGGGAAGAGCCGCCGCTTGTGGGAAAGGGCGGGTCGGGGACAATTTTTGTAAGCGGGTGCAATTTGGGCTGCGTCTTTTGCCAAAATTACCAAATTTCTCAAGGAGAGGAGAGAAATGGCGTGGTGCAAGGCACACGGCGGGGCGCGCTTGGGAAAATAGTCAGCGCCGAGGATTTAGCGTCTATTTGCGCCGCCCTGCGGGACAAGGGCGCGGAAAATATCAATATTGTAACGGGGAGCCACGCGATTCCGGCGATAATCGAGGGAATAAGGGCGGCGGGGAAGACGGGCGCGCGCCTGCCCGTACTTTGGAATTCTTCCGCATACGAAAGCCCGCGGGCCCTTGAGTTGTTACGGGATCATGTTGACATATACCTTCCCGACTTAAAAACGCTGGACGGCGGGATAGCGGCGAAGTTTTTTAACGCGCCGGATTATCCGCAAACGGCGGCGGCGGCAATCTTGAAAATGGCGGATATGGCGGAGAAGCGCGAAAAAGTTATTGTGCGCCACTTGATACTGCCCGGATACCTTGAATCCACGCGGGAAGTTTTGCGCTGGTTTGCGCAGAATGTTAAAAACCGCGCCATGCTTTCCCTGATGACGCAATATACTCCGGTAAGCGGTAAACAAGGCGTGTTAAACGACATTCCAAAAAATTATTTAAGCCGGGAAGAATACGATGCCGTAATGGGATATCTTGAAGAATTTAAGATCGAAGACGGGTTTTGTCAGGAGCTTGTTACAGGAAGCGACTGGCTGCCGGATTTTAACCGCCCCAATCCTTTTTCATCGGAACTTTCCGTTCCGGTGTGGCATTTTACCAGCCGAACTTAAGCCCGAAAGAGGCGCCGAAACCGCCGCCTGACCAGCTTTTTAAGAAATCCGCCGACTGCATATTCGCGCCTATATCAATTTCAAAAGCCCTTAAGTTTATAGCCAAATCCAGACTGTTTTTCCAGAGCCGGTCGTAATAGCCTATGTTCAACGCCGCGATAAAAAAATTAACTAAACTTAAGCGCGTTTTTATACCGCCCTCAAAAGAAAACGGCTTTTTATAAATAGGATTAATCGCAAATCCAAGCATTGGAGTAAATGTAAGCCACTCCCTTTTTATTTTATTATTTTCATTACTGTCCGCTTTAAGAGGGCTGCCGAAAGGACGCCAGTTAGCTGAAATAATCGTCTTAAACGGTCTTGTAATTTTTATTTTGTCTTTGTCGGGGTCGCCGATATTGTAATTTAAATATTTATCTATATCAATTTTTTCAGATTCTCCGCTTAACATTTCGTTAAAGATATCTATTGGTTCGTCACCATTGCCCAAATTCGCGATTATTGGTATAAAATCTTCCATTACAGACCGGTATAATGGAATATTAATAAAATCAATTCCTATGTCAAAGTCCAAAAAATTAAATTTTTCAGTTAATCCAAGTACCTCGGAGAGCGGATATTCCGCTCCTATGCCGATGTCGATACCGGGTCTGGCTGAAAAATCTGTTATTGTATCTTTAATTGTTCTAAAAATATCCAATATATCCTTAAAATCAAAATCCTTATCCATCGGAAAAGGGGTAAAAACACGCATATCAAGTTCAATATTAAAAAAAGTTTCATCTACGCCATTTACATTTTTATTTGAGTGAGTATATAAAAAATTTTTAGGTGTCGCGTAAAAAACAGGGTAGTACACAGCCGGTTTAAATTTAATCTTGAATTTTTGAATAGTTAAGAAGCCATTAACATTTACTTCGGCAAATACGCCGGCGCCGACGTCCGAATTCGCTGAATCGGCTTCATGAAATGACAGCATGCTTCCGTTAAGGTCGACGATTCCAAATACTTCCAATCCTGTGGAAAGTCCGTAACCCCATTTATCGTTTTTGTTATATTTAAAAAATACGGGGCTTAAAAATAAATTAGTGTTAATATTTAACCCATTGGAAAGTTTATCTATATCTATTGAAGTTTTTTCTTTGAAAAATTCAAAGGTTGTCATAAAATTATTTGACGCTCCAAGATTTAAATTTAAAATGCCTATTTCAAAATTACGGTTTGGTATGCGGAAAGGTCCTTTTTCCTTGACTTTTTTCTCAACAACTTTTTCTTTCTCGGCGGGATCAAATACCCATACGACATCTCTATCGGGAGTAATATCAACATTTTGAGTTTTATCTTCGTAATTCCACGCAATTTCATTATTTTGCGCAAAGAGAGAGAATGTTAATAAAATAAAAAAAAGAAAAAATAAAACCGTTATTTTTTTCATTTTATAATTCCATATTGTATTTAATCTTTGCTTTAAGTGTAATTGTAGTTATCAGGATGTCTCCTACCGGAATTTCCAGCAAAGAATTTTTTTTAGGATATAAAATAAAAAAATGCGGATTATACTCATTATTATTGATATAGTCTAAATCATCATAAGTAAAGTTAAAATAAAAATTATTCTCGTCTAAAGGGCTTATAATATCGCCGTAATTATCGTCTCTCATGATTAATAATCCATGACCGAACGGATTTAACGGATTTATGCCGATTTTCATGTCCATGTTTTCTATAAAGCTGATTCCGGCAAATGATTTTATGGCATCATTTAAACCGTCAAACATGTCCGGAAATTTTATTATGGCGTCGTCAGCTTTTGAATCGAATGTCATCGGAAGCCAAATAACAATTTCCGCGGCAATATTATGCAGATGATCAAGCCATTCAAATTCAATTACAGATTCTTTCGGTAAATAGATTTTATATGTAAGAGCTAAATCTCCGCCTGTGTTAATAATATCATTAATATCAATTTCCGCTCCGCCCTCCGGCAGCCCGATATCCGTATATTCATCAAGATCTTTAATTCCGCTGGACCCTTTAATAATATTACCGTCCGGTACGATTGGAATATCTGTTCCGTCAGGTTTAATCTGATGAAGATCAATATTTACAATGTTGGAAAGTTCCGACCCGGATATATATATTTTAGCGTGAATCCCGGTAAATTCAAAGCCTTCCAAATAATCTTCTATACCTTCAAATGTTATAATAACCGGTTTGTCTTCTTCGGATTCGGCGATAGTCTCACTGTCTTCCAGTACAAAAAAATTATTTTCCGTATCCAGCTCTACTTGTATTTCTTTATCATTATTAATGAAAATACTGCCGATACCATCTTCGTCAAATAAACCCAAATTCGCTTCGCATTTAAAATTTTCCTTGTGAAAAATTTCCATGCGCATTATAAAAGCCATATATTTTAACGTAGGATTTGTGCAAGGCAGTGTTTTTGCGGCGCTGTCCGCGTTTATAACTTTATCTACCATCTCAGAAAAATAATCGCCGAAATCCATATTAGCGGCGAATTTTACAGTCGGAGAACCGGTAAATTCCAGTTCAGAGGGCATGGTACACGCAAAAACGGAAAATAGTATCAATGTGATATACAGGAAAGAACAGATGTTTTTCATGCTAAAATTACTCCAAATAAAAAATTCCCTTATTTTAAATATAACTTAAAACAATTCCATTGTCCATTAATTATATTAAGTTTTTAACGGCTTCTATTAGTTCATTTTTATCTATTCCCCAATTTTTGCCGAAACGCGCGTAAAGTGAGTCTGACAAAGCCAAAAATTTTTCAAAGGTAAAATTATTTGCGTCAAAACACATCAATTTGCGGTTTACAATTATTTCCCAGAAACGCGCGAAGTTTTTTACGCGTAAAAAACCACCGGCGCTTACGGCGGACGTTTCCCTGACCTCATAAGGGGGCAAAGGCTCGTAAACCATTCCAAAAGTATCATTGTGGCGGGAAATAGGCGTTCCCGGGAGCAGTTTTAATATGCCTACTTGAATCTCCATGTTGTCCGTTTTGGCCGAAGCGAGGCACGCAAGCAGGCGGTCGAAACCATTGCCGAAGGACGCAAGGTCTTCGCCGGGAAGCCCCGCGATTAAGTCCGCGTGAATGACAGCGTTGGTTTTTTCACGAAGGAAACGGACGGCGTCCAGTTCCTGCTCAGCTTGGTTTTGATACCCGGCCCGGCTAATACGGGCGGCAGCTTCCGGATTAAGCGTCTGAACGCCGATTTCAAGCCGCAGGCTGCCGGGCGGAAAGCGGGAAAGTGTTTCGCGCAGTCTGGGCGGAAAGAGGAAGGGAACCATTTCAAAGTGGACGACTATCTCATTTTTTTGTTCAAGCTTTTCAAGAAAGAACTCCATTATTTCGCAGGCGCGACTAATGTTGATATTGAAAGTCCTGTCCAAAAACTTAAAAGTTTTCACGCCGCGCCTGACAAGCTCGTCCATTTGGGCAAGAAACGGCTCAAGCGGGAATTCCCGTACTTTGTTATTTTCGCCGCTCTTAACGGCGCTTAAACAAAATTCGCAGTTAAAAAGGCAGCCGCGGCTCGCCTCGACATAAATCAGTTTTTTTGTTACATCCTCATCCGTGTAAAGATGATAGCCGCTCTTTATTCCGCAAACGTCAACATTTTCCGCGTTTATAAATTGCGTCGCTCCACGGCATTCATGCCCGTCCGAGAGTATCTTTTCGCATAATATTCTGAAAGCGTCTTCTCCCTCGCCGCGGATAACATAATCCGCGCAGCGGAAAATTTCCGCTTCCGGCGGAAGGTGCGAAACCTCAGGGCCGCCAAGTACAATTACGGGTCTTTGTCCCGCCCATAACTTTTCAAGTTCGCGAAGAAGTTCCAAGGTTGCCGTATGATTCCAGATTGAGACGGAGATACCTAAAATTATCGGATGGGCGGCGATAAGCGGCTGTGTCTTTTCACATAAGGGCTGGCGCAGGGCAAACTCAAGTATTTCGCAGCGGTCTTCAAGCGCGCCCATGTTGGCTTTTAAAAGACGCAAGGCAAGGGAAGGATGTATCCACTTTGCGTTGATAGTTGTAAGCAAAATATTTTTCATTAATGTTTCACTAAAGCTTTACTAAAGTCTTCACTTAGGCGTCGGTAAACAAACCTATAGTTCCGGTGCTCCATTCCTCAAGGGCTTCCATTACCATACGCTCAACATCCAGCCAGTTATTGGCGCGGGGACCGGGCAAGCCGCGGTTAGTGGAATTATTGAAAACGATTGTTTTACATCCCTGTTTGCGCAAGCCTATTATGTTTTCGGGAGCGTCGTCAATGTAGATATGAGCGCCGACAGCGCCTTTATCGTTCATGAAACAGATGTCCCAGTAGGGAATGTCGTAGTTGTCCAGCCAGTCTACGGTTTGCCGTATTGAAGTGCGGTGCGAATATTTTAGGAAGAGCCGGTGCGTGATGATGCGTATGCGTATGTTCTGTCTTGAAAGTTTTCGCAGAATAACGGGCGCGTTTTCTATAGGCAGCATGTCGCGGAAAATGTTCCGCTGCGTTACCGCAAAACGGTGCAGTCTGTCGTAACCGCCGAACTCGTCAATTCCCCATTCCTGCAGGCCGTAGGAAACTTCGGGCGTTAGGGCTTCCATTGGTTTGTTAAGCCACTCGGCGGCGATTTTTCGTATCGCTCCGTAAAAGTCGCCTACCACGCCGTCAAGATCAACGCCGATTATAAATCTGCTGTTATCCATGAACTATATCCTTTGAAATTAATATTGCCATACTGCGGGCCTTAACCGGATACACATGCTGGGACGGAAGAATTTTCTCGCTTCCCGGAGGCAAAATATCGTTCGGCGAGTGAAGCCCCGTGTCAATTACGCGAAACCATTCTTTTTTGGGCGGCGGTTCCGCCAGTTTAAACCCCTGCGTGTCATGGCTTGCGTTAAACATGAGGTAAAAATCATTTTCATCGCGGTCGCCGAATATTTCCGCTTTACTGCCGTACAGCCGTAACGCGAGATAATAGCCGATCTTGTCCCAAGCCGGGCTTTCGCCTTTTTCGGTAAACCAGCTTATATCGGGAATGCCCTTGTAATCGCCGCCCCTGCCCGTAAAAAATTCAGGGCGCATAAAGCCGGGATGCCTCTTGCGGAAGGCTATCATCTCTTTTACAAAACGGTACAAGGTTTTGTTTTTTTCAAGAAAGGTCCAGTCATACCAGGATATTTCATTATCCTGACAATACGCGTTATTATTGCCGTTCTGAGTTCTGCCGATCTCATCGCCGCCCAGAAGCATAGGAGTGCCCAGGGAAGTCAGCATAGTGGCAAAATAATTTTTCATCTGCCTTTCGCGCATAGAAAGAATAATGGGGTCTAAAGTATGGCCTTCCACGCCGTTGTTATAACTGTTGTCATAACTGCCGCCGTCGCTGTTGTTTTCGCCGTTGTCTCTGTTGTGCTTGTTGTTATACGACACAAGATCGTTCATTGTAAAACCGTCGTGGCTTGTAACAAAATTAATTGAGTGGAAGGGCTTTCGTCCGTCGCGCAGATAAAGATCGGAACTGCCGGAAAGGCGCGTGGCGAAATAGCGGGTTTCCATAGGATCGCTGCGCCAGTACCTGCGCACATTGTCGCGGTATTTGTCGTTCCATTCCGCCCAGCGGCCGCCCGGGAACCATCCAACCTGATAAGCGCCGCCGGCGTCCCACGCTTCCGCGATTATTTTTGTCGAGCTTAATACGGGGTCTTCCGCGATTCGTTCCAGCATGGGTGGGTTTTCCATTATCCTTCCCTGCTGGTCGCGCCCAAGAATAGAACCAAGATCAAAACGGAATCCGTCCACATGCATTTCCATTACCCAATAGCGGAGGCAGTCCATGATGAAGGTGCGCACAACGGGATGGTTACAGTTCATCGTATTGCCGCATCCTGAATAATTTTGATAATAGCGGCGGTTTTCGTTAAGGATGTAATAAATGGAATTATCCAATCCCTTGAAAGATAAAGTCGGCCCCATCTCGTTGCCTTCCGCGGTGTGGTTAAAAACAATGTCCAGTATTACCTCAATTCCCGCCTTGTGCAGTTCTCTTACCATCTCTTTAAATTCGTTCACCTGACCGCCCGGTGTTTTATCCGCGGCGTAAGAACCTTTTGGCGCGAAGAACGACGCTGTTGAATAACCCCAGAAATTGGACAGCCTGTCGCCCGTATCGGGATTGTATCTTAAAATTTCTTTTTCGTTAAATTCCTGCACGGGTAAAAATTCAATACTGGTTATTCCTAAATCTTTTAAGTAAGGAATTTTTTCGATTACCCCTCGGTAGGTTCCGTGATGTTTTACTTTCGAACTGTGGTGGGCGGTAAAGCCTTTTACATGAGCTTCGTAAATCACGCTGAAACGCAGAGGATAATTTACCGGTGTATCGCCCTGCCAGTCAAAATGATCGTCAATAACGATGGAGCGCGGCTGACTGTCAATATTATCGATGTATGAATATGTAAGATCGTGCCCCGGTTTTTCAAGATCATAACCGGCGCATTTGCCGTAATCCCATCCGCTGATATCCGTTAAAGCCTTTGCGTAAGGGTCGATAAGGGTTTTATTCTTGTTAAAGCGCAGTCCCTTTTCGGGAAAATACGGCCCGTCCGCGCGGTAAAGATAACAGGTTCCGGCTTTTAAACCTTTAATAAAACAATGCCAAATATTACCGGTTTTGTTCCCTCTTTTATCAAGTGGAATTTCAATCCATTTACTGCCGGGATCCGCGGACTCAAAGAGGATAAGCGTTATTGCGGAAGCATTTCGCGAAAAAACCGCGAAATTAACGCCGTCGCCGACAAGCTCCGCCCCGAGGGGCAGAGCTTTCCCGTTTTCCGCAACAATGTTGTCGAGATGCATAGGTTAATTATAGTACAAATTTGATAAAAAATAAATGATAAGTATGGCCGGATCGGGGCATTTGTGAAGATTTTTCGATATTTTGGAGTTCCTTTTCAGAAAGGGCGGCTGGGACACTGGAGTTTGCTCTGACTTTTTACTGTATTTACCGGCAATTTCTCTTAGTTAGTATCCTTATTACGTTCTCTTTTTTTCTCTTTTTTAACAGTGTGCTTGAATTTCATTACCGCAAAATTTAACTCAAAGGTAGTTTCTGTTCCCGATACAGGCAGATCGTTGCCTATCAATTCAGAGAAAATATCTCCGCTTCTTTGCATTAGGGATTGTTGTTCCTGCTTTTCTTTAACGTCCGCCAGCTTTGCGATTACATTCGACAATTCACGCAGTTTCGCAAAAACCTCAATTATGGCAATAGTCGCCGCTGTTGCCTGCGGGCTTCTTAATATTGTGGCAAGCATATACAGGCCCTTTTCCGTAAAAGCTTTTGGCTGGGCTGTAGAGTGTTTTAAAATTTTGAACCGGTCAAAATTTTTGACCAGTTCGTCTTTGTCAGCTTCGATAATATAACCGGCTGGAAATTTATCAGGATTGTTCTTTACGGCTTGATTTACTTCTTTTGTTAAAACGCCGTAGATACCCGCCACATCGCTGTCAATTAAAACTTTCTGCCCTTTGACCGAGACAATAGCTTTTTCTATACCAGAAAAGTCTATTGCCGATATTTGTTTCTTCAAAATGTTCTTTTTATTTAACATACCAACCTCCAAAAAAGATATATACCTATATATGGTGCGGATATGTGTTTTTGCATTACTTTCGCGAAAAGTTTTTTTTAAAAATTCACGATTTTCTTTATAAAATGTAGTTTATTAACATTATTTGTATTTCGATATTTTAAAGTTCCTTTTCAGAAAGGACGGCCGGGAAATGTCCGCCTGGTTTTCCTTATCAAGAATTTGTCAAAAAAGCAAGTAATCTTTTCTTATCTTCTATTTTAAGTTTTCCTATTGGTTTTTTATTTTTTATTACTGATAACCATTTACCGCCCAATCATATGCTTCAGGATTTCTTTCTTTATCTATAATAATATTTCCGTCTGCATTCGTTGTTAGTTCGACTTTTTTGGGATTACTCTTTATAGCTGCTGTGATAATTTGCTCGTCAAGTGTTAGGTTTACTGTTGGTTGGAATGGTAAGCGGCGTTCTGCTATTATTTGCCTGAAAAACATATCTATTGCCGTTGTCTGGTCTATTCCCATTCGTCCTAAAAGCTGCGAAGCTAGTTCTTTAACTTCTGTGTCTATCTTCACATTTATATTTGATTTTGTGTTTGTCATAAATTACCTTAATTATAATATGCAATTTTATAACGATGTTGTCAACATCCTGGCGTTATTTTTTTGAAAAATTCACGATTTTTCTCTTTTTTTCCATCTTTCTTCTCTTTTTTAACAGTGTGCTTGAATTTCATTACCGCAAAATTTAGCTCAAAGGTAGTTTCTGTTCCCGATACAGGCAGATCGTTGCCTATCAATTCAGAGAAAATATCTCCGCTTCTTTGCATAAGAGATTGTTGTTCCGGCTTTTCTTTAACGTCCGCCAGCTTTGCGATTGTTTGCGACAATTCACGCAGTTTCGCAAAGACTTCAATAATAGCAATAGTTGCCGCGGTTGCCTGCGGGCTCTTCAATATTGTGGCAAGCATATACAGGCCTTTTTCCGTAAAGGCTTTTGGCTGGGCTGTAGAGTGTTTTAAAATTTTGAACCGATCAAAATTTTTGATCAGTTCGTCCTTGTCAGCTTCGACAATATAACCGGGAGGGAATTTATCAGGATTATTCTTAATAGCTTGATTTACTTCCCTCGTATCCACGCCGTATATTTTTCCCACATCGCTGTCAATTAAAACTTTCTGCCCTTTGACCGAGACAATAGCTTTTTCTATACCAGAAAAGTCTATTGCCGATATTTGTTTCTTCAAAATGTTCTTTTTATTTAACATAACAACCTCCAAAAAAGATATATACCTATATATGGTGCGGATATGCGTTTTTGCATTACTTTCGCGAAAAGTTTTTTTAAAAATTCACAATTTTCATTACAAAATGCAGTATATTAATATTATTTGTATATTATTATATAACAATGTTACACGTACTTATTGCTCATTGTCAATTTCGATAGCTTCTTTAAAGTACTGCCGAATATTTCTGATAATTCTGTCTTCAAGGTCAAACAACAGCCTTCCCTTGCTATTATCAATGGTTGTGGCTTCGTCGGGATTTTCTGAAATTAACAATTGGTATGCCTCAATATGCAGTACATTGGCAAGTTTGGACATTGTTTTATCGCTTACCCACATTCGGCAGCCTTCAATATCATTGATGGTTTGAGAGGAAAGCCCGGCTATTTCCGCCAGTTTTTCCTGCGTTAATCCCAATTTTTTTCGTTCTTTCTTTATGTTATTGGAAAGAATTTCTCTTAATTTCTCCGGTTCCATTGATATTTATTTAGTTATTTTTGTGTTAATAACAAGTATTGACAACTTGTTATCTACAATATATAATACTTGTTGTAGACAATGGTTTATTGTATTTTATACTAATTTAGCATTGATTTGTCTTTATTAATTATCCATAAAAGTGGCCTTTGAGGGCTTTATATATTATTTTGGTGAGGTTTTTATGAATTTTAACAAAAATTCCATTTTTAAGCGAAGTTATGGTTTATTAGCTTGTATTGTCACAATTATTAGTCTCTTATTTATTGTAGTTTTTATGCTTGCCGCATGTAGCAGTCCTGAGAGCGACAGCGGCGGGACACCAAGTACGCCCAATACGCCCATCGACAATAATGGTGGGATGCCTAGTACTGTCGCTGTAACAGGTGTGTCTTTGAAAGCATCTACCAGTCTCGTAGTGGGTAACACAGAAACCCTTACCGCAATAATAACGCCTTCAGATGCAACAAACAAGAATGTAACATGGAGCAGCAGCAACACAGCCGTTGCCACTATTTCTGCAGACGGCGTAGTTACAGGCGTTAGCGCAGGAACAGCGCTTATCATCGTTGCCACTAAAGACGGTGGGCATCAAGCCCTTTGTAATGTTACAGTCAGTCCAAATGTGATTTATGTAACAGGCGTATCTCTTAATAAATCATCTACCGACATTGTAATAGGCGACACGGAAAACCTCTCTGCGGCAATAACTCCCCATAACGCGACAAATCAGAATGTAATATGGAGCAGCAGCAACACCGCTGTAGCCACAGTAACAGAAGGCGGCATGGTAATCGCTGTTACCGCAGGAAATACGACTATCACTGTTACCACTGATGACGGCAAATATAAAGCCGTATGTGCTGTTACAGTCAGACCTATTGTTGTAACCGGAGTATTATTAAAAGAATCCACCTACATTGTTGTGGGCGACACGGAAACACTCTACGCCATTATTGAACCTAATAACGCGACAAACCAGAATGTAACATGGAACAGCAGCAACACCGCTGTAGCCACGGTGTCAGGCGGTGTTGTTACCGCTGTTGCCGCCGGAAACGCGACTATCACTGTAACCACTGTTGACGGCAGACATCAAGCCACCTGTTCGGTTACAGTCAGTAATTTCGCCGTTTCCGTAACCGGCGTATCTTTGAACAAATCATCTGCCGGTCTTGTTTTAGGCGATACTGAAGATCTCATAGCAACAATATCACCATATAACGCAACACACCAAAAAATAACATGGAACAGCAGTAATACTAACGTAGCCACAGTATCAGCGGGCGGCGTAGTTACCGCTAAAAATGTCGGAACGGCAACTATTACTGTAACAACTGATGACGGCGGAAAAACGGCCTCTTGTAATGTTACTGTTAATCCAAAAGTCATTACTTTTGCTATTGACCCGATCCATGCGCAAACGTATACAGGGAGCGCAATCAGACCTGTTGTTACGGTTAGGGACGGTTCTGCGACACTCACGCTCACTACCGATTATACGGTGGCGTATACAGATAATATCAATGTGGGGACCGCTACTGTAACTATAAGCGGAACAGGTAACTATAAAGGTAGTTCCGGTAGCGGGATTTTTACTATTAATCCCAAAATAATTACTTTAACCATTGACACGATCCCAGCGCAAACGTATACAGGAAACGAAATTCAACCTGTTGTTACGGTAAGGGACGGTTCAACAGCACTCATGCTAACTACCGACTACACAGTGACATACATTAATAATATTCATGCAGGAACCGCTACTGTGTCGATAAGCGGAGCAGGTAATTATGCGGGTAGTTCCGGCAGTAGATCATTCACTATAAACGCAACTCCTACAGCCACAGACTTTAATATCAATGGAACCGGATCATTTTACTATGACGGCAATCCCAAGACTGTTACTATAACACCTAAAACCGGAAAATCTGACGGGACTATAACCGTAAAATACAATGGTAGTACAACCACGCCATCGGCAGTCGGTGAATACGTTGTAACTTTTGATGTTGCGGTGACGATAGGTTTTAGCGCAGTAAACGATCTTTCTGCGGGAACATTGACGATATCTCCCTTTACAAGCATTGCCGCTTTGAATACGTATTTACAAGGCAAGCCAGCTAATACAAATACTACGCCTTATATCGTTGCGTTGAATGTGAGCGATCTTAACGGTAATTCCTCTACTTCAGGAAGCCTAGGATATATACTAAGAGTTAATAAAACCAAATATGTTAACATTGATCTTTCCAGCAGTACATTTACCAGCATTGGGCATGAAGCTTTTTTCTCTTGTACCAGCCTTACCAGCATAACCATACCCAACGGCGTTACAAGAATTGGTGTTTCTGCTTTTTCCTATTGTACCAGCCTTACCAGCGTGAATATACCTAACAGCGTTACCAGCATTGGGGATGGAGCTTTTTCCAGTTGCACCAGCCTTTCCAGCGTAACCATAGGAAACGGCGTTACCAGCATTGGAGATTACGCTTTTTCCGGTTGCACCAGCCTTTCCAGCGTAACCATACCGAACAGCGTTACCAGCATTTGGGAAAGGGCTTTTATAGATTGCACCAGCCTTACCAGCATAACCATACCAAATAGCGTTACCAGCATTGGGAGTACCACTTTTTCCGGTTGCACCAGCCTTACCAGCATAACAGTAGACATCGGTAATCCCAATTATTCAAGCGTAGATGGGATATTGTACAACAAAGCAAAAACACAAATTATTTTTGTTCCAAGAGGGATAACTGGGAGTGTAACTATACCTAATAGCGTTGCTAACATTGATAATGGAACTTTTTCTAGTTGCACCAGACTCCTTGCAATTAATATTGCTGCCGGTAATAACAAATATACCTCTCAAGACGGTGTATTATTATATGACAACAATAAAACTTTACATACATATCCGGCAGGAAAATCTGGTACTTTTACAATACCGGATAGTGTTACCTACATTGATAACAGCGCTTTTTACGGTTGTATCGGGGTTACCAGTATAACTATACCCAACAGCGTTACTGGTTTTGCTAATGGTTATAATGATAATATTAATAGTAAAGGTGCTTTTGAAGGTTGTACCAGCCTTATCAGCGTAACATTACCTACCAACGCCAGATTTACTCATATTGCACAACGTGCTTTTAAGAATTGCACCAGCCTTACCAGCGTAACCATACCCAACAGCGTTACCAGCATTGGAAATTACGCTTTTTCCGATTGCACCAGCCTTACCAGCCTTACCAGCGTAACCATACCAAACAGCGTTACCAGCATTGGAGATAACGCTTTCTTCAATTGCACCAGCCTTACCAGCGTAACCATACCTGACAGCGTTACCAGCATTGGAGATAACGCTTTCTTCAATTGCACCAGCCTTACCAGCATAACCATACCGAACAGTGTTACTAGAATTGGGAGAGGGGCTTTTAATTCTACTTATCATCTTAATGGTTTCATCAGCCTTACAAATGTAACTTTCAAAGGAAGTACAACAAATTTTCATTGTTCTACTTTAGCTGGTGATGATTATGTAAATTGTTTTCCTGATGGGGTTTCATTAATGCTTGAATATCGAGAATACGGTGCGGGAACATATAAATTAATAATATCTGATGGTTGGATAGAAGGGTGGCAATTAACGAAATAGTAGGAGGAGAGGGAATTGCAATGTTTCTGGTTAGCGGTATTGCAATTCATTGTTGAGAAAAGTGTTGATGGTGGTGAGGAACTTGCTAAAGTTGCTTTCTGGGCTTTGGTGAGGGAAAATAAATTGGGGAAAAAGGAGAAGGCTATTTATGGAAATAGAGAAAAAAGATATTCTGAATTCAAAATCATTAAAAGTATTTATAAAGAGATCGATCTTAATTATTGGTTTATTTGTTGTTTTATATTGTAGCATTGATACACTTGTTTTACTTTTTGGTAAGAATTTTGGATATGATTTAAATAAAATGATTATTATACTTGTAAGTCCAATAATAGTTTTCCTTATAGTTCTTATTTGTTTTCTTTGTTTAATTAATAAAATGTCATATTGGTTCACAGGCAATAAAAATGATGATATTATTTTTGATACGAAAAAATTAGATGAGTTAATTAATACAATAGAAAAATTATTAAATACTAATAGTTTGAAAAATAATGATACAATCAAAGAAAAAATGTTAAATTTATTGATTAAATCTACTGGTAAATATTTTAATAAAATATTATTAAGGAGATAAAATATTATTTGATGATTATATTATGCCAATTGTATTGCAAAAGTATAATTATTTTACAGGGGCTTTTTGTTAAAAAAAATATAGTTTTCAGGATTAAGCGTGTCGCGTTATTATTTCTGAAAAAGAGTTGATGTCAGCGTAAAATTGTCAAAGCTGTTTTTCCATGATTTGACGAGCTTTATAAAAAGGGGAAAAGGAAGGGGGAATTATTTATGGATATACCGAATATTTTAAATTCAAAATCAATAAAAGGATTTGTAAAAAGTTCTTTATTGCTTATTGGTTTATTTGCTGTTTTGTATTGTGGAGTTGCTGCGCTTTTATTTTCTAGTTATAAAAATATAGAAAGTAACAAAAATATTGAAAAAAGTAAAAACATTGATAAAATCAAAAACATTGAAAATATCAATGATGGAAACAACGAGTTAGTTGAAAACAAAGAAGTAAGTAAAGAAAATATAAATAAAAAAAGAAATGTAATTGGAAAGGATATTGATGACAAAGTTCTAGTATTAATTTATTTTCTCTTATTTCTTCCAATAATAATTTTTATAACAGTTTTTTTAAGGTTTTCTTATTTGGTGAAATCGTATAATAAGAAATTATTTGGTTCTTCATGTGATGAAGGAGTTTTTTTCAAATTAATAAATATTGAAGCAGAAAATCTTGAAAAGAAAAAACTTGAAACAAAAAACCTTGAAGATCAGAACTTAGAAAAAGATAGAAATAGAAAACAGGAATTTGATTTGACGATTGAAGCATGTCAAATATTGATAAAAACTTTTAAATCTGATTCAGATAAAGAAGAAAAAGCATTACAGGAACTAAAAGATATGCTTGAGCGATTCATAAAAATGAATTTATAAAAGGAATCGAAATCAAATGACATTTTTTGTAAATAATAAATCTGTTTTATTTATTGTAAAACAGATTAGTTAAATTAACTTTATGGAGATTAACTTGTGAAGACCCCGCTGGATATTCTTAACTCAAAAATAAAAAAAATTCGCATTGAACTTCCACATTATAGTTTCAGTCATTCAGCGTCCGGAGATTCGCCACATGCTTTTATCGGGAGGGAACGATCACGGGAAAAAATTCAAAAAGTTATAGAAGATTCACAAGATGAACCGGGCGTATATTTAATTGCGGGGAATCGGGGAGTAGGGAAAACAAGCTTAATCAGTTGGGTTATTAATGAAACATCTTTGAGGACTAAGACTAAATTTACAGAGAATCTGAAATATTTAATTTTTATTTTGCTGGCTGTTGCAGGATTTCAAGTTATAACTAATTTTTGTTTACAAGAATTTTCTCAAATTAACAAAATAATCAAATATTTCTGGTTTTTTCTTCTTGGTCTGTCATTTATTACGTTAAGTTTTGTTAATAGTTATAGGCGTAAATTTATTGAACAAAAAAATGATATTTTAGATAAAACCTGGAATTGTATTAAATCGATCACTTTTGGTATAATATCTGCTTTTAAGGAATTGAGTTATTTAATAAATCCGTACGATCCAGGCGGGAAAACACAATATGTATTTAAAATAATTTTAGTTGTTTGTTATACGCAAATAGGCTCATTCTTTTCAGATTTTACTGCCGTAAAAACGTTAGTTTTTTATTTTTGGTTTGTCTTTGCCTGCATTATTCGGCGATTTGTTAGAGAAAGATTGCGTAGGTATTATTTAAAATATAAAAAGAACGAGTTTTCAAAGAAAAATATATATGATATTGAAAATAATATTTGGATTAAAGGATTAGATAGATTATTTAAATTTTCATTGCTGGTTTTGTTGTTTTTACCTTTCCGGAAAAATTTTGCTTTCAATGATGGATTAACTGAAATATTAATTGGTTTACCTTTTATTTTGATATGTATATATGTTTGTTTTTGGTGTTGTATATATTTATCAAAGGATATTCTATTTAATATCAAATGTATTTTTAAAATAATATTCTATGACTTAATTTTTAATCCAATTAAAAACTACATGAAAAACCACAATCGCTTGTATTTGCGTATAAATTTCGGACATAAACTCAATAACGAAAAAGATATTTTACGGTTGATAGCACGTACTTTAAGCACGGAATACCAAAGATACCGTCATTCATTTTGGCGAATGTTACCATGGAGGGTTATTGCGTTAAGTTTTCTTTTACTATTTGCTTCTTCGTTTAGTTCAATTGTAGGAAGACAGGTGTTCTATGAAAAATTGATAACAGATAAAAAATTATATAAAGATAGTTCTCAGGGGGTTTTTAAATATCCGGAAAAAAATGATGAAGAACGCTTAAAAAATGCTTTTCCTAAAAAAGAAACATTAGAAGTTATTAAGATAATAGAGACAGAGGAGACTACAGAAGAAAATATTGAAAAAATAATAAATAATACTATGTCAAGACCTAAATTAAGTACTAAATTAAATTATTATGTAAAAAATATTTTTCTTACAATTGATCAATTAGTTTTTGAAATAACAAAAATTATAAAAAAAACACCGTATTTTTTCCTTAATAAATACGAAAGAAATGTAATTCAAAATATGTCTGATAAACCTTTAAATTATCTTTTTTGGTTATCTTTTTTCTTAATGTATTTGATTAGCGTATTATTATTCCGTAGTACATGGATTAAACATTTTTTTGTTACACATAGAATAATAACGAGAAGATTGAAAAAATTGAATGATGACATCACTTATAGTACTGAAATTGAAAATTCAATAAACATAAAAGGCGGAAATATCAATTTCGGTCCTGAAATAGGGACAAAAACCAAAAAATCGCGTAATATTGCGGATGCACGTGAAATAGAAAAGGAATTGCAAGATATTTTAAGCGATATACAGCGAATACCGTTCATTATGTGCCGTCCAAAAATTGTCATTGTATTTGACGAATTAGACAAAGTTGAACCGAGTGATACCGGTTCAGAAAATGAAAACCAACAAACAAAAGCAATGATGTTTTCTATTAATGCCGCCCGGGAAAGGCAAACAGAAATTTTAAGAATATTATCTAATATGAAATATTTTCTTTCTACCGCTAAAGCAAAATTCATCTTTATTGCCGGGCGTGAAATGTACGACATTCATTTGGCGGATGTTTCGGAAAGAAACAATTATATAGGCAGTATTTTTAACGTTGTTATCCTTGTACCAAGTTTTCTTACAGATCACCATACGGCCAGAAAATTATTACCTCAAGAATCAAGCATTGCGTCATTGACGGAAGAATTTGTTTGCCGTAGACTTATTCCATACGATTATCCGGTAGAGTCTTATGATTTAAAAAATTATCGAATTTATTTAGTTAAAGAGATATATAAATCATTAAAAGATAAAAAGCAAAAAAAAGAAATAGTGCAGAAAGTAATAGCGGTACTGCAGCAATTTATTATTTATCTTGCACATGTAAGCAAAGGCGCTCCAAAGAAGATGATACAGCTGTTTGAGTCGTTCGTTGAAATTCATATTGAAAGAGATAAAAATGAAAATACGTTGTTTATTCAACGCTATCATAATTCAAAGCACTTTTTGTCTTTCAACTATTATAAGCAATATACGCTTGGTATTGTAGCGTATTTAATAACACCTGTTTTTTACCGTCTGGCTGAAAGCAATATTAAAGAGCATAGCGATAAATTACTGGTGTCATCTTTACGATTTGTAGATTTCTTGTTCAAATTTCACAAGAATTCTTTTTCATGGAAACATCTGGATATGTCGCCGGAGATGCTGGAGGTAAATCGCGCTCCGGAATTGAAGTCAGTTGCCGTGGATTTACTTAATTATTTGACACAGATACATATTAACAAGTCGAATTTCAGTCTCTCAGAATACAAATTCGATGGATTAATCTCCAATGAAATTTTCGCTATGGCAAAAACAGATGAGGTTTTTTCGGCTCTGTTCAGTTTCTCGCTTGACGAAATGTTACCGTTAAAAAAACATTATAAAGATTTATTGGAAAATACAAAGAAAGAATATCAAAAAGGAAAAAAGAGTAAAAATTATTCTAATAAATTTATTGATTCTATTTCTTCATTACAGGGAGTAATAGGAGATATATATTATTATGATGATGGACTCGAAGAAGCGGAAGCATATTATAAAAGCGCTGTACAAGCGCTTCGTGAACATGAAAACAGAGAGAAAATGACGCTTGAGCAGCTTTATTTGTATGTGCGTAATATGCTTAGATTGGGAATTATTTATGAAAAACGAAAACAATATGATTTTGCTTACATGACTTACGGTGAACTTTGTGAACAAATTATTCAAAGACGAGATATTAGAATATACTCGCCGCGACCGTTGTATGAAAAAGAAATATCGTACTATACTTATTCAAATTATTTTAAGAAAATAACATTCGAAGGATTGAAAATGCTCTACTTGCCTTTTATTGCTAAATTTCAAATACTTGAACAAAGCCATATAGGCGGCATTACCCGTAATCATTTAGAACGACTTGATAAAGAATTTGAATATTTAACCTATGATATAGATCGCGATGAGGCAAATTTTCTTGAAGCAGAATTTAATTCGCGAGTAGCAGATGTTTTGTATTATAAAAATTCGGATTTGAAGTGTAAAAAAACAAGAAAAAGAATAGAAGATGAAGATTTAGATAAGTTTTGTGAAGATAAAGCTAAAACAGAAGATAAAAATGATGAGAAAAAAAATAAAAAAGAAAATATTTCCGAAAATTGTTCTTGCACTGCTTGTTATTACTACTACAAAGCATTATTATTACTGTTAAGTAAAACAGATTTTAAAGAAATAAAAATAAAGAACGAAAGTACAATAATTGAATTAATGTGTGAAAGTGTTAATAAACTCAAAAAGAATGATAACAATATCTACAATATGAAAATTTGTACAATATTAGCAAGAATATTCTCTGATTGGGGTAATGTGTTTTTTTCTTGTGATAAAAGAAACAAAGTTGAAGGATGTTATATTTATGATGCAAATCATTGTAATACACCAAGATCATATATGTTTGATACTATTTTAGAAAAATATATTAATTATGTGGAATCTGAGTTGAAAGAAATAAATGTAGATGTTCTTATTAATAATGAAAATAATTTAACAAAAATGGAAATTGCCTTTGCAATGTATTCCATATCATCAGTAGCATATCGTAAAGCCGGTCTATATAAACGCGCTTCTTTTCAAATATATAAAATGCTCTGTTTATTCAAGGATTATGGATTTTATAACGATGGTTATATTAAACGATTAAGCAAACAAGCCATTCATTATTTATGGTATGCCAATGAAGATTTGAATGTGCTTGAACTAAATAAACGTAAAAAAGATTTTGGCAAAGATACTATAAAGAAAAAAATACCCTTGCAAAATCTTTTAGTAGATACTGAAATTACCAGAATACGGGTTTTAGTAAAAGAATTAATATTAAAATCAGAATTAAGAAAAAAAATAATTGAAGATCCAAAAGATTTAAAAAAGTATTACGTAATGCGCATTACCTCACCTTATAGAATAAATTACAGCATTGTGGCGCGTATTTATAGATTACGGTTGAAATCTAAAGTAAATTATGAATCTTATAAAAAAATATTAGAAAAATCGAATATTAGTAAAGATGTACGAGAAAGAAATTTTCTATTAGAAAAAGATGATTATAAGAATGTATTTGAGAATAACGATTGTATAGAGATTGTAAAAGAAATATTTGGAGAGAATTTTGATATAATTCAAGTTTTTGAAAACCTAATTGCCGATTCAATCTATTGTTTAATAGACATTGCCCAATTAATAGAAACAATGGACGAAACATATCTCTTCCCTCATAGCTTTACAGGTTCGGTACACGAACATCTTTCTTTTTGGATAAGGCAATATGAAGCGTATGAAGTTTTTAAGAAAGAAAATCCTGAAAATATTAATCATTCACATATAGAAAAATACTTAAAACAATATCTTGATGAAGAATGGAGAGAAATGCTGTCCGGTTATCGTGAAAACCAACGGGCATTGTCGCATTATCACAAAAGTCTGGAAATGCACAGTGAAGGCAGGGCTTATCATAATATGATAGATTTAATGTGTTATGTTAGAGACGATTTTAACGACCGCTCTGACCATTTTAACATCGCGGAAGAAAGACACCTTATTGTGAATGGAGTAATCGATGAAAAAATCAATGCGTTAAAGGATATTTATAAGAATTCCAAACTATACGATGTGGATAATTATTTTGAAAAAATTGAAGATAATGAATGAGCAAAATGTCAGACACAAATTTCCGTGATTACCCCTGTCCCTCTTTTTGCCGTTGTTCTTCTATATACCCGGTAATATCCTCAATTTGAGATCAGGTTTTGTTACTTCAATATTACTGCCATTATAAAGAATCATACTACAACACCCCCGCCAATTTCGCCTCTTCTCCGTCCGATAACTCCCCCGGCAAAATAACCGGAAAAGACGCCGCCGGCGGCAGTAAAAATCCCGCTTTCAAAAATTTTTGGAAGAGTATTGCCCATTCCTCTGTTTCCGGTTTCTCTCTTAACTCAAGGTAAATCCCCGCGCGCCGCCATCGGTTGTTTTCCAACGCTTTTTCAATACGCGGAAAATTAAGATTCGCTCTTTTTGGCGCGGCTAACAAGTCATATATTCCTCTTGTTGCGGCGGCAAGCAATACAGGCGGAAGATTATCGCTTTCGGGAAACTGCTTTTCGCCGTCAAAATAACTCGAGTCTTTCGCGGCAGCTACGCACAGTCCAAACGGCAGTCCGCCGCGCCAGATTTGAATGCCCGGTAATACCGGAATAAGTACCGGCGCGTTTTCAGTCACCGCGAACGGGTCTGCCGAGTTAACAAATGGCCGCCAGATTTTTGCCTCTCCTGAGTTGAAAAGTACGGACAGTTCAGGCGGCGGCGCGGCGTAGAGACGGAAACTGTATCCGGGGAAAAGTTTTGAGAGAGCTTTTAGGTAACGGCCTGTTGTAAAGTGAGGGAAGGGGGAGTACAGGCCGCGGCTGGCGGTGTTTTTTATTTCACGAAGGATGTTCGGCGGAGTGTGTCCAAGTATAGCCGCGCCGCCGGTTAGCCAGAGATCGATTAATCGGCGTCCATCCTGAGTGTAGAGGCGGTAAGCTCTTGCGCGGAGAATTTCGGGCATTTGTTTTAACAGCGCATAGCTGTCGTTAGCTGTCATTAATAATCGCTCCCCATTTTTTCAAAGGCGCGCCCCTGGTATTCGCTTAAAAAGCGCGTTTCCTTTCCGTTGTCAAAGCGGACGCGCACTACAGGGCCGTCTTCGCTGTCCTGTACTTCCATTACCGCCCCATAACCGTAATTTTCGTGGAACAGCCGCTGTCCGCGCTTCCAGCCGGAACGCTCCTCTAGTTCTTTATCAAAATTATACGGATTAAAACTCTGTCTTGCCATAGGCCGGCCGGTTTCAAATCCGCTTGCAACGCTGTTTATTTTAAGACAGTCCGCGTCAATCTCGTGCAAAAAGAGCGAGGGCTGCATAGGCGTAATCTTTCCGTACATACGTCTCATCATGCAGGATGTAAGGTAGAGTTCGTCCATTGCCCGCGTCACGCCCACGTAAAAAAGCCTGCGTTCTTCTTCCAGTTCTTCGTCCTTTTTATCCTCTCTTGGAAAGATGCCGTTTTCAAGCCCGGTCATTATTACGCGTTTAAACTCAAGTCCCTTTGTGTTGTGAAAGGTAATGAGCGTTACGGAATTTAGCGCGTCCTGTGGGGCATTGTCCCTAAGCGAACGATCCAGTTCTATATCCTCAAGGAATTCCAGCAATCCTTCGAAGGTTTGCGGATATACGCTCGCCGCGTTTACAAGTTCCTGCAAATTGTTGAGCTTGTTGTTTCCTGTAACATCATCCTGCGCCTCATGATATTCGGCAATACCGGAGGCTTTTACAATCTGCGTGACGCAATCGGAAAGTCCTGTTCCCGGCACAAGGCCCTTGTCTTTTTTTTTGACGTCTTTCTTTTCGTTGCTTTTCCCGCCTTCCAATAATTTCTTTGCGTCTTCGATAACTTTGAAAAAAGCGTTAAGACCCGCGTGCGCCTTTTGCGTAAGTTCCAGACCGCGCCCCGCTTCGATTAAATTACCGCCGCATGAGTTCGCCGCTTCGACAATTTTATCCACTGTTACAAGTCCAACCCCTCTTGCGGGCTTGTTTACAACCCTGCGGAAATTTACCTCGTCGCGCGGATTTACAAGGAACGACAACAGCGCGAGAGCGTCTTTTATTTCTTCCCTCTCATAAAATTTCAAGGAGCCGACAACGCGGTAAGGGATTCCCTTGCGTAAAAAAAGAGTTTCAAATCCAAGAGATTGGGCGTTGGTGCGGTAGAGAATCGCCCAGTCAGACCACGCGGTCTCTTTCTTTTTTACGGAACTTTCGATTGTATCCGCGCAGAACATCGCTTCCTCATCCTGATCCGGCATATAGGTTAAAACGGGCAGAGGACCGTCTCCTTTCTCGGCGCGAAGGGTTTTCCCCAAACGGCCGCGGTTGCAGTTTACGACGCAGGACGCCGCTTTTAAGATGGGGTTTGTGGAGCGGTAATTTTGCTCAAGGCGGATAATGTCCGCTCCCGAAAATTTGTCGGGGAACTCAAGAATGTTTTTCACTTCCGCGCCGCGAAAACGGTAGATGGACTGGTCGTCGTCGCCGACTACGCACACATAGGTCTGCGGACCGCACAATTCTTTGAGAAGGTGGAACTGCGCGACATTCGCGTCCTGATACTCGTCTACCATTATTACCTTGAAACGGTCCCGAAAACGCCGCGCGACCTCCGGCTGGCTTCGGAGAATATCAACAGGTTTTTTAATTAAGTCCCCGAAATCGACATTGCCGATCTGCGCCATGCGTTCTTCATAACTTGCGTAAATACTCCGGAATTTTTTCCGGCTGTCGATATTAGCGAGTAACGGATCATTGGGAGAGAGAAAATAATCTTTCGCGCGGGAAATACTGTGGGCGCACTGTTTAACTTCGGGTTTCGGCGCGTTTTCCATAATGCCTGAAAGCAGTGAAACAACGTCGTCGTCGTCGTAAATGACAAAGGAGGAGTCAAGCCCCGCGAAATTTCCGTTGCGCCTGAGAAACCACGCCCCAAAGGAGTGGAACGTCCGCAGCATCGCGTCGCCCGCGCGGGGCTCAATTAATACCGCGCGTTCCGCCATTTCCCTTGCCGCCTTGTTTGTAAATGTCACCGCCAGAATGGAACGCGGATCCATTTCCTGTTCCCTGATAAGCCATGCGATCTTTGTGGTAATTACCCTGGTTTTCCCCGACCCCGCGCCCGCGAGTATCAACAGCGGCTTCCCTGTGTGAAGCACGGCGCGGCGCTGTTCATTATTGAGCGGTTCAAGGTAGGGGGGATATTCTTCGCGCATTGGCTAATTATAACGGAAATGTGATAAATTGTAATATCAAAAAAAATAAGAATTTACCACGGAGGACACGGAGTTACACGGAGGAAGAAATAATTTTCGTACCAAAACTCCGTGAAACTCCGTGTACTCCGTGGTTAATTTATTTATTAATTTTTTACTATCTATAAAAGCTTTACTTCAAGATCGAATCCTCGGCGGCCAATTACCTTGCACTTGGTAAGCTTCCCTATTTGTGGACTTTTTACATCCGCGCCGCTGTCCGCTATTACAGCCGCGCCGTCGATTTCGGGGGCTTGGCAGTAGAGCCGTCCCAGCAAAAAATTTTCCGCATCTTCGCCGTCAATACGCTCCTCGATTAATATTTCCAACATTTGGCCTGTGAAGCGTTCCATGTTTTTTTCTGTGATGGGGACTTGCCGCTCTTCAATTGTTCTCTTGCGCGCCGCCGCGGTTTTTGCGCTTACGCGGCCTTTCATTGAAAAGGCGGGAGTGTCTTCCTCTCTTGAGTAGGTAAAACAGCCCAGCCAGTCCAGTTTGGCTTTTTCCTGAAAATCCAGTAACGCGGCGAAATCTTCCTCTGTCTCGCCGGGAAAGCCCAGAAGGAAAGTGGAGCGGATAACGGCTCCCGGCAGACGGGCGCGGATAGTTTCGAGTAATGCAAGATATTGTTCTGAATTGCCGCGCCTGTTCATCGCAGAAAGTATTTTCGCCGACGCGTGCTGGAAGGGAATGTCAAAGTAGGGCAGGAAGCGCGAGTCTTTTTCCATGATGTCGAGGATTTGCAGAGGAAAATGATCGGGGTGAATGTACAGAAGGCGCACCCAAAAATGCCCTTCTAGCGAGGAAATCGCCTTGAGCAGTTCGGGCAGTTTCGCCGCGGCGGTAGCGGCTGCGCCGGAAAAATCAGCGCCAAAAGAGCCGATGTCCTGTCCAATGATACATAATTCCGCTATACCGCGCTTAAGAAGTGAGCGGCACTCCTCTGTAATGTCGGGAATTGTACGGCTTGCAAGCTTTCCGCGTATCAGCGGAATCGCGCAGAAGGAGCAGCGGTTGTTGCATCCTTCGCTGATTTTTACATAAGCCGAACCGGGCAGGGACAAAAGCGGCCTTTTGCCTGTTTCTTGTTTGCCGCTTGTGGGATTTTCTTTTGCTTTGTTTGTAATTTTTGAAACTACGCCTGTAATCTCCGCGATGTTTTCAACTCCGAAAAAACCGTCCGCTTCGGTTAGTGTTCCTTCAAGTTTTTTCGTGTAACGCTGGGCGAGACAGCCGGCAAGGAGTATTTTTTTATTTGGATAAAGTTTTCGCCACTCAATAACGGCGTTAATTGATTCCTGTTTCGCGCTTTCAATAAATCCGCAGGAATTAACGATGATAATATCCGCGTTATCCGCAGATGCGCTTTCCCATCCCGCTTTGTTAAGATAGGACATCATGTTTTCCGCGTCAACCTGATTTTTTACACAACCGAAGGGATCAAGAAAATAGCGCAAGGGTCATCAACTGCCTGTTTCAAGTCTTATAAGAACCAGCCGGTAGCGGTTGTCTTCGTCCTTGACCCAGCGGAAGTCGGAAACAACCACCTCGCCCGCAGTTCCTATTTCCGTAGGAAAGCTGCGTCCGCCGCCTATGATTTGAAATTTTGCCGCCTGAGCGTTTGATACCCAGATACGGATGCCGTTTTGCGCCTGAATGTTAAGATCTTCCGCGCGTTGAAAATAACGCTCTTTTTTTTCTTTGCGGTCGCGCTCGTTGAGAATTTCCCAGCGGAACATGCAGTACCCCTGAAAGTTAACCTGTAAGGTAAAAGGATACGCGCTCGGCGACGCGGGAATTATTGTGGTGATGGAAGGGCTTCCCGTTGTCGGTATTAAAGGGATACCCGGTTCGGCGGTTTTTGGGTCCGCGTTATATGGGGCGGCGTCATTCAGGTAAAAATGCAGCAACGCTCCCATGTCGGTGTTGTTTTTTACAAAGTCCGCTACCGTTATGCGCAAATCAGGAATACCGTCGTTGTTAAGGTCTACAACGGCGTCCTGGCTTAAATCGAGGATTACAGGGTCTCCCGGCGTGTTAATCGTTACCACTTCTCCTATATTGGAAAGCTCCAATTTGTACATTTCTGTACCTGACGGAACTAACAGCGAATCGTTTTTGTAAAAACGCCGCTCCATACCATTGCCTTCCATTACATATTCGACCGGTTTGCGGGCAACGACTATGTTCTCAGATCGTTTTAGCTGCACATGCGTGACTAAAAAATATATACCGTAACCCAGGCCGCCCGCGGCAATCAGAACTAAAAACAGCGGCAGTATAAATTTTGGAAGTTTCGGCCTGTGCCTTAAAAGCTGTTCAACGGGAATAGGCTGTTCCTGAATTTTCAAAGCCTTGTAAAGCGAAATTAATTTTTGAACGTCAAGCTCAAGATACGCGCCGTAGGTTTTTAAAAAACCGATAACATAAGTCTCGGCGGGGAAAATGCCGAAATTTTCGGCTTCCAGCGCTTCCAGATAATGAAGGGAGATATTTGTATCTCTGGCTATTTGATCAAAACTAAAACCTTTTTCGGTACGGGCGGTTTTTAATTTTTCGCCGAGAGATTCCATCTTTCTTTCCGCTCCTTAATCAGTATCTCTGAATAAAAAATTGTTGTACATATTTGCCGACGCGGGGGAGTCATAAAGAAACCGCAGTTCCGGAATTCCCTGATTAATCCTGATATTGGTAAAGTCAAAACGCAGTTCGCCCTCAGCGATAGTTCTGGCTTCGATCCGCCGGATTAATTTTGTATCGGGATTAATGCTTAGAATTATTTCCCTGAACCCTTCCGAGACTGAACGCCTTGTAAGGCGCAGTTTTACAACCCTTTCTCTGGAACTGCTGTCCAGCGATTCCGGGTTAGGCCCTGTAACAAAAGAAGGGACATAATTGCGCCTTAACATTATAAGCCCGTTCGCCGTCGCCATTCCCGCTCCTGAACTTCCCCTTCTGGTCTGGTTGACGCTTTGATTCAAAACCGCCCTGAATTCGGGCAGGTATATTGTAAGCTGTTCCCCGTTAAAAACGATAACCTGTTCCGCCGGCTTGGAAAAATCAATTCGTAAAAAAGAAGGCGTTAAGTGGCTTACATTCCCGATCATTTCCGTATTTCCGGTACGGATTGTGATATGCGCTTCGTAGTCTCTGATTGAGCCGTATGTTTCCGACACCATTTCCAGGTACTTTTCCGCGGTAATTATTTCCTGCCCAAAAAGGGCGCTTATACTCAAACCTAACAATAATAACAGTGAAAACCAGCGTTTTGGCACTTTGAACCTCTATATTCATATTAATGGAAAATAACGGTTAAAAGCAAGTACTCGGTACTCCTTAGCTTGCCGTATATATTGCGGTAAATTGACATACCCCCCTATGAATGATAATCTAAGCGTGTTGGTCCAGTAGCTCAGGGGATAGAGCGGCCGCCTCCTAAGCGGCAGGTCGGCTGTTCGAGTCAGCCCTGGATCATTGCCAAAACATACGGTTTTTGCCTTATTTGAGTCTATGTTTTTGGCAAATTTGCGGCCGTCGTATAACGGTATTACCCTAGCTTCCCAAGCTCGTGACGCGGGTTCGACTCCCGTCGGCCGCTAAGGTTTAATATTTTCCATAAAGTACCCAAAAAACAGATAAATTATTGGATAAATCTGAATTCTTTACTATACTGTTATATATTGTGATTAAGGAGTTAATACTGAAGGTTGGTAAAAAAGGAGAAGAAAATGAAAAAGATTGTAACATTTTGCGCGGTATTGACACTTGCGCTTGCGATGTCAATTATGTTCGTTTCCTGCGGAGGAGACAAATCCGGTAACTCTGGTAACCCGGACAACCCGAACAATCCGGACAATCCTGGCGGCGGCATTGTTCCTGTTCCTCCTATATCTGTATCTAACGAACTAGAATGGATAGCGACGACAGCCATCATCAAAGCAAGCGGTAATAATAAATCATACACAATTAATGTTACCGACGACCTTAGTTTGCCGGGAGATGACTCCACTGCCGTGTATAATTTTGGCAGCACAGAAAATATTACCGTAACCATTGACGGCAGCGGCAAATCAATAACACGTACTTCAGCAGGTTTTTTGTTCAATATCAATTCAAAACAAACCTTTATCATTAAAGATATTTCCCTTGATGGAAATGGAATTGATATTGATAAACCGTTGGTTTGTGTAAGCTACTCCAGCACGGCCTTTATAATGCAAGGCGCAGCTTCGGTGACGGGCGCTAACAGTTATGGTAACAGCGCAATAGAAGTTACCAATGGAACCTTCACCATGGAGGACTCCTCCACGGTACAAGGCAATATCAACAGAGGCCTTTATGGCGGCGGGGTAAAAATGAACGGCGGCACCTTCACTATGAAGGATAACTCCAGGTTGTACAATAATAAAGCCGATGGCGGCGGCGGTATACGGATTGCCGGCGGCGCAAAAGTCATCATGGAGAATAACGCGGAGATATCCGGAAATCAAGCCACTGCCTCATCCCTCGGTAGAGGCGGCGGAGTGCAGTTGTTAGATGGAACCTTCACTATGAAAGACAGTGCTAAGGTATCCGGTAATACAGCCTCTCTTGGCGGCGGAGTGCTTATTGACGGCGGCACCTTCAATATGTATGACGAGTCCGTGGTGTCCGGCAATACCGCTACAGGCACTCTCGACTACTTAGGCGGCGGCGGCGGGGTATATGTACAAACGGGCGCCTTCCGCTTTATTAGCGGGACGGTCTACGGCAATAATGCATCTACGGAATTAAAAAATACCGTGACAGGCTCCGGGGCAACAGGAGCGGCGTTATATATTAAGGCGGGGAGCACAGCCGAGCGCGGAACTTATAACGGCAACACGTGGACCAGTTCCGGCACACTTACCACTACCGATAGCACGATCAACTAATAAACGGTGCTGCTCAATAAACAGTATCGCGCCCTTGACGCAGTTATGTAAAAGGCGGGGATTTCCCCGCCTTTTTTTCATTAAATATTTTCGCTCCGCATATTTCAGAAACAGCGATCATTCTGTATAATAAAAAGAGAGGTTCAATATGGCTGATAAAAACAATGAATGTAAATGTCCGTATAGCTGCGAGCGGCACGGGGATTGCAAGGCTTGTCAGGAGTACCACAGGAAAGACGGCTCCCGTACAAACTGCGGGAAGACGGGGAACGAGAACAAGAAATAAAGCCGCGCCTTCTACAGCGCGCTCATCTTCAACCCGGCGCTTTCCAGCAGTTCCTCAACATTCACGCAACCGAACTTTTCCGCCGCCATAAGCACAAGTTTCCCACAGGTCAACGCGTCTTCAAGCGCGTTGTGAGCGTCGTAAACAATGCCGAAATAATTGGCAAGATTTGTAAGTGAATATGATTTTAATCCTATCCATGTGTTGCGCGCGAGGTTGCATGTGCAAAAATACCGCAGGCTTGGTATGTCCAGATTGTAACATTCAAGAACGGCGGCGAGTACGCCCATGTCGAAAGCGGCGTTATGCGCCGCCAGCGGATAATCGCCGATAAACGGTTTTATGTCGCTGTCCCAGATGTTTATGAAAGTGGGGGCGTCCCTTACATCGTCAACAGTAAGCCCGTGGATCTCGGTAAAATCGGGGCGTATGTAAAGTTTCGGCGGCCTTATCAATGAATAGTAGGTGTCCTTCGCTTTTCCGTCCTGAAATTTTACAAGACCCACGGAACAGGCGCTCTCCTGCGAGTACATTGCGGTTTCAAAGTCAATTGTTACAAAGTTCATCGGCTTAAGTAAGAAGCTCTTGCGCTTTTTTCACAAGGCTTCCCACATCAAGGCCGTAACGATCAACAAGATAGTCCTGCGTACCCACTTCACCGAACTCGTCGCGGATGCCTATGCGCGCGAATTTGCACTTGCACCCGTTCTCCGCGAGAATTTCCGCGACCGAGCTGCCAAGCCCGCCCGCTATCTGGGCGTTCTCCGCGCTTATGACAGCGCGTACTTTTCCCGCCTGTTCAAGTATCGCGTCACGGTCAATTGGTTTTAACGTGAGAATGTCCAGCACTCCCGCGCTTATGCCGCTCGCTGCAAGGGTTTCTGCCGCTTTCAGCGACTGGTTCACCATGAGACTGCCAAGCGCCATAAAGCATAAGTCCTTTCCCTCTTTTAAAACTTTTGCTTTGCCGAATTTAAAAACTTCGGTTTCAGGATACAGGTACGGAACAGGCTTGCGCGGAATACGCAGATAGTGGCATCCGTATTCTTCCGCCATTAGACGGACAAAGGCGGCGCATGAACTTGGATCCGACGGTTCAAGAACTGTAAGACCGGGAACAACCCTCATCAGGGCAAGTTCCTCAAAGGGCATGTGGGTCCCGCCGTTAAAGGCGGCGGTTACGCCGGGGTCGGTGCCTGTTAACTTTACGTTAAGACGCGCGTAGTTGGCGGAAAGGAAAAATTGATCGAATACCCGCCGCGACGTAAAACAGCCGAAACCGGCTACAAACGGAATTTTTCCCAAAGTGGAAAGACCTGAGGCGATGCCGATCGTGTTCGCTTCCGCGATGCCGCAGTTAATAAAACGGTCGGGGTATGTTTTTTTGAAAATGCCCGTGTTTGTACAGCTCATCAGGTCCGATTCCATCACGACAATATTTTTATTTTTTTCAGCTAAGGCCATCAATGTGTCAACGTATGCCATTCGCATTTCTTTTTGTTCTGCCATAATTTTCTCCTATATAATTTATTATTAACCCAATGCCGCTATGGCTTCTTTGGCTTTTTCCATGTCAAAGGCCATGCTGTGATTTTTCTCTATGCCTTCCGCGAAATTACAGCCTTTTCCCTTGATTGTGTGCATGACAATCATGGACGGCTTTTCTTTCTGAGCCAGCGCTTTTTCAATCGCGGCGTCAATCGCGGCGACATCGTGCCCGTCTACTTCCTGCGTGAACCAGCCGAAGGAGGCCCACTTGGCGGCAAGATCGCCGAGATCAAGAATATCTTTTACAAAACCGTCAAGCTGCTGCTTGTTGTGGTCGGTAAACGCGACAAGGTTGGAAAGTTTGTGAAAGCCGGCAAAGAGCGCGCCTTCCCAAATCTGCCCCTCGTCGGACTCGCCGTCCCCAATCACGGTATACACAGTCTGAGTTTTTTTATCCATTCTAAGGCCCACAGCAATGCCTATAGCCGCGGAAAAACCCTGCCCCAAAGAGCCGGTTGTCATGTCTATGCCGGGAGTCTTGTTGCGGTCGCAGTGGCTTGGCAGTTTGGTTCCGCCCTTGTTCAGGGTTTTAAGCCAGTCCAGAGGGAAAAAGCCCTTGAGAGCGAGCGTCGCGTAAACGGCGGGCCCCGAGTGCCCCTTGGAAACAATCAGCTGATCCCGCTCTTCCCAACGGGGATTTTTAGGATCAACCTTCATGCGGTGGAAATACAACAGGGTCAAAAGGTCAATAATGGACATCGCCCCTCCGATGTGCCCTGTTCCCAAATTTCCGATTTCTTCAATAGTAAGTTTTCGGATTTCTTTTGCCTGATTCTTTAAAAATTGTTCGGTTTCTTTATCCATGTCTTTCTCCTGCTAAATTATTAATTATTATAGCATGAGAAAGAGAGTTTGTCATGTATCATTGACAATATATAGAAAGGAAACCATTATTTATTCAGATGCGATTGGTAAAATCATGCTTGGTATTTATTTTTTTTATTCTGGTCAATACAGGTCTTACTTCGGCTCAATCGGTTGAAACAACGGAAACGCCTGAAACGCCTAAAGCGGAAAAACCCATCAGGATAGGCGCCGGTTTAGGCTATTCGTTTCTTGGATACAGGGAAGAAACGGATTTACCCCTTAACAGGGAACTTGATGCCTTTAATTTTAATATAAACGGCAGTATAGAAAAAAATAATTTTTTTTATTCGCTTTATTTCGGATTCTTAAAAGGCGAAAATGATCCGGTAGAAATAAAAAGCACCGATGATTTTTTTACATATAACCGCAGAGAATCCGAATTCTTAAGAGTATTTTTTGAAAACGCGCTGGATTACCGGCTGTGGGGAAATAATGCTTTTCCGGGACGTCTTGGCGGCGCGATACGGGGCGATTTATACTATTCTGTTTTGAAACAATCGCATTATTACAGCTTGACCGTGTTGTGTTCGCTTAATTTACATATAACGCAGGAATGGATCATAAACGGCAAAAACGAGTTAATTTTTTCAATGAGCGTTCCTTTTTTCGGTTATGCGTTCAGGCCCCCTTATTACGGACTGCTTTATATGCCGCTTGATTTGGAGAAGGGGATAACAAGTTTGCACAATTACAGGGCTGTTTTCGGCGATTTAAAATATTATTATAAATCAAACGAATTGCTTTCCCTTTATCTTGGGCTTGGTTTTGAACTTTCCCAAATTACTTTTCCGCAGCCCAGAAAAGACGCGTTATTCCGCATTAACGCGGGAATTATGTTTTCTTTTTGAGGAGAGAAGTGAAAAGAAAAATAATATGGCTGATGTTGCCGGCGCTGGTCTTATTGTCCGCGTGTCAGTTTTTTTTGGGACAGGAACCTGACACCGGTCCCTCCGATGTTTTAAAAAGCCTCTGGAATGATTTCAACAATATTCACGCGAATCTGGATTTTAGGATGAGCGCCAATAATATGTATAACAGCTGGTATGACGTATATCATAACAAACAGGACGGATACGCCCAAAAAATTAATTCCGGCATGTCAGAAGAATCATTATTTGATTTATGCGCGGACATGCTGGAAGAGTTAAAAGATCCTCATGTCAGCTTGTTTTCGTCCGACTATGGATACAGAAGCTATATTACCGGCGCCAATGAATATTTTAACACTGACAAAGCAAGAAGTTACCTGAAAGGAAACGGCAATACCGTAAATAAAAATTTTATATTCGGCGCGTTTTCTTCCGATCCTGATATAGGATACATTTATATTTCGGAATTTTTATATGATGACAATGAACCGGAAAAGCGGGAGAGCGTGGACGCGATAGACAGTATTATAAAAACCTTTGAAAAAACAAAAGCTCTTGTTTTGGACGTTCGCAATAACAGAGGGGGCGATATATATGTAATGGAATATATTGCCGCCCGTTTCGCGTCACAATCAAAAGATTATTGTAAGTTAATAACCAAAAAAGGCCCCGGACCAAATGATTTTTCCTCCCCTATAATTTATACGATAAAAAGCATTAAAAAAGCTTCCGGCGATATATACGGTTATACAAAACCAATTGTGCTTTTAACAAATAAAAACACAGTTTCCATGGCGGAGTGGTTCACTATGGCGCTGAGGACGCAGAGTCATGTAACGCATGTAGGAACGGCGACATGCGGAGCGTTCTCCCCGCGCAAGGACAGGTTTATGATTAACGGCTGGGTTTATTCTATATCGCCCGGAAGGGTGACGGACATGAACGGAAAAAATTATGAAGGGTTGGGAATATCCCCGGATAAAGAAGACTACATAATAGCAAATACAACGAATCAAACGGATAAACAGCTTGAGGAAGCTTTTAAAATCGCCGCGAGCGCGAAATAAAAATCACCTGTTCAGCGCCCGCCCCAGCATAATTTCCGCCAGTTCGATATTCCCAGCCGCGATTGCCGCGCGTATACGGCTTGAACTTATGGGCAGAGAATCTTCCGTAACCTCGGGAACAATTTCCGCCGGAACACCGCGAGAGGTAAAAAATCTTTGAATAGCCTCCGCGTCCGTATCCAGCCGGTACCCGCAGCGAAAAGCGCTCCCCACCGCGAAAAACCCAATATTACAGCACTTTATCAGTATTTCCAAAAATTCAATCCCCGCCATCCGCCTAAACGATTCGTTAAAATCAATAACAACAATTATCTGTATCCCAAATTTTTCTAACGTATTCACCCTTTGCTCGAAAGTTTGAATATCCCTCTGCTCATTGCTCATTGCTAATTGCTCATTGCTAATTGTCTTGTGGTTTTCCCTAAAAGTAATAACCACCGGCACATTTTCAGCATTACGCGAAACCACTTGCTCTATCAGCGCCTTGTGCCCGCGGTGAACTCCGTCAAAAACGCCTATCGTTACCGAGGCTTTTTTTTCTTTTACAGGTAATCCTTCTTTTATAAATTCAGACCATTCAACCAGCATCTTTTCCCGCTTTGTTGAAAAAGTATTTTGCGGCCTTCGAATTTCCGGCTTTACGCATCAGGTACCCCGCGCGTAAAGCCATCATTCCGTCCGGATCGTCCATGTTGTTTAACGCAAGTTTAAATTCTTCCGCAAGGCCCGGGCTGTTAATTCCGGACTCTAGTTTAATTTCCGCTAGCTTGAAACGGAAAAGCCCGTAATCAGGCGCGAGCCTTACGGCTTTTTCAATCAGGCGGACGGCATCGCTGTTTTTTCCCAGTATGTTTAAGGCAAAGCCCCACAAATAATAATGAGCAGGGTCGGCTTCAGGCCGCGGTTTTACGGCGCATCTTAACTTATTCGCGGCTGTAAATTCAGATATACATCGGTTGTAATCTTCTATACTATATGCCCATTTTCCCGCAAGGACGCGGGCTTCCCAGTTGTTCGCTCCCAAGACAGAAATTTTCGGCATTATTGCCCCAAGTTCCGCCTGATTATCCTGATTAAGAAAAATTTTGCCCGCTTTTATAAACCGCAAAAGAGCCTCTTCTTTTTTTCCTATTAACTCATACGCGTTGGCGGCGTTTGCCGCGTAAACCCCGTTTTTTTTGTTCATCTCAAAAGCCTTGTCCCACGCCGCCGCGGATTTTTTATATTCCTTTAATTCAAAATAACAACGCGCAAGCAAAGTATGATAATTAATATCTTTTTTGTTATTTACATATTTTAAAATAAATTCTTTTAATTCTGCGTATTTTTTCAGTTCGTTCAGTATCTTTATTTTTTCTTTTATGGCTTCTTTTCCCTCGGCGGAGTCCGCCCATTGTTCAAGAATGGCGTCCAGATAACTTTCCGCTTCATTGTATTGACCAAGCCGTAAGGACATGCGCGCCGCTAACAGCAGTTCCTTTTTAGTCCTGACTGATTCTTCTCCCGAAGAAACCTCGCGTATGGCTTTGTCCCTGCGTTCCCACGCCTTGTGAATCTGATCCAGCGCTTTTAAGGCTTCGCCCATAACTGCGAAAGTTTCCGCAAGACGCAGGCGGCTTTCCGCGTTTGTGTTTATATTATCAGTCCATTTTTTGTATTTTTCCTCGATACTTTTAACTCTTGTGTCTATTGAAAGATACTCAAGAAAGGCTTTACAGGCATATTTGTCTTCATTGGTTTCACCTTCGGACTTTAAGTCCGCGGACTTTATGTCCGCTTCTTCATAAGAAGCTAGGGCAAGGCCCAACTTGCCTGAGGTATACGAGTCATCGCTTGTTTCCCCGACCCACTTGCCGTTGACAAGAAAAATCAGGAAAGTGCCGTAAGTGATGATGCCTATGTTGATATCTTTTCCGTTAAATTCATAAATATCGGTCCACGCGATAAGCGGCTTGGGAGAGCCGTCTCTTACAACGTCAAGGCGAAAATATCCTTTGCTGGAAAAAAGCACGATATAGTAGGCTTCATCGTCCCTGATATGAAAAGTTAGCCCCGCGGCCGCGTAGCCGCCCATGCTGTCCAGGCGGATTCTTGCTTCGATAATATGGTCGTGATATTCGCGGTTGGGTATCTCTGTCCAGGCTATGCACTTAGGCTTTTTCAAGCCCATCTGAAAAGAGCCTTTTGACAGATAGGCATTATATGAAGATTCTGATTTAATATCAAAAGGGGATTTTTTTGTTTTAGAAAAATCCATGATTAGCCTTTCTTCCGGAAAGTCTTCCTGCCCTTGCCGGTTGATTTTATTGAAGAGTAGGTTAGAAAGTCTTCCAAAGAAAGGAACCATAATAAAATGTACAGCGAAAACAGCAAAAAGTCGATATATTTTCACAATCGGACGGATATATTTATCATAATTCTGGTTTTTATTTTGACGGTATGTCCTGTTATTATTTCAGTCTTTTCGCGGTTAAACGCCAAAAGCAGGCAGATAGATATTTATCTTTCCGCAAGCTGTGAAGAATTTTTCGGCAGTAAAACCATGGAAACGCTCATGTGGGAATTTAACGAGCAGAATCCCGATTTGCGGATTTCGCTGTTGAATGTCCCCGGCGATAAAATCAGCGATAAAAGCGGCGAAAAAAATAAAGAGCCCGACATATTATTTTTTGACGAAAGTGAATTTAACGATCTTACCGTCGGGGAGACGCTTTTGCCGCTTGCGTATTTGTCTGAGGATGAAACCATAGACCTAAAGCCCGCGATACCTTTGGTCTCTTTTATGAATTTGCTTTTTTTCAATATTGAGCTTTTGCAGGCCGCCGGTTTTGACCGCCCGCCTAAAACCTCGGAAGATTTCCTTTTATACGCGAAAACCATATCAACGGCCAATAACGGTATTTTGGCGGACGCGGCAGGCGCGGTAATGGCGCTTAGCCCGGCGAACAAACAGTCCCTGTCCAGGGATATTTTTTCGTGGATATGGGCATCAGGATGGGATTTTTGGCCTGATGAGGGCTCCTCTCCAACCGCGCCGCTTATTGACACAAAGCCGGTGATTAATGAGTTGAATTTCCTCAGCAAGCTTTACCGTGAGGGAGTTCTGTCCCCGGAATCGGGCTCTGTCCCTCAAAATCAAGCTCTGTCCCTTAATAGTTTTGAACTGACGGAAGAACAGGCGCTGGAAGGTTTCGCCCGGGGGAAAATAGCTATGATTATCGCCTCTACCCGTGATATTCCGGCGCTCAGGGAAAAGATGGGCGACGGCGCTTTCGGCATAACAACGATACCAAGCGGCGGGGCGGCGGGTAAATACAGCGTCAGTCTTACCGGAATTTTTGCCGGAATTAACAAAAATTGCGCGTATCCGGACGCCGCTCGGGTTTTCCTTGAATTCCTTGCGAGTAAAAGCCCGCTTTTATGCGCACAGTTAAAGGCGGTTCCCGGTTATGTGCCGGATTTAGTATCAGGCGACAATAAAAACTACATAAAAGAAGACCCCTTTTATGCCAAAGCATGGGAAATTTTTGAAACTTCTGTGGTTGTACGGGGCTTTTTAGGCGTTCCCGGCGCGCAGGAGTACGAAAACGCCGTCCGTGAGGAAATTCGCCCCTTTTTTGAAGGCAGGCGTACAGCACAGGAGACGGTGAACGCTATTCAGCGGCGCTGGGACGGGGTTTATGCGAGTTCTGTCCCCAAAGACTGAACTTTGTCTGCGGCGCCGTGACGAGGTTTATACGGGCTCTGTCCCCCATAGATTAAGCTCTGTCCCCAAAAAACCGTAAAATAACCTTGACGGCTATGGATTATCAGAGTATTATATTTTAGGTAGGGCTGTTCGGTTTTTGAATAACTCAATCACTACAAAAAATCTATTTTTAGGGGGAATTTCTATGAAAAATTCAAAAAAAGCGTTGCTTTCTCTTCTTTTTTGTGCGGCGTTTTGTGTGTTAATTTTTGCTTGCGCTTCCGGCGGCGGAGCGGCTAAACCTGCTGCCGGAGAGCCTGTGGGTACTTTAGCAACCGGCGAATGGATGGTCTACAACGATGAAGCGGATAAAGGTAATTCTACAGTCAAAATGGTAGACGCGGAAGAAGTTATTAACGGCAAAAAAGTGCTTGTACATCACGTTACCGGAAATGTAACCACAAAATTCCAGTATGGTTTTGCCGGTTGGGGTCTTGACCAGGACGACAAAACATTGGAACTGTATAAGACCGCCAAGTCTTTTTCTTTCTGGATTCTCGGCGACGGTCAAAGATACACAATTAAATTTAAAACCAAGGACATTAAAGATTTCGCGTATTATGAATTTTCATTTGACACTGATAAAGGCGAGCCTAAATTGGTCGAAGTACCCGTTAAATTCTTTATGCAGCCAAGTTGGGGTCAGGCCACAAGGATGTATCAGCAGAATGTAACCGGTATTGAATGGCAGACGCATGAAAGCTGGAGAAAAACACCCAATAACAATCCCTTTGATATAAAAATATGGGATTTTACCGTTTATAATTAATTAAAGGCGGCGGCAATATTGCCGCCGTTTAAATCTTTTTTGTGTTTGTTACCGGAGTAGTAATGCAAAAGAAATTTCTGCTGTTTATTTGTACATTGTGCATCGCTGTAACTGTATGGCCGGCGGTCTCCTGCGCAAACGGGAAGGCTGCCGTTGCCGCTCCAATTACAGCGGAGAAAGCTTTTGAGTATGCTCCGTCCAGTCCGGATGCCGTAAACAATTACCTTAAAGAACCAATGGGCGGTAAATCCGCCCTTGATTATTTAAAGAGCGAAAAAATATCAGCCGGTTTGAATGCCGGCAATACGCTGGACGCGTGGAGCGGCAAAAATAACCAGGACGGCAAATTGGCGTTTTTCGAATCCGGAGAATCTGTTTCCTGGGGAAATCCGCTGTTAAATCAGGAATTTTTTAACGGGGTAAAAGCCGCCGGATTTAACATTGTCCGTATTCCCATAACATGGATGGGACACATAGGTTCCGCGCCGGATTTTCATATTGATGAAGCGTTCTTAAAACGCGTTGCCGAAGTAATTGGTTACGCGAAAAACGCCGGTCTTAAAGTGATTATCAATTTGCACCACGACGGCGCGACAGATTCAAAAAAAGGAGATCAAGGCTGGCTTGCCGTCAGACAGGCAAGCAGAAACCAGGATGAATTTAACCGTGTAACAAGCCAATATGTCCGCGTATGGAAGCAGATTGCCAATTATTTCAGAAATTACGGCGACTGGCTCATATTTGAATCATTTAACGAACCTCACGACGGCAGCTGGGGGTCGGGCGGCGAAATAGGCCAATTAATTACCATAACAAAATGGAATCAATTTTTTGTTGATACTGTGCGCTCAACGGGCGGAAACAACGAATCAAGGTATTTAATGGTCGCCGCTTACTGCAACGACAGGGGCAAATTGCTTTCCGCCGGGTTTACGCTTCCCAATGACAAGGCTTCCGATAAATTAATCGTAAGTTTTCATTATTATGATCCTTATGAATTCGGGATTCAGGGCAGCAGGACTTCATGGGGAACTCCCGCCGACAAACAAAAAACAGAAAATGATTTTGCCCCCTTAAAGGAAAAATTCATAGATAAAAATATTCCGGTAATTATGGGGGAATGCGGCGCGGGGCTGCAATTATACCCCGATGATCCGGCGAAAGAACAGCAGGCGCGCCAAAGCCGCAGGGAATACCTGCCGTATATTTTCGGCGCGGCAAAAAAATACGGGCTGGTTCCGATTTATTGGGACAACGGTTCTATTAGAGGTAACGGAGAGAAATTCGGCCTTTTTGACCGCTTAAGCGGCAAGCCGAATTCACCTGAGAGCGATACCCTGATCAAGCTAATGATAAGCGCTGTAAAGTAAGCGCTTCAGAAAAAACATATAGAAGGGAAATGATGAGAAAGTTTTTGACTCCTCAAGCCGCGATTATCACTGTTGTTGTTGTGGTATTGGCGTTGTTTTTTTTATTGGCCGGAAAGCAAAACGCGGATTTCTCGGCAAAATACGCCGGTTACGATTTAAGCGGGGCAAGCACCGGAAGAACAAACACCTATTCCCGCTATTTGGAACGTTACGCGAATGTTCCGAACGGAAAGAAAGATATTCCGGTTAATCTTTTTTCTTATTCTTCCGCTTCCGGGATTTCCGCGCTTGAAAACTTTGAAGGCGAAATGCGCGCCTTACGAACCGACGAAGTCAGTTTTGTCGAATATAAAATCAACGTTGAAGAAGACGGCTTATATAATGTTTTTATCGAATATTTTCCGCTCCCGTCGCGGGGCATAACAATAGAACGCTCTTTCTTAATTAACGGGGAGACTCCCTTTCTGGGCGCCGACAGGCTAGCGTTTCAGCGGGTTTGGGGGGACGCCGGCCCCAACCGTTTTGACAATCAGGGCAATGAGATACGCGCCCAGCAGATTGAAAAGCCGCAATGGGAAAGCGCGTGGTTCAGCGATTCTCTCGGTTTTATAACTGAGCCTTATGTTTTTTATTTTCCCAAGGGAACAAACGTAGTCAGGCTTCAAGGCATTAATGAGCCTATGGCAATCCGCAGCATTTCTATAAAAGCGCCCGCCAGCGATATTAATTACAGGGACTACATCGCAAAACAGGATTTATCACTATATCAAAATACAAGGTCAAATATACAGTTGAAGGTTCAGGGAGAAAGAGCGGTGCGCCGTTCCGATCCTTCGCTGTATCCCAATTATGACCGTTCTTCCGGCGCGACCGAGCCGCCCAGCGTGGCGAGAATCCGCCTTAACATGATTGGCGGCGAAAGATGGCGCGTCGCCGGCCAGTGGATCGAATGGGAAGTTGATATACCCGAAGACGGACTGTACCGCTTGTCTGTCAAAGGGCGGCAGAATTATAACCGCGGGTTTGTATCTAACCGCACTGTTCTTATTAACGGACAAACTCCCTGCCGCGAGCTTTCCGCAATACCGTTTACATATAACAACAAATGGCAGCTTATTACCCTGCGCGACAGCGAAAAAAAAGATTTTATGATCTTCCCGCTTAACAGAGGCTTAAATACAATTCGTTTGCAGGCGACCTTAGGCGATATGGGCGCGATATTAAATGTAATGGAAGAAAGCGTGTTCCGCCTGAACGGAATTTACAGAAAGATACTTGTTCTTACGGGAACCGAACCTGACGTATACCGCGATTACCGCGTTGAATATGTTTATCCGGAAGTAATAGAAGCTATGGCGCTGGAAAGCAAAATCCTCTACAAACTGGTAGACGATTTAACCCGCTATTCGGGCGAACGCAGCGCGCAGGCGGCCGCGACGCTTACACTTGCGCGCCAGCTTGAGCTTTTTGTCAGGCGTCCGGATAAAATCCCGCGCACCCTTACAAACTTTAAAGCCAATATCAGCTCTTTGGGAGACAGCATGCTGGCGCTTGCCCAGTCCCAGCTTGACGTTGATTTTATTTTATTGTCTTCCGCCGACGCGAAACTGCCCAAGATAAAAGAAAATTTCTTTGTCGCGGCGTCGCATGAAATCCGCTCCTTCCTGTCCTCGTTCTTTGTGGATTATAACAACCTCGGCGACGTGTACCGCAACGGCAGCAATGTTATCGACGTGTGGATGCTCGCCGGACGCGATCAAAGCAATATCCTTAAAGCAATGATAGACGACACTTTTACGCAAAAAACCGGAATAAGGGTAAACGTAAAACTTGTCGCGGCGGACGCGGTATTGCCGTCCGTTGTCGCCGGTACGGGGCCGGATATGGCTCTTACCGTTCCCCAGGGCGATCCCATGAACTACGCTATCCGTAAAGCCGTAGTGGATGTTTCCCAATTCCCCGATTATCAGGAAGTGATAAAGGAATTAAACCCAAGCGTGGTAGTTCCTTTCACTTACGCGGGCGGCGTGTGGGGCCTCCCCGAAACGCAGTACTACCATGTAATGTTCTACAGGAAGGATATTCTTGAAGAACTAAATATACAGCTTCCCGACACATGGGACGACCTTATCAATATTCTTCCCATTATTCAAAAAAACAATATGAATGTAGGTATTCCGTCTGTTGCGACTAACGTGGCGACAAGCATAGACTTTTCAAACTTCCTCGCGCACATGTTCCAGCGCGGCGGCAGGCTTTACAACGAAGAAGGCTCACGCACCGAATTGGACGGCGAAATAGCCATTGAGGCTTTTGACGTATACACGAAGTTCTTTACGCATTACAAGACGCCTATGGTTTACGATTTCTTAAACCGCTTCCGCACGGGGGAAATGCCGCTTGCTTTTGCCGATTACACAAACTTTAACACTCTGGAAGTTTTTGCTCCCGAGCTTCGCGGCCTTTGGGGCTTTTCAAGAATGCCCGGCCTTAAAAAGAAAGACGGGACCATCGACCGCTCCGTGCCAACAGGCACTTTAGCCTCAATGATTTTTTCCAATTCAAAGAAAAAAGATTTGGCGTGGGAATTCATGAAATGGTGGATAAGCTCTGATACCCAGCTTAGGTTCGGGCGCGAGCTTGAAAGCATTATGGGCGCTGCCGCCCGTTATCCCACCGCAAATTACGAGGCGTTTAAGAGGCTTTCATGGGGTTCCGAGCAAATGGCGGTTCTTGACGAACAACGAGGCTGGACTGTAGGAACGCCGGAAGTGCCGGGCGGTTATTTTGTAAGCCGCCATATCACCAACGCGGTGCGTAAAATATTAAACGAAGGCATGGATACGCGGGAAACATTATTGGATTATACGATCACCATTAATGATGAGTTAGCTAAAAAGCGAAAAGAATTCGGTCTGGAATAGGGGGAATAATGAGTCTTGCAAGGTATATGGATAAAAGAAGAGAGGCGGACGAGCGTTTGTCAAGGGAGATATACAGGCATAGAATATGCTACCTTTTTCTTGCGCCGTACGCCGTTGTTTTTATCCTTTTTTATGTGGCGCCTGTTATTATATCGGTTTTCTACAGTTTTACATATTTCAACGTCCTTGAGCCGCCGAAATTTATCGGCTTGCGCAATTATATCAACCTGCTGTTAGCCGACGATGTTTTTTTAATCGCTGTAAAGAACACTTTTATAATCGCGGCGGTTACAGGCCCTGTCGGGTATATAATGGCATTCCTGTTCGCGTGGTTTATCAATGAACTGCCGCGTTATATCCGCGCCTTTGTAACCCTTGTTTTCTACGCGCCGTCCCTTGCCACGGGCGCTTTCATGATTTGGACGCTTATTTTCTCCGGCGACGCTTACGGCTACATAAACGGCGTGTTGATGAACTTTGGAATACTGGATCAGCCGGTGCTTTGGCTTACGGACCCAAAATATATGATGCCCGTTATGCTGGTAGTTATTTTATGGATGAGCCTGGGCGCGGGCTTCCTTGCGTTTATCGCCGGTCTTTCAACTATAGACCCGACTTTGTACGAAGCGGGGCTTGTGGACGGTATTTCCAACCGCTGGCAGGAACTTTGGTACATTACCCTGCCTAACATGAAAGGAATGCTGATGTTCGGCGCAGTTATGGCGATCACTCAGGCTTTTAACGTGGCGGACGTAACGGTTGTCCTTGCGGGCAACCCAAGTACGGATTATGCCGTGCATACCGTTGTAAACCATCTTGTAGACTACGGTTCTACCCGTTTTGAGATGGGCTACGCTTCCGCGATAGCGACAATACTGTTTTTTACAATGATTGTAAGCAACGCGATAATTCAAAAATTATTAAAGCGGGTAGGGACATAAGAGGTAAACGATGAAAAGACAAAAAAAACTGGTTGGCGGCAGAAGATTAAACCGGTCTTACGGCGGCGACGCTTTTATTATTACATTACTCACCGTCTTCGGCGTGTTTTTCGCGTTCCCGCTTGTATTTAATATTAACCACGCGTTTAAACCGTTAAATGAAATCTTCCTGTTCCCGCCCAATGTTTGGGTGCGCAATCCTACGACAAATAATTTTCAGGATTTGTTTATTATAATGAGCAAGTCCTGGGTTACTTTCTCGCGTTATATTTTTAATACCGTCTTTATTACCGCGGTGGGGACATTGGGGTTAATTTTCTTCGCCTCGATGGGGGCGTTTGTCGTTTCCAAATATAATTTTCCGGGTTCAAAGATTTTCTTTCAGGGCGTTATCATAACGCTTATGTTCTCCGGTTATGTAACGGCAATTCCGAACTATCTTGTAATGGCAAAACTCGGCTGGGTAGACACTTACCTTTCGATTATTGTTCCCGCTTTTGCCTTCCCCATAGGTTTCTTCCTTTTAAGGCAGTTTATCGACACCATACCGAACTCGCTGCTGGAGGCGGCAACCGTGGACGGCGCGAAAGAATTCGGCATCTTCGTCTGGATCATTATGCCCATGATAAAACCCGCGTGGCTAACCGTAATGATCTTCTCCGTGCAGAACCTTTGGAATTTAAGGGCGTCTAACATGATCTATTCGGAGCAGTTAAAAACCCTGCCCTTTGCGCTCTCGCAGATTGTCGTAACGGGCGTCGCCCGCGCCGGCGTAGGGGCCGCGGTAACGCTCTTCGTTATGGTAGTCCCTATACTAATGTTCGTATTCGCCCAAAGCAACGTCCTGCAAACAATGGCGAATTCAGGGATAAAGGAATAAACATGAAAATAAAATTTGTTAATAAAATAAATTCTTTGTTCTCTGTTACCTGTTCTCTGTTCTCTGCCGTTTTACTCGCGGCTATGTTCCTTGCCTCCGCCATTTCGCTTAACGCCGAACCTACTAATTATACTTACAATTATGATTTTTGGTTTGAGCAGGTTGCGTCTCCCGACGCTTACCGTGTAAGCGAGTACCTGCTTGGTTCAACTTTGGGCGTGGGCGATTTCAGAGACCCGCGCGGGCTTTTTATCAGGGAAAACCGCGTATATGTCTGCGATTCCGGCAATAACCGTATACTGTTGTTTGAAGTGCGGGACAACGGAGCGCATGTTTGTACCAAGTCCGTTTCTTCCGTTATGATAGACGGTAAAGCATCGGACTTTAATTATCCAATGGATATTTTTGAAAACAGGGACGGCTCTCTTTATATCGCGGACACCGAAAACCACCGGGTATTAAAACTTGATAAAAACTGGAATTATATTTCCTCAATAAATAAACCGGAAGATGAAAGCATAGGAGAAAATACCGAATTTATTCCCGTAAAGTTAGTAGTGGATTTCGCGAACCGCGTGTTTATTCAGGCGCGTAACATCAACAAAGGCCTTATGGAATTTGACAGCCGCGGAGAATTTTCAGGCTATATAGGCGCGAATAAAGTGCATGTCAACATTGTTGACTATGTATGGAAGCTTATTTCCACAAAGGCGCAAAGAGAGCGGATGGATTTGTTTATCCCCACCGAGTACAGCAACGCCTGTTTAGACGAAGATGGATTTATCTATGTTACAAATTCAACAGGCCAGACAGATCCCGTGCGCAGGTTAAACGCCATGGGGCAGGATATTCTGATTCGAAACGGTTATGAGGATCCTGTCGGCGATCTTGTTACAGGAAACGCGGGCGGCATAATCGGCCGTTCAAGGTTTATTGACGTGGCTGCTTTCCCAAATGATTCTTACGCATGTTTTGACAGGACGCGCGGACGTATATTTATGTATGACTTTCAGGGGAACCTGTTATACGCTTTCGGCGGCTTGGGGAACCGCGAAGGCAGTTTTACTCTTCCTGTCGCGCTTGCGAATATGGGTTATTCTATTTACGCGCTTGATTCCGGAGCCGCCTCTCTTACCCGCTTTGACCTGACAGGTTACGGGCAATTAATTAACAACGCGCTGAATGAATACAGGGCGGGCCGCTATAAATCTTCCGCGCAATTGTGGGAAGAAGTCCTTAAAATGAACGGTAATTATGATCTTGCGTATATCGGCATAGGAAGGGCTGCTCTTCGCGAAGGTGAATATCAAAAGTCGATGAGGTACTATAAACTCAAACACTACCGCGAAGGTTACGGCAAGGCTTATCAGTTGTACCGTAAAGAGTGGATGGAAGAAAACCTCTGGAAAATACTTTTAATTTTGGGAATAATATTAATTGTACCGCCTTTAATAAGGTTTTTAATTAAACTGGTCAAGGAGATTAAGGAAGCATGAAATATCTTAATAACAAAGCATGGTGGCGGCATGTCGGTAAAACCTTAAGGTACTCGCTTTATGTGTCTACCCATCCTCTTGACGGATTTTGGGATTTAACCCATGAAAAACGCGGTTCAATCGCCGCCGCGAATATTATCGCCGGGGTCGCCGTTATAGTGGAAGTATTGCGCCTAACGCTGACAAATTTCCAGTTTGTTACAATCAACATGGAGTATTTTAACTCAATAATTGTAGCTCTTCGCATTCTTCTGCCTATAGGACTGTGGACTGTGGCGAACTGGAGCCTTACAACCCTTATGGACGGCAAGGGGAGAATGTTTGAAATTTACATGGGCGTCTGTTACGCGCTTACTCCTTATGTGTTAATTAACATTGTCATGATAGTGTTAAGCCAGTTTATTACATTTGAGGAAGGCGCGATTTACTGGGTGCTTGCGGGATTTTCGGTGTTATGGACAGGTCTGTTAATACTCGCCGCAATGATGATGATTCACGATTACAGCCTTGTTAAAACCGTGCTTTCCAGTTTGTTAACCGTTGTCGGAATGGGAGTAATGGTATTTGTTTTTGTAATCTTTTTCAGTCTTGTAAGCGACGCAGTCGCGTATTTTATGTCGCTGTATAAAGAAATATTGTTCAGGGTAGTATAGGGGGTTAGGTGAAAAATTCCGCATGGCTGTTGTTAATATTCTTCACATTTTTTTCTGTAGTTTCCTGCAGTAATAGAACGGTAAAACCCAGACCGGTTATGGTATATGAATTTCCGGAAAAAGAACACAAAGATGTTGTTCTGGAAAATGAATATCTGTCATTGCGTTTTCTGCCGCACACCGCCGAAATTATTCTTACGGAAAAGAAAACCGGCGTACAATGGCGTTCAAATCCTCCGGGGCTTGAAAATGATCCTATGGCGGATGTTGTTACAAAGTACCTCATGGGTTCTCAGCTTTCGCTTGAATACGCGGACAATTCCGGCGTTGGAATGTCATTGTTTTCAAGCTTTTACAGCGTAGACAGGTCCGCTTACGAATATGAGGTGGTAGGCGACGCTCTGGAAGTGCGTTATACGATAGGCGACATTTCGCGTTCTTACAGGATACCGCCGGCAATGTCCGAAGAAAGAATGCTGGAATATATGGATAAAATGGAAGAAGATGATCGTTATGAAATCGAGGCATGTTACCGTCTTTACGATATTGATAATCTGCGTTCCAACGACGACAAAACGAAACTTCTGGCCGATTTCCCCGAGCTCGCTAAAATGAAATTGTATGTGTTAAGGGGAAACACTCAGGATTACATGAGAGAGCAGATGGAAATTTACTTTAAGGACGCCGGATACACATACGATGAGTACTATGAGGATTTTACTAAATATTCCACAGGAGGCGGTTTTGAAAAACCCGCTTTCAGCGTTACCCTTCGTTATTATCTTGACGGAAAATCCCTTATTGTTAATGTGCCTTTTGATACAGTTGCCTACAGGCCCGCTTATCCGATTCTGCAATTAACCGTACTGCCGTTTATGGGCGCGGGCGGAATAAACGATCAGGGGTATATGCTTGTACCCGACTCCAGCGGGGCAATTATTCATTTTAACAATAAGAAACAAAGCCAGATTCCCTACAGCATAAGGGTTTACGGATGGGATGAGGCGATGCCCCGCGATGTCATAATCGTTGACAATAAAGCCCTGTTCCCCGCATTTGGCATTCATAAAAACGGAAACGCCATGTTATGCGTCATCGAGGAAGGTTCTGCTTATGCCAGCGTCCGCGCCGACGTATCCGGGCGGAACGCTTCATGGAACAGGGTGTATCCGATATTCGACATGGTTCACGGCGCTAAAATGGATATTACAGGGCGTAACGAGCGCGATGTGTATCTTTATGAGTCAACCTTGCCGGCGGGAGAAAATATAACATTACGTTATACTTTATGCGAAAAACCGGGTTATATGGGCATGGCCGAAGAATACCGCTCATGGTTAATGAACAAATTTCCCGCTCTGGCGAACAGGTCTCCCGTACAAAGCGGCGTTCCCATTGCCGTTGAATTAATCGGCGCCGTAAACAAGACGCAGCATCGTCTTGGCCTTCCTTTTGATCTTCCGTTAAAACTTACTTCTTACAAAGAAATGGAATCCATAATTAAAGATTTTGGAAATAAAGGGTGGAAGAATTTAAAAATAAAACTTAACGGCTGGTTTAACAGGAGCGTTGATCATTCTGTTCCCTCAAAGATTAAATTAATCAGCCAGCTTGGAAGCAAGAGCGATTTTCACGGTATAATGTCCGCCGCGGATAAAAATAACTTTAAGGTTTATCCGGAAGCGGACTTCTTTTATATGAAAGACGTAAAAGCTTTCAGCGGATTCAGCATTTACCGCGACGCCGCGCGTTATGTGAACCGCGAGAGAATACAGAAATATCCGTTTAGTTTTGTCTGGTTCGGCGAGCGAAAACAATGGGGCAAGTTAAGTTATGTCGCGCGCCCTGTAACCATGATGAAAATGATCGACAAATTTATGCCAAAAGCGGAGTCTCTTGGAATAAAAAATATAGCGTTCAGAAATTTAGGTTCAAGGCTTGCCGGAGATTATCATGAAAAAAGACATATAAGCCGCGAGGTTTCCATGAAGATGCGCCAGGAAAAACTTGAACAGTTAAAGAAATCCGGAAAAGAAGTTATCATAAATACAGGGTTTGTCTATGCGGCGCCCTGGGCGGACTTAATTACCGACATGATTATTGAAGATCAGGAATTTGGCATTACGGATACCTCCGTCCCGTTCCTGCCTATTGTTTTACACGGCATTGTGCCGTATACAGGCAGGGCGATAAACCTTGCGGAAGATTACACAAAGAATTTATTAAAAACGATAGAATGCGGAGCCGGACTGTACTTTAGTTTCATGAAAGAAGAAACATCCGAGTTACAGGAAACAAAGTTCAGGCAATTTTACGCGAATGAATATGACAAATGGGCGCCGGACGCGGACGCGTTATACAAAAAATTTACGGCAGACTTCGGGAATCTGTATAATCAGAAAATAGTAAACCATGTGGTTTTATCGGCTGACGTAACAATTACGGAATACGAGGACGGAACGAAGGTTCTTGTAAACGCGAGCGACTTTGACACAAGTTACAATGGCATGAATATCAATGCGGACAGTTATAAAATTATAGAAAAGGGAAGGTGAGAATAATGTATTTTATGAAACGGCATAATAAATATTCATTAACGCTGGAAGGCAAGAACGCGGTTACCGGATATTTGTTTTTACTGCCCTTTATTATCGGTTTTCTCTCGTTTATGTTTTTCCCGATTATTGAATCAATTAACATGGTGTTTAGCAGCGTTAAAATTGACACCGCCAAGCATGGGTTTGAAATGGAATATATCGGAATAGAGAATATCAGGCGCGTTGTCGCGGTAGACGCCGAATTTAACAGGTTTGTTACCGAGGAAATCGGGCGTATGCTGTTGATAGTTCCGGCGATTATTATTTTCAGTTTGTTTGTCGCCCTTATCCTGAATCAGGAATTTAAAGCCAGAGGCTTTGTGCGCGCGATTTTCTTTTTGCCGGTAATTCTTTCTTCCGGCATTATGATTGGACTTGAGACAAACAATTCTTTGTTAAACAGCATGTCCGAAATTATTAAAGAAGGAAACCTGATGAAGTCGTCGGTAACGGGCGTGTTAGAGGATATTCTGGTTACCGAGGGGGCCGCAAGCGATTTTATGGGATATATTTTTATGATAATAAATCAAATTTACGCTATCGCGATGGCTTCCGGCATTCAGATAATTATTTTCCTTTCCGCCCTTCAGACAATTCCGCCGAGTATGTTTGAAGCCGCGAAAATTGAGGGTGCGACAAGCTGGGAATGTTTCTGGAAAATTACGTTCCCCATGGTAAGCTCTTTGATCCTTGTAAATATCGTTTACAGCGTCGTAGACTATTTCCTGCGGACGGATAACCGCGTAATGACTAAAATCAATACCGCGATGATCCGGAATATGCAATTCGGCTTTGGAACCGCTATGGCGTGGATTTATTTTCTTGCTGTTATGCTGATTTTAGGAATCGCGATTACATTGATTTCCAGGAAGGTATACTATTATGAGTGACGAATACACGCAGGATTGGGGAAATATATCAAAAAATTATCACGCGAAGAAAAAAGCGATTGATATCGCTTTTAAGATTTGCCGCGCGATTTTGCTTTTTGGAATGTGTTTTCTTATTATACAGCCGCTGCTGGATAAATTAAGCGTTAGTTTTATGGAACAGCAGGATCTGTATGACAGCACCGTAATAAGCATTCCGCGTAATTTTACGTTTGGAAATTACAAACTGGTAACAGAGCTGGTAGACTTTTGGAAATCTATTTGCTGGACCCTTCTTATTGTAATTGTCAGCTCGGCGCTGCAGGTAGCGGCCTGTACTCTGGCGGGTTACGGATTTGCGCGTTATAATTTCCCTCTTAAAAGTTTCTGGTTTTTCTGCGTAATGCTGATAATTGTTGTTCCGCCGCATACTATAATGGCTTCTCTGTATCTTAATTTTCACTTTTTTGACATATTTGGGCTTTTTAAGCTTATATTTGGGGAGCCTGTCAATTTGTTAAGCAATGTTACGGGATTTTGGCTTCTTTCCGCTACGGGAATGGGGTTAAAAAGCGGTTTATATATTTTCATGTTAAGGCAGTATTTCCGCGGTATGCCGAAGGAGCTTGAAGAGGCGGCGTGGGTGGACGGCTGCGGAAAATTTAAAACATTTATCCAGATTATGGTTCCGGACGCGATCCCCATGCTTACTTCCTGTTTTTTATTTTCATTTGTATGGCAATGGACGGATTCGTTTTTTACTTCGCTGTTCCTGAATAATTACAGGATGTTATCAAGCGGACTTGGCTCAATCGCGGAACGCTTTTCGCAGTGGTGGGCTGTTACAAACGCGGTAAGCGGCGCGGCTGTAGCGTCTACCGCCCCTATGGGGTATACTCAGGCAATTATAGCCACGGGCATGCTTATGAGTCTTGCCCCGTTGATACTGTTGTATCTTGTGGCGCAAAAGGCCTTTGTCGAGTCCCTTAGCCAGACAGGCATAAAGATGTAACTTATAAAAACCTATTTGGTTTTTACAGAGGTTTCAACGCGGCGTGTAAAAACATACCGCTTGAGATAAATATTATTTTGGAGGAAAAGAATGATGAAAAACACGAAAAAGATTGCTTTATTTGCGATTGTGATGCTGCTTGTTATGGTCTTGCCGGTATTTGGGCAGCCAAAGATTCCCAAAGCTCCCGCAAATATCATAAAAACAATTAAAGCAATGGGCGGAGTTACCATCGGAAACTGGTGGTCGAATTATGATGTTAATACTGAAGTCCCAAAAAGCGACTATGATGAGAAATTGCTTGATTACAGGAAAAAGCTGTTAAAGGAAAATGACAATATTGTAATCAGGACAAAAGAAATCGCGAGCTGGAATGAAATGTCACAGATTGCCGCCACTTCGATTATGGCTGGAAAACCGGCGGCGCAGGTTTTTGTATTACAGCCGGACTGGGCGCTGACTCTGTACAGGCAGAAACTTCTGTACCCGGTAAGCGAAAACAGGGTAGTAGACCTTAAGAAAACAAATATTGTCGACTGGAACAAAACTGTTAATGAAACGTTTACCTTTGACAAAAAAATCTACGCTTTCCAGGCGGGTTACGGCGACAGCCTTCATGCCGCTGTCCTTGTTTGGAACAAGAGATTATTCAGGGAAGCCGGTCTTGATCCCAACCTTCCTTATGATCTGCAGAAAAACGGCAAGTGGACATGGGATGAATTTCTTAAGATCTGCAAACAGCTTACAAGAGACACGAACAACGACGGTAAGATTGACATTTACGCCATGCCCCGCGATCTTTCCACGGAAATTCTTGACGCTTTTATCAGCAGCAACGGAGCTATGTATGTTGACAAGGGCGCTAACGGAAAACTTGTCCTTGCAATAAACAAACCGGCGTTCATTGAAGGGGTGCAGTTTTTCATGAAGTTAAGAGATGAAAAAGTAATGATGCCGCGTCCCGACGGTTCGGAATGGAACTGGCATATTCCCGCTTTTAATGACGGCAAAGTAGCGATGCGTATTGATCAGCACTATATCGCCCATAACGACCTTACAAACATGAAAGACGACTGGGGATTGGTTCTTCCTCCCAGAGGCCCGAAAGCTAAAAACTATGTTGTATTCACCGATGAAAACGTAATGGTTGTTCCCTCCATATACAACAAGGATCAAGTGGACGCTATTATGTGGGCGGTACAGGCATGGTTAACTCCGATTGATAATAACTGGAAAGCTCCTTTGTATCAGATTTACAGAGACAGGCGCGCTATTGACGAGACATGGGGATATATCCGCGATCCGAAATATAATCAGTGGAAATACCACCTGCATGTCCCCGGACTTAACCGCGGAGGCATCGCCTGGGAAATCTGGTTCCATGACGGAGAAGCGTCTCAGCTTATTGAAGCTGTAACCCCGCAGTGGAAAGCTTTAATTGAGGACGCTAACGAGTATTAATGAGAGACGTGTGAACGGCATCATCGTAAACGGAAGCAGTCTGCCTAACATTCCCTGGGAAGAAAGGCCGCCGTCAAGCGATCCAAAAAAGGAGCTGATGTGGCGGTATTCAAAAAACCCTATTATTCCCAGGGACTTAACTTTACGGTCCAACAGCATTTTTAACAGCGCTGTTGTGCCGTTTAAGGGAGAGTTCGCTGGCGTGTTCCGCTGCGATGATACCGCGCGTCACATGGATATACACGCGGGGAAGAGTAAGGACGGCATTCATTGGGTTATTGATGATGAACCGATAAAGTTTATCAAAGATAATCCCGATGTTCCCGATTCCGATTACAAGTACGATCCCCGCGTAATTTTTATTGAAGACCGGTATTACCTAATTTGGTGTAACGGCTATCACGGCCCTAACCTGGGCATAGGCTACACTTTTGATTTTGAAAAATTTTATCAAATGGAAAACGCGCTTATGCCCTACAACCGCAACGGCGCGCTCTTCCCGCGCAAGATAGGAAAAAATTACGCCATGTACAGCCGCCCCAGCGATTCGGGGCATACGCCCTTCGGCGATATTTTTTATTCTGAAAGCCCGGACTTAGTCTATTGGGGAAAGCACCGCCATGTTATGGCCCCTTCCGGCGGCTGGCAAAGCACCAAAGTAGGCGCGGGCCCTTGTCCTATTGAAACTACGGAAGGCTGGCTGTTATTTTACCACGGAGTGCTCACAAGCTGTAACGGTTTTGTTTACTCATTCAGCGCCGCTCTGCTTGATATTGACAAGCCATGGAAAGTGATCGCTCGTCCGCATCCTTATATCATTAACCCGCGTGAAATTTACGAATTAGCCGGAGACGTTCCGAATGTTACCTTCCCTGTCGCGTCTCTTGTGGACAAAGACACAGGCAAAGTCGCAATCTATTACGGCTGCGCCGATTCGGTAACAGGCCTTGTCTTCGGCAAGATCGATGAAATTGTCGATTGGGTAAATAAGAACAAAATATAATCCCTTGTAATGGCAAATAATAATCAGGAGAAGTTCAACGCCGCCGCAATTTTTTCCGACAACATGGTTTTACAGCACGGTAAACCCGTTCCCTTTTGGGGAACAGGCGGCGCGGAAGGTTCGTCAGTTTGTGTAATTTGGAAAAGTAATAAAAACACCATACAAAAAGAAACAAAGGTCAGCGATTCCAAATGGAGCCTAACGCTCCCTCCTTTGCCCGCCGGCGAAGCATGCGAGATTGTAATAAAAAATGAAACCCATGAGATTCGTTTTTCCAATGTAATAACAGGCGACGTATGGTTTGCCGGCGGCCAGAGCAATATGGAGATGGAGCTTATTAACTGCAAGAACGGAAAAGCCGAACTTGCTTCCTGCGCCAATCCTGACATTCGTTTTTATCAGGTGGTTAAACGCGCTGTTGTGGATGATGATTATCTGCGTGAAGAATCTAAAAGCGCATGGAAGGAATGTTCGCCGGATACGGCGGCAATGCTAAGCGCCGCCGCGTTTTTCTTTGCGCGTAAAATTAACGCTGAAACTAAAATCCCCATCGGCATAATTAATTGTTCATGGGGCGGCACTTCAATCAGCGCGTGGATGAGCGAAAAACAGCTTAATAAGTCATTTGCCGGAAAGCGGTTTATAGATGAATATATGCAAAAAATCGGCATTAAGACCGACGATCAGTACAATGTAGAAATGGCGGATTATTTTGAACAATGGCGGCTTTGGGACGAACGCATCCAAGCCCGAAGAGAGAAAGAACCTGATGTAAGCTGGGAAGTTCTGAACAGGGAATGCGGAGAGTGCCCCTGGCCTCAGCCCGCCGGAAGAACCAGCCCTTATTGCCCCGCAAATCTTCACACGGCGATGGTGCTTCGCGCCGCTCCTTTTGCCATAAAGGGATTTATTTATTATCAGGGAGAGGAAGACGATCTTCGCGCCGCCGATTACCGCGAAATGATGTATTACCTTGTAGGGCAGTGGCGCGGCGACTGGAACGGCAACAACCTTCCGTTTCTATTTGTTCAACTGCCCATGTACGCCTCGCGTCCGGAAATTGATTCAGGGAATCCCCCTCGCCATTGGTGCCTGCTAAGAGAAAGCCAGTATCTCGCTTCTCTTGACATTGCGGATACCGCTCTTGCTGTAATCATAGACTGCGGAGAATTTGACAACATACACCCGTTCGACAAGCAGACCGTAGGTTTCCGCCTTGCCTTGCAGGCGTTAAAAAAAGTCTACAATAAGGACATTGAAGCCGACGCACCCGTCTTCAGTTGGGCGGAAGAGCAGGAACGAACTTTGCGTCTTCATTTTGATAACGCGGATTGCGGACTTGAATTCCGCAGCGTCGCAGCAAGCAGCGGTACAGATGATATAACCGCGAGTTTTGAAATTGCCGCCGCCGGAGGCAAATATTATCCCGCTAGAGCGGTAATAGAAAACAACTGTGTGATCTTAAGCTCTGACAAAGTACTTTATCCCCAAAAAGCGCGGTACGCGTGGTATAAATACGGCCCGACTCCGTTATACGCTAAAAACGGCCTTGCAGCCATGCCCTTCCGCACAAATCGAAACGAACCTGTTGATAGCTGATAAAATTGTAGCATTATCCGCTCACATATGTTATAATCAATTTAATTTATTTTTGGAGGAAAAAGATGATGAAAAACAAGAAAAAGATTGCTTTTTTCGCGATTGTGATGCTGCTTGTTATGATCTTGCCTGCCTTTGGACAGCCGAAGATTCCCAAAGCGCCCGCAAATATCATAAAAACGATTAAAGCAATGGGCGGAGTTACCATCGGCAACTGGTGGTCGGATTACGATGTTAATACTTACGTCACAAAAAGCGAATATGATGAAAAACTGCTTGATTACAGGAAAAAGCTTCTAAAGGAAAATGATAATATTGTAATCAGGACAAAAAACATCGCGAGCTGGAATGAAATGTCGTCAATTGCCGCCACTTCCATCATGGCGGGAAAGCCGGCGGCGCAGGTTTTTGTATTACAGCCTGACTGGGCGTTGTCTCTGTATCGGCAGAACCTTCTGTATCCGGTAAGCGACAACAAGCAGGTAGATCTTAAGAAAACCACTCCCGTCGACTGGAACAAAGCTGTTACAGAAACATTTACCTTTAACAAAAAAATCTACGCTTTCCAGGCAGGTTACGGCGACAGCCATCACGCCGCCGTTCTGGTTTGGAACAAGAGACTATTCAGGGAAGCCGGCCTTAATCCCGATCTTCCTTATGATCTGCAGAAAAGCGGCAAGTGGACATGGGATGAATTCCTTAAACTGTGTAAACAGCTTACAAGGGATACAAACAACGACGGTAAGATGGATACTTACTCTATGCCCCGCGATCTTTCCACGGAAATCCTTGACGCGTTTGTCAGCGGTAACGGAGCGATGTATGTAGACAGGAACAGCAGCGGAAAGCTTATTAATGTAACAAACAAACCGGCGTTCATAGAAGCGGTGCAGTTTTTCATGAAGTTAAGAGACGAAAAAGTAATGTTGGAAAAACCGCAAGGCGCGGCATGGAACTGGCACATTCCCGCTTTCAACGACGGCAAAGCCGCGATGCGTATCGACCAGCATTATATCGTTACCGGCGATCTTCAGAATATGAAAGACGACTGGGGAATGGTTCTTCCTCCCAAAGGCCCAAAAGCCAAAAACTATGTTGTATTTACCGATGAAAACGTAATGGTTGTCCCTAATGTATACAACAAGGATCAGGTGGACGCGATAATGTGGGCGGTACAGGCATGGTTAACCCCGGTTGACGATAACTGGAAAGCTTCCTTGTATCAGACTTACAGAGACAGGCGCGCTATTGATGAGACATGGGCGCTTATACGCGATCCAAAATTACAGCAGTGGAAACACCATCTGCATGTACCCGGCCTTAACCGCGGCGCTATCGCGTGGGAAATCTGGTATCACGACGGCGAAGCGGCTCAGCTTGTAGAAGCCGTATCTCCGATGTGGAACGCTTTAATCGAAGACGCGAACGACTATTAATTGACAGAACGCAGTATCATCGCGGCGGATAGCTGCGATGATACTGTTGATTGAAAAAAAATTAACCACGAACAGCAAAAGAAACACAGTTATAATCAAAAATGATAAAAAATGTTCATTATTAAAGTTATAAATTTTGTACCTTAGGGTAATACATTAAGGAAAGTTTTATGGAAACTATAAAAAATAATAATTATCACAATAAAATATTCAGAAGTATGGAAGAAAACCTTAACCATTTTGATAATAATTCTCAAATATACAATAATGTACGCCCCGGTTATCCCAATGAAATTTACGAAATAATATCAACCTATAAACTTTTCGATAATAATTCAAACATACTTGAAATTGGCGCAGGCAATGGAATAGCCTCACAAGAAATTTATAATAAATGGCAGTCTAAATTAACCCTTATAGAGCCGGGGAATAATTTATATGATTTATTGTATAACAAATTCAATAATAGAAATAATATAAAGATAGAAAATACTACATTTGAACAATATAGAAGCGAAACATTATTTGACGCTATTTTTTCGGCTACCGCATTTCATTGGCTTAATTGGACAACAAAGTATAAGAAATCTCATGATTTATTAAAAAATAACGGCATATTAGTTTTGTATTGGAATAATTATGGTGTTGAGAATAATTATTTGTCAGATAAAATTCAAAAAATATATGATA
>Ga0268262_10000325_pt1 | contig 64455 bp, 49 predicted proteins | sample TergutNc150P3_FD_190354 | JGI IMG/M metagenome (GOLD analysis project Ga0268262, IMG submission 190354) | Nasutitermes corniger P3 segment gut microbial community from laboratory colony in Florida, USA - Nc150 P3 (SPAdes) (version 2) | ecosystem: Host-associated > Arthropoda: Insects >... | reverse complement strand
GCAGCAAAACCGCGTCCTACGCAGTTACTGTGTACTCTACAAATACAGAATACCTGACTGGAACGGTAACAATAACCGGAGATGCCGTGGTAGGGCAGGAACTGAAGGCAATTATCACAAACCTTGATACAACCTCCGGTACCTTTAGCTATCAGTGGAACCGCGGAACCGGCACCGTAGGGAGCAATAGTGATAAATATACTTTGGCATCCGCAGATACAAGCCATCCTATCACCGTAACCGTAAAGAATTCTGGCCTTACTGGCAGCGTCACCAGCACGCCGACAGCGATTGTTACCGCCGCCGGCATTACTAATGTTGTTGGCGAATTTACTTACATCGAAGAGAGTCACTGGAATGATACTGATGGTACATTTCTTACCATTACCGGTTACACAGGTAAAAACGGCAGCGTAGAAATACCGGATAAAATAGGTGTAATACCGGTTGTCTCCATTGAGAGAAAGGCGTTTTCCAAAAAAAACCTGACAAGCGTTACTTTCAAATCCCCAAGTTACATTACCAACATTTCCGATGAGGCGTTTAGCAACAACCAGCTGAAAAGCGTCATTATACCAGATAGCGTTAAATTAATTTCTGAGGAGGCGTTTAACAACAACCAATTGGAAAGCGTTACAATAGGCAGTAATGTTACTTATATTGGGGGGAGAGCATTTTACGGAAACCCATCAAACGGAAACAAACTGACAAGCGTCACCATCCCAGATAGAGTTACCAGCATTAACTATGAAGCGTTTAGTAACAACAAATTGGAAAGTGTCAAAATAGGCAACAAAGTTTATTCAATTGGATACAAAGCATTTTACGGAAACAAACTGACAAGCGTAACAATCCCTGCTAGTGTTTATGAAATTAGTGCCAGTGCGTTTATGGACAACACATCGATGACAAGCCTTATTTTCCACACCGGAAGCATTGTTGAATATATATATGACGAGGCGTTTAGAAACAATAAGCTGACAAGCGTTACAATCCCTGCTAGCGTTAAAAGCATTGGAGACTCTGCGTTTATGGACAACACATCGATGACAAGCCTTATTTTCACAGCCGGAAGCACGCTTGAATACATTGAAGCCTCGGCGTTTAGAAACAATAAGCTGACAAGCGTTACAATCCCTGCTAACGTTAAAAGCATTGGACACTCTGCGTTTATGAACAACACGATGACAAGCCTTATTTTCTACACCGGAAGCATGGTTGAATCAATTGGGGACAGGGCGTTTAGACAAAATAATCTGACAAGCGTTACAATCCCTGCTAGCGTTACCGAGATTGGAAGCGGTGCGTTTGAGTACAACCCGCTGACCGAAGTTATCATAAATGCTACCAATCTAACTTTTTATGATAATACATTTCCCGACGGTGAATCTCTTTTGAGCGCTTATAACAATGGTGGCCACAATGGGACATATATATACAACACCGCATCAACCAGTTGGACAAAGCAACCATAACACACAACGGGAGCGCAGGGGGCTACCTCTGCGCTCCATGTTAGCGGGTGCCAGGCACCTTTGTCATTCTTTTTTTGTAGAGGGAGCGCTTTTTTGAACCGAAGGTAGAAGCCGAAAATCGGCGGAAGCAAAAAGAGACGGAAAAAATGACAGTTAGATGCGGAAAAGATATATGTTTACGGGAATTAGAAGGCAATGATCCTAATGAAAATAAAAGAATTTTAGAAATAATACGAGCTTGCGCAGTTCGTTCTACAAGAAAATTATATATTTCATGTAAAGATGAAAACTATAAAAATAAAATGAAGGATATGTTTGAAGAAAAGGTTTATTTAAAATTGATCGAGTGCTTTAATTTTTTAGACCATAAGATGGAAAATGAAGAAAAACCTCATGTAAAAGAACAAATTCCGGAATATATAAAAAAAATTGAGGCTGAACTTAGATATGTTCCGGACGACCATCTTTTTTCCGCTTATGGTCCGATACAGCAGCCATTTAAGGATAGCGTACAGAAATTTTTAGATAAGGCCATTGATGAAAAAGAAAAAAAAGAGGGAAGGGAAATGTACCGCATGGGTATAAGAGTCGGTGCTCCTTTAATCGGTTGTTTTACAATAGATTTTGGAAAGCACAACTATGGAAGATATCCGGTCGATACAACAGGCGATCCTGGAATATTTATAATGCCAGGTGTCCGTGAAAACTTTGGCATACGTAGATGGCAGGAAGTATTATCAATGGCAACAGCAATAGTTGAAAAATTTTATAATTTTGAAGAAAATGATATTCTAATAGGCGTAACAGCGCACCCTGCTAATGTAGAATCAGAAAATATTTTATCCGAAGAAAACGGATTTAAAGAATTCCCGGGTGGCGTAGTGCATGATGAATATGGCAAACGCCGTTTCTTTACAATAAATCACATAGAATTCATTGATAAATTCAAATCTAAAGATCCATATTATCAACCAGAAATTTTATTACAGTAACGCAAGGATACGGAAAAAATGATCGTTAAATGCGGGAAAGACATATATTTAAGGGAAATATACCCTGACGATTATGAAAGAATTTTGGAAATAGTACGGGCTTGCGCGGCTCATTGCACGCGTGAATTATACCGTTCATATCTGCAAAATGATAAATTCAAAAACAATATGAATAATGTGTTTGAAAAAGATTTCCTTTCAAAATTGGCCGGGAACTTTAAGCATTTTGACAATATGATGGCAAAAGAGGGAACAACATTGGGATCGCCGCACTTTAAGGAATTTATGGATAAACTTGAGGATGCGCTCAAATATTTTCCGGACGACCAGCTTTTTTCCCTTTATGGCCCGATACAGCCGCCATTTGATGAAAGCGTGCGGGAATTTATAAATGCTGCCATTGATGCAAAGGCAAAAAAGGAAAGGAAAATGTACCGAATGGGCGTAGCGGTTGGCGATTCGTTAATCGGCTGCCTTACAATCGATTTTAACAAAAACAAAACTCCCGGCTATCCAAAAGAAACAACAGGCGATCCGGGAATATTTTTGGATCCCGGTTGCCGTGAAAACAACGGCATACGCAGATGGAGGGAAGTTCTTTCATTGGCGGCAAAAATCGTTGAAGAGTATTATCCATTCAAAGAAAATGAAATTCCAATAAGCGCGACAACGCACCGGTTTAATGCGGAAACAAAAAATTTTTTATCTCCGGACAACGGATTTGCTGAATTTCCGGATATTTTGCACGGTAAATATGGCGAACGCCGTTTCTTTACAGTAGATCAAAAAGTCTTCATCGATAAATTCGATCTGTCAAAAGAAGACCCGGGTTATAAAGCGGTTATTACTTAACAGTATAAAGCTGTCTTTCGTCCATTTAATTTTAATAATAAACTCACCCTCCTGTTTGCCTGTTTTTATACTCCGGCTCTGCTTTCTCTTACCAAATTCACAATTTCCTGTGTTGTAATATCTGCCGTTATATTGGGAAAAGCTATCTAAAAACCGTAAAAAGCAGTATATTACACACAGGAGCAGAAATATGGAAGCGACACAACCGCCTAATCCCCCCACTTTTGAGACTGTTTGGGCGGGCTTTCAGGAAATTAGACAGATTATGAAGGAAGGCGCTGAACGGCATGAGCGGGAAATGAAGGAAAGCGCCGAGCGGCATGAGCGGGAAATGAAGGAAAGCGCCGAGCGGCATGAGCGGGAAATGAAGGAAGGTGCCGAGCGGCATGAGCGGGAAATGAAGGAAAGCGCCGAACAGCGTGCTGAACAGCGTAAAGAATTTGAGCGGGAAATGAAAAAATTAAGACAAGAAACCGAAAAGAGCAACATTGAATTCAATCAAAAACTTGGGAAATATATCATTCTTTTTGGCGAAATCACCGAATACACAATGGCGCCCAAACTGCGCGAAAAATTTATTGAGTTTGGGTTTGATTTTCACAAGACAAACCGGGAAATCAGTGTCAGAGACAGCGTTAACGATATTTTCTTTGAAGTCGACGTTATGCTGGAAAATGGCGATACAGCAATGCTGGTTGATATAAAAACCAATCTTACTTTTAAGTACATAAATAACCACATAACCCGCATCGAAAAAATGCGGAAATACGCCGATTTGCGCGGCGACAAACGCGCGTTTTTAGGCGCAGTAGCGGGCGTTGTTGTAGAAGGCGATGCCAGAAAATACGCGCTGGATCAAGGTTTTTATTTAATTGAGCCTTCAGGAGAAAGTATTAGTATCACCCCGCCAAACGGCAAACCAAAGGAATGGTAAAACGGTACCTGCCACAGAGTATAAAACTTGACCCATAATTTTGAAATATATAGTATTATTATAATATGGAACGGTTTAACCCCTTGAATGACTACCTTTTTCTGAAACTTATGGGCGAGAAAGGCGATGAGGAACAATGCCTCGCCTTTCTTAACGCAGTCCTGGGCTCAAAAAGTTTAAAACCTGTAATATTGGTAAAAATCCTTGAAAACAAGACATTTGTCGCGGATATTGTTGGAGATAAATCAAGCATCCTTGACGTACGGGTAGAAACTGACATCGGGGAAAAAATCAAGACAGAAAATGTGGCAAAAATATTCATTACTATTTTACATTATCGCTATCTTCTTCCAGCTTTCTTTCGATAATTGTCCGTTCCCGTTCCAATTCCTTTCTCAATTCTTCTTCTGTAGGCAGATAGAGCATATATTTCGAGGCTAACAAGTTTTCTTTGTCGGACAGTACCGAATATTTCGCCATAGTTTTATTCTTGTCCGCACACAGAATAATACCCAATGTAGGATTATCTCCCTGCAACTTTATCTGGTCATCAAAGTACCGTACATAAAAATCAATCTGCCCAATATCCTGATAGCTCAACTTGCCGGTTTTGAGGTCTATGACCACAAAACACTTTAGCATGTAATTGTAAAATACCAGGTCTACATAATAGTGATCACCCTCAATAGTTATACGTTTCTGACGAGCCACGAAAGAAAAACCTTTGCCCAATTCCATAAGGAATTTCTGTAAATTGTCTATAAGAGCCTGTTCAAGTTCACTTTCGTGGTATTTTTTGTTTTCATTAAGGTCGAGAAATTCAAGAATATAAGGGTCTTTCAGGATATAGTCCGGTTCTGTTTTTGGTTCGGTTTTCTGGATTTCATTCTTTACCGATTCTTTGCCCTCTTTTTGTGTGGCAAGCAGTCGTTCATAGTAAAGAGAAGTAATTTGCCGTTCAAGTTGGCGAGAACTCCAGTTGCTTTCGGCACATTCTTTCAAGTAAAAATCACGTCGGGGGAGGTTATTTATTTTCATCAAGAGGCGGTAATGAGTCCAGCTTAATTCCGCACGCAGTGCGTGCGTATTTGGAAATACTTCATAAAACTGACGCATCGCTTGTAAATTTCTGACTGTAAAGCCCTTACCAAACTCAGCAGACAATTCTTGCGAAATATACTGTAATAGTCCCTTCCCATATTCGGCTCTGTTGCCAATAGCCTCTTCAATTTGCCGTCCTATTTCCCAATAGGCTTCTACCATGGCAGAATTTATGACAGAATACACCTTCTGTCGGGCGGCAACAAGAACAGTACGGATATCTTGATAGACCTTGTTTTCAGAAGGATCTATTTCCTTTTCCGTTTGCGCCATTGGACTACCGGAATCGATACAGCAACCGAGAAAGGGCTTGATATTGATACAATACAATCGCTTTAAGTCCGTTCTTTTCTTTGAAAATGGCACAAAACATAATAAAATAATACAAGCCGTTCGTGTGGTTCGTGGTAGAAATTTGTAAGAACAACAAAGTTTGCAATTTGTTTATATATGTTCTAATGTTGCTATAAGATGGGGGACGGCAAAATGCAGAAGAAAAAAGTGATCATCATCGGAGCCGCGGGAAGGGACTTCCATAATTTCAATACCTGTTACCGCAACAACGAAGCGTATTCGGTAGAAGCCTTCACCGCGGCGCAAATTCCCGACATTGCCGGAAGAAAATACCCGGCAGGCCTGGCGGGAAGCCTGTACCCGGACGGCATACCCATTTTTCAAGAAAATGAATTGGAACGGCTTATCAGGGAAAAAAAAGTTGACGAATGTGTTTTTTCGTACAGCGACGTGCCGTACAGCCATGTAATGGCCCTGGGCGCAAAGGTAAATACCGCCGGGGCGAGCTTTACCCTGCTAAGCCCAAAAAGCACCATGCTGAAAAGCGTGAAGCCGGTAATCGCGGTTTGCGCCGTGCGTACAGGCTGCGGCAAAAGCCAGACCTCGCGCCGCGTCGCTGAAATTCTCACGTCAGGCGGCCTAAAAACTATCATAGTCCGGCACCCCATGCCTTACGGCGACCTTAACGCGCAAAAAGTCCAGCGCTTCGCGTCCATAAAGGATTTGGCGAAGCACAACTGCACCATCGAGGAAATGGAAGAATACGAGCCGCACATCGTTCGCGGCAACGTGGTTTACGCGGGCGTGGACTACGAGGCGATCTTGCGGACGGCGGAAAAAGACCCTTCAGGCTGCGACGCAATACTCTGGGACGGCGGTAATAACGACTTCCCCTTCTTCAAGCCCGATCTGATGATCACCGTGACCGATCCCCACCGCCAGGGCCATGAGCTTTCCTACTACCCCGGCGAAGTGACGCTTCGCCTCGCTGACGTGGTTGTAATAAACAAGATAGACAGCGCCGACCTTGACAGCATCCAGCGGTTAAGGGCAAACATTGAGCTGGCAAACCCCCGTGCGGCAGTGATTGACGCGGCTTCCGCCATCAGCGTTGACAAGCCGGATGCCATAAGGGGCAAGCGGGTGCTGGTAATAGAAGACGGCCCCACGCTCACCCACGGCGAAATGAAAATCGGCGCAGGCGTTGTAGCTGCCCGCCGCTTTGGCGCCGCCGAGATCATCGATCCTCGGCCTTACGCAGTCGGCAAGCTGGCGGAAACCTACAAAATCTATCCTGACATCGGACATGTACTGCCCGCCATGGGCTACGGGAAAAAGCAGGTAAATGACCTTGCAGCTACCATCAAAAAAGCCAAATGCGATTCGGTGGTCATCGCCACGCCAATAGACCTCGCTCGTGTAATCAGGATTAAAAAGCCAAGCACCCGGGTGAGCTACTCGCTGCAGGAAATCGGCCACCCAAACATAGCCGACGTGCTGGAACCATTTCTCAAAAAGAAGCCTTCATGAAATTTTCATCTCACAAAGGCACGAAGAACACAAAGGCCACAGAGGAAAAAGAGAAAATTTTCTCTGGTTCCCAGCTTTCGAATCATATAAAGATCTAAGGGTACATCGGATTTAGCAAATTAAGCCCAAACTTCGTGAACTTTGTGTTCCTCTGCGCCTTCGTGAGAAATATTTTTCAGAGTATGCACCTGCCTTGCCTTTGCATTGACAATCAGCCAATCCTGATTCATTATAGAAAGACCTAAATTTTACGCTTTAAGGAGATTTTATGAGTTTTACCACCGATCAAATCAGAAATGTCGCGATAGCTGGGCACGGAGGTACCGGTAAAACAACTCTCTTTGAGCGGCTGCTCTTTTCGGCAGGGGTTATTCCCAGGGCGGAAACCCTGGATTCCGGCAAAACGGTCAGCGATTGTACCCCGGAAGAGATTGAACGGAAAATTTCCATACATACGGCGATGGCCCACGTGGAATGGGGCGGCAAAAAGATAAACATCTTTGACACTCCGGGGTCTTCGGACTTTACCGGGGACGTAATTCTCGCGATAAGGGCTTCGGAATTCGTCCTTCTGACCGTCGAAGGCCAGACAGGCGTTCAGATTGAAACCATAAAGCTCTGGCGGAACCTTGAAAGCAGGAACAAGCCCAGGGGGGTCTTCGTTACGCGCCTTGACGGCGAACGCGCGGATTTTAACAAGGCCCTGGCGGATATAAAGGAAAAATGCAAAACCGAGCCTGTGCCGGTTACGATTCCCATAGGGAGCGGGGCTGGCCTCAAGGGCGTTATCGATGTAATTAACGGGAAAGCCTGGTTCGCCCAGGGCGATGCGCCTGAGAAAGAAGGCCCCATCCCTGCCGAAATGCAGCAAGCGGTTGACGCCGCCAGGGAAAAGCTATTTGAAGCCGCCGCCGAGGGGGACGACGCCCTTATGGATCAGTACCTGGATAAAGGCGCCCTAACGCCTGAGGAAACTCAGAAAGGCCTGGTGCTGGCTTTGGCGCAAAACAAGTTCCTTCCGGCCTTTGCAGGTTCGGCCCTTAAAAATTCCGGCCTCATTCCCTTTCTGGATTTTATGGCAAACATCGCCCCGAATCCACGAACCGCGAAAGACATTTCGGTTGACAAGGAAGGAAAAGAGACCGAAATCGCCATCGATTCTTCAAAACCCCTTTCCGCCCTGGTAATAAAAACCTCGTACGATCAATTTTCCGGGAAACTGAGCTGGGTAAAGATAATCGGCGGCAAGCTCACGGCGGATTCTGAAATTTTAAACGTAACGGAAAATAAGAAAGAGAGGGTGGGGAAATTCTACACCTGCCAGGGAAAGAAACTGGAAGAAGTCAGGGAGCTTTTTGCAGGCGACGTGGGTATCCTCACCAAGTCCGCTACCCTAAAGACCAACGACACCATAAGCGCCGGGGAGACGGGCATCAATTTCAAGCCCTTAAGCCTGCCCGAGCCGGTTCATTCGGTCGCGGTCAACGCGGTTTCCAAAAAGGACGACGACAAGCTGGGCGAGTTCCTTGTACGCGCCGCCGACGAAGACAAAACCTTCAGGTACGTGTTCAACGCGGAAACCAAGGAAACCGTTATCTCCGGGATGGGCGAGCTTCAGATCAACATCATCCTGGACAAAGTCAAGGCAAACCAAAAAATAGAGGTGGAAACCCGCATTCCGCGTGTCGCTTACCGAGAAACAATCACCAAAAAGGCCTCCGCCGAATACACCCACAAAAAGCAGACCGGCGGACACGGCCAGTACGGCAAGGTGCTTTTGGATATCGCCCCCCTTGGCCGAGGCGAAGGCTACAAGTTTGAAAACAAGATCTTCGGCGGGGCGGTTCCCAAGAACTACATCCCCGGCGTGGAAAAGGGCATCGCGGAGGGCATGGCGCACGGCACCATGGCACAGTACCCGGTAGTGGATGTAACAGTAGCCATCGTGGACGGCAAATACCACCCGGTGGACTCATCCGAGCTTTCCTTTAAGCTTGCTTCAAGAAACGCTTTCCGCGAGGCCATGCGCCAGGCAAACCCGACCCTGCTTGAACCCATCATGAACCTTACGGTCTTCGTGGAAGACAAGTACCTGGGCGACGTAATGAGCGACCTCTCAAGCAAGCGCGGCAAAATCCTGGGGCAGGATTCATCAGGCGGCATAGCGGAAATCCGCGCCGAAGTACCGCAGGCGGAACTGCTGCGCTACTCCATCGACCTGCGCTCAATTACTTCCGGCACAGGTTCCTTCGGCGTGTCCCTCGATCACTACGCGCCGATCGCAGGCCGCATAGCCGAAGACGTAATCAAAGCAGCGGAAGCCTTCAAGATCCAGGAAGAAGAAGACGCCTAAAATATACGTGTTAGCTTAGAAATTAGTATATCCAAAAATAACTCTCACGGAGGCACAAAGTACACAAAGACCACGGAGTTTTGGCTTAATCTGGAAATCCCGATATTCCCTTCAACTTTATATTTATTATTCGGCTGAGAAATTAGGGAAAATTTTAATATTCCTCTGTGTACTCTGTGAGCTTTGTGCCTTTGTGAGAAATATTTTGATTTATGTTTACGACTGGGTAACGTTAGGTGCAACTTATCTTCTTGACTTTACAGCTATAATGTTTGATAATAAGCATACGGAGGATAAAATGCTTCAATAAAAGTGAGTATTGCTGCGCCATTAAAAACAATTATTACAACAAATAATTCATAAAAAGAGCATTAAAAAACAACCTGTGGATTTCAAAATAAAGAATTATTGTAAAAAAGGAGAACAAAATGATTTGTAAAGAACGGCTGCTGGAGATTTCAGAATTAAAACTTGCCGGAATTCAGCAGATGGATGAGAATAAACTCAACATTTACGCAAAATCCCTGAATTCATTTGTTGAAGGCTTTCCTGAACAGGAAGAAATAATCAAGGCCGCTCTTGAGGCAAAAGATTACGTTTCCTTATCAAAATGCCTGGCTGATGTCCGTGATTTATTGATGGCAATTCAGGCAAGCGATATGGCGGATGAATGTACAAAATATATTAAAGACATGAAAAACGTCAAGTATGAAAAGCTTGAAGCTTTTATGGCTTATTTTCTTACTAGCCTGTCCATGCTGTCCATTGATATTCAGATGGCAGAATTAAAAGAGCAGGAAGACGAAGCAAGCGTGCCTTACGTGGATATACCTGCCGAAGCAGAGCCTGAACCGACAGAAAAAAAATGCATATTGGCGGTTGACGACACCCCGTTTTTCCTGACCACGCTGAAAAAAATTATGCAGGATACTGACAATAAATTAATCTGCGTAACTCTAGCCAGAGATGCGCTGAAGTTTCTGGAAAAAAATCACCCCGATCTTTTCCTTCTGGATATTGAAATGCCGGAAATGGACGGTTACGAACTTGCCGCGAAAATCAGGGAAAAAGGAGAAAAAGCGCCAATCATTTTTTTAACCGGAAACGCGAAAAGAGAGAACGTGGTAAAAGCGGTTGAGGCCGGAGCCGCAGATTTCATTGTAAAGCCGGTAAATAAAGAAGGGGTCCTCGCCAAAATCAAAAGGTACATTTAAGTCTCTTTCATATTTACATCAGGTTCCCATTATTTAAAAAACAGGAGAAAAAATGGATTGGCATAAAAATCTAAAAATACGGAGCAAGCTTTTTATTGCTTCCGGAACGCTTATATTGCTGATGGCAATCTCCAACATATTTACAATATCACAGTTTGTCAGTACAAGCCGCAGTTACAACACCCTGATCAACGATACCATCCAGCGGCAAATTAATCTGCTTGAAGCGGAAACCAACATAATGAAGCTGCGGTATTACAACCTCTCTATAATATATTTATTGTCAAACGCGGAAATACTTTCCGAGGAAGAAATTTTCAATCAATACAATGATCGCAGAATACTGTTTGATTCGTTTATAAAACACATGAATAGCTATAATGCCAGCGTAAACGCCGATTCAGCCTTAAGCGCAGAAGAAAAGCAATTGCGCCTTAATATCTGGAATCAAATAATGGATTCATTCATCAGTTCCTATGTTTTTTTGGCGAACGAAATTGACATGACCATAAAAAACGTGGACGTAAAAAAATCAGCAGAAATAATTCAGCATATTTTAACCATGGGATATGAAACAAGCGCCAAATTGGACGAACTCAATAAGGTAGCCATTAACAAGGTCAAAAATGATTCGTTAATAATCGCTGCCCATAACAGAAAAGCAATAAATATGGTGTTGGGCATAACAGGCTTCTTTATAGCTATCTCGATCTTTTTATCGCTCATTATTTCAGAAACAATAAGAAACCCCGTTATGCGTATGCAAAAGGCAATGGCGGAAATTTCCAAAGGGAATCTGTCCTTCCCCATAAGGAGCGGATACAGGGACGAATTGGGGATGCTTTCAAACAATATTGGCAACATGGTTGATACCATTGCGGAGTTGAACAAAACAATAGCAGTCCTGGATTATCTGGACTGCATGATATATATCGTTGATACGGAATACAACATAATTTACATAAACAACAAAATGGCGGAAACCTTTGGCGTAAAAAGGGAAAGCAGTATAAATAAAAAATGTTATGAGCATTTAAGAAACCTCACCTGGCCGTGTGCGGACTGTGTTTTACCGTATGTCCTGGCGGAAAGCAATTATACCTATGCCGAAGACATAGAATATATGTGGGAAGAAAAAACCAACAAGTGGCTCAGCGGCAAAGTCGCGATTATTCGCTGGACAGACGGTTCGCCCGTGCTGTTCCACTACCTATCCGATGTAACAATGAAAAGGGAATACGAAAACACCCTGCTTTTTGCAAAGCACGCTGCCGAAGCGGCATCGGCGTCAAAGTCCGCCTTTCTCTCGAACATGAGCCATGAGATACGCACGCCGATGAACGCCATTATAGGCATGACTGATCTTTTAATTCACGAGCAGCTCAGCGAGCGCCAGATGGGTTATATCAACGACATTAATTTGTCAGCCCATTCACTCCTCTCCCTTATCAACGACATACTGGATCTTTCAAAAATCGAATCCGGAAAATTAACGCTTAAGGCGGTAAATTACGATTTCCATGTACTCATAGCCAATATCACCTCCACGTTCAGCTATGTGGCGCAAAAGAAAGGCCTCGAATTCAAGTTTGAAAGCTCAAGTGATTTACCGGAGTACCTTTACGGCGACGATTTAAAGCTCAGGCAGGTCCTGACGAACATTTGCGGTAACGCTGTTAAGTACACTGAAAAAGGACACGTTAGGCTGAAAGTATCTGTCTCAAATGACAATCTGATATTTGAAATCACGGATACCGGTATGGGAATCCGTAAAGAAGACATATCGAAACTATTCAATGCATTTGAGCGCGTCGAAACGGACAAGAACAGGGGCATAGTCGGAACCGGTTTAGGGCTTTCCATCTGCAAGTCTTTCGTGGAAATGATGGGCGGCTATATCCTGGTTGACAGCGAGTACGAGCAGGGAAGTGTTTTTACAATTGTAATTCCGGCTATTTTGGGCAACAAAGCCGAAGTAAAATCCACCAAGAATTTAAAGAAAGAACAGACCCTATCTGCACCTGAGGCAAACATTCTGGTAGTAGACGATAACGAGTTTAACCTCAGGGTTGCGGAAGGCCTGCTCGGCTTGTTTAAGATCAGGACGAAGACCGCCTTTTCCGGCAAGAAAGCCATAGACATGGTACAAAAAAACCAATTTGACATTGTTTTTATGGATCACATGATGCCGGAAATGGACGGAATTGAAACAACCGGAACAATAAGAAAGCTTGGCGGCCAATACGCAAGCCTTCCGATCATAGCGCTCACAGCAAACGCAATTCAGGGAGCGAAAGAGATGTTCCTGTCAAATGGCTTCAACGGGTTTATTTCTAAACCCATTGAGATGCAGGAATTGAACGAAATTTTATGGAAATGGCTGCCACCGGAGAAAATCGAGAAAATAGAAATTGCGCCTTTGAGTGTTGAAAGCCAGGGTGATGAAATAAAAAGCGATTTCATGCGTAATCTTGAGAAAATAGATGAAATTAACACCGGGATAGGTTTGAACCATGTTTCGGGAATGGAAAATATGTACAGCGAAACATTGGAGGCATTCACCAAAGAGATGTCATCAAACTGTACTGCCATGTCAACCAGCCTGGCTTACGGAGAAATGCAGAGTTTTTCAATTTCAGTACACGCCATGAAATCAATGCTTTCAACCATAGGAGCGATGAACTTATCCGAAGCGGCGGCAAAACTGGAAACAGCAGCGAAGAAAAAAGATATTGAATACTGCATGACGCGGTTTCCGGTTTTTAATGAAAAGCTCCTCGCCCTGAATGAACGACTATCTGTTATTTTCCGGAAAAAGGAAATTGAACCAAAAAAGAAGAGCGGGGATGCCGCCTTTCTGTACGACAATATAAAAAAAGCGCTTCTGGCAGCAACTGATTTTGACGGGGATGCCGGTTTAAAAGCCATCAACGATTTATTGGCATATGATTTTGGCGGAGAGAATAACACGCTGCTGGAAAGCGCGGCGGAAGCGTTCAGGGGTTTTAATTACGACGCGGCCAGGGATTTTTTAAACAAGCTGCTGCCACTCTCCTGACAGCGAAGGAATAATGATGTCAATAAATTCATTAATGGAATCCTCGCGGTTCTACAGTACCGTCCGTGTGGGCTATAAAAACAACAGGGCGCGGGATCCTGTCAGGAGAGCTAATAAAAAAACCGTTTTCTACAACACCGGGGATAAGGTTAATCTCCCTTTCCATGAGAACCGGATCGGGGGCTTTTGCAAAGCGTATGTCCAAAAGCAGGTTGCCATGGTCGGTGATAACCGGCCCGGCTTTGCGCAGAGCCTGCCTTAGGTTCACTTCCGCGCCCAGCTTTTCAAGCGCCAGCGTTACGCTTACCCTTGCTTCGCTAACAACCTCTACCGGCACCGGAAATTTAACGCCAAGGTTTTCCACGATTTTTGACTCATCAACCACAATAGCGTAAGAAGCCGAAGCGCATGCAACAATTTTTTCCGTTAACAGAGCGCCGCCGCCGCCTTTTATAAGCCTGTTCTCGCTGTCAACTTCGTCAGCGCCGTCTATTGTAAGATCCAGCTTCGCGTTTATTTCCCTGGAATTCAGCGAGAAAAGCGGGATGCCCATTTTCTCACATTCTATTGAAGTCTGGAAACTTGTAGGTACCGCCAAAATACCGGAGAGCTTTCCTTCCGCCAAAAGAGCGCCTATGTACCTTACCGCAGTAATTGCCGTGGAACCCGTCCCAAGCCCAAGCTTCATGCCGCTTTTAACAAGGGCATCTACTGCCGCCCTGCCGGCTATTTCCTTAACCGTCAATTGTTCCATATTGCCTTCCTAAAATTTTACGCGATTTACAAGAGAAGGCGGAAATTCCCGGTTCATAAAGAACTGGTACTGGTAGCGTGCCTGCCTGTGCAGTAAATCGCTGCCGTTCAGTATTTTGCATCCCGCCTGCTCCGCGCGTTTCAGGCAAGGGGTTTTTTGCGGTTCATAAATAAAGTCCATAACGATTTCCCTTCCTGAAAATTTATAAAATTCTATCGGGTCATTTTCAGTGTACGGCGCCATTCCAAGCGGGCTTGCCTGGATAATAATGTCGGAATATTTTTCCATAAGGACAGCGCCTCGGCTGTCAAAGGCTGCCCAGGCAAAACGATAAGGCTCCGCCAGGTTGCGTGCCCTCGCGGGAGTGCGGTTCAGGATAAGGGCTTTCCCCCTCAATCTGTGTACTTCAAAAGCCGCAGCCTTCGCGGCTCCCCCAGCACCGATTATGGTAATTCTCCTGCCCCTAAGATCCTTTTTGCCAATAAATGACAAAAAGCTGTCAGAAAAACCTGCCGCGTCCGTGTTGTAGCCCATCCAGCCCTCCGGGTTTCTTACCAGCGTATTGCACGCGCCGATTGCAGCCGTTTTTTCCGACCTCGCAGTCAGATAAGGGAGTATTTCTTCTTTATAGGGAACGGTAATTGAAAGGCCGGAAATACCGATTTCTTCGGCCAGGCTCATAAGCGATTCAACGGAATCTGCAACAATAGGTATATAAACCGCGTCGACCTGGTCCATCTTGAAAACAGTGTTGAAGAACAAGGGGCTATTGGTAACTTTAAGGGGAAAACCAGCCACTGCGTAAATTTTCGTCCTGGTGGTAATTTCCCGAAAGCGGTAAAGCTCCGCAAGCGCCTTTGGCTCAAGCTGCCCAGGCGCTGCCGGCTTATGATCTTCATTTTTTATAGATGTATAACTGATGCGGGAGCCAAGGAACTCTGACAATATCCTTGTGTTAACGCCGTATTCCCCCATGCATATAAGTATCTTGTCTATGCCGGCAGTTTCCTTTGCGGCTTTGTATAAATTGACCACATCCGCCAAAGAGCCGGCTGTCACCGAAACCTTAACAAGCTCGTCCCCCACCCGCCTGAGCTTCCATATTTTTGCGGCCAGGTCATGATCAACCCCTTCCATGTTATGCCATGATCGGATTATTCGGGTTCCAAAGGTACGGGCGGCTTCTTCAAGGCTTGGTACGTTAAGGTCTTCCTCAAGGTCTACATAGGCAAAATTCCGCCTTTGATCGGCAGCCGCATAGGCCAGACCTTTCGCAAGCAGGGAAATCCTGGAACCTTCCCCGCCAACATAATGACCTCCTTCAAGACTCCGCCTGACGGTAAGAATCACAGGCAGGCCCGCCATCTCCGGAAAGCGCCTTATATGAAACCTTTCATCCGGGTCAAGGCAGTCAACCCGAAGCTCTGCAAGGTCTACATATTTTCTGTTGCTTTCAAGCTGCTCCAGATCCTGGGCGAGGGTTTTTCCTGTAAGGCAGATGCATATTTTAGCCATATCAAAACTGCAGGCTTTCCACCGGAAGCGCCACGGTCTCCCTGTGAATTTCCCGGTTGAGCATTGAGAGTACCAGCACCGCTCCGGAAGGCTGAAGGTAAGGAACTGAAAGCCTCCCGCCGCCGTATTGTACCGACAGGAGCCGCTGCCTGGCGCCGCCCGGGAGTATGCTTTCCAAAGTTACCAACAGCGGGTAAGGATTTTGCGCCATGTCGTATGTAAAAAGGCCAAAAACCTGGTTTGGCTGCAGCGAGTCCGGCGCAGCCAGGGCAATTTCAACCCTTGTGCCTGAAGCGGCAAGGGTATCCGCTTTTGGATTCTGATAAACTACAGTTCCCGCTTTTTCGCCGCTCTGGGCTGTTCTGACAGAAAACTCAAAATCTATTCCTGAGCGGCCAATTTGTTCCAGCGCATCTTCAATGCCCAGCCCAAGCAGGTTCGGCAGCCTTATCATGACATTTTCGCTGCCCCGGCTCACTACCAGTTCCAGCGTTGTAGCCCCGGAAATAGTCGTACCGGCTTCCGGCCTTTGCTGTAAAACCGTTCCGGCCGGTTCGGTGGAATACTGATACATCACGGGCTCTTTTATGGTGATTGGCTGCAAGTTCCCGTTTACGCTCTGCGTTGACATAAGAGTCTGGAGATCAATGCGAACCCCATCTATGTTTCTGCCCAGGTAATTTTCAATTGTATTGATCATTACCCCCTGGCTTACCACGAGCTGTATCCTCCGGCCAGCCTTAACTATGCTTCCCGGCTGCGGGCTTTGTTCCAAAACAAGGCCCTTGTCCGTAGAGCTTTGGCTGTAACGAAGGCTGAGTCTGGGGTAAAGCTCCTTTACCTGAAGTTCAAGAAGAGCGGCAGTCAGATCCAGTCCCTGGACATCGGGAACCATGGTCCGTTCTGCTCCCCGCACGTTGATAAAAAACACTGATACCGCAACTATTCCTACCAATACAATAAGCCCCGCAGCCATAGAAAGGAAAAGCCTTAAATGGTTCGAAACATAGCCTTCTATCCCGTCAAGGTCCAGATTGATTAAGCCCATATCTGTAATATTAGATAGAAAAAACCCCAGTAGCAAGGGCACTTAGCTCAGGCTTATCGCATACTCTCCAAAAATATCACACAAAGGCACTAAGCTCACAAAGAAACACAAAGAATTTAAAATAATTCCTTTAAAGTTAATGATGTTTCGTTTATCGCAGCTTAGTGCCAATAAAATTTCGCTCGCCGTTACAGAACGCTTTCCAGTCAAGCGCCTTTTTTGTCTGCCATTGAAGCCTTTTGACCGCCAGAACGCCATCGCCGGTTTGGATAAGTATTCCCTGGCTGTTAGTGCCAAGCACGGTGCCAGTCGTGGCGTTTGTTTTCGTTTCCGCCTGTATGGCCGCAATTTCTGCCTCAAGAATGATTAGCGTATCCTTTCCCCGCCGGGTAAAAGAAAGCGGCCAGGGCGTGAAAGCCCGTATCCGGGCTTCTATTTCAGCAGCGCTTTTACCCCAGTCGATAAGCCCCTCTTCCTTTTTTATCTGGAAGCAATAAGCCGCTTCACCCGTCTGCGGCTTTGCGACAGCGGCCCTGGGGCCGAAATCCAGCAGCAGCTCCCGCAGAAGAAGCGCCGCTTTTTCGCCCGCTGTTACGCTTAGCGAAGAAGCTGTTTCACTCCCCGAAAGCTCCATTTTTAAAGAGGCAATTATGTCCCCGCTGTCCATTTCCGCCGCCAGCTTTTGAATGTAAACGCCTGTTTCTTTTTCCCTGTTTAAAATAACCGCCGGAATTGGAGACGCTCCGCGATATTTGGGCAAAAGGCTTGGGTGGATGTTGATCCCCCCAAGGGGAAACAGGGCCAAAAAACGGGGGCCGAAGATACGGCTGTAGGCAAAAGACACCAACAGCTCGGGGGCGAGGGCGGCAACTTCTTCCCGCGCTACGGCATCCAGCTTTTCAGGCTTAAGCTGGGGTATGGGCGGTAGTCCCTTTTCCTTTCTAATCACGTCAAGCGCAGAAACAGCAGCGGAGACATCCGAAGGCTCAGCCTGCCCATGCCTTCGTGGGCGATCCGCCTTGGTAAGAACGCCGACGAGGGCTACGCCCGCCCCTTCAAGTTCCATTTCGGAGATCGCGCGCAGGCAGGGAACCGCAATAGCAGGAGTCCCCGCAAATAAAACCTTCACAACACCAACAGATTGCAACATCTAAAGCATTACTCCATGAATTTTTCACGCAGAGGCGCAGAGGCGCAGAGTTCCTATTCGACAGATTCTAGTTTTACAAGATATATCACATTTATAATAGTAAAAATCTTGAAGGTATAACGAGAAAATAACAAACAACAACTTTGCGTCCTTTGCGCCTCCGCGCCTTTGCGAGAACTCTTCTTGTAAGCATTTATATATTCCACAATACTAGGCTTTTTTTTTCTGGGCGGCTTTTTCCATTTTTGCCAAAATTCGGTTTTTCTTTTGTTCCGAAATCCTGTCGATAAAAAGTATGCCATCAAGGTGATCGTATTCATGGAGGATCACCCTGGCGAGGATCCCTTCAGCCTCAATGGTAAAAGGGCGGCCTTTTTCGTTCCAGGCCTGAACTTTGACAGCTTTTGACCGGACCACATTCGTGTAAACCCCCGGAAGGGAAAGGCAGCCTTCTTCAAACTTCACCATTTCCGGGGACGTTTCTATAATTGAAGGATTGATAAAAATACGGGGATTATCGCCCTTCACATGAACAGCAAAAATCCTCTCATTAAGCCCAACCTGGGGCCCGGCAAGGCCTATGCCATCCCCGGCATGGAGAGTATCAATGAGTTCCTGCGCAATCTTTACATATTCAGGGCCGATTTTTCTTACCGGATCCGCTTTTTGCCGTAAATTTTCGTTTTCATAAGTTAGAATCTGCATATTGTAAATATAACCGTATCACTTCTTGCCTGAGTGCAGCACAAATTCCATCTGCCCGGCATTTTGCTTAATAAGGTTGAACCAAAGGGCTTTTTTCTTGGGGATTTCGTTGCTCTGGCGACCCATTGTCTTTAGCTTTTCGTAAACCGTAACGGCGTTCTTTGCCGCCTGCCAGGCTTTTAAATAGTTGTCGTGGAAAATCTGCGGTGCGCGGTTTTCTATTTCTTTATCTATGGTTCCCAGATATAATTCCAAAAGCATGCTGTACTTTTCGGTTACCCCTTTCAGGTAGTCCAGAATTAAGCGATCGAATTTCGGAAGCCCTTCAATAAGATCAATAAAGGTTTTCAGGATATTTACCGCAGCGGGGTAGTCCTCGTCATGGTTATAAGCCCTCAGCCCCACACGGCATAACTGCTGAAAAGATTCATTGGTTATGGTCTGCATGCCACGTATTGGCGCGGGGGGGGTTATTGAAAATTTGGGCATCACAAAAGAAGCTTTGTTAATCAGGGACATCATATCCTGATATATCCTCTGCTCCCAGAGATTGTCTTTTATGGAAGCAAACAACTGCACCATTTCATCGCTGAGCTTTTCCTTGTACTTGTCCTCGGCTTTAAACACGGCTTCACAGGAAGGTATCTGAACCCCCTTGAATTCAATCTGGCCGGTATCGAGAAAATACACGGTATTTGACCTGAAAAGCAGGCACGGATCTTTCTCGTTTTCTTTCATGTAATTCATGAAGACCTGCTTGGCTACCATAATCCGGGATTCCTTACCGGATAATTCATTCGCACGGGTCTGAAGCCTTGCGCCGGAATTTAAGAGAAAACCCGCAAGGTTGCCTTTTTCAGTAAGAATCAGGGGACTCTGGGTGTTACCCCCGGTAATGCCGGCGGAAATTTTAAAAAGCGGCAAGGCATCGACATTCCCTTCCCGTTTTGTAGGAATCCTGGGATCGTTTACCACGTTTGTCTTGCCAAAATAGTCGATTATAGCCAGGGTTATGGTAATTGCGTCGGTAGCAGTGGCGGCAACAATTACCATTTCATCTCCGCGTTCGCGCTGGTTTAAAGCCTGGCAAGCGGTTGCAATACGGCGTACGCCTGAGTTCATTGCCCAATCCAGGGTGTGCATCATTGAAAGGTTCTTGCGGGAGTCCATACAAAACTGGGTATAGCCGTGAATGTCCAGCATGGCAATATAAAGGTTTGATATCTGAAGGGTATCCTTGAGGTCTCCTGCATCGGGAAACTTTTGGTCAGGTATTACTAATTCCCTCCAAAGCTTAGGATGGGTTTCTTTGGTCATATCTGAAAAGAAGCCCCAGTTGAGCTTTCTGATTAACTCAAAAATCTTCATTATAACCGGGTGGGTTCTTTGGCTTCTCAGTATAGGTTCAGCAAGCTCTTTTAACTGAGAAAATTTGGTAGCTTCCTTTGCGATTACTTTTTCACTCAGAAAAGAAAACAACTCATATTCAGAAGTGGTTTCCGTATACTCAGTTAAATCCTTCACGACATATACCCCTTCGGTTACAGCATACACTATAAAATAAATATGGAAAAAAGACAAGATTTGCGGTATACTATCTTTGAGAAAGGTTTTGAGAGGTTATGGAGACTGCTGCGAAATTAAACGATTCTGGTATCGCTTTAACCGAGGCTAACCGGCCTTACGAGGCTATTCCCTTGTTCCGCAAAGCTCTGCGTATTGAACCCGAAAACCCTCTCCTCTGGCTGAATCTGGGTATTGCCCAGCAAAAGACAGGGGATTACCAGGAAGCCCTGGATTGTTACCAGCACTCCATATACATTGATGACGATATGGCCGAATCCTGGGGCGCAATGGGGCTTATCTATTATGAGCTGGAACAGTTTGATACCGCCGAAGAATGTTATCAAAATGCCCTGGGTCGGGACAACGATTCGCCAAAAACATGGAATAACCTGGGGGTTTTGTATTTTTCCCAAAAGGATTATGAAGCTGCCCGTCGTTGTTTTGAGAAAGCTTTAAGTCTCTTGCCCATGTACTACGATGCTCTCTTTAACCTGCGTGACACATGCAGGGAGCTTTCGGATTACAGGGCAGCGGCGGAATTTGAGCGAATTTTGCAGTGCATGAGACGCGAAGGCGGATTACACTGAGAGCCTTTTCATGCCATTGGTTCCTTATTGAATGAAAATTCTTTACATTGCCGAAATCGTAGGCAAAACAGGAATTTACGCCCTGAAGAAGTGCCTGCCTGAACTTAAAAGCACAAAAAAGCCCGATTTGATTATTGCCTGCGCTGACGGCGCTACAGGCGGAAACGGCCTGGGAAGAAATCATGCCGCTTACATCCGTAAACTTGGAGTACAGGTAATAACAACTGGTGAATGTTGCTTTTATAAAAAAGACCTGACAGAAAATTTAGGGAAAATTCCCTATGTATTAAGACCGGATAACCTGAACCCCGAAGCCCCCGGGCTTGGCTCGCGGATTTACAATTTTGGAGGGGAAGCTTCCGCTTCCAAAAAAGCAGCAGTTGCCGTGCTTTTGGGCCAGAGTAGCTTTAGCAGGCTTCACGGCAACAACCCTTTTTCGTCCCTCCCCGCCCTTATGGAAAGGCTCCGCCAGGAAACCCCCTTTGTGATAATTGATTTCCATTCCCAGGCAACCGCTGAAAAGCAGACTTTTTTTGCTATGGCCGACGGCCTCTGTTCTGCGGTTATCGGCTCTCATACAAGAGTTCAGACCGCCGATGAACGCATCCTACCTGGCGGAACGGCAGTCATCACCGACGCGGGGCGCACCGGCAGCATAGAATCAGTCGGCGGGAACGACAGGGAAAGCCGCATAAAGGAGTACCTTTCCGGCATTCCCGACTGGACCAAAGACGCCTGGGAAAAGCCGGAATTGCAGGGAGTTTTTGTAGAAATCGCCGAAAACGGAAAAGCCCTTTCGATAGAGCGCATTCGCCTCAGCGCCCCGCCTGTTACCGAAAGCGGGAATGACATACCCGAAGACGATGCCATCAACGCAGGCGGCATCCATGACTGAGACCGGGAAAGTACGTGAAATAAACGGGAAAACCGTTATTATAAAGCCAGACTTAGGTGACACTTGCTTCGGCTGCATAAAAGAGGAATGCAGGTCTTGCGGTATTATCGCCGAAAACCCCTTGTCCCTTTCGCTAAAAACAGGACAAACGGTAGAAGTCAACGCCCCTGGGACATCCATCTTCCGCCAGGCCATGGCAGCGCTTATCCCCCCTGCCCTTGGCTTTGCAGCCGGTTTTTTCCTTACACGCCTTTTTCTCCCAAAAGCAAGCGAAGCCGCCTGTGCCGCCTCGGGGGTAGTTCTCCTGTTTATTGCGGCGTTTATTGTCTATACAGTCAGAAAAAGAAAACCTCTGAACAAAGCGTATACCGTTACGAGAATACTTGATTACTAAGAAATCGATAATAAAAACCACAGAGTACACAGAGTAACACGGAGTCTTTATAGAATTTTATTCCTCTGTGAAACTCCGTGTAACTCTGTGGTAAATTTCTTAGGCTGGTTTACTCAGCGCTTCCCTATGTAAGTATCTCGATCTTAATGCCGCCGTTTTGTTCAGGCTCTTCCTTGGGAGGGACAGTCACCTTTAAAATACCGTTACGGAAGACAGCCTTTACCTTGTCCTGAGCGTATTTGTCCATGGGAACAAAGTATTTTTGCTTTTCTATGGCCTTCATCTTGAGCCTGCGCTTAAAATAGCGGATGCTCTCGTCCGGCACATTTGCTTCGCCGTTCTGCCCGTCGGCAGTTCCGGCGCCGCTCATGGTCGCCTGAAAAACCATGTAGTCCCCCTGGAACGAAAGGCTTATATCGTTTTCTTCAAAGCCAGCAAGGGCAAATTCAAAGATAAGGCTCCTGTCGCCTGTCATGTAGATATTCATGGGGGGATAAGAGTAGTTGGGGTAATAATCGGTATTTTCGTCAAAACACCAGGGGCTTTCGCCATGCGGGTGGTAGCCATGGTTATTGCCGTCACCGTTGAAATTCTTGCGGAATTCGTCCTGGAAATCCCGCGCCGCTTCGAAAATTTCATCGAAAATGGTTCCCAGATCTACGGGACCAAAACCTCTTGTTCCTTTCATAGGACACTCCTTAATCCGCTATAAAAAACGGATATTTTGCCGGCCAAAAGGCCCGGCTGGTATAGAACCCTCCAACGAGCGGTTCAGGGCGCATTCACTACCAGTGAATTAATTACGCCCAATTTGAATTTAATGCATTTTCGCAAATTTAGCAACAGTTAAAACTTTATTCCCAAAATTTCTCACAAAGGCACAAAGATCACTAAGATCACAAAGGAATATGAAAATTTTTGAATTTTCTCTGTGAACTTTGTGTACTTCGTGCCTTTGTGAGAAATAAATGTTACAGATTCCTAATAACCCGACGCTCCGCCGCCGGTTAAGATCGCTATGGCGGAGCTTGTCCCTATGCGGTCGCAGCCTGCATCGAGGAATTTTTCCAGGTCTTCGCGGGTTTTTACGCCGCCGGCGGCTTTGATCTTTACCCTGGGGCCGATGTGTTCTTTGAAGAGAAGCACGTCAGAAAGCGCGGCTCCGGCGGTGCCAAAGCCGGTTGAGGTCTTGATGTAGTCGGCGCCGGCGCTGGTTACGATTTGGCAAAGCCGGATTTTTTCTTCCTGTGCCAGATAACAGGTTTCTACGATAACTTTCAGGATGTTTTTTCCCGCGATTTTTTTCAGGCAGGAAATTTCCTCTTCGACTTTAGTAAAAGCGCCGTTTTTTACATCGCCGATGTTGATGACCATATCAAGCTCGGCAGCGCCGTCGGCCAGGGCTGCTTCAGCCTCCCGCTGCTTGGCGGCGCTTACGCTGTAGCCCAAAGGAAAGCCGATAACCGTACAGATGTTCAGGTTGCTATAAGCGTTGCTGATGGGCTTAACATAAGAGGGAGGAACACAAACCGAGGCGGCCTTGAAGTTGACCGCCTCGGCACAGAGTTTATCGATTTCCACCCACGATGACACAGCCTTTAGCAGCGTGTGATCGATATGGCGAAAAATCTCTTCATTCGTCATAAAAAGGTCACAAAAACTTTACGCTGATCCCCGAATAATCGTTATCGATCTTGAGAGAATCCAGTATCTGGGAGATCTGCCCCCGGTGATGCGTGTTATGCAGAATCAACTGCTGAAACATAAACCTGAGCGGCACAGAAGGCGGCTTGCCCTTGTACCATTCGAGCTTTACCTGCGCCTCAAAATCGCTATCCTTAAGCGCGGCTGTAAATTCCACCAGGGCTTTGTCGGCAATCTTCCCAAAAGAAACCAGCTTTTTCCACTGATCCTCGCTGAGCTTCCCCTTCAATTCTTCGATTTTAGCAAGGGGCTTCAGGGCTTTTATAGCTTCGGCATTGCCTGAAACAGCATCGGAAAAAAGGGAAAGAAAATAACGGGTTGCCCCTACATTGTGGCTGTAAAGCGCCGAAAGGCTTCCGTAATAACTCTTCCTGTTCTTTTCCCGATCTTCGTTGGAGAGTTTCTCTAAAATTCCCGCTACGGCCTTGTTTGCATCTTCATTTTGCTTCGCGAAAGTCAAAAAAACTTCTTTCATACTTCTCCCCTTAGCTAATAAAGAACCTAAGGACAAATACTACAAACAGTATCCAGGTAACAAGAGGAATATCCTTGAGCTTGCCGGTGGCTGCTTTAAGAATCGTATATGTAAGCAAACCGTAGACAATGCCTTCGGCGATACTGTAGGCAAATGGCATCATCACTATCGCAAAGAAAGCCGGAATGCCCTCGGTAGGATCCTTGAAATTAATGCCAGTTACCGGCGCCATCATAAGAAAACCAACAAAAATAAGCGCGGGCGCCGTGGCAAACGACGGTACAAGAAGGAAGAGTGGCGAAAGTACCAGAGCCAGGAGGAAAAGGATCCCCGTGGTAAGAGCGGTAAGGCCGGTTCTGCCCCCGCTGGCAACACCGGCGGAGCTTTCAATGTAACTGGTGACGGTTGATGTTCCAAGCGCGGCTCCGGCTACTGTTCCTATAGCGTCCGACAAAAGCGCCTGTTTGACACGCGGGATATTTCCGTCTTTGTCGATAAGGTTTGCCTGTGTGGCTACCCCCATCAGGGTTCCGACAGTATCAAAAATATCCACAAAGAGGAAAGTAAAGAAGACCGTAAAAAACTTAAACGTGAATATACTCGAAAAATCAAATTTAAATAAAAGCGGAGCGTCAGGAACACTGAAAAGGGACCAGTTGGCGGGAACTGGGGCTATTCCCAAAACAATACCGATAATTGTAGTCCCAAGTATACCGATAAGAATAGCACCTGGTACTTTAAGAGAATAAAGAATAATAATAAGGACAAGGCCCATAATCGCCATTAAAGTATGGGTATCGGAAAGATTGCCCAACCCTAAAATAGTGCCTGACCCTTGTATAACAATGTTGGCATCAGCTAAACCAATAAGGGCGATAAAAAGGCCAATACCAACTGCGACGGCTTTTTTCAGGTTCATCGGAATGGCGTTGATAATCGCTTCCCGGACATTAAGAAGCGACAGGATCACAAAAAGGATACCTTCCAGGAAAACCGCTGTCAAAGCCAATTGCCAGGGATAGCCCATTTTCAAAACCACAGTATAAACAAAGAAGGCGTTAAGCCCCATGCCAGGAGCCAAGGCTATGGGAAGGTTTGCCGTAAACGCCATTACCAGTGTAGCAATTGCGGCAGAAAGAGCGGTAGCAGTAAAAATGCCTCCCCACGGCATTCCTACAATGGCTTCCAAATCAGCCATCCTTCCGCTTAACATGTTTGGATTTACAGCCAGTATATACGCCATTGTTAAAAAAGTGGTAAGACCTGCAAAGATCTCCCTCCTTACCGTAGTACCATGCTGTTTAAGGTGAAAAAGCTTTTCCACAAATCTCCTCCTAAAATAATTTTAACTGCCTATTTAAAATACAAAGGCAGTTTTTCGTACTTGGTGTGAAGCAGCTCATGGGCCTTATGGCCGTTGGGCTCGCCCAGGAATTCTTTATATACCTGATCGATAAACGGGTTCTGGTGAGAACAGCGGTACTGGGACTTTTCATCATCCTTGTAAAGCCCGGAAGCCCTTTGCTTGCGGATCTCGTCGGTACAACCGTATGGCTGACCGCCCCCGGCTATACACCCGCCCCTGCAGGCCATAACTTCCACGAAATGATAGGGGGTTTCTTTCCCTGCGTCCCTGGCAGCGCGGATCTTGTTAAGCACAGCTTCTATATTGCCCATCTGATGGGCAACCGCTATGCGTATCTTTTTTCCAAGGCCATTCGGTAGCTCTACTCCAAAATCAACCTCGGCTTCCTTTACCCCTTCAAGGCCGCGGGCAGGCTTAAAGTTTACATTGCCCAGTTCTTTTTTTGTTACCAGGAAGTATGCGCTTCTTACAGCGGCTTCCATAACCCCGCCTGTCGTTCCAAAGATGGTTCCTGCGCCGGTATACGGCCCCAGCGGGCTGTCTGCTTCCTCGTCTTTAAGCTTCAGGATCTCAATTCCCGCCTGCTTGATCATCCGGGCCAGTTCCCTGGTGGTTATGGAAATGTCCACATCCCATCCATGGCCCGCGCTTTTCATATCGTCATTCCGGTGGGTCTCCCACTTTTTGGCAGTACAGGGCATTACCGAGACGGAAAAGATTTTCTCAGGGTCTATGGCGGCTTTTCCCGCCCAGTAAGCCTTGATCATTGCCCCCATCATCTGCTGGGGGCTTTTGGCGGTTGAGAAGTTGGGGATCATGTCCGCGAAATATTTTTCCATATAGTCAACCCAGGCCGGGCAGCAGCTTGTAATTAGCGGAATGTCGCTTTTCTTTTCTGTAAGGCGTTTCACAAGCTCCGTGCCTTCTTCCATGATGGTAAGGTCGGCTGAAAAGTTAGTGTCAAAAACAGTTTTAAAGCCCAGCCGCCTTAAGGCAGCGTAGATTTTTTTGGTAAAAACCGTTCCGGGTTCAAGGCCGAATTCTTCCGCCAGGGCGACCCGCACCGCCGGGGCAATCTGTACCACCGGGTGGCAATCGGGATTTTGCAGGGCAGCCCAAACCTTCACGGTGTCGTCCCTTTCGTAAATGGCGCCGACAGGGCAATGGGCGGCGCACTGGCCGCACTTGATACACGGGCTTTCGCCAAGAGAAGCATCCGCCGCGCTCGCGATGCGGCCCTTTATGCCGCGGCCAAGGAATTCAATGGCCCAGACATTCTGCACATCCTGGCAGACCCTTACACAGCGGCCGCAGCGGATACATTTTTCCGGGTTCAATATGATTGCCGGGTTTGAATCGTCAATGGGAAGCCCGTTGGAAATATGCTTAAACGGCAGCTCCCTGATGCCGAATTCGGCGGCCAGGGTTTGCAGTTCGCAATTTCCGTTCCTCGGGCACTGAAGGCAGTCCGAAGGGTGATTGGACAGTATAAGCTCAAGTACCGCCCTCCGTGTCGCGATGATCTCTGGATCGTGGGTAATAATATCCATGTTCTCAGCCACCGGAGTTGTGCAGGCCCTTGCCATACGCGGAGACCCCGCACCGGCGGTACGGACTATGCAAAGCCCGCAGGAAGCCCAGGCCGGCAGATCCGGGTTGTAGCAAAGCGTGGGAATCTTAATGTTCACTTTTTTGGCGGCATCCAGAACGGTGGTTTCATCCTCAACTTGAAGGGGGACTCCGTTTATCTTAATGTTTACCATCATTTTCTCCTTTCAATCAATTAAGCCAATGGCCTAACCCTTTGATATGGCGCTGAATTTACAGGTCTTGAAACATTCGCCGCACTTCAGGCAATCCTCATGTTTGATCTGGTAGGGCGGCCGTTTTTTGTCGCTTCCCTGAACCTGGGTAATACAGGCGGCAGGGCACTTTTTCGAACAAGCGCCGCAACCGATACATTTTTCGATATCGATTAAGAAACGTATCAGTTTCTTGCACTTGCCGGAACGGCACTTCTTGTCATGGATGTGCTCCATGTACTCTTCCTTGAAATTCTTTACGGTGGAAAGTGTCGGATTAGGAGCTGTCTGGCCCAAAGCGCAGAGGGATGCTTTGGACATCGCCTTGCCAATTACTTCGAGCTTCTCAAGATCTTCCTCTTCGCCGTTGCCGGCGGCGATTTTCTCCAGAATATGGAGAACCTGGGAAGTGCCTATCCGGCATGGCGAGCATTTACCGCAAGATTCATCAACGCAGAAATCCATGTAAAACCGCGCCACGTCAACAACGCAGTCATCCTCGTCCATGACGATCATGCCGCCTGAACCCATCATGGAACCGTTAGCCGTCAGGGTGTCGAAGTCAATCGGCAGATCCAGGGCTTTCTCGGTAAGGATACCGCCGGAAGGCCCGCCGGTCTGAACGCCTTTGAACTTCTTGCCGCCCTTAATGCCGCCGCCAATTTCAAAAATGATTTCCCGCAGGGTGGTTCCCATCGGAACTTCAACAAGGCCGGAGTTCTTTACCTTGCCTGTCAGGGCGAAAACCTTTGTACCCTTGGATTTTTCCGTACCGATTTTCGCGAGCCATGCACCGCCCCTGGCGGTAATAACCGGGATGTTCGCCAATGTCTCAACATTGTTGATGATTGTCGGCAATTGCCAAAGCCCCTTGTTTGCCGGGAATGGCGGCTTGGGAACGGGCATACCCCGGTTCCCTTCGACAGATTTAATCAGGGCTGTTTCTTCGCCGCACACGAAGGCGCCCGCGCCCAGGCGGATTTCTATGTCAAAATCAAAGCCTGAACCGAGTATGTTCTTGCCCAAAAGGCCGTATTCTTCCGCCTGGGCCATTGCTATCTTGAGCCTTTCCACCGCCAGCGGGTATTCGGCGCGTATATATACAATGCCGTGATTCGCGCCTATGGCCTTGCCAGCGGTTATCATGCCTTCTATAACCGAATGTGGGTCTCCTTCGATAGTCGACCTGTCCATATAAGCGCCCGGGTCTCCCTCGTCGGCGTTGCAAATAACGTACTTGGGGCTACCCTGGGCCTTGCGAGCCAAATCCCACTTCATCCAGGTGGGGAAACCCGCGCCGCCGCGGCCCCGTAAGCCAGAAATTTTTACCTCTTCGATGAGTTTCTCCACAGGCCAGTCAAAAAGGACCTTTTCAAGCCCCACATAGCCTTCGCGGGCTATATATTCACCGATACTTTCAGGGTCAATTACCCCGCAGTTCCGGAGAACCACCCGCAACTGCTTCTGATAGAATTCAATGTCTTCTACGGCTGTGGTTTTTTTCTTCTCGCCGTCTCCCTTGTAAAGGAGCCGTTTGACTTCCCGTCCCTTTAGAATCTGCTCGGCGATAATATCCTTGGCGTCATCGGGTTTAACATCCACATAAAAAGAATCTTCCGGCAGCACCTTGACTATGGGCCCACGCTCGCAAAAGCCAAAACAACCTGTCTTGACTATCTGAACCTCTTCCTTAACGCCAAGATTTTCCGCTTCGGCAATAAGGCTGCGGTAGATTTCATCCCCTTTATTGGACTCACATCCGGTTCCGCCGCAGGTAAGAATAAAATGGTTATAGGGCATTTATATTTCTCCTCCTACTTTGATACGATAATATCCGCTGCGGGCTTGTCCAAAATACAATTATCAAGGAGTTGCTTGCCGATAATATGTTTCGAAACAATGTCCCTTGCAATTTGAGCGTCAACATGCCCGTAAACAACAGTAGGCATACCGGGCGAAATTACTTCAACGGTTGGTTCCGAATGGCACAGCCCCATACAGCCGGTCTGACGTACCAAAACTGAATCTACCAGTTTATTTTCATCCAGAGCTTTGAGGAAGGCATCCAGGGTTCCCTTTGCCCCGGCAGCGATACCGCAGGTACCCATACCGACGATAACCTGAATTTCCTTGCCTTCCGCCTCTCTGCGCCTTATGTCCGTTTGGGTAGTATCACGGAGTTTCCGCAGTTCATCCAATGTCATTTTGGCCATATTTCCCTCTCCTTGTAAAACTTTTATTAAAACTAAAACTTCATTCCCCGTCATCTTCCAGGGAACGCAAATAACGATCCAGTAAAATAAGGGACTGGGTATCTTCCAGATCCCCAAGGGCGCCAGAAAGTTCGGTTTTCCGAACTTCGTAATCAAGCGCACCCTCAGGCGATTTACGAATGCGCTTAATCACCATTTCTTCCGGACCGCTAAAAAGCAGCACCGTCCGAAACATCCCCGGAATGTCCCCCAGCGGGGGAGTATCCACATTCCCCATGTTAAACCAGGCGCTTATAACAGTACCCGACGCCTCGCCCTGACCGGCTTTTTTGGATTCCATCTTCCACCCGCCGCCTGACGCCTCGGCGGTCTGGATTAAAAAAGGAAGCCCCAGCCCCACCTTGCGGTGAGGGTGCTTTATGCCGTCAGTAACAAAAGGATCCTGAGCCCGTTTAAGCTCCTCCTCTGTCATCCCCTTGCCATTATCTATTACAGTGAACCTGAACTCCCCTTTGCCGTCGGAACCCCCTGTCTCACTTATCTGAAGCTCCACAACAGATGCCCCGGATTCTACCCCGTTTTGGGTTATATCAGTTATCAAATCCGCCAAGGTAAAATGCACTGTTTTTTTGCTTACGCATTCTTATACTTGGCGATAATTTCCGGAAGCATTTCCGCTGTGAGCTTGCCGTAAGTATCAGGGCCTACGGTTATTACCGGTGAAAGGCCGCAGCACCCTACGCAGCGGACTTCATCAATGGAAAAAAGCCCGTCCTCCGTTACGCCGCCGGGGGCAAGGCCCAAAATTTTCCGGGCTTCCTCAATAAGATCCTGACCGCCCTTCAGGTAACAGGCAGTTCCCAGGCATACGGAAATCTTATTTTTGCCAGGCTTAGTGGTTTTGAAGAAATGATAAAAAGTGATAACCCCGTAGATACGCGCCAGCGGAATACCGGTAATCTGGGACAATTTGTCCGCCGATTCCCGGGAAATAAACCCGAAAGTTTCCTGTATCTTATGGAGTATCATAATCAGGCTCCCCGGCTTGACCTTCCAAACATCTATGAACGAAACCAGCTCAGGAGGAAAAGTGCCCGCCCCTTCTGCATTAGTAGCTGCTGCCATGAACACCTCCAAAATTTTAGATTAATCAGGTTTGCCTGAATTGACTCATTATAACCGGCTAAATTATTTTACGCAAGGTTTAAATATTACTCATTCGAATATCATCTCACAAAGGACACAAAGGCACGAAGGGTTATATTTGATAAGTAATAATGCGCCGTCCTTTGTGTTTCTTTGCGTACTTTGTGCCTTTGTGAGAAAATTTTAAAAGGATATATACAGACCTTGCCCCTTTGCTGGTTTACTTGCCATCGATGTGATAGTATTTCTCCATGGATAAATCAAAATCCCACGGGGAACAAACTTCCGGGGGAATGAGGGCGGCTACGGGCGCTGCCGCCTATAAAAAGGCTATGGGAGAAGGGTTTCTCAAAACTGAACAGGCTGAATCCGGCGAAAAACCGGTTGCAACTTCTTCTAAATTTGCCAGAGCCGCCCAATTCATGGTATTAATCGGAAGCGAAGAGGCTTCCAGAATATTGTCAAAGCTGGATCCTGACCAGGTAGAGGCCATTTCAAAGGAAATTGTTAACTTAAGAACCATAACTGCAAAGGAAGCGGAGGCTGTCCTTGAAGAATTCCGCTCTCTTTTGTCATCTCCCTACGGCTACTCCGGCTCATCTTCGGGGGGGATAGAACAGGCGCGCCGCCTGCTTTACGCGGCCTTTGGCCATGAAAAAGGCGAAGCCCTGCTTGTAAAAGCAGTTCCAGATGCGGCGGAAAACCCTTTTGACTTCCTTTCAGACTATTCTGGTGAACAGCTTGCCGTGCTTTTCAGGGATGAAAGCCCCGCCGTCTGCGCGATGGTGTTTTCCCGCCTGCCGTCAAAACTGTCCGCGGAGGCGCTGGCAAACAGCAGCGCAGAGCGTAAACTGGAAATCGTCAAACGCATAGCAAAGCTCAAAGAGACCTCGCCTGAAGTAATTGCCAGGGCTGCCGCGGCCATAAGGGAGAAAGCGCGGCATCTTGGACAAAGCACCCCGGCAGCGGGCGAGGCAATAGACGGCAAAGGGCTGCTTACAGCCATACTAAAGCACTCCGACATCGCCTTCAGCGGCCAGCTTTTGGAAGGGCTTGAAGCAAGCGACCCGTCTCTGGGCAGGGAAATGAAAGATCGCCTCTATTCCCTTGAGGATGTTGCGAATGCGTCAGACAGGCCCATTCAGGAAAAACTCAGAACAATGGACGATCGGGACATAGCCTTGCTTCTAAAGGGGCGTTCGGATGCGTTTACCCGAAAAATACTGTGGAACCTTTCTTCAGGCAGAGCAGGCAGGATCAGGGAAGAATCGGAGATAATGGGAGCGGTGCCAAAAATCGAGGCAGAAGCAGCGGCAAGGGAATTTCTTTCATGGTTCCGCGATAGCATTGACGAAGGCCGGATTTTAATGCTCACCGACAAGGACGTACTGGTATGAAAACGCTTCTGGCTAAAGGGCAGATTCTTGAAAGCGGTTTTGAAATTCTTGACATAAGGGAACTAGTGGAATTTGAAGCGAATGGGCTGGAAGTTTTCGGTATTTGGGCAAAGCATCAAAAAAGCGGCGCGGAAGTTTTTCATGTTTATAATGATGACAGCGAAAACCTTTTTGCATTTTGCTTTGCTACGCCTCCGTCAGATTCTACCGGCGCGGCCCATATTCTGGAACATTCTGTTCTTTGCGGATCGGCTTCTTACCCCTTAAAGGATGCTTTTCTGGTTCTTGCCCAGGGGAGCCTCCAGACCTTTTTAAACGCCGTAACTTATCCGGATAAAACTCTTTACCCCGCAAGTTCAGTAAACGAACATGATTACTTTAACCTGATGTCCGTATACGGCGACGCAGTTTTCAGGCCCCTTCTTTCCGAATGGGCTTTTATGCAGGAAGGGCATCACCTGTTTTTCTCCCCGGATGGGAAGCTCGATATAAGCGGAGTTGTCTACAACGAGATGAAGGGAGCCTATTCGTCGCTGGATTCCTATGCCGGCTTTTGGTCGGTAAAATCCATACTCCCCGGAACTCCTTACGAATTTGATTCAGGCGGCGATCCTGAATGTATTCCTAATATCTCCTGGCAGGGCCTTAAAGATTTTCACCGCGCCTGGTACTCGCCGGCAAACTGCAGGATTTTCCTCGCCGGAAATATTCCCACGGAAAAACAGCTCGCCTTTCTGAATGAGAAATTCTTCTCATCCCTTCCGGCAGGAAATAAAAACATACTCATCCCAAAAACGGAACGCTGGCAAAGCCCCAGATCTTTCAGGGTACCCTGCCCTGCCGGATCCGAGCAAAAGCCCACAGTGCTGCTTTCATGGCTCTGCGGTGATGTGAATGACACAGTTGAAACCCTCGCCCTTTCCGCGCTGACCGAGATCCTTTTAGGGCACGACGGTTCCCCGCTTACAAGGGCGATAATTGACTCCGCTCTTGGCGAAGACCTCTCGCCGGTCTCCGGTTTTGAAAAGGAACTCAGGGAGACTTCATTTTGCGTCGGACTTCGTGGGTTAAATTGCGAAGATCCGGACCTGCCCATCGAAGAAGCCGCAAAAAAAGTTGAGGCCTTCATCATCGGAGAGCTGGAACGCCTTGAAAAGGAAGGCATTCCAAAAGAAGAAATTGAAGCAGCGCTTTTGGGGATGGAATTTTCCATCCGGGAAATACGCCGCTCGGGAGGGCCATTCTCCCTGGTCTGGATGAGCCGTTCCCTCAGGGCATGGCTTCACGGAGGCAACCCCTGGGACAGCCTGCTTTTTGCCTCCCCGCTTTCTGAGCTAAAACAGCACATTAGAGAAGACAGCCGCTTTTTTGAAAAAATGATCCGCCGCTATTTATTGGACAACGCGCATCGGGCGTTTATTATCATTGAGCCAAAAGAAAATTTTTTGGAAGAAAAAGAAGCTGCCCTGTCCGCCCGCCTTGAAAAAACAAAAAAATCCCTGGACAGGGGAGAAAAAAAAGCCATTAAGTCGAAGATGGCTGAATTAAAAAAAGCCCAGGAAAAAGAGGACGGGAAGGAGGCGCTGGCCGCCATCCCTCACCTTTCACGAAGCGACCTTTCACCGGAAATCGAAATCGTAAAAAGGGAATACGCGGATGTTTCAGGCGCGCCTGCCATCTTCCACCCGATTTTTACCAACGGAATCAGCTATGCGGATCTGGCTTTCCCCCTCGATCTGTTCCATCCCGAAGATTACCTTTGGTTCCCTTTCTTCGCCAGAACCGTAGTTTCAATGGGCTTGCCCGGAATGGATTACGGAGAAGTCTCCGGCCTTTTGGCCAGAACCACCGGGGGCTTTCACGCCATGCTGCACACCAGCCCGCAAGCGCCGGGGGCAGGCAGGGAAGAAACGCTTCCTGCCGGAAGAATAGACCTAAGAGACCGCGACTGGATCATTTTCCGCCTGAAGGCGCTGGACGAAAAAATTGCCGCCTCGCTGGATCTGGCCTTGCGCCTTATCACCGAAGCTGACTTTTCGGATTTAAAGCGGATTCGCGATTTGGTTTTAGAGATGAAAAACGACCTGGATTCCAGCCTTGCACCGTCAGGGCACCTTTTCGCTTCCGGCTTCTCAAGCCGCCTTTTTTCAAGGAGCCGCCTAATAGACGAGCTTTGGTGCGGCCTGGAACAGGTTCTGTTTGTCCACAAGCTGTCGAGCCTGGATGTTTCAGAAATAAGCGCAAAACTCAAGGCTATACAGGCGGCTTTAGTGGGGGCCGGTGTTTTAATAAACCTTACAGCCGGCAAGCCTGATCTTGCAGCCGGGGAAATAGGCCGGCTTTTTGGTCCCTTTGGCCCGCCCCGGCCCAGAAGCCCCGAATCAGAAAACCTGGAGAGCTTTTCTTCCCTTTCAGAAATAAAGACGGCTCAGGACAAGGCCTATGTTTTCGCCTCCCCTTCCCTCCAGGTAGGTTTTGCCGCAATGTCGCTTAAAGCCTCGCCCTTCGGATCGCCCCATCAGGCCGCAGAACTTGTATTTTCCCACCTGCTTTCCACCGGCGCACTCTGGGAGGACATACGCATGAAAGGCGGCGCTTACGGGGCTTTTGCCCGTGTTGATCACCTGGAAAGCTTATTCTCTTTTTTAACCTACCGCGATCCAAACCCATTAAGATCACTGGATGCTTTTAGCTCCATAATAAAAAATAAGAATAGCGCCTGCCTTCGGTCCATTGGGCAGGAAAATGTCGACAAGGCTGTTATTGGAACCTATGCACGTGAGACCTACCCTCACACGCCCGCCGAAAAAGGCCTGACCGATTTCCTGCGTTTTTTAAGCGGCATAGAAGACAGGCACCGTTCCGAGCGGCTGAAAGGCATTGTCTCCCTGAGCGAAGGCGAAATTGAAGCCGTCCCCAAACGCCTTGCGGCAGAAACCGGCTTTGCCCATCCTGTAATAATTACGGGAAAGGCGGACGCTGAAAAAGCCGCATCCAAATTAGGGGTAGAAATCAGGAACCTGCCAGTCTAAGTTATTCACTTAATAAAACCAACGGGCTTATCTCCATGAACACCAACCAAGGTCTGATTAACCGGATCCACCATTAAATCCATGTACTCAAGGGGGAGCAGTCCCATAAGAGGCTCACTTAGACCAGGGATAACCCAGGCAGTGCTGATATAATCGCGGTCTTTCCAATGCAATTCCACTGGTTCGGTTACTTTGGCTACTTCGGTTTGATCATTAGCCATTGATACTTCCCTTAAGCTTCGAATTTCCAGACCCAACTGCTGGCATAAATCTTCCGAAATGATTAGGGTCATAGCCCCTGTGTCTACCATCGCCCTGACAGTGGCAGTCCTGACATCATCCTCTTTGATATGCCCTCCCTTGGCATATGCATCATCACGCATATTCTTCAAAGTAATTTCCGCGTACACGTTTCCCATTATTTTCTCCTTACAATCAGAATTATTATAGCACAAAAAGCGCCTACCTATGTACTGCACGGAAACGCGTTTTTGCCTGTCTTTTCTGACAATTTTTTTCAAAATTCGCAAGAAAATCAAAGCATGCCCCATCCCGGCGCAGTAATAGCTGTGGAGGCAGCAATGCACGTTTTAGCTTTTACGCCGCAGGGGTCGGAGGGTATCATAATCCGCGTTGAGGCGGATATACGCCGGGGCATACCGGGGATCGACATCACTGGCCTTGCGGAAGGGGCAGTCCGGGAGGCAAAGGAACGGGTCAGGGCGAGTTTTCGCAATTCAGGGTTTGCCTTTCCGCAAGACCGCATTTTGATTAACCTGGCCCCTGCCTGGTTGCGCAAGGAAGACGCCTCGCTGGATCTTCCCATAGCGGTCTCGGTGATGGCGGCGGCGGGCATGGTTGCGGTTCCCGATAAGCTGATGGTTTTGGGGGAGCTGGAACTCTCCGGCAGGGTGCGGCCAGTGCGCGGGGCATTGGCAGCCCTTAGTTCCGCCTTCGCCAACGGAATCAGCGAGTTTATAGTTCCCCTGGAAAATTCAAGCGAGGCGGCGGTATTGACGGGCATACGTTATTTCGCCGCCGCCACCCTGGCTGAAGTTTTCCATGCCCTGCTTGTGCGATCGGAATCAGGGGAACTTCCGCTGAATTGCCAGGTAAATGCTCAGACAGACATCATGCCGGATGAAGCCTCCCTTGCAAGCGAAAACAGCGTTGAAGGCGAGGGCAAATTTTGGGCCGGCGATTTTTCTGAAGTGCAGGGGCAAAAACGCTACAAACGCGCCCTGGAGATCGCCGCCGCCGGTGGGCATAACCTGCTTGTCTTCGGCCCGCCCGGCTCGGGGAAGACAATGCTAGCCCGGAGGTTCCCATCGATCCTGCCGCCTTTGGAGCCGGAAGAAGCCGTTGAGGTAACCAGGCTTCACAGCCTCGCAAGGCAAATCCCGTTCAGGCATGGGGAAAGCGGGCTTATCAGGCAGCCTCCTTTCCGCTCGCCCCACCACTCGGCAAGCGCCGAAGGGGTGCTTGGGGGAGGGAGGAACATCAGGCCCGGCGAAATAACCCTGGCTCACTTTGGAACCCTCTTTCTGGATGAAGCGCCGGAATTCCGCTTGCCTGTGCTACAATCGCTAAGGGAACCCCTGGAAGATAAAGTCATCACCATAGTCCGCGCCGAAAGCTACCACAGGCTGCCTGCCGATTTTCAGCTTATCCTTGCGGCAAATAGCTGCCCCTGCGGTCGGCTGGGCGCGGTTCAAGCCAGTATCGATGAAACCGATATTGCCTGTTCCGCCGACTCTGGCTGCCTCTGCTCCCCCGATGAAATTCGCCGTTATTGGAAAAAACTGGGAGGCGCTCTTCTTGACCGTATTGATCTCAGGGTTCCCGTCCGCGCCCCCGGAGTATTAAAACCTTCCGGAGAAGGCGGCGAAAAAAGCAACGAAATAAGGCGGAGGGTTATTGAAGCCGTAGAAATACAGAGGGAACGCTTTAAAGGCTCAACTATAAGGCGCAACTCAAGGATGCTCCCAGGCCAAATTGAAAAGTTTTGTCAGATGACAAAAAAAGCCGAAGAAGCGTTTATTATTGCCTCGGCCAGGCTTGGCTTGTCCGGCCGAGCCTGCCACGGCATCCTAAAAATCTCCCGGACTATAACCGACCTGGAAAAAAGAGACGCCATTGATACCGCTCACATTCTGGAAGCCATCCAGCACCGCCGCCTCGGCGACGACCCCTATGATATACTTTGTATTGAAACATAATTATACAATATTTACATACCAAAAAACCTCACACGGAGGCGCATCGGACTAAAAGTCCGCGAACACAAAGAAACACAGAGGAATACGCGGAATTTATAAACTCTTAGATTCTCCTTTGTGGTCTTTGTGTACTCTGTGCCTTTGTGAGATTTATTGGGAGTATAATTTATGATGTTAAAGACTACTGGCTTTACCAGTTTACTTCGTAACGCAAAGGCTTTTCCAGAACTAAAATATCCAAAAGCGGAATATCGAATTCAGCCCGCTTGCCGGCGGAGCTTCCACCCGATACCGATGTAATCGGGCGGGGAAAATCAATAGATGCCCTGATCCGCGCGGCGGCGATTTCATCCGCCAAAGGGCTGCCGTAGATCATGGATACAAGGTTGAGGTATTCCCTGGCTGGCATGTATTCGCCCAGCGCCACAGGCGCCATCAGGGCGGAAAGGTACTCCTCCACCTCAGGAGAAAGACGGGAAATAAGCAGGGGCGCGGATTCCCTGTCCAGAACTACAGTAATTGAAGATGAGTCGGCACCTTCGTTATAGGTGATAAACATACCCCTTTCGGAAAGCAAAAAATCCCCTATATTGGAGATTGCTATATTCCCTTCCAGAGCCTCAGGGCTTGTATTTTTAAGCGAAGCGGATTTTATGCCGGATGCGGCAGCCAATGAGCGGTTTATGGTTTCCGCATTCAGGATTGGCGTATTCCTTGCGTCTCCCATAAAGCTCCTAAGGGACTGAACAAGGCTTACTGTTCTGGGCCCAAGGGATGCCCTGACGCTTATCTCGGCAGCGCCTCCTCCCAATACAACGCCATCGATCCTTGCAGAACAGGATACAAATACCGCCAAAAGAGGTAAAAATAACAAAAAGAAAAAGCTTTTCAAAGTACGCATATCAGGTTAACAATATAGTATACAATATAGTAACATTAGGGAATGGCAAATATGCAACCTTTTACAATAAAGCGTGTCGAAATCAAGGGGATATTTGTATATTAGGCAGATTTTATCTGTTTTATATTTAGATCGATAACGAGGAGTAAAAATGAACGAGACTTTAACACCATGGGCTTTTTTGGATGAATACCGGGGGAAGGAATTTAACGGCGTCTGGCCTACCCTGCCTGAATTGTTCAGGATCACAGTTTCCCGGCATGGGCAGCGGCAGTGCTTTACCGTCTTTGAACCGGATCGCGTAAGCCTTAACTACATCGAATCATTTGCGCTTATCAAGGCTGTTGCCAGATGGCTTTACAGCAAGGGAATTCGAAAAGGCGACAAAGTAGCCTTAACCGGGAAAAATTCTCCCGAATGGGCTGTCGCTTACCTTGGCATAGTTTTTGCGGGAGCGGTTGTTGTTCCCATCGATTACCAGCTAAAAAGCGAGGAAACCGAGCTATTGGTGAGAACAGCGCGCGCAAAAATCCTCTTTGTTGACGAGGAAAAATACACCCATTTTAAGGAAAACCCCAAAGGCCTGACAGGCATCGTATCGCTTAAAAAGGGCGTGGGGCAGTATATCTATGATCTGGACGGGCCGGAAGCTCGTATTGAAGAAGCTGCGGAAAATGACCTTGCGGCCATACTTTTTACATCCGGAACTACAGGGGATCCCAAGGGGGTTATGCTGACCCATCAAAACCTGGTATCCGACTGTTTCCTGGCCCAGGGAACCCCGCTGAATGTTTACCACACTGACATTTTCTACGCTATCCTTCCCATTCACCATGTTTACGCCATGCTGGCGGTTTTCATCGAAACCATCGGCACGGGTGCCGAAGTTGTTTTCGGCAAAAAATTGGTAACCGCGCTCATGCTCAAAGAGCTCAAAGAAGGCAAAATAACCATGCTTTTAGGGGTGCCAATGCTCTTCAACAAACTCCTTGACGGCATACTGCGCGGCATAAAAGCCAAAGGGCCCATAGTTTACGGAATTATTAGTTTGCTAATGGCTATCTCGGGCCTTATCAAGAAAACATTTAAGGTTAATCCGGGGAAAAAGATCTTCCATTCAATCCTTGATAAAGCCTCTTTAAGCACAATAAGGGTCTGTATCGCCGGCGGGGGCCCGCTGGCATCATCGGTGTTCCGCAAATTCAACCAAATGGGCATCGATTTTGTCCAGGGCTATGGGCTTACCGAAACAAGCCCAATTATCAACCTGAATCCCATAGAACATTACAAAGAAGAAAGCGTAGGCAAGATTGTGCCCCAGGCGGACATGAAGATCCTGAATCCGGGAGAAAGGGGCATAGGCGAAGTTATCGTCAAAGGCCCAATGGTAACGCAGGGCTACTTTGAAAAGCCCGAACTGACCGCCGAATCATTTACGCCGGACGGTTACTTCAAGACCGGGGATTTGGGCTACCTTGACAGCGAGGGCTACCTTTACCTTACCGGCCGTGCCAAAAACGTGATCGTTACAGAAGGCGGGAAAAAAGTATTCCCTGAAGAGATCGAAAACCAGTTCCAGTTGTACGGGCAAATCGATCAAATTCTGATCCGAGGTTACATCATGGATCAAAAAATGAAAAAGGAAGGCATAGAAGCCCTTATATATCCCACTCCGGATCTTAAAAACGAAGAAGGGCAGCCGTATACCGCTGAGGGGATTAAAGCCGTGATGGAAAAAATCGTAGCCGATGTTAACCAGCGCCTCTTGTTTTATCAAAAAATAAACAGGGTGGTTATTCTGGACAAGCCTATGGAGATGTCTTCTACCAAAAAAATAAAGCGTTTCACGGTTTAAAGCGAGTGCCGGAATGGATTTAGTTGAGGGAATAAGAGAAAAAGCCAGATCCAAACAGAAAAAACTGGTTCTGCCCGAGGGAACTGAACTGCGAACGCTGAAGGCCGCAAGGCTGATTGTTGAAGCCGCCCTTGCGTCTTCGGTAACTGTTTTAGGCAGGGAATCGGAAGTGCGGAAACTGGCAGCCGCCGAAAACATTGATCTTGGCGGGGTTAATATTCTTGACCAGGCAGGCTCAGGCGATACCGAAAGATACGCGAAAGAATTTTACGAATTAAGAAAGCACAAGGGTATGACGATGGAGCAGGCAAGGGCGGAAATCCTTGCCCCCCTGCGCTGGGGGGCCATGATGCTGCACCTGGGAGATGTGGACGCAATGGTAGCAGGAGCGGAGAATACCACAGCGGATGTGCTGCGGGCAGGGCTTGCGATAATCGGAACAAAGCCCGGCATAAAAACCGCTTCTTCCCACTTTATCGTTCCTTCAGGCGATCCGTCCTATGGAATAAATGGAGTTTTTATTTTTTCCGACTGCGCGGTGGTACCGGATCCCAATGCTGAACAGCTTGCGGATATCGCCATTTCCTCCGCCCAGTCCTGCCGAGACTTTCTGGACGCCGAGCCGGTAGTCGCGTTGCTTTCCTTTTCTACAAAAGGCTCAGGGGGAGACCATCCAAACGTGGTAAAAGTCAGGGAGGCGCTGGCAATAGTAAAGTCAAGGGAGCCGGGCCTTCTCATAGACGGCGAAATTCAGGTTGACGCCGCTCTGGTTACTTCTGTTTTGGACAAAAAAGCCCCCGGCAGCCCTATAAGGGGCAAGGTAAATACCATGGTGTTTCCTGACTTACAGTCAGCGAATATCGGCATTAAGCTGTTACAGCGCATTGGCAAGATCGACGGGTTCGGCCCTTTCCTGCAAGGCTTCGCCAAGCCAATTAGCGACCTTTCCAGGGGCACAACAGTTGAGGAAATAGTCAATACCTGCGCGTTTATCCTTGCCCAGGTCAGGTAAGGTTGGCAACTTCAGTTGTTAAAACAGATTCCCCGGCCCTAAAAAAATTCAAAATTGCCGCCGAAGCGGGGAAAGTAGGCAACTACCGCCTGGCTGTAAAAATTCTGGGAGAATTAATCGCGGAAACTGATGCCCCAACGGAAGCCTGGCTTCTTTTGGGGCGTTCTTTTCATGCCATAAAGGACTATTCCCATGCCCTTGCAGCCTTTAACGATTACATCAGGCAGAGGCCGCACCTGGGAGAAGGCTATTTTTTCGCAGGCCGCACATATTTGTCAGTAGGAATGCCCTACAGGGCTGTTCCTTTTTTGCGCAAAGCCCTGGAAAAAAGCCCAGGGAAATCCTCCGGCTTTCAAACAGCGGAGTTCAAATCCAAAACAAAAGCCCTGCTTGGAACCGCGTACCTAAAATCCAGGCACTCGCAGGCGGCAGTAGATATTTTACAGGAAGCGGTAGAAGAAGCCCCGGAAGACAGGCGAATCTACCGCGCTTACCTAAATTCCCTCCTGGTCAGGGGAATACGCCTTTGCGGTACAGGCAACTATGAACTGGGCATCCAGATGCTGCGTTTTGTCCAGGAGAACCGGAACGAAGCGGGAATGGGCGAAAGCCCGCTTTTAAGGCTGGAACTGGGAAGAGCCGCAAGGGAAACCGGAAACTTGCAGGAAGCCCTGGAGCATTTTACAGCTGCCCTGAAAATCTCGGGTGGCAAGGGAACGGGCGATCGAAGAATACGCTGGTCTAGGGCTTCAATCCTGATGGCCCTGGGAAAGACCAAAGAAGCCATAAAAGAAATCGAGATAATCCGTTCTTCGGATACTGAAGTGCCTAACCTTCCCTGGAACAGCGAGCTGGTCGATCTTTTTATGATTAAAGCCTTCCTTGAAACCGGGGAATGGCGGCGGGCTGCCGAATCTTGCAGGGAATGGCTTAAGCAGCGCGAAGATAAGCCAATTATCCACGTACTTTTCGCAGAAGCCCTGAGAAACCTGCGCAATTTTAAGATAGCCCACAACCATTTACAGAGGGCACTTGAAAAGGAACCGAAAGAGCTGGATTTCTGGTATGCCGATATCCTTGTGTCATGGGAGGGGAAGAATTACAAAGCCCTAAAAAAAGCGATTAAGGCGGCAAAAGCCCTTGGCGGAGACAAAGACCTGTTAACGCGCTTTGACATACTCTGCCAATCCAGAACTTCAGACGACACACAAAACATCATTACCCTTTTGCAAGACGCAATCCGCTCCATGGGGCCTGAACCGGAACTAATGCAAGCCCTAGCGGAAGCGTACCTGAAAGTGGGCTTGCTTGAGGAAGCATTAAGCTGGTTCAAAAAGACCATAACGCTTAAAGAAGATCACCAGAGCGCCTGGCTTGGCCAAATCGCCGCCCTTGAAGCTATTTCGGCTTCTGGAGAAGCCGACGCCTCAGGAGACACAAACGTGACAGAAAGCCTGGCTACGCTTTATAAATCTTACCTTGAAAAGTGGCCGGGCAATTCAAGCATACGCAGGGACAGGGCCATATTCCTGGTTAAAACGCTTGAATATGCCGAAGCCGCCTCTGAACTGGAAAAGCTCCTTGTCCTGGAACCTTCAAATCCCAGCTTGCGCAGGGTTTTGGCCTACACCTACCGCAAAACAGGCCGCTACCGGGAAGCCGCAGTGTTTCTTAGAGCATTGCTAAAGGAAAAACCGGGAGATATAAATGTTCTGATCGAGTATTCCGGCTGCCTGGAAAGAGCCGGAGCGGGCGACTACGCGCTTGAATTGCTGAAAAAAGCCAGGGAACTGTTTAGAACAAGAGCCGCAAAGCGGGAAACGGCGAATATTTCCCTTGCCCTTGGCATCCTTTATTACCGGCAAAAAAGAACGGAAAAAGCTTTCGATAGTTTTCGGGAAGCCGCCGCCATCAATACGGATGATCCCAGGCCATATGAATGGATGGCGGCAATAGCGAAAAAATACGGGGAAGAAAGCAGCCACTACGAGAATGAAGCCAAAAAACGGAAAAATAAAGCCAAAGCTTGAAACTAAAGTTTTTGAAAACTAAAGTTTTTGGCTAGAGCTTTTTCAAAAATATGCCAAAAAATAGTTGCCGATCTTTAAATTTTTGGTATACTTTAAATATATTAATAACAGGAGGAAATTATGACAGCAAAAGCAATGGATTTATTTGAGGCATATAATCAGGACCAATTGCCCAAAGATCAGGCTTATATCGTATCGTCTTTTGTCAACACCGGTAATGGCGTTACTATTTACGAAGTAATCAGTTATTCTGCGGTAAAGGCTATATACCCTGAGGGAGAAGGGCTAACTTTTCAGTCTTCCGGCAAAAAAATGCACATACTCATAGAGCCGCCTTCATATCCGCATAAGGCGATAGAACCTTACCTTAGGGATAAGTCAGACCAGATTCCTCTGCGCTTTAGTGAGCTAGAGCTTCACACAGCAAGAAACCAGTCCAAGATTTACATTGCCAAGAAGCCAATAGAGTCATTATCTTCGTTTACAGTGGCAAAGCCGGTGGGTTTCAATATATCTTTTGTTTTTTACAATAATCCCGATTTATACGAAACTCTTGCAAAATTCTTTGAGCAAACCTTCAATAAAGACGCGGGGGTTCCACAAACGGACGCGGCAAAAGCTTCAAAATTGGCCCATGAAGTCATCGAAAAACATATGTCGTTTAAGGGTGATTTTGTTTAACGCTTAAAGATGTTCCAATTAATGTAAACCAAAAATTTTTACCACGGAGTTTCACGGCTACAGAAACGAAGGTAGTAAAACATTAAATTGTTTTAAGCTCCGTGTTACTCCGTGGTAATTCTTTTCTTAAACCGGGCTGCCTTCCAGTTCCGACTGGGCCACTGCCAAAAGGGCAATTGGCACCGAATAGGGAGAACAGGAGACATAATCCAGCCCCGCTTCCATGCAGAACTTAACATTGCCCGGGTTAGCACCATGCTCGCCGCAAAGACCGCAGACAAGGTCAGGCCTGGTAAGCCGCCCCCTGGCTGTAGCCATTGCAATAAGCTCCTTTACCCTTGGATCCAGGGTGCTGAACGGATTCCCCTGTATTAAGTCAAAGAGCGTGTAGTCAGGCATAAAGGCCGTAAAGTCATCCCTGGAAATGCCCAAAGTGGTTTGGGTCAGGTCGTTGGTACCAAAACTGAAGAAACTGCCGTATTTGGCTATTTCCCCGGCGCCCAGCGCCGCAGCGGGAAGCTCGATCATCGTGCCGATCTTGTATTCTACCGGCTTGGCTTTCTTCTGCGTCCGCAATTCATCTTCAATGTCCACAACGCCTTTGTAATTGGCTCCCTCGATCTTTTTGCCATAGGCAATGAGCTTAAGCTCCGATGCGTTCATTACGATGGGAATCATTATCTCCGGCCTGGCGTCTACCCCTTCGGCGCGCAGTTTGTAGGCGGCCTCAAAAATCGCCCTGATCTGCATGGCGTATATCTCCGGGTAAGAAACAGCGATACGGCAGCCCCGGTGCCCCAGCATCGGGTTAAACTCGTGCAGGGCGTCTATCTGGGCAAGAATTTCCGCTTTGCCGGTTTTGGCCTTTTTCCCCTTTGATACATGCGCCATGTAAGCCGCAAGCTCATCGTCGTTATGGGGCATAAACTCGTGGAGCGGCGAATCCAAAAGCCGTATTGTAACTTCCTTCCCCGCCATTACCTTGAGGATACCGTAGAAATCGTCCCTCTGCATTACCTGGAGTTTTGCCAGGGTTTTCTCCCGTTCTTTTTTATCGGTAGAAAGCAGCATCTCCCGGAACACATGTATCCGCTCCGCTTTGAAGAACATATGCTCAGTTCTGCAGAGCCCTACGCCGTCCGCTCCGAAACTAAGGGCCAAAGCCGCGTCTTTCGGCGTATCCGCGTTGCAGCGCACATGGAATTTTTTGAGGAAACTTTTGCTAAGGGCGATAAAATCCAGAAGGCCTGACCCCTTGGGATCGGGTTCAATAAGCGTAGCGGTTCCGGCAAAGACATTGGACTGGCCGTAGAACGGAACTTCCAGGGTGATGTAATCCCCTTCGGAAAAAGAAAAATTCCCAAGCGTAGCCTTTTTGCCCTTTATTTTAAGATCCGGGGCTACCAGCGAAACCTTGCCGTACTGCCGGGCAACTACCGATGCATGGGCGGAATATCCGCCTTCGGCGGTAAGTACGCCGGTGCTGACCTCAATGGCCTTAACGTCTTCCGCAAAGGAAGAAAGGGCCACAAGGATAGTCCTTGAATCCTGGCCTTTTTGCTGCGCCAGCTTCTTGGCTTCCAGAAGCGAGTCGGTGGTAAAATAAACCCTTCCGATAGCTGCGCCCGGCGCTCCGGCAATACCGCCCCGCCATGACTTGAGGGTCTTTATGCTTGAAGGATCGATAATCGGGTGAAGAATTTCATTAAGCCGCAATGGATCGATGGATTTGATTACATGCGCCTTGTCCACGATCTTCCGGCTTGCCAGGTCAAGAAGCAGTTTGATATCCGCCTGGGTAGACTTTTGCTCCACCTGGCGCTGCTCGATCAGCCATAATTTACCGTTTTCAATGGTAAAGCGAACCTGGCGTATTTCCTTGAACCTGTCTTCAAGAGTCCAGGCTATTTTCTGAAGCTCTTTTAAATGCTTTTCCCCGACATTCTCTATGCTCTGGCCGCTTGCCCCGATCTCGTTGAATTTTCCACGGAAGAATTTCCCCTGAAGCTTTTTCTCCCCGGTAACCACGTTACGGCTGAAGAAATCCCCGGCGCAGGAATCCTTGCCGTAATTTCCGTAAACCATGGGGGCAACCATAAGAGCGGTATCGGTATCGTTCTGATCGTCCATCCCGAACATCCTGGAAATTTCACCCAGGGTAATAAGGAGCTGCTGCTCCGCACTGTCAAAGAAACCCTTGGGAAAGAACTTCGCATACTCGTTCATGTATTCAAGCGCGCTCTTGTCAATTGGGATAGGCTCTTCCTTCTTGCCCAGCTCGTTTGAAGGCCCCTGTATGCCAAGCATACGGTCAACGATCTTTAGGCTGTCTCCGATTTCCTTCATCTCGGCGGATTTTGCCTCAAGCTCCTTGATGCGTTCTTCTATTTTAAGCATACCCCGTATAAGGAAGATAACTTCATGGGCGGCAAAGTCCTTTCCAACCCATTTGGAAAAACCGTCAATTGTCGGCTTGGCAAGGCCGAAATTATGCAGCGTTGGATACGTTGTAATTGCCAGGTTTGAAGAAATGACCACTTTCAGAAGCAGCGGGTTTTCTATGTCCCCGAACTTCTTTCCCACCAGAGCCGTGCATTTATCAAGCATGGCCGCGACATCTTTTTTTATCTCCTCTGGTTTTATTTCCGAAGCGATGTCTGTATCCAGAATAAAACCGGGCAGAATGGGAAAGCCCAATTCCGCGAATTCATTGGCCTGCCGGCCCCTAATCCCCAATTTTTCGCTTTCGATTTTACTGGGAATCACTTCTTTCTGGCTAAAAAAATGTATTCTGTTATCCATATGTTTCTCCCCCTAACCGAAAAGCTTTAACACGTTGTTCACCGGGCCGTGCAGGAACGCTTCAAATTGGTTGCTGGCTCCCTGAACCAGATAACGCTGTAATTTGGCCACGTCTTTAATTTCATTGCCGGAAACCGCAAACTGAATCGAGCTTCCGTGCTTAACCTTCCCCCATTTAAACAGGGTGTTAATGTCCAAAATACGCTCGCCTTCGTAATAAATATACACCTGAAGCGCCGGGTATTTGGCGCAGTAACTCGCTATGATGCGCTTCCAGGCTTCCACGTTTCCGTTATGGAAGAGCTCGTTGGCGACAACCACCGAATACATCGGCGTCATCCTAACCGGGCCTTTTGAAATCGCTGGAGCGGCGGCGGTAACCACAGGCGGCGCTACGCGGGCGCTTTCCTTTGGCGCGGCAGCTTTCGCAGCGCTTTTTGCGCCCTTCGCCCCGGCTGCCGCAGCTTTCCTGCCCCTGCCGGACGCTTTGGATGCTTTTGCCGCTTTGGCACCGGCCTTGGCCGCCGTGGCTTCCTCAGGCTCCTCCTCGCTCTTGCTTAATTTTTTGACGGAAAAACCACCTTTTAAAAATTCCGGCGGAGCCTTGGCTTTTTTCCCCTCAAAGAACTTTACCGCAAGTTCCGCCGCCTTTAAGCAACTCTCGTCCGCAGGGCTGGCGCCTTTTCCGGCATATAAAACCAAAAGCTCCCTTTTGCGAAGCATGCCGAAATTCGCCAGCTCTTCCGCTACTTTAGGATTGGCTATAAGTAACCCCAGATCGGGGTGGTGATACGCAGCGATTAGATCAACCCCCTTCCACTTGCTGAATTCACCAGCCAGGGCAGGAAGATCGGAAGCAACGGATTCCAGGTTAGCGGAAACCGATTTATATCCAAGTTTATCAACCAAAAGCATACGGAGCAGTAACGCGCCCCTTTCGCCCGAGAGATTCTCATCCCCCCGTTCATAAAGCAGATCTCCCAAATTGCTTGACCCCAAAGCACCCGATATTTCAATTGTCTTGTTCATGTGCCTGACCGCCGTATTGAATCCCGAACGGGTTGAAAGCACCTCAAGATTTGTTGACTCTTTGCTCATTAAAACCTCCTACAAAAAAAGCCCCCGCCCGATCACTTAAACCAAGTGACCGGGGAGAGCGTTTCAATGCCCTTAACGCTTTTTTAAACTTCCTTCAATCCTGAATCAGTAGCCTTGGGACGCCCACGGCTCTTCGAGGCATCCTTGGGTTTAGCGACCCTGCCGCGCTTGGGCGCCGCAATCGCTTTTGGCGCCGGGCTGGAAACAGTAGCCGGAGCCTCAGTATTGATAAGATCAAGATAGGCGGAGCCCTGCGGAGCTGCTTTTGCCGCAGACGGTTTCTCTTCCTCGCCCGCCGAGAAGGACTGTGCAAGGTCTTCCCGCACCGTGGAGCGCCGGCGGCTGAAGGACGCGAAAGCGGCATCCGAGAAGCCTTTGGAAACTCCCGACAGGAATTCGTTAAGCACATTGGCCATAGCGTCAAGCGTTGCCTTCTTTCTCTTTATGGAAGTGATATCCACATCCAAAAGAATTCCCGGCTGCAGGTGATATGGGTTGATCGCATAGTCAAACCGATAGTATTCCTTCTCCAAGAAGGAAAGCCTTTCTTCCATAACACGCCTTTCGATCGGATAAAGGTAATCGTACATTTCTTTCATCTTGCTCCGCATAAGGATGATGCGCGTTCTGATCCTGTCCTTCTCGAAAAGGAAGGTCCTATTGGAGCGTTCAACTTCGGTTTCGCCCACGCCGACAAAGGAAATTTCGTCCCATACCTTGGCGATGTCTTCGTACATCGGCTCGCCGGTCTTGTCCTTAATCCTCTTCTTGATACTGGGCTTCTTTTTCTTGGCCAAATCGTTGAAATCGGTAATTTTCCATGCGGACTTGGAATCTTCGTAAATTACATCGAGGGTATCCCAAAGATGCTGAATTTCGGTCTCGATGCTCTTTAGCTGGACTTCGTAGGCCTTGCGGTCTTCAACAAGCTGGGAATTGTCAAAATACCTGAGCTTGATCTGGTACCTTTCATCCGGCAGATTCGCCAAATCGGTGTCCTCATATTCCCGGATATAAACTTCCCTGGCGTTCTTGAGGTTTTCGATGTACTGATAGCCCATTTTTGAGGTGTCAAGAATCGAAGTGATCGAGTTAATGGCGGTATTGAAGCCCCTGTTGCGGATGTTTTCAATATCGATGATCTTCTTGATATTCTCCCTCATATTCATCTGATCAAAGGTCTCAGGATCGATTTCGGCGCGAAGATTAGCGATCTTCTCCAGAATCATCTTGGAAACGTTGGTATAACGCCTGGACTTCGGGTTTTCGACATCATCATCGGTAAAGTTCTGAACCTGGCTGACTTTGGCGAAAATTATTTCGCTGTCTGTAAGCTCTTCCAGGCCCTGATCTACCCTGTCTTCCTTAACTTTCTCAATGGCATGATCAATTGTAGAAATAAGGTGGTTGCTGAGAAGGTCTTTTATCAGATATTCCACAGTTACCTGATAATGGAATATGGGGCTAATAAGCTCTGAATCGAGGATGTTGACCGAAAGCTTGACATCTGTAACAGTCTTGGGCTTCAGCGTGTTGTCCTTGAAAGCGCACTTAACAATTGAATAGGCATTTTCACCACGGACAAAGGCGCCTGTATCTGTTTTTTGCCGTAATATGCTGTTTGTATGTGTTTCAAGCTCGTTGACACCGCGCTGGACATGGCCCTGCAGGTGCCCGTACATATTTACGATGGATTTTTCAATTTCACCAGTGTTGAACTTGTCGGCGCCGCCAACGGCATCCAAAAGATCCGCAATCTCTTTCGGCGTATACCGTGAAAGGACTTTGGTTTCTTCCTTATCAATGAAATTCCGAACCTTCTTTACCATCTCATCTTCACTGGTAACCATGTACCGGTTGAACATGTTCTGGAAATTCTGGTTGAAGTAATTGTACAGCTTCTCCTTAAGGCCGCCCATAACATCAAGGCGTTCAAGGACATCTTTAGGAAGCCTGGCGGTTAAATGGTGAATAACCTTATTGGTTTCCTCTTCCAGAAGCTGGTTTACCTCTGACTGCTGGTCCCTGTATTCCTGAGCCAGTGAATTCCGCGAGCCTACGGCACTCGGTTTCTCCGGATGGAATACATTTGGACTCTTGGGTAGATCAATAGCACCCATAGTACAAACTCCTTATAAAAATTTATTTCTAGTGCGAGAATATGCCTGACACTTCTCTAGTTTACTCGTTTTTACCAAAAAAGTAAAGGCTTTTTTAGTGATTTCCAATAAATCTTGTTTTAAATTATAATAATATATGATAGAATTAAAGTATGTATAATGTAAGGAAATGTTTATCTATAATCCTGGTTATTTTAGTAGGGTTTGCTTCAGTCATAAAAGCGGATGACAAGAGGGTCATCCCGCTCGATTTATACCTGGTTATCGACTGTTCCGAATCCATAAACAGCGTAAAAAACGATACCCTAACATGGGTTTATTCCAACATAATAGACCGCCTTTTGGTTGAAGGAGACAAGGTTACAATCTGGTCAGCCGGGGACAAAGCACAGATAATCTACAACGGGGAAATCTCCGCATCCGGCGGAAAAAGCGAAATCAGGGATTTACTGCAGAACCTGGCAACCAGCGGGAAATCGGCGGATTTTTCCGGCGCGCTAAAGGATCTGGAACCCAGGGTTTCAGGAACGGACCAAAGCAGGTTGTCATATACAGTACTTGTCGCTTCTTCGGCGGAAAAGCTTGAAAACGCCCTGGCGGGAAGTTCCAGGACTTTGCTCCGATGGTCAAGATCCGAAAAATACTCCGGCTGGCAAATTCTCATTGCAGCGCCGAATATAGCGCCTAAGGTAAAGCAGGCTGCCGCGAGCTTCATGAGCTCCCAACGGTAACGCTCAGAAAGTATCAGAATCTATGGAAGACGCGGTCTTTGATTTTCTCAGGCATCATTCTTCACTGGTAATTACTACCCACGAAAACCCCGATCCTGACGGCCTGGGTGCGGAACTAATCTTTTGCCAGCTAGCCAAAACCATGGGAAAGAAGCTCCGAATCGTAAATTCCGACGCTATTTCCGAAAAATACAGGTTTATGGATCCTGAAAACACAATAGAGAACTGGGAAAATCTGAAAAAACCGATGGATCGCGAGGCCGCGCTGGTAATCATGGACTCGGCGGATGAATACAACATCGGGAAAATACGCGAATTTATCCCATATGCGCCTGAAGTGTTTGTTATTGATCACCATGAGCCTAACCCGTTCAATACCTTTAAAGGGTACATCGATCCTTCCGCATCTTCTACATGCGAACTGGCAGTTGAACTGGCAATAAAAGCCGGTATTCAGCTAACCCCAACAAACGCCAGGGCCGCCTTAGCGGGTATCGCTTTTGACACAGGATTTTTTGCCTTCAATAAAACAACTGCGCGCACATTTAGAGCCGCCACATTGCTGACCGAATCCGGAGCAGTCCCTTACGAAATATACCAGGAATTCCACACAAAACAGTCTTTAGCTTCGCTGCTCCTTGAAAAAACCGTATTTGGAAACATGGAACTTGTGCATCAGGGAAAAGTAGCAGTACAGCTCCTGCGAAAAGAATTCCTGGAAAGCTGCCGCGCCACACTGGATGACACCCATGGCTTTATTAACACGCCCCTGAAATGCAAAGATGTCCAGGTGTCGATTTTTGTAAAGGAAAACAGGGAAGGCCATGTAAAATGCTCCCTCAGATCCAAGGGAAATATAAACGTTTCTAAAATAGCGCAGAGCATGGGCGGAGGCGGCCACGTATCGGCGGCAGGGTTTAAAAGCTCAAAGAGCCTGGATGAAACTTTGCAGATAGTTCTGGAAAAAATATCACAGGAAATGAAGCAGTAAAATGACAAGAAAAATCCTTAGAATTTTAACGATTGTTATTTTTATAGTTTGCATTCCAGGCATAGCCGCCCTGATTCTTTTGCCATCTCCCTGGGAAGTCAAAAAAAGCCGCATAGAACAACCAGCCCGCATAGTAATTCCCCGAAGCCTGCTGCCAAATCCGGAAGATATTGACAGTTCTGCCGAATACCTGGCGCGCGAAGACAGCATGTATTCCAAAGTACCGCTTGAAGACGGAGAAGTGCTTGTTACTGTCTTGTCCGGCTTATTCGACGGAGGCCCGGTAGAAAAGCAGTTTGTCGCTTACAGAAACCTCCTGGAAATAGACAGCCCGATATACGTTACCTTCATTGACTATAACGAGATGAGCCGAAGCTACGAGCGGAAATGGAGCTCCAAAACCGCAGCCTCACGGCCAGGGACAGTAAGCCTTTCTACCCTTGACCTTGTTGGGGATAAAAGCGTTTGCCTGCTGATTGCCGGCATGAACGCCCAGGGCCAGCATACGCTGACCATTTTCAGGAAAATCCCGACACCGCAGAGTACGGGGCGCGAAACGTCGGAAGCAGACCTATTCCGAAAGATCGCCGAATTCAGCATAGAGGGAACAATCACCGTAAAGGAAACCGAGCGGGGGCTCGCCTACCAGAGCGGGCAGAGTAACGGCGTCAGTTTTACCATTTCCGCATTTGGCAGGGATTTTGATTCATCAAATATCCTTGACCAGGTCGAAATAACCTATGTATACAATCCGGGAACAGGCGTATACGAACAAACGAAAGCAAGCCGCATTCCAGGCAGCCAGGTTGAACAGCGCCGTGTAAGGGAGCTTCTTGGCAACAGGCAGGTCTTTGAGGAATTTATAACCGGCTTATGGTACTTTATAACCCCCCAGGGAAAGATCAATAGGAATCAATACATCTATTTTAGCCCTTCGTCGCAGGAAATTATTTTTTACGGAGATGAAATCCTGCAGGTTTTTAACTGGACAAATTCCATAGCCACCCGGTACGGGCTTTACGTTGCCAGCCAGAATATTTCCGTTACTACTTTAAAGCGTACTATTGATATTGAGCTTGAATCCCTTGAAAGTATACGCATCAGGGTTCAGGAGGATGTGCGCCTTAAAATCGGCGTAAATAACACCTGGGACGGTTCTTACTGCAAGGCTCCTCCGCCTGAAAACCGTACCGCTTCACCGCCTATAAAAGCCCACTTTGAAGCCTCGTACGACGGCCCCATAGGGAAAATTCATTTTTCCACCAACGGTTCCTACGAACTAACCAACGGAAATAATCGCAAACAGGGAAAATACGCTTTTTTCTATTTTACCGATCATCAGGAATTGCTGGAGCTAAGTTCTGAGAACAACAGCTCCCAAAACAGGGAAATCTACCTTCTGGAAGGCGAAAACAAAGAACCGCAGCCAAGGAAAAGCCTGACCCTTTCACGTGTCCGCCTGGGCTCCAACGGTATAGAAAGATTACATGAAAGAGCAATAACCTTAACTCTCGCTTCAGAATAAAATTAATGAAAATGAAATCGGGTCTATAATTATAGACACCGCCGTTAATTTGCATAAAAGACTGGGGCCAGGATTACTGGAAAACGTATATGAAGTAATATTAATGAAATTACTAACTAAAAAGGGATTATCTGTTCAAAGGCAAGTATCAATTCCAATAGAATATGAAGGCGAATTATTTGATGAAGGATTTAGAATAGATTTATTATTCGAAGGAAAAGTAATAATTGAATTAAAATTTGTTGAAAAGATTACAGGTGCCCATAAAAAACAATTATTGACCTATTTAAAATTAACAAATACAAAACTAGGCTTTATCTTAAATTTTGGAGCAGAAGTTTTGAGAGAAGGTATAATTAGAACTGTTAATGGACTTACAGATTAATCTTGAAAGAAAAACGGCAATCCTACAAACTACAACTTTGCGCATTAGCGCCTTTGCGAGAGCTAATTTGGAGTAATGCTTAACTGTCATAGTACTAGTTCAGCGTTACCGGGAAGGAGTCGAAGCCTGCGTCTTTTAGCTTTTTTATCGCCGTGTTCATGTTGGAGCTGTACGGAACGTAGACTACCCAGTAAGTGGTGCCGTTTTGGGGCTTCGTTTGGACAAAGCTCTGGAAACCGGCTTTGTTGATCTTGTCGGAGAGGGTGCGGGCGTTTTCTTCACGGCTGAAAAGGCCGGCTTGAAGAACCGTCCCGGTCGCTGCCAGAGTCTGCACCACCGCTGGCGGGGCAATTTGTACGGACGCGGTTAAGCCAATATCTTCCCTGCCGGGGAAAAGTATCCATAGAGGCGTCGGTGCCTGAAGCGCAGCATTGGCAGCGCCGGAGGTACCGCTGGCAATTTTAGCTTCGGGGCTTGAAGGAAAGCTTTTAACCAAAATGGCCTTCCACGTCGGGTCCTGCTCAATTTTCCAGAGGGTATAGTAAATTAAAGGGCGGTACCCGGAAAAATCGCTTTCTTCGGCGAGGGAGATGAGCGGCTTGAAATTACCGGAACGAAACGCCTCAAGCTGGGCAACCAAAAAGCGCGCTTCAAGAATATGAGCCTTGCTGTAGCTGCCTGAGAATATTGCCATTAAAGGCTCAAGGGCTTTTTCGTATTCCCCCAGGGATATTAAAAGCCGGCCTTTTTCCAAAAGCGAGCGTCCATCGCTGTTGTTGATCTTTATCGCGCTTTCCCAGGCTTTAAGGGCCGCCTCGTTGTTCCCGGAAAGCTGAAAAAGCCGGGCAAGGGCCATAAAAGCGCTGTGCCGTTCCTGCGAAGACGGAGAGTTTGCGCCAAGGTTCTCCAGCCGAATAATTTCAGAAGCCAGGGAAGCCGAATTTTCCGCAGCAAATAAAAAAGAAAAAGAGAGCAAAAGAAGCAAAATACAAACTATTCTTTTAGCCATTGCAATTATACTAGTCGATCCCATAGGGGCTGTCGTCTTTCTTAATCTCGTTGGGAATTGCTTTTAGCTCGGCTTTTTGGGACGGACCTGGTTCAAGAATTATTTTCTTGTCCTTTTTATGTAAAAGCATCAACGGAATCGAAACTATCATTCCAAACACAAAAGAAAAAAGGGCGCTTAAAAAGACTGGCACATCCTTGAATGACACAAACCCAAAGGATATATCGCACTTGTTGGGCAGGTTGAACATAATGAAACAAAGAAAGATGGCAAAGACAACAATAATGGAAATTAAGCGAATCATAGTGTACTCCTGAAAGTATTCCCCCGCAGGGAAGAAAGGGTAACCTGCGCAAAAGACCCCAGCAAGGAGCCGCTTCCAGGCAGAGCCACCATTTCGTCCCTTTCGGTTCTACATATTAATTCATCGGCATTTTTCCGTGAAATCCCTTCTATAAATATAGTCACTTTTTCGCCAATTCGGCATTTTAAAAGCTCATTTGTATGCCGCTTTTGCAGCGCGATGACCTTTGAAAGCCGCTCCCTTTTGACCTCGGCGCTAATCCTGCCAGGCAGGGAAAACGCCGCTGTTCCTTCCCTGGGGTTGTAATGGTACATATAAGCGTAAAGAAACTTGACTTCTTCCATCAAGGCCAGGGTAGCTTCAAGGTCTTCGTCAGTTTCCCCGGGAAACCCAACCAGAATATCCGTGGAGAGGCTCAAATCCGGCATGGCGGAACGAAGGCGGCGTACCAAATCCAGGTATTGCTCGCGGGTGTAACGGCGGTTCATGCCCGAAAGGATGCGGTTTGAGCCGTGCTGGACGCAAAGGTGGATATGGCGGCAAAAAACCCTGTTTTCCGCCAAAACCTCGATTAGATTATCGGAAAGATCCTTGGGATGGCTGGACAAAAACCTCACCCACTTTACACCGTTTTCCGCAGCCAAGTCGGAAGCAATAAGGCGCAAAAGGCCAGGAAAACCCAGGCTCCCTTCTTGCCAAAAGTAAGAATTTACATTTTGCCCCAAAAGAGTAATTTCCCTTACCCCCTGCCTTCCCAGGAGGCGAATTTCCTCAAGAATGGCCTGGGGATTGCGGGAAATTTCCCTGCCCCGCACATAAGGGACTATGCAGTAAGAGCAAAAATTATTACAGCCATGCATGATAGGCACAAAACTGCGAAAAGGGCTGGAAGAAGGTGCTTTGCACCTTTCCTCATGATGAAAAGCGGAAAAAGAAAAAACCGGCTTTTCAGTTCCCTCTGAAAAAGCGATGCCTTTTTCCACAGATTCCAGGATAAGCGGGAATAGGGAACGGGCGCTCGTACCCATTACATAATCCACGGTATAATCCTTTTTGAGCTTTTCACCCAGCCTTTCCGCCATGCACCCGGCAACCACAAGGGTAAAAGAGCGCTTCTTTTTAAGCGCCATGTACTGTGCAAGCCTGCCAAAAACCCGCTGCTCCGCTGTCGCCCTTACCGAACAGGTGTTGATCAGGACAAGATCGGCTTCTTCAGAACTTGAAGCCTCAAGCCAGCCCGCCTCCCGCCCGGCCAGAGCCAACGCCGCCGACTCCGCAATATTCATCTGGCACCCATAGGTTTCAAAAAAGAACTTCACAAATTTATTCTAATACAAAAAGGTACCTGACATAACCTTATTAGCTTAGGAATAATTACAAAAGAACTCTCACAAAGGCACGAAGTACCACAAAGGACACGGAGATTGAGATTAATTTGTAAATTCCTTTGTGTTCTTTGTGAGCTTCGTGCCTTTGTGAGATAAAAATTTAAAAAACCCCTAAAATTTATATTTCAAGTGCCTTTTTAAACGATTATTTCAGGGAGGGCGTTTACGGCTTCGCGCTTCATTTTGTCTGTGGCCTTGGCGTAGACCTGGGTGGCGGTTATGTCTGTGTGGCCAAGCAGCTTTGAAACGGTGTAGATGTCCGCGCCGGATTCCAGGGACTTTACGGCGAATGTGTGCCGGGCGGTGTGCCAGCCTATGGACTTGCCAATATTGGCACGATCCGCCCATTTGGTAAGGTATAGGTTCCTGTTGTTTTTAATAACTTTCAGCCAGGGGAAAATTAAATCGCCGTGATCGTGCAAAACGTTGTCATTAATAACTGTCCTGGCGGTTTTGTGCAGGGGGATGTAAACCCTTACCCCGGTTTTCTTCTGGCTTTTTACAATCTGGGGCGGGTTATGCTCGATATTTCCCCAGGTAATTGTAATCAGGTCCGACACCCGCAGGCCGGTGTAACAGGCAAAGATAAACGCCTTTTTAACGTCCCTTTCCAGATCGGTCTTTGCCTCGATGTTGGCGAGCTTTTGCATTTCCTCGATGTTTAAGAATACCCTTTCCGATTCCTGTTTTTTGATAATCTCAACATCGCGACCGGGATTTTTAAGGATGATATTATCCTGAACTGCCTTGTTTAATACCTGACAAATGCCAAGAATATAATTGCGGGCAGTGTTCCGGGAAAGGTGCTTCAGCAAATAGTCCTGAAAATTTTCAACCCATTTTTTATTTATCCGGCTGATACGCACAGTCTTTCCGCCGGGATATTTATCCAGATACTGAAGCACGCTGCTTATCCTGACGGCATATTTGCCGGAATCGGCCATCTCCTTTGCCAAAACGTACAGAGTTTTTTTATCAGAGCCAGGATCAGATATGCCCCATTCGCCTGACACAATCTGAAGCTCCCGCTTTGCGCGGCATATTTCCGCAAGCCGCATTGTTTCCTTATTGTGCGTCCTATCGCCTGTTAATGTCAGGTGAAGGGCTTCCCACTTCCGGCGTCCATGCGCGTAAATATCCAGATACAGTTTTCCCCGCTTTTTTCTGATTTTAACGCTCATGCAAAACCTCGTCTACAAATAATCTACATTTTCAGCATTGTTCTTTTTATTGAAATATATAATTGTATATCGGGTTTATTATTTTCTTACTATAGAGAGCCAAAAGCGAGAAAAAACCGCTGTTCTGCATGTCTACGAATAGTCTACAAAAATTTTTCTGTTTTTGGGCGTTAATCGAAAAATCATTCCTGTAATTCAAAAACCTCCAAAAACCTACGCCAATAAATAGCAGTTTTTATCTTTTTACTCCCGGCCCTCTCCTAAGAAATGTAAGGAGTATATTTTATGAAAGCTTTAAAAGAAAAACGGATCAGTCTCCGTTCTCTATGGAGGAGGGGTCTTGTCATTTTAAGCCTCTTTGCCCTTGTTTTTGCGTCCTGCGCCGCGAGCGGCACCGACGGCGACGATTCCGGCGGCCTGAGGATAGTCGAGATTCGCGTGAAGGACCAGCCGAAAGTGGATCAGTACATGGGGAAACCCGTAGACCTCACAGGCGTGACCCTTCAGGTGTTCTGGAACAACGGCACTAATACGGTGGTCGCCTGGGAAGACGAAAAAACCAATATGGTAGCGTTCCCGAGGCTATTCACGGGGTACTACACTACCGACCTGAACCAGAGGTTCCAGGGGATGAATAGCTGCTTGATAAGGTACAAAGGCCAAGAGACCCGTGCGTTCTTCCAGGGCAAGGCATGGGGTATAGTCAGGACCAATACCAGGGATTTGGAACGGATAGAATTGATAGACAATACCATCTGGGGCATTGACCAGAACCACTACAACCTGGGCATCCGCTGGACCGGGAAGGACAGCCTGAAGAACGAAGCTTTTGTAGACGACGACGAATTCAACTTCAGCGGCGTGACCCTTGAAGCGGACTACTTTTATTGGGACAACGTGAACCAGAGGCTGGAGAGGGACGTAAAGCCGCTCAGCCTTGGGGACGTAACTTACAAGATAATGCCCAGCTACGACATGAAAGAAAACGGCGACTCGACCGGGTACATTGAATTCACAGTGGGGGAGGATTTCAACTACTTCCTGAACTGCTACCGGGCCGACGGGGTAACCCCGCGTGCCAACTGCTACCCTGACGGGGTAACGACCACGGCGGCGCTGGACACCGTGCATGTCGTCACATCCATCGAGCTGATGGATTTTGCCGGCTTCGACGACTACTACTACTGGGAAGCCAACGACAACATCGCATGGGCAGCCAGGCTTGCCGGCGCGAAGCTTAAAGTCAACTACAGCGGCGGGCAGGCCCCTAAGACCTTCCCGATCGAAGACCTGGCCGACAGGCAGAAGATATGGTGGAACTCCGAGGCCAGCAACACAGGCATAAACATACCGAATACGGATTGGCCTATCACCCGGAGTTGGCTATGGAAGGACTTCGACATAGCCCCGATCAAATACCCGCTCACTATTAAAAAGAACGATACCCCCGGCATCACCATATACTACCGCGGCGCGACCTATTTCCAGAAAGTGGACGTGCTTACCAAGCTCGAGTCGGTCAACGTGGCGGCAAAAAGCGGCGGCGACATCAACTTCGACCCTGCCCAGGCGTCCGACAACGACATCAGGCAGGATCAGCGCGGCACACGCGGGCTTGCGGACTTGATAACAGTAACCGCCATTTACAGCGCGTACAACAACTCCAGCGTCCAGTCCAAGAAGCCGCTTGAGCTGGAATACATTGGGTACGTTGAAGACAAGCTGTGGAGGGGCGGCCCCGGGCAGAGCTACATCCCCTACTACTCATTCGATAAGGGGACAGGCGACGACTCCACCTATAACAGCGCATGGGATAAATGGTTTTCGGCAGTAGGCAAAGGCAAGCTGGACGTCCTCCCCCGCGCGGTTACCATCGGCCACCACGTGCTGGAATCGGATCTTTTCCCGTCAGTGATACCGGGCGAAGGCGTTTACCCAACTAACCAATACGATATATTTGGCAACCTGATTGCTGGCGCAACGCCTTACGCATTCGCCGATAGGCCTTGGTTCGGCGGGAACCTCGTTAGGAGGGCAGACGTACCGGTTGGCACTCCTGCCGGCGTGCGCGACATGATTAGGGGCTGGGAATGGGTATGGAACAATGACGGCAGCGGCGTCAAGCAGCCGGCGAAGGCGCTAGTGCAGAAGCCGATTGTCAACTGGATAGTTAAGTAATTACGGAGGGCAAGGGCTGGCGGCGTCGCCGCAGCGGCCCTTGCGGCACCTGTTAAGGATATGGCTGTAAGATACAGCAGGATTTATAGGTTTAAGATTAACTTTCGTTAAGGAGTATATTTTATGAAAGCTTTAAAAGAAAAACGGGTCAGCCTCCGTTCCCTATTCAGGAGGAGTCTTGTCATTTTAAGCCTCTTGGCGTTGGCGTTTTCGGTCGCCTCATGCCCCGGCGCTAGCAGCGGCGGGGACACGGAACCCTCGACCCCTGGGGCAACCGACCCCAGCGAGCCACCACCGCCGCCACCGACTACTGACAAGTACGTAACGGACATCCAGGTGCTGAAGCACCCGAACAAGCTAAGCTTCGAAGGGGCAGCCCCGAACCTTGCCGGGCTTGAAGTGGCGGTTTTCTGGGACAACAACGGTACGAAGGAAATGACCATCGAGACCGCCGTCACAAACTTCATCATCGACCCACCGGTTACATACCTCCACCGCACGGCAGGCACTGCAGTGTCAAGCTCGACACAACTTACCGACTACGGCGATTACCTGCTTTACTACGACGCCGCGCCTTCGAAAGCAAAGGCCGTGAACGTGTACCTCCCCGCGATTGTCGCCTTAGAGTGGGATTCGACTGTTAGCACGCTTGCGATTACAGATACCAGCGCTACAGCTGCCAATATGCCCCATATTGTAATGGGCGGCGGGTTCGACAAGATTTGGGAAGACCAGCCCATTAAAGCCGGCAACGTTACTATGACGGCAAAATACAAACAAATAACAGCTGGAAGCGCTCTCCCCGCCCCGCCACCCGATTATGGCTATGATTCCTTTTCGTGGGATGAGCCGAAGAATATAAATGGCACGTTCTCATCGACCAACTCCGTAACTTCGAGCGCGGCTGCGTGGGATCTTATAAGGGGGCCCACCTCTGGCGGCAACGAAGGCCACCAAATGGAGTATTTCCCAATATTGGAATACAAAAAGATGCCTAAGACAGCTGTCCCTGACCCCTTCCTGGTTGACATTACGACATTCTACTTTGTCGGCAAGCTGGAATACATCAAGGATTCGGCCAACCTAAGGCATTTCTTCGCAGACGAGGAAGACCCGGATATCGGCGGCACTACAATAAACTGGTACAACGAGCTTAAGGACAGCGGCGCAAGGTTTAAAGTAATCTACTATACCGGCGAAAACCAGGACCTCAACGGGGACAGCAGGGAAATCGGCATGGCAGAGTATTACAGGGCAATGATGACGCTTGACACTAACGGCAGGCCAAGGGCAACAGTGCCTATAGTTACAGGGTTAGTTCCCACTACTGCCACCCCAGCTCAAATGAGATACAGCCAAAGCTTGATACAGCAGTCGGTTATTTTGGACTTTGAGGTGTCGATTGTGCTGTATTACTACCACGTAGGCATTAGCGGTGCAGCAGGCAGCGGCTCATGGACTGTTCCAGCCCCTGCAACCATTACCGATGCTGCGCAAAATGGGGCAATAATACCGATAAGCGACAAGATTTGGATATTCGACCGATTCAGCGAGCCTGTCAGGATTAAGAACACGCAGCCCTTTGACAATCCAGAAGTATACTTAAGGAATAACGCTCCCAATAACAGGACAACCATGGCAGACCTGAAGGATATGACTCGGCTCTTGTACAAAGTGAACTACATCTATGTAGATCCGAACGACAGCTCGAAAGAGGATACCTACACATTGAACATCCCATGGGACCTGGTGAATCAGAATGCTGTACGCCTGGTGGCTGGCGATTGGGATACTGCCAATGCCAAGAATTATTTCACGGGATGGATACAACAGACCAATTGGCCTAATGGTACTGCTCCTGGTGCTGCACTACCGGCGAATCCCTATACTCCTATCGACTATACCCTGGAAGTAGGGGAGCAAGGGGAATATGATGTAAGATTCAACGTTCCAAGATCGGACACCGGCTCTGACGACGTAACGTTCTACTATGACGTTCTGCCGTAAGGCTGATTAACACCTTAATTTACGCCCGGTGGCTTAGGCTACCGGGCGTTTTTTTATGTTGACACTATTTAAAAGGTAAGCAATTATTTATTTTGGATCATTTGTATGAAGTGATAATTATAGAAAAAAAACGGATATAATTGAAAATATTACGAAATAGTAATTTTTTTCTTTTGAGAAGCACAATTAGATAAATAAAAATTTATCAAATTTTGGTATGTTATACCAGTTTCTTCAGATTGCTTTTTAAAATAGTCTATCGTATCGATATCTATCCTGATAGAGATTTGTTTCCGTAATTTTTTGATATAAGGATTTAGTTTTCCGTTTGAAAAATCATATTCATTCCTCATAACATATAATATAATTATATTATAATGATAAGGTCAATAAATGAAGTTATAGCGGTATTTACAAATTAATCCCATAACTTAGTGTTCTTTGTGCCTTAGTGCCTTTGTGTGAGTTCTTATAAAATCGTTCAATTCTTGGCATAAAAAAAACGCCCGGAGGCCTAAGCCACCGGGCGTAAATTAAGGTGTTAATCAGCCTTACGGCAGAACGTCATAGTAGAACGTTACGTCGTCAGAGCCGGTGTCCGATCTTGGAGCGTTGAACCTCACGTCAAATTCCCCTTGCTCCCCTACTTCCAGTTGATAATCGATAGGAGTATAGTAGTTCGCCGGTGTACCACCAACAGGCCAATTGGTCGCTTGTACCCATCCCGTGAAATAATTCGTGGCATTAACACTATCCCAATCGGCAACGCTAGTCAGGCGTACAGCATTCTGATTCACCAGGCTCCATGGGATGTTCAACTCATAGATATCCTCTTTAGAGCTGTCGTTCGGATCGACATAGATGTAGTTCACTTTGTACAAGAGCTGGGTCATTTTCATCAGGTCTGCCATGGTTGTTCTGTTATTGCCAGGGCCATTCACTAAGTATACCTGAGGGTTGTCAAATGGCTGCGTGTTCTTAATCCTTTGAGGCTCGCTGAATCGGTCGAATATATAAATCTTGTCGCTTATCGGTATCACTGCCCCATTTTGCGCAGCATCGGTAATGTCTCCAGGGTTTGGAACAGACCATGTGGGGGGGGGGGTCCCCGGGACAACAGGGGGGGGTACAGGTCCGGCGCCGGGGTATGTTGGGCCGACACCAATGCCTACGTGGTAGTAGTACAGAACAATCGACACCTCAAAGTCCCTAATAACTGACTGCTGTATCAAGCTTTGGCTGTATCTCACTAGGGCCGGGTTGGCGCGGGCAGCGTTGTCAAGCATCCCTGTAACCGTAGGGTATGTTGCCCTTGGCCTGCCCTCAGAGTTAAGCTCTAACATCGCCTTGTAATACTCCGCCATGCCGATTTCCCTGCTGTCGCCGTTGAGGTCCTGGTTTTCGCCGGTATAGTAGATTACTTTAAACCTCGCGCCGCTGTCCTTAAGCTCGGCGTACCAGTCTATTGTGGTGCCGCCGATAGCCGGGTCTTCCTCGTCTGCGAAGAAATTCCTTAGTTTGGCCGTATTCGGGATGTATTCCAGCTTGCCGACAAAGTAGAACGTCTTAATGTCAACCAGGAAGGGGTTAGGGACAGCTTCCCTGGGCCACTTTTTGTATTCTAATATAGGGAAATACTCCATTTTGTAGCCTTCGTTGCCGGTATCCAACGTTGTTGTCCCCCTTTTGACCTCCCACGCAGCCGCGCTCGAAGTTACGGAATTGGTCTTTGTGAACGTTCCCAAGGTACCCTCTAACTTCGGCTCATCCCACGAAAGAGATTCATAGCCATAATCGGGTGGCAGGACGATAGCGCTTCCAGCCGTTATTGTCAGGTATCTTGCCGTCATTTGAACATCGCCGGCTTTAATGGGCTGGTCTTCCCAAATCTTGTCGAACCCGCCGCTCATTACAATATGGGGCATGTTGGCTGCCGTAGCGCTGGTATCAGTAATCGCAAGCGTGCTAACAGTCGAATTCCACGCTAAGGCGACAATCGCGGGGAGGTACACGTTCACGGCTTTTGCCTTCGAAGGCGCGGCGTCGTAGTAAAGCATGTAATCGCCGTAGTCGGTAAGTTGTGTCGAGCTTGACACTGCAGTGCCTGCCGTGCGGTGGAGGTATGTAACCGGCGGGTCGATGATGAAGTTCGTGATGGTGTCCTCGATGGTCATTTCCTTCGTGCCGTTGTTGTCCCAGAAAACCGCTACTTGCAACCCGGCAAGGTTCGGGGCTGCCCCTTCGTAGCTTAGCTTGTTCGGGTGCCTCAGCACCTGGATGTCCGTTACGTACTTCCCGCTAGGCGGCGGTGGGGGTGGTGGTGGCTCGCTGGGGTCGGTTGCCCCAGGGGTCGAGGGGTCCGTGTCCCCGCCGCCGCCGCTAGTGTTGCATGAGGCGACCGAAAACGCCAACGCCAAGAGGCTTAAAATGACAAGACTCCTCCTGAATAGGGAACGGAGGCTGACCCGTTTTTCTTTTAAAGCTTT
>Ga0268262_10000324_pt1 | contig 64557 bp, 59 predicted proteins | sample TergutNc150P3_FD_190354 | JGI IMG/M metagenome (GOLD analysis project Ga0268262, IMG submission 190354) | Nasutitermes corniger P3 segment gut microbial community from laboratory colony in Florida, USA - Nc150 P3 (SPAdes) (version 2) | ecosystem: Host-associated > Arthropoda: Insects >... | reverse complement strand
TAGATGCCGATATAGAACACAACGGAACTGTTATAGAATTCTACCAAAAGAATGGATTTGTTCCCAATGCCGAAATGAACAGCAAACGCAACAAAACAATCAGCATGAGAAAAGACATTTTCGCTTAGCACAGGTTATTTGAGGACAATTTGATAAAGTATATACCATTAGTTGAATTACCATTCCTAATAATTATGATTCTAATACGTTCAATAATACTTCGCCGTCACGGCATAAAGGCAATAGTATTTGGCGTTACCGACAAGACAGATTATATACTTATCCCTATTGTTTTATTCTTTTTTTATGCTTTAACTGCCAGTATATTTGAGTTGCCTTTCCCCAATATATTAATAAAACCGTTTTGGGATATTACAATAATGGATATTATTGCAATAATAATTTGTACGATTAGCCTTATATGGTTTGGATTAACATTGAAAATATTTGGAAAATCTTTTAGGGTTGGCATTGATAAAAATACTAAAGATAAATTAATAACAAATGGAACATTCTCAATAAGCAGAAATCCAATATATGTTGGCTTCATATCATTTTTTACAGGTATGTTTATAATATATTCAAATATTTTAATGCTTATATTTTTGCTATTTCTAATAGTAATGATTCATAGGCAAATATTACAGGAAGAATATTTTTTAAAAGAGCATTATGGAAATGAATATGAAGAATATTGTAAAATAGTTCGTAGATATATATAAAGGAAATGGTTACCGCCCAGGGCTCGAATAGGAAGCGGAGTCTTGTCGGTTTTCCGGCATGAACGGCAGAAGATACAAATCCCTCCGAGTTCATAGAAGATTATAAAAATACTCTGCCATGATACATTTTACTGAGCAAGGTCAACATTTAACCCGGAATCGGTGAGTAGCTACTACAACTCGAAGCCATACTATTTGTAGAATAAGTCGTCTTCCCTGCTTCACACTTACATGAACCCGCAAAAAGCCTACAGCCACCGCATATTTTTCTGCTAAAAAAACTTGCCGGTGCTTTGAAACTACTGCAAGTTGTTGCCATGCTGTTAGAAGAAGAAGTAGTCTTCCCTGCCTCACATTCACCAGAACCTTGAAATAATTGACATTCTCCACATTTGTTTGCCATTTGGTTTCCTTTGCACTTAATGTATGCCGACAAAATATTTATTTAAAAACCATACTCTAATGGTTACTTATTAAATTATACATATATTGATTTATCACAGAATGATAGGGGAAATAAAATAGTGATTAAACTGCCCCATCATGCTATGATTAACCAATGGGGTATAATTAGAGCATGGAAACCAGAAAACACTTGCCGAGAGCCGTCCTAGCCAGGATTTATTTTATAGACAGGCAGATAGCGTCAGGGAAGTACCCTAATGTCCATTTTTTGGCGAAAGAGTATGAAGTAGGCACGGCGACCATTTACCGGGATGTTGAGTATATGAGGTATATGCTAAATGCCCCTATCAAATACAGCGCAAAAAACAGGGGCTGGTATTATGCAGAAAAATCTTTCCGGTTGCCGGCCCGCTTCGCTTCTGCCAATGATATGCTTGCATTGGGCATGGCTAAGTCTTTAATTTCGCTATATAAAGATACCCCAATATACGAATCAGCGGAGAGATTGCTAAATGATATAACAGCACCTCTCTCGCCCGATGAGGTTTCCGACGTAAAACAAGCGGCATGGTATGAAAAACGGATTATTGTGCCGCCTGTTGCTTCGGCCCCGGTTAATAATGAAATCTGGGAAACAATTATTGATGCAATGAAGGAAAACAGAGTTATAACCTTTGATTATAAGGGGGAATGGGACAGCATATATAAGACCAGACTTGTCCGGCCTTACCAACTTCTTTTTGATACCGGGGTATGGTATATCTACGGATATTCAGAAGAACGATCCGCAATGCGCTTCTTCTCGCTTTCACGGGCTAAAAATGTTTCTTTGACCAATGAGCGTTTTACCTTGCCTAAAGACTTTGACTATAGCATTAAAAACGATGGAAGCTATTTTGGCGTTTTCCTCGGCGAAAAGAAGCATTATAAAATTGCCTTTGCTTCCAACGCCTCTATTGAGATTAAAGAGAGAAAATGGGCGGCTGACCAAAAAATTGAAGAAAGGAAGGACGGAACCGGAATAATCATTGATTTTACAAGCACACAATTTCCAAAAGTATTATCATGGGTACTCTCATACGGCATATCATCACGGCCTATTGAACCGCCGGAACTGGTCAAGGAATGGGGGAGAAATATTATAGCATTGTACGATAAGGTAAAAAAATGAATGTAATTTTTTGGGATACTGAAACTAACGGCTTAAAAGAATACCACAGCGTATTATCAATTTCCGCTATAAAGTATTCATTCATTATTAAAGGTCAAAATATTGAAAGCAATAAAATAGACCAATATGAGCGTTTTTATTTCAGAAAACCCGGTGAAGAGATAGGGGAAGAAGCAATCGCAATAAATGGATTAACGGATGAAGTAATCATTAAACGAAGGAACGGGGTTGACTATCCTGAGCATTTTCATAATGATATTATGCCTTTTCGCAAGTTTTGTACGGATACTAAACATTTTGTAGGGCATAATATTTATTATGACAAGCAATATGTTGATTTTTGGCTACCGAATATGTTTTGCACTATGATAGCTAATACAAAAATTATTGGACTGAAAAAGGCAGACGGAAAGCCTAAATACCCTTCATTGGAAGAAACGGCGAAATTTTACGGCATTGAGACTGTTAAAAAGGAACTGCATGGAAGTATGTATGATTCTTATATTACTTACCAAATTTTCTGTAAAATGCTTGAGAATGAGAGAGTAATGTATAAATCATTAGCTTTCTTAAATAAACAATGATTTTATGATTTATATTTAATAATCGCATTATCAATTTCTTCACACATTTCCTCTACAATAGTATTAATGAGTTTATATAATGATATTTCATCAATAATGTCTCTGTCTGACAAAATTTCATAAAATATTTCATCATCCCAATTTGAATATTGGCCTAGCTTATTTTCTTTATCAAGGTAGTACCCAGATTTTGACTTTCTATTTTTGAATTCTAGAAGAAAATATTCTGGAATAGTTTCATCATTTGAATTATACTTTCGCAAACAAAAATTACAATCTTCAAGATTATTATTTTTAAAATAGAAACTGATTTCAATATTATCCTTTTGCCAGTTAGTTTTATAGAATTGGAACCCCCAACCTTTTTGCAACATTTTTCCTTCACTGATTTTATATTTCAAGTCATTACCAATAGTCTTAATTATTTTTTTCAGTAACTTTTTCCTGACAATGTATTTTTTTAGAAGCGTTACTATATTTTTGTATCCTGTCATTTCTATTATGGCACAAGGATTTTCAAATACTAATCTTACAGTATTTAAATTTTCAGATAGTATATCTAAAACATCGTCTTTTTTTTCCTCTTTATATGTTAGTTCCTTAATTACAGTAAGATAATCTTTCAGTAGTATAGAAAGTTTATCTATTTGTTCCTTATTTAGTTTACAAGTATCACCTTGAATATATTTTAAGCACAGATCAAGCCATTCTTTTATATCATCTTTATAAGATAATCTTATGTAATCTTTTTCTTCAAGTCTTTCGTTTTGATATATAAGACTATAAAGTGAAGCTGATTTTCCTAATGGAGTAAGATATACAATAGTTGAGCCTGGGTAAGTACGACTTATACGCAGTAGTTGTGCCCATTGGTCTTTAGCAGTAATCTTGTTTTCAATAATTATTTTTTTATCTTTGTCTTTAAATGTTTTACAAATACAAATATCCAATCGACCACCAGATATTTGTTTTCTATTTATTTCCGAACCTATTTCAGTAATTGCTTTGTCAAAATTATCAGGATTTAGAGATGATAATGCTGGATTTTCTTTGCATCTTTTTTTTAGTATCTTAATGAAAATATCTAGGAAAATGCTGTCGCAACCATGTTTTTTCTTTTGTTTTTCTGGATTAAGAAGAAATGCGAGAAACTTTGAATGAAAATTCTCTTTATAGGTTATTCCATGGATTTTATAAAAAGTGAGTTGTGGTAAATAAGAAGAAAGACCATGCTCATTAAATTTATTTTTCAAACTTTCAAGGGATAATTTGTTGTCCTCTCTAAAGTTTTCCAATCCCACCTAAATAAAATAGCATTTCTTCTGAAAAATGTCAAGAAAATAGCAAAAAATAAATTAATTTACCCCATCACTCTATGATAAACCAACCATAGCATAATTATTTTGAGGTACAATATGGAAGAACCAGTAATTTTATTAGATCCGAAAAGTGAATGCGATATACTTAAATGTGTACCGGAAGAGTTTAAAACCTACGAACTATGCCTGGTAGCAGTGAGGGGTTAGTACCTCATCATTCTATAATAAACCAAATATAGCATATTGATTTAGGAATACAATATGGTAATTATTATAACAGCTTCGAAAAGCGAGGTACTTGAATATGAAGGCGGTATACTTAAATATGTGCCGGAAGAACTTAAAACTGCTGAACTATGCCTTGAAGCAGTACATGAAGATAGGCGTGCGTTTGAATATGTACCAAAAAAACTTAGAACTTATGAGCTATGCCTTGAAGCGGTAAAGAAAAATGGTTATATGCTTGAATATGTACCGAAAGAACTCAAAACTTATGAACTATGCCTGACGGCGGTAAAGGCAAGAGGTTATGTGCTTGAATATGTGCCAAAAAAACTTAGAACTTATAAGCTATGCCTTGAAGCGGTAAAGGAAGATGGTTGTGCGCTTGAATATGTGCCGGAGGAACTTAAAACTACAGAACTATGCTTGACGGCGGTAAAGGAAGATAGTCGTGCGCTTGAATATGTGCCGGAGGAACTTAAAACTGCTGAACTATGCTTTGAAGCGGTAAAGGAAGATAGTCGTGCGTTTGAATATGTACCGAAAAAACTTAGAACTTATGAGCTATGCCTTGAAGCGGTAGAGGAAGATGGTTGTGCACTTGAATATGTGCCGAAAGAACTTAAGACTACAGAACTATGTTTTGAAGCGGTAAAGGAAGATGGTTGTGCGCTTGAATATGTGCCGGAGGAACTTAAAACCGCTGAACTATGCTTTGAAGCGGTAAAGGAAGATAGTCGTGCGTTTGAATATGTGCCAAAAAAACTTAGAACTTATGAGCTATGCCTTGAAGCGGTAGAGGAAGATGGTTGTGCACTTGAATATGTGCCGAAAGAACTTAAGACTACAGAACTATGTTTGACGGCAGTGAAAAAAGATAGTTTTGCGCTTGAAGATGTGCCGAAAGAACTTAAAACTGCTGAACTATGCTTGACGGCAGTGAAGGAAGATGGCCGTGTGCTTAAATATGTACCGGAAGAACTTAAAACCGCTGAACTATGCTTTGAAGCGGTAAAGAAAGATAGTCGTGCGTTTGAATATGTACCAGAAGAACTAAAAACCTATGAACTATGCCTTGAAGCGGTAAAGATAAATGGTTATATGCTTGAATATGTACCGAAAGAACTTAAAACTATAGAACTATGCCTTGAAGCGGTAAAGGAGGTAAAAGAAGATGGTTATGCGCTTGAAAATTTGCCGAGAGAATTTATAACCTATGAACTATGCCTTGGAGTGGTTAAGAAAAATTGGTGTGCGTTTGAATATGTACCGAAAGAACTCAAAACTTATGAACTATGCCTTGAAGCGGTGAAAAAAAATCGTGGCACGCCTGAATTTTTACCGAGAGAACAATTTTTATTTAAAGAACTATGCCAAGTAGAGGCAGGAATAAAAGGGGGTGTACTTGAATATATACCGGAAGAATTTAAAACTTATGAACTATGCCTTGAAGCAGTGAAAAGTGATGGCTTTGAACTAGAGAATGTACCTGAAAAATTTAAAACTTATGAACTATGCTTGGCAGCAGTGAGGGGATGATAACGCAATTAGGAACTAGAATGAAACAAAGTGACTGGGAAAGCGTCTTGCGACTTGAAACAAACAAAAATGGCAGAGACTTTGTTTGCGGCGATATTCATGGTTGTTTCTCATACTTTGAAGATAGGTTAATAGATATAGGATTTTGCAAGAATAGCGACAGATTGTTTTGTGTTGGAGACTTAATTGATCGGGGGCCTGAATCAAGAATGGCTGTTGATTATATAGAAATGCCCTGGTTTTACTCCGTATTAGGAAACCATGAAGAAATGTTTATTATGGCAATTGCCGCCACTGATGCATATGATGGTTATCTATATAAGTGTGACCATATTGAAAATGACGGAGGATGGGCTTATAAAGAGAAATTAGCCTATAAAAAAAGATTATATCAGGCGGTTGAGAAACTTCCTTTGATTATTCAGGTGGAAGATGTTATAATCGCCCATGCAGCTCTGCCAGCGGTTAAAAGCTTAAAAGATATTGAAATTGCTCCCAGAAAATATATCGAAACTATTTTATGGGAACGGGAAAATATTCCACCAGTGGCCATTCCTGGTATTTCAAAAGTTTATGTTGGGCATACAATTGTAACAGAACCCACTGACTACGGGATAACAACAAATATCGACACCGGAGCCTACCTATAATACTCGAAAAGAGGAATAAAAGGTAAGCTGACAATTGTAGAGATTTGAAGGTCTACATGAAAATAAATTATTGCGAAAAAAATGAAATTACAAATTTTCGAGAAATATGTATGGGAAATATAAAAAATGGCGTAATTTATAGAGGGAGCTATCCCATTTTTAAAATAGATAAAAATAGAGATAAATTATATTCCGAACTTGTTATTGACGCAGGCATTAATTGTATTATAAATTTAGCTGGAAATACAAAAGATTTAGAAACTATTGCGAATTTAGTTCCGTGGTATAATACATTGCTTAAAAGTAATAATGTAATAGGGCTTGACATTCAATTTGAGTTTGATTTTCTGGATAAATTTGAATATGATATATTCAATTATAAACTAAGGCAAGGATTTAAATTTTTAATTGCACACAATGGGCCTTATCTTATCCATTGTAATGCTGGTATTGATAGAACAGGTTTTGTTGCAGCAATTATAGAATTATTATTTAGAGCGAGCCTTGACGATGTTATTTATGATTATCTTCTTTCATATGGGAAAGAGTTTGCGGATGCCAAGAATGAGGAAATGAATTTTATTACTGGAAGAAATATTTATAGTCAAATAAATGCAATAATGGAAGGAAAAATAGATGACAGCGATAATTTACAGGCACATATAGAAAAGTATTTTGTAGAGAAAATAGGATAAACAATAAAAGAGCTTGAAGTGTTAAAAGGAAAATTGACATAATAAATGAAAATAGCAATTGATATGGATAATACAATTGTTGATGAACTGGCTTCAACATTACGTCCTGGAATAATTAATTTTCTCGAAAAAGTATCAATAAAAAATGAACTAATACTATGGTCAAATTCACGGAGAATAAGGACGATGGAAATATTGGATTACTTTGACTTAAGAAAATATTTTGTAAAAATAATAACAAGAGAAAATTATGACCCTGAAGAAAAAAGGATAAGGAAGGACATAGGAAAATATAATTATGACATGATAATAGATGACGATATTGAAGAAATAGAATATAATAAGAAAAAAGGAAAAGTAGGTATTTTAGTAGAAGCATATAGAAAGAATATAAAAATTGAAAAAAATGAGATGGAGAAAATAATTGAAAATTATAAATTGTAAAAAGGAGTAGCTGGCTGTGCTTATCGATCTCCGGAGGCACGAACAGCATCCGTAGCGTTAACCATTTGTTATGTGCAGTACCTACATCTTAAGTTAATTTTATGCTGAACATATCTTTATCAATAACTACATGAATATTTTTTTTAATTTTTTCTTTTATATCATCTTTGTTCAATTCAGTAAATTGTAAATTATTGAGAAAAATATTTTTATAATAATCTTGCGTTTCAAGTGTATTCATCGGAAAGGACTCATCAAGATTTTCATCATAAGCATATATGATCAATTGTTTATTAGAATTAGTTAATAATTGTTTAGAAAACTCAATCCACCATTTTTTATCTGTTTTTCCAATTGACATTCCAAAAATACAATATACATCAGCATCTTCTATCAATTTCGTTGCATCTGGATTTCTATTATTTTCCAGTAAATCATTTACTTTTGGTTTAATAAAAGTATTTACCTTATCAATATTATGAAATTCTGTATTTAAAATTTGTTTTAAATCATTTACGCCTAATATCATATTATTTTCTATAGTACCATGTATATGAAATACGTTTCCTAAATCATTGTGTAAAATAAACATATTTCTAAAAATACCCGTTTTATTTCTTTTTTCTAATTGGAATATATTTGAGTTTTTCAAAATATCTAAACATTTATTAAATACAGATGTATAATTAAAACAAATATATGAAAAATTAATTGTTTCATCTGTTTCATCAAAAAATCTTTTCTGATCAATATTCAAATATTTCATAAAGTTAAGTAATGATTTCTTAAATATCTTTGCTATATTTTTATTGTCTTCATATTTAACCTTATTTTCTTCTTTTTTAAGATAATCTCTTAAATATTTTAAAAAATCAAAATTGCAATTGTAAAAATCTAGAAATGTCTCTATTGGGGTTTCTTTTTTCTGCATTTCATTTGAATAACTTCCTATTTTTTCTTCAAAATTTGACCAAGTTTTAATATTTTTTTTAATACTTTCCTTAAACGAATTAATAACAGGGTCATCTGATGTCTCTTTTAAATAAAAAATAAAACATCTCCAAATCGAGTTTTTAAGCCAACGTTTAAATCAAAACCATTGCCAATAAAAAATAATACATTCATTTTTATATACTCTTTTATTCTCTTATGATAATTATAAATCATTCATATAAAATTGTCAATGTTCTTTATTGTATCTCTGCTTAAATTTTGTAGATATTGCACATAACTTTCAATAATGGCACTTTATGTCTTTTATTTACTTCCTTATCTGAAAATCTTCATTCTTGCCATGCAAGAATAGACTGTTTACATATCCAGTCATTCATTGGTAGCGCCGAATATCTGACACCCCAATTCTCTTGTTTCATTAGGCGAAATATTACACTATCTTTAGTATAATAACATTTTTAAATGGACCTTACCTCACCGCAATCCTCTTACATTGCTCATTGTCTTTTTCATACAGACAGTGCTATAATAGCTGTATGGACATAGAAACAGTATCCGTAGATATGAGCCATGCGGTAGAACAGGAACAAGCGGCAACGCAAGTAAAGGCAATGAGCCTTGATAGAGAAAAAAACAGGCTGCCCTTGTGAATACCCCCAACCCATGCGATCAAACCATAACAGACCCAAATCTCGGACAAACCATCAACCTTCTTGGTTAGACAAGCAAACAGAAACAGACGAGATAAAACCTGTTACCATCATTCCCAAAAATCAGTGCCTTTAATCATCTACCGTAAGGCTTGCGCCGTGCAGCCTGAACCGCATCTATTCCTAATTACTTAAGGCGACATAGTTGGCGCAATGGTGCCATGCGCAAAATTACTTCAACCAAAATAGAACCTGTCGCATTTCTTTTTCACCGCCGCCCATTCAGGAAGCGGCAAGCGCTCTTTCTTCTTGTTATAAAGCCTAATATCTTTGGGGGTTACAAGTCCCATCTCCCATGCAAGCGCAACCATCTCTTCACGGCTACCGGCATGAAATGCTCTGTATAAATCGTTAAGATGTCTGTCAACCGTACTTTTGGATATATGCAGTATTTCCCCAATTTGTACAGGGATAAGCCCGCAACACAGCATGATAAGGCATTCCTTCCGCCGTTTGGTCATCCTGCTTTTGGTATCCGGCCATACATCGCAATGGTCAATCAAGCGCTGAACCTTCGGCGAAATATACTGACCGCCCTCCCGCACAATCCTCAAGCCCCGCTGAAATTCCTTATACCCTTCCCACAAATTGAGGTATGACTTTGCCCCCTCCCAGATGAACCATGGGGCACGGCTCACATCGAAGTCATGGACTGAAACAACGGCGACGTTCAGTTTTGGAAACAGCTTTACCAAATCGCCGACCCTGCAAGGCGTTCCGTCCTGATAAAACAAGCTGTCAATAATGACCAAACGGGGATTTTTGTTGCAGATAGCCGTATTAAGCTCCTCATTTTCCTTGCCCGTAACCGTAACGTCCTCAAAGCCCGACGCTTCAAGCCACCCTCTTATCTCCGTATGCAGTTCCGCCGCCCTGGATAGCGCCAACACCCCGCCCATTATTCCACCTCCCTGCCAACACTTGAGCTGCGGTTTGCCGCCGCGCCCGACTTCCTGCTTTCCATCCAGCTTTCAATCTCCGAAGGCTTGAACCGCACCGCCTTGCTCAGCTTGTGGAAAGGTATCTCCCCATTCGCCACATAGCGGTATACGGTCTGTACCGATACTTGTATTGCCGCCGCCACCTCGCTCACTTTCCAATAGGTTTCCATGATCCCCCTCGCATACGTATAAAATTCCCGCCCTCCGCCGCTAACGGTACTAGCCACATGGCTAGGTTTTGATAAAAACAAACAAAATTCCGCCCCCGCATACCTTAAAATATGGTTCTCCGCCCCATAAATCACCCCGTAATGTTTGCAAATTTGGGCAGGAGACGGCTCCAAAACCGCTTTTCACAGGCCGCCTCGCTTTACCCCGCATACCAGTTAAGATACGGCTTGGCGATTCAGAAACATATGAGGGTTTTCCGCAATTTTCGGAGATGTGCATAAATAAAAATAAAGCCAGGGAATTCAGAAATATATAGGGGAAATGTCCAACTTTAGGATTTTGTCTGTAAAAAAATCCTGATTTCCCAGCCAATTTTTCATGCTTGCCCGGCTTGTTGCCATACCGCATGGTATAAAAATACAGCCATGAAATTCAGGTTGGTACTGTCATTTAATGCAACTTTTGAAAAAAAGCCGCTTTTCTTGCCATGCAATATTAGACAAGCTTCATAGCCAGTCCTTAACGGTGAAAGGGGAAGCAAGCGGCACGAATTTTGAAAGCGGAGGGGCAAAACACGCCCCGCCCGCCTCGCTGTCGCGCAAGAAATCCGCCGCAGTTTTCCGGAAAGCGCCGCCCTTGCCCGGTAAGCGCGGCTATGAAATTTATTGCCAATGCCAGACTTCGGGCAAAAAAAGCCCCCGCCGTAACCAGCCAGCAGGGGCAATTAGCATGAATTGAAAACTAAGCCTGTTTCCGTTCCCCTTGCGGAGTGCCGGATGCAGGGAAGGAAAACACATTCGGCGGCATTTCCTTTTTTTCCGCTTCCATCCCTTGCGGCATTTCGCCGACAGGCTGCAGCAATGCCTCTTGTATTTCTTTCGCCTTTACAAATTCAAGCGGGTCAAAATGCGTGTACCGTTCCGTCATCCTTTCGCTTTTATGCGTGGTTATCGCCTGCGCCTGTTCGGTGGTCATCCCGCCCTTCAGCATTTCCGTATTGAAAAAATGCCGCCATGCGTGGATATGCAAATTCCGGGCTTTAATCTCGGCTGCGGTAATCCCGATATTTACCAGCGCCTTTCGCAGGTACATCAAGACCGTTTTCCTGCAAATAGGGCTGCCCCCGCCATTAGTGGAAAACAGGTAGCCGTCCCCGCTTGTTCCTTTCAGCAGCTTCAAATCGGCAATCAGGGAAGCGGGAAGCGGTATGTTATGCTTGTCTTTTGTTTTGGTCGGCCTGTAGCCGTATATGTCATGCTGCATACAGACGTAAATGTGATCGTCGAACAGGCAGCTCCCTTTAAGCCCCAAAATCTCGGACACCCTCATGCCCGACAGCGCCGCCAGCTTGTTCACGGTACAGGCGATGAAATTGCCTTCCCAGACTTTGCTCCAATCCCCGACAAACAGCTTTTTGAATTCAAGGGGAGTGATAATCTTAATTTCGTCGCGGTCGTTTATCAGCCTCTCGACTTTGGCGGTAGGGTCGGCGGCTATAATCCCTCGCTCGACGGCTTCAATCATCATGGTTTTGAAAGTGCCGTAATAGCCGTTAATCGTGGTGTTCTTATATTTTTGTTTTATAAGGCTGTCCAGAAATGTTTCAATCACCGCAGGGGTAATCGCGTCCATTTTCATGTTTTTGAAATACGGCAGCACAACCTTATCCAAATTCCGCTTCATGTGGTCTGAATAGCTTTGGGTTAAATTAGCCCGCTTCCGCCTTTTCTTCAGGTACTCGCATTTTTCCCAATCCCACCAGTTAACGGCGTATTCTCCAAAAGTAGGCGCGCTGTCTTTTTTCGGCAGCAATGCCCCTTCTTTCAAAAGCCTGTTCACCGCAACCCTTGCCGCAGTTTTGTTTGTCTGCCCGGTAGACCTGCCCCGTGTCCTTTTGCCGTTTTCGTCATAGGCATAGAAATACACGACCTTTTTCCCCGAAGGGATAACCCGGAAATACAAGGTGAAATCATTATGAACCTTCATAACGCCCTCTTATTGGGAATATGATGTCATTAATGATTACACCGAATTCCCATAATTTTAGCATACTTAACTAGCAACGCTAATTCTTTATGGGATAAGCATTTACGAAAACTGTTAACCCTGTAATTGGGTAAAATGTGTCATTTTCCTTTTGTCCGGTATGGTTACGCTTGTAAGACCCTTGCAGCCGTTAAAAGCGAGATCTCCAATGCTGGTAACGCTGTTGGGTATGGTTACGTTAGTAAGGCTGGTGCATTCAAAAAAAGCGTTAACCCCAATGCTTTTAACGCCGTTTCCTATGGTTACGCTTTTAAGGATGGTGCAATCGCTAAAAGCGCCTTGACCAATACTTTTAACGCTGTCAGGTATTGTTATGTTGACAAGGCCTTTGCAGCGTTTAAAAGCATCTTCCGGAATAGTTTTTAAAACGCTGCCGGAAAGGTCAAGGCTCACATATTTGCCCGAAGCAGATATAGTTTCCGCAATACTTTGCGTCAATTTTTTGGTGTCCATGGCAACCTTTATCGGTTCATCAGAGGTGTTGGCCGGCTGGCTATCAAGATATATTTTCAACTCCTTAGCGTTTTTAACGCTGTCGCCACTGCCGCCGCTGCCTGAACAGGCTGCTGTTGAGAAGCCTAATACCAGCGCAAGGGCGAAATAGACAACTTTGATTGTGTTTCTCATATATGTAACTCCTTATAAAATTCCTTTCCTTTGCTTGTTCTTTTGTTGGTCACGCTCAGCAACAGTCACCAATTTTGTTAACACTGGAAAAAGCTCCTTTTTCTCAAAATTCTCCATAATTCTTGGCGAGTTTACAAATAAGCTGATTCTATTCCTTCTATAGTGTAGAAGCATTAGATGTTTGTCAACAGAGATAATGGGATTATTTAATGCTATAGAAGGGATAGTTTGTTAAATGGTGGAGCAAGAACTAAGGGCTGCTCTAGGCAAAAACATCAAGTTTATTCGTTTTCGTAGGCGATTTTCACAAGCCGATCTTGCCGAAAAAGCTCATATTTCGATAACTTTTCTTTCCAATATAGAAAGGGGGAACAATTTCCCCCAAGCCAGGACGCTTTGCAACCTTGCCGAAGCCCTTGATGTCCAAGTTTGGGAGCTTTTTAAGGGAGAAGGCCCTTCAGACCAAGAAACCCCTATAGTTGACCGTCTTTCAGATGACTTCATCAAGCATGTGAACCTCGCTATGGATTCCGTCTATAAGCAGTACAAAGCATGATACCAATCCATACACTTTTTTTCAAAAAGAATGAGCGCCTGTCACCAAAAAAAATCCCATAGCGTACCAGCCTTAAACCTACCCCATATATAGCGTATGGCTTGAAAAATCCGCTTTTCTTAACATTTACCCCTATTTCTATTCCACATTCCGAATTTTGCTTACATCGTTCTCCGTTCTCTTGACCCGTAGCCCGCGATAGCGGGCAGTCAATCCCTTCCTTAAAAGAAGAACATACAAAGTGACTGTCGCATTTACATAGTCTGTTAACTTCCTTTTATTTAACTGATGTAGTATATTTCAATATGGATATTGCCATAGAGTTCAATCCCGCCGCTTTTAAATTGATACAGAAAGAGGAATAAACATGGCAAAAATGACCGATGAAGAAGCGGATTATTGGGACGAATATTATACGAAAAATCCGCCAATACCTGGGCCAAACGGAACAGGATTTTTTACCCAGCAGCGTAAAGCCGCTCGTTCTTTGACCATTGATAACCTTTCAGCAGACTGGCTGCTAACTAAAGCAATAGCCGCCCAAAAAACACCCGCTGAAATTATCAGAGACATGGTTCAGAAAGAAATCGCCGCTACGCTATAAAGAACAGGCGATTGTAACGCCACCGAGCGGTCTATGCTACTTATAGCCAGTGTTATGGCTCCCCATTTTCAAGAATTACCCGCTTGACCAAACCCCTCATTCCATTGTATAAATATCTTCCAATCGTGTTTTGAAGGATGAGATCTATGTATGCTTTGATGGAATTTAAGGGGAAACAGTACAAGGCCGAGAAAGGGGCCGTTTTAGAGGTTGATAAGATCGACGCCGAAGTAGGGCAGGCGGTAGATATTGATTCAGTGCTTCTTGTTTCAGGGGACAAAATCACCGTGGGCGCTCCCTATGTTCAGGGCGCGAAGGTTCAGGCGGTGGTTGAGGGCCATAAAAAGGCCAAAAAGATCATCGTGTTCAAGTACAAGCCCAAGAAGGATTACCGGCGCACACAGGGACACCGCCAGCAGTATTCGGTAATCAAAATTAACGATATCGTAGGGGTTTAGAAAGAAAAATTCGTGATTAAAGCGGATTTAGTCCTGGACGAGGCTGGGCTGTTAAGGGTTTGCCGGGTGTCAGGACATTCCAGGGCCGGAAAGCGGGGCGAGGACATAGTTTGCGCCGCGGTTTCGGTTCTTACAAGGACACTTGTACGGGTCCTTTCCGGAAGGGAAGGCATAACAATCCGGGGTGAAATTCCGGAAGAAGGGAATTTTTATCTGGAAACGGAATATACGGCGGAAGGCAGGGAGTTCCTGGCTGCCGCCGGGGCTTTCTTAATCGAGGGCTTGCTTTCGGTTTCCGAAGAATTTCCGGATCACTGTAAGGTGAATAGCAAGGTAAATACGGAACGGAGGAATAAATATGGCGCGTAAACGGGGCGGAAGCGGAGCAAAGAACGGAAGGGATTCCAATCCTCAATATTTGGGAGTCAAGGTTTTCGGCGGAGGCGTGGTAAAGGCAGGCACTATCCTGGTGCGCCAGCGCGGAACCCGCATTCATCCGGGAACCAACGTGGGCTGCGGGGGCGATTACACCCTTTTTGCCCTTAAAGACGGAACAGTTTCCTATGCGCAGCGCCGCGGCCGGAAAATGGCCGTTGTGTCGCCAACGGAATCCTGATTATTTTCAAAATATTCTCACGCAGAGCTCGCAGAGGCGCGGAGAATTGGGCGCTGTTACCAAATTTTACGTCTTCTACATGATTTTTATTATTTTCAAGATAAAAATAGACATGAAAGAGGAATCTGGCTTTCTCATTACTAATAGTCCTTTGCGTTCTTTGCGCCTCTGCGTGATGATTTTCTTAAAAAATAGCTTATGTGAAGGATATTTCGAGAGAAGTATTAAATGTTATAGACTACTAGTCGGGTTTTGCTATGCAAAAATTCGCGGATGAAGCGCTTATTGAAGTTTCATCGGGCTCTGGCGGAAACGGCTGCGTAGCCTTTCACCGTGAGAAATACGTGCCGCGCGGCGGGCCGTCGGGAGGCGATGGGGGCCGCGGCGGGGACGCGATTTTCACAATAAGGCGCAATTTGCGGACTCTTTCACATCTCAGGTACAAACAGAACTACAGGGCCGAGAACGGCCTTGACGGTTCAGGCAGAAACCGCCACGGCCGCAACGGCGAGGATGTGCTTATACCGCTGCCGCCGGGTTCCGTGATAAAAGACGCCGAAACCGGAGAGCTTATCAGGGATTTCGGCAAGGATGAAAAAGACTTCGTTTTTTTGAAGGGCGGAAACGGCGGCTGGGGAAACGTACATTTCAAGTCGTCAGTGAACCAGGCCCCAAGAAAAGCCCTGCCGGGGAAACCGGGCGAAAAGCGGCGCGTTCAGGTGGAGCTTCAGATGCTGGCAGATGTGGGGCTTGTGGGCTTTCCAAACGCCGGAAAATCATCTCTTTTGGACAAGTTTACCAACGCAAGGCCCCGGATAGCCCCATACCCTTTTACAACCAAAATTCCCAATCTCGGCGTTCTAACCCTTGGCGCAAGCGGTAAAGCGGGCTTATCCGACGATGACACAAAGGATATAATTATCGCTGACATTCCGGGGCTCATCGAGGGCGCTTCGGAGGGCCTTGGCCTGGGAATACGCTTTTTAAAGCATATTTCCCGTACTGCGGCCCTGGCTTTTCTTATAGACCTGGGGGAGGACAACTACCTTGGCGCTTTTGACACCTTGTACAAAGAACTCGAAGCGTTTTCGGAAGAGCTAACCTTAAAGCGGCGGGTTATTGTCGGTACAAAGCTTGACCTTGAAAATGCCGAAGGCAGGCTTGAGGAATTGAAAAAGAAGTATCCCAAAGAGAAAGTTTTGGGAATTTCGGTTTTTTCGGGGCATGGCTTACAGGAATTGGCGGCGCTTTTAAGTTCTATGGTCGAAGAGGAGGAACCTGCGTGAAGTATGCGATTCTTGGAGGCAGCTTTAATCCCGTACACTCAGGCCACCTTTTTATGGCTGACGCGGCGCTTACAAGGTTCGGTTACGACCGCGTTATCCTTGTTCCGGCTTTTCAGTCTCCCCTGAAAGACAGCCCGCAAGGCTCTTCACCGAAAGACCGTCTGGACATGCTGTTTGCTTCTGTCGCAGGCGATCCCAGGCTGACTGTTGATGACTGCGAGTTAAGCCGCGAAGGCTTTTCGTACACAGTTGAAACAGTAAAGGAAATAATTTCCCGTTACGAAATCGAAGGGAAGCCCGGCTTAATTATCGGGGACGACCTTGTTTCATCTTTTAGTAACTGGAGGGACCCGGAGGAAATTGCCGGACTTACCGACATTATTATTGCCCGCAGGCTTGACGCGGGAACAGATCATGCGGCTTTTCCTTTTCCGTATAAAGCTCTGGACAATGAGCTGATAAATGTTGCGTCGGCGCAGATACGAAAAAAGATAGCTTCAGGCGAAGCCTGGCGTTATCTTGTTCCGCCAGGCGCAAGGTGCATTATTGAGGACAGGGGTCTTTACGGTTTTTCAAAAACCCAGGATGAAGGAAAAGACGCAAAGGAAAACAACATCCTTGCGGAAACTATTGTAAGCGTAGAGAATGACGCCCGCGCCTGCCTGGACGCTGAGAGATTTAAGCACTCGAGAAACACTGCCCTGCTGTCATGGGATCTCTGCCGCCGCTTTGGGCTTGATCCGCAAAAGGGATATTTGGCGGGAATAGCCCATGACATTTGCAAGGAGATGGAAGAAAGCGAGCTTGCAAGCCTGGCCCGCCAGGACAGCGGCGGTATCTCAAAGCTGGAACAAAAAAGGCCCGGCTTGCTTCACGCTCGCGCGGCGGCAGTGTATGTAAACAAAAAATACGGCATCAAAGATAAGGACATTCTTGAGGCAATCAGGTATCATACTACCGGAGTTCGCGAAATGGGACCCATTGCCAAGGTCGTTTATATAGCGGACAAGATTGAGATATCCAGAACCGATGTAGATCCTATTTTGAGGAGAATGAGCAGGGAAAGCGATTTGGATACTCTTTTTACGGAGGTTTTAAGCGATACCGTGAACTACCTTAAATCCCGCCACCTGGATATTTCTTACGGCACAAGAAGGCTGATGGCGGCAATGCGAAAAAAGAACAAGCCATGAAAAAAACAAAAATCGATGCCAGCGCTTTTCTTCTGATACTAATTGTTTTGCTTCTGGCCGGCGGCGCTGTGTTTGCCGCTTCATATCTCCGCTCTGATCCGATACTGGAATCTCTGGAAGAAGACAGGGTTATCAATACCCTTTTTGTCATCGAATACAATGAGAAACCGCTATGCTCTTATGTGCTTATGTATTATCCGGCCACAAAGAAGGCCGCGATTTTTGACATCCCCGGCTCTCTGGGCCTGATTATTCAGCGTATTAACCGCGTGGACAGGATTGACAGGGTATACGATCCCCGCAGAATTACGCCTTATACAGACGAGCTGGAAAAACTATTGGGGATAGATATCCCCTTTTCGATAGTTATCACCCTTGAAAATCTGGGCAAGATAACCGACCTGATTGAAGGGGTAGAGCTTTTTATTCCTTCACCAATAGATGAATTTGTCGATGGACAGGCAATGGAGCACATAATGTTTCCTTCGGGGGTAACCTACCTGGACGGCGATAAAGCCAAGGTTTACATCACCTACGAATTGCCTGAGGAAAGCAATGAGATGGCAACATATCGCCGGCAGCGCTTTTTTACGGGCTTAATCAAACGCCTGGGATTACAGAACAGCCTCTTAAAAAACACCCAAATCGCCGGGGTTTTTCATTCCCTTCTAAAATCGGGAATTAATGCCAGAGCGCAGGGCGCGCTTTTTGAAAAATTCGCTGGGATCGATACCGACAGGATAAATATTCAATCTGTAAGCGGAAACGTCAGGGAAGTCTCGGGACAGCCGTTGATATTTCCGCACTGGGACGGAAACTTGATAAAGGAAATTGTCCGCCAAACCATCACGAGCCTGGTTCAGCCTTCAAACGAAACAATGGGTGACAGGATATTTACTGTAGAGATTCTGAACGGAACAACCGTTAACGGCCTTGCGGGGCGTACAGCGGAACTATTCGGCGGTTTCGGCTACGATGTCATTTCCATAGGAAACGCGGATCGCAATGACTATGAAAACACGTTGATAATCAACAGAACCGGTTTACAGGACATGGTGCTTGCTTTCGGCGAAGTAATACGCTGCACCAATGTCCGCACCGATTCTCCGAATCCGGACGATGAAGGGGCAGAGCTTAATATTCAAAATTTAAACTATCAGGCGGATCTTACGCTTATAATCGGAAAGGACTTCAATGGACGATACGTTACAAATTAACGCTGTGGAACTGGGAAAGCTCCTGGCCGACCACAACGGCCTTAATGTAGTGGTTATGGATATGCGCTCTCTTAATTTCTGGACTGATTTTTTTATTATAGCTACTGTAACCAGCAACACTCATCTTTCGGGACTCCAGCGGCATATAAAAGACTATACGCAGGAAAAGGGGATAGAGATCCTTCACCGTTCAAAAAGACCCGATAAGAAAATAGATCATGTCTCTTCAGATTTGTCTTCCGAAGAATGGAGCCTTTTGGATCTTGGCGGTATAGTGATCCACCTTATGACAGCCAAGATCCGCAACTTTTTTGAATTGGAAAGGCTATGGAGTGCGGCTCCCGTTATTTTCGGAGAGGCAAACTAATATAGCTTAACGCTCAAATTACTCATCAAACTCGCCGTACGGCAAATCATCATCGTAGTCGTAACCATCATCATCGCTGTCATAATCTTCATCTTCGTCTTCGTTGTCTAAGGCATCTTCATCATCGAAGTTCTCGTCGAAAGCGTCTTCATCGTCATCGAAGCTTTCATCGAAGGCGTCTTCATCGTCATCGCTGTCTTCATCATCAAAAACGAAAAATGGAAGATTTTCATGCTGCCCTACGGAGGAATCATCGTTCCAAAAAGGCATCAAGGCGAGCTGTTGTAACTCTGCCGCATCCGGCAGCGAAGTTGCCTCAAACCCTGGTTTAGGGTTGTTCAAGGTCTCATCCAGAACCATAGTATTCTCCATAACTTGTGTGTTTTTTTTAAATTCTATTGAAACATTACGGACAGATTTAAAATCTGTCAACTGGTTTTTTTTCATTCTCATTACTTATATAATCGTAATAAAAATTGAATAATTTATTGCAAGCGGGGCGGAATTTTATGGAAAAGGAATCTACTGGGTATACCATCTGCACTATCGAAGCCCCATGCAAAATAAACCTGCATCTTGGTATTGGTAAGCGAAGAAACGACGGCTTTCATCCCATTGAAAGTATATTTACGACTCTGGCCTTCTCCGATACTTTGAGGTTTGAATTAAGCGGCTCAGACGGGGAAATTTGCCTTTTTACCAACTGGGAAACCCCGGCTGAAGAAATTTCTGACGAAAAAAACCTTATTTTAAGGGCAATTTCCCTTTTCAGGGAGAAAACCGGCTTTAAAAAGGGACTTATTGTCCGTTTGGACAAGCGTATTCCCCTTGGATCGGGGCTTGGAGGGGGCTCTTCCGATGCCGCGGCTACCCTTTTGGCCCTGAATGCGCTTTTAGGCGCGGCCCTTACCATGCAAAACCTGTCGGAAATGGCCTGTGTTTTGGGGAGTGACGTCCCTTTTTTCCTTACAGGGGGGACTGCCTTTGTATGCGGCCGGGGAGAAACGGTTGAGCCGGTAAAATCACCCGGCCAACAGTGGGTTGTTTTGGTAAAACCCCCGTTTAAGAGCGACACAGCTTCCGCTTATGGTCTGCTTGACCGCCTAAGAGACCAGGGTAACATTGAGGAAAAAAAGGCTATTCCCAGGGAGACTTTACTTCACGCCCTGGGGGGTAACAGCGAAAAATGGCCCTTTTTTAATGATTTTTTACCGGTTTTTCTTTGTCAGGATTCGGTAAATTCGGCCATTTATAGCGGTATTTTAGAGTCATTACGCGGTTTAGGCGCTTCTTTTGCCGGCATTTCCGGCTCCGGCTCATGTTGTTTTGGTATTTTCTCCACAGACGTAAAAGCGGAAAAAGCGGCGGAAAAACTTAAACTTAAAAAAGAAGGAAATACAACCATATCTACTTTTTTCCTTGCGCATAGAGCCGATCCGGTATTAGAATAATAATATCCGACATTAAAACGTCGGATATTATCACGATAAGCGGCATTAAAACGCCGCTTATCTCCCAGTAACTGTATACAGAAACAGCAAAGGAGATATGTCGATGGAAATAACGGACATACGGGTACGCAAAGTGGCTGGCGAAGGAAAGCTTAAGGCCTATGTGACGGTTACATTTGACGATTGCTTTGTAATTCACAATGTAAAGATCATCGAAGGGAAAAACGGGGTTTTCATTGCTATGCCCAGCCGAAAAACCCGCGCCGGAGAATACAAGGATGTGGCTCATCCCATTCATCCTGAATTCAGGGCGGAGCTTCAAAATAGAATATTGGATAAATACGACAAGGGAAGCGGCCCTGACGATCCTACCATGGAGATATGAAGAAGCCCTTTGTTTCTGCTTTGTTTTTATTTTCGGTTAGCATTGCGGTTACTGCCGAACAGCTCCCTATAATCATTATTGTAAACAACACAGGCTTGACTATTGATTCCATCTATATAAGTCCCGCAAATTCCGACTCCTGGGGACAGGATATCTTGCGCGGCGGAACCCTTCAAAAAAGCAGTTATATTCACGAGCTTTCAAGCCCGCTAAGCAAAGAAAGCGTGTACGACATCATGCTCAAAAACGACGAAGGGCAGGAGTTTATTAAATGGGATATTCAGGTTAGCAATAACGCGCAGGTTGTTTTTACAACAGGCGATCTGGTTAAGGGAGAGGATACGGCGGCGATTACGAAGCTTCTTGTTCAGGGGGCTTCACAGACAGCGGCCCCTGTTTCTCCGGCCAGCGGCATAGATGCCGCACGCCGCGCGATAGTGAGCGCCGCGCAGCGCTACCTTGGCGCGCGGTATGTGTACGGCAGCCAGTCGCCGCCAGGAAAATTCGACTGCTCGGGGCTGGTTAATCAGGCATATAAGGAAGGCGCCAACATTGTCATTCCACGCAGTACATCGGAAATTTGGGCGAAAGGAAGGAAGATAAGCAAAGCAGACCTGGCGCCAGGGGACATTATCGTTTTTAGTGAAAACAGCGTTACGCCAAGCCATGTGGCCATATATGTAGACGAAATCTACATGATCCACTCGGTGTCTATCGGAAGCCCCACAGGTGTAGTACAGGCCAGACAAAGCGACGGTTCCTGGCCCAGAAAAATAATGGGTTATGTAACTTTTGTTGGCGTTCAGACAGCCGGTTCCGCAAGCGCAAGGGAGCCTGCCGTGACAGAATTCCCCGTGTTGGCCGCCTCTTTCCTTAATCGCAGCACAGAGGTTATCCCTGTACAAGCCGGAACAGGGATGAGTTTTGTTATAACCAACGGAATCGGCGCGGACTGTGATTTTGACGTTTTTTTCTATAAAGCAGGCATTTTAAGGGCAAACAGCGAAAAAGAATTCCTTTCTATCGCCAATACGGCAAGTAAGGCATCCAGGGCCTTTTTCTTCACAGAAAAGGGCCAGTACCGCCTTGAAATAGTAAACCGCAAGGACAATACGACGCTGTTGGATTATACCTTTAACGTAGAAGAATAACGCTCTCACGGAAATCAATTTTCAAATAATTTACCACGAACCACGCGAACGCCACGAACCCTCACTCCGATATTTACCGTAAAACTCTCTTGATCCTTATTAATTTCATGGAATCTGAAGGTTAAAATGGTTTTTCTAACAGTAAGTTCGTGATGGTTTGTGTGGTTTGTGGTAAAATTGAATTCCGTGTAATGCTTTGTTTTTTTCTTGATTAAACTTTCATTTTATAGTATCTTCGTGGGTACGGCGCTCATTGTCTGCGCCTTTTCCGGTATTGGGACGTAGGCAAGTGGTAAGCCACCGGGTTTTGGCTCCGGCATTCACAGGTTCGAACCCTGTCGTCCCAGTGAATCTTTTTTGAAGATAAGTTCAAGGAGTAGAATATGAGTCAGGTAGTGTTATCAGCCAAGAACAGGCAGAACAAAGGGTCAGTAGAAGCCAGGAAAATCCGCCGCTCAGGCCGAATTCCAGCCGTGTTGTACGGACGTTCCGGCAAGGCAATTTCCATTGATTTGGACGCCCTGGAGTTTGCCAACGGTGTAAAGAGTATTTCCGAAAGTACCATTGTAAAAGTGGAAGTTGAAGGGAAGTCCTATGACGCCTTTGTTAAGGATACGCAGAGAAACATTGTTGACGGAAACATCCTTCATGTGGATTTTTATGAAGTAGAAAGCGGCGTTGCCCTTAGGGCCAGGGTTTCCATCAACCTTAAAGGAAACGCCATCGGCGTCAGGGATGGCGGTATTCTGGAATTTCCCCTCCATGAAATCGAAGTGGAGTGCTTGCCCAAGGACCTTCCCGAAAGGATTGAGCTTGATATCTCGACCCTTGGCGTCAACCAGTCCATCCATGTACGCGATATACCCCTGGCCGGTACAATCAGGCTCATTTCAGCGCCGGATCAGGTTGTCGCTCTGGTGAAGTACGCTAAAGAGCAGCCGACAGCGGCGCCGGCGGAAGGGGAAGCGGCGGCAGCGGGCGCTGCGGCAACAACGGCGACAGCGGCAGCCCCGGAAGCGGCCGCCAAGACCCAGGACAAAGATAAGTAAGCCGGGCGCTTTATCACCATAACCCATGATACTAAAGATTGAACAAAATCCGGCGCATGGGGATATTGAAGTACTAATTACTTGTCCGGTAAAGAACAAAACCGTAGAACGTATTGTCTCACTGATAAAGTCTGTTGATACACAAATAGAGTGTTATTCGGATGACAGCATAAAACTGGTAAATGTCTCTGACATTTATTACATTGAAAGCATCGACGGTAAAACTATTGTCTGCTGTGAAAAAGAGAATTATCTTGTAAAAAACCGCTTATACCAGATATATGAAAAATTAAAAAACAACGGCTTTATACAAATCAGCAAATATTGCGTTTTAAATATCAACAAGTTGGACAAATTCAGGCCATTAGGCAATAATCGCCTGGAAGCGGTATTATCCAATGGAGTTTACTTGTGCATTACCAGAAAATACATTTCCGGCATTAAACAGATATTACAGGAGCTGAATAAGTGAATAGCATAAAAAGTATTATTACCCATATTATGTTTGTTACCGGCGCGGCTATGGTTATTCTGGCGGTATTTTCGCTGTTGTTCAGCGTTGAAATCACTTTTGTGCCCGTTGTTTTTGAAGTTTTCACCGCCAATATCGTTATTATTCTTGGTCTTTTTATGCGCTGGAAATTTGAAATCCGCAATATAATTCTGGAGTATCTGGTTGATATTAGCTATACAATTGTTGTGCTTGTTGTATTCGGGCTTATATTTAATTGGTATTCCGCGATACCGGTGTGGCTTCTTGTCGGAATGGCGGTTGTAATTTACATATTTGCTACGATTATCTCTGTTACCAAGATCAAAAAAGACGTAAAGGAATTAAACAAATTACTGCGAAAGCGCCAGGAAAAACAAGCGGACACTGCATCTTAACGTCATTTTTAAGCATCTTACTTAACTTTTTGTTTTCACACAAAAGCAAGTTCCTATAATTATTGGTACGGAGGCATTGTATGATAAGGAAACTGCTTTTCTTATGCGGTTTACTTTTGGCCGTTGAAAGTCTCTTTGCCGAAAATATCCATACGACAATAGAAATTAACGGAGTAACCGTTAACGGCGGTTTGGTATATGCGGCTGTATACTCAAATGAAAATGATTACAAAAACGAGATCGCTTTTGTCCAATTTATCTTGCAGCCGGATAATACCGCCTTAACGTATTTCCTGGATCTGCCCGAAGGAGAATATGTGGTTTCTGTATATCAGGATAAAAATGGCGATGAAAAACTCAATTCCGGTCTTTTTGGATTGCCCTCTGAGCCTGTCGGTAAAACAAACTACAACCTTAGGGGAGCGCCGGGTAGTTTTAACAAATTGAAAGCCCCTGTAAACAATAGCTCGACGAAATTAATTGTCAACATGGGGAAAGTGAGACTTCTATAGACGATATAGGTAAGGAGAGAAAATGAAAAAGCCTATTGGCATTTTGGTTTTTGCGCTCTTTCTATTGAGCGGTAACTTATACGCGCAAATGATATTGATACGCCCCGGCAGTTCTATTGGCTATTGCAGCGCAGATGACATGAAAGGATTGTCATATACTTATGGGGTTAAAATATTGCTAAGGGCAAATGAATTCCAGCGCTATGGCGTTAAGGTTGACCATCTCAATATTTTAGCGGATGACAAACAATCATATCTAAGTACCGGGTTATTTATTGAGCAAGTAATTTTTAAGCATTTCAACATGGGTATAGGAACGCTTGGATATGTAAATACATCACAATGGGGAGAAAATCCCTTCGGGCTGTATACGCATTTGGGATTTGAGCATAACTTAAATAAATGGTTTGGCATTGTTGCGGCGTATCAAAGCGATTTTATTTTTAGAAAGCCGTTCACAATGAATAACGCGTTTTTACTGGAGCTTGGGTTTAGGTTTTGAAAAGCATCAGGATTTATGATGTTAACTTAAGCCTTTACTATATATCTATAGAAGAATATCTTGATACAAGACAATATTAATTAATCTTCCTAATATAAAGATACTCTTCCAAATAACATTTGCGCTTTTTGAAAATTCATAATCGCCTTTCGCTTTTTTTTGTCAAAACGCAATTCCCCAAATGTTTTTCTGGAGGTATAGTATATTCCTTGGAGAGTACTTGAATTATCTAATAAATCAAGTTGACAAAAACCTTCGTGAGACGGATTTTTTTCTTTATTATCAGGCGATTCTTCATTAGAATATGTGTATATAATACGTTGCTCGCCTCTATATGAAATAATATCCGCAAATACACTGGAACTGGTTCTTTCATCAGTTAAAAGCCAAACATTTAGTGAGTATCCATCATTCTGTCTAATGACAAGAAAAGCGGTTTTTTCTGCTTTCTTTCCGTCCAATTCATACTTCAATATTCCCTTCCAAGTCCCTTGAATATTAGGTTTGGTCTTGAATAAATATTGTACTAGTTTTTCTAAAATAGGAACTTTCCATAAAACACATATGAAAAGCCATAATACAATAGACATTAGGAACAGAGGACCAAAAAGATCACTCATCATCCCCTTTAGTATCTCCGGTAAAAATTTAACAGATAATAAATCCCATACGAATTTTGCTATGATATACAAAACCGGAATGAGAATTAATTGTCTAGACAATATGTCTTTCATGTTATCATCCCCAGTATAGTAATAAAATCACAAATTATTTGCCCTTTCGGCAAACTATTTTCAAGGTTGATAATTACATTTCTGTGACATTTTTTAAATGGTAATCCAGAACCGCATGGACAGTCTTGTTTATGATGAATTTCATTCTTAATATATTCAACCATAAACTGCATTGTATGCTTAAAATTTCTAAGTTTCAGTAGTTCTTGATAAGACTCGATTAAGCCCTTTATGCCATGTCGCCGTTCTCCCCATGGCATTTCGTTAAATCGTTGAGCCCACAACCAGCTTAGAAGATATGGATTCAAAAGGTTGTTTATAAAAATTTCTAACGTTGGTTCTTTAAAGAATATCAAATATTGCTCTACAGGCGTACAGAGACATAAACATCCATCTGGATTTCGATGGAACGTAGCAGGGATTTTGTTGTCAAGCTCTTTCACAAGCGGTAATTTTTCAGGATAATTAGATGAAAAATCAAATTCAAGATTGAAATTATCCTGAAAAGAGTACCCCCGATACTCCTTTTTAAATTGGTAAACACCTTTTAGTTTAGGAATATCATTATGCCACCGCCATGTCAAATGCGGAAATTTAGAAACAGCATCAAGTTCACGCAGGAAAATTTTACCATCTCTCTGAAAAAAATCAGTTACCCCATGGCTTATTTTCCCTCACTATACTTATATTTGATGAATGATCGTCATGCTCATCATCATCATACTTTGGAAAATCATCTCCGAAGAGAGTCCGCCATGTTTCTTGAGATTCTTTTTTCGTAATCACCGTAACTGCTTTTTGAGCTTTATCTCTAAATTTTTCAAAATGAGTTATCATGGTGTCCATTTCGGCCTCGCTAAAAGATGCAGTCATGTTTTTTTGTGGTTCAACAGGACGGAGAATTTCTCTGTTATTTTTCAAATAGGTAGTTATGTTTGTTAGGGTGCTGGACAAAGCCAAATCATCTCTATCGGCTGACGGAGTAAAATGGTCTCCAACTAGAATTGTTATGAAGAATCCTGAAATAGTATCGATCCAACCATTGTAATATGCCCATTTTTTGATGTACTTAATCACATTCCTAATCTGTTCCCCATATAGTTTAACCTTGTCCAGAATCCACTCCGTGAACAGTCTTGGGCTATTTTCTTCCCATTGATCAGTCCCTTTTCTAGCAAGATATACTTTTTTTTCATACTCACAATAGATAGCCAAATCCACATGATACTCTTTTTTGAAACGGACTCGGACACAGGCGGTTTTATCTTCAGGCGGTTGTTCCGTATGATTTCTTACCGCTTCCTTGACTTCATTATGAACTGTTTCGGTTTTTGGCCAATCATTTTTGTTTTCCGCTAGATGTTGTAAGTAAACACCATCATCAATATCATAATCTTCATCGGATTGATTGATACAGGTATGGGCTTTGAATGACCCCTGCCCAAGAAAATCTGGAATGTTCTCTTTTTTTTCTTTGTAGTAAGTTCTGATCCTCTCCCGCAAGGCATCTCGGGAAGTTCGCAGATGCTCGATTTTGCTCTTCGCCAATTGGATGTTTTCCAGAAATTGGGTGAATTCATCGTTACAGTTTGCCATTTTTTACTCCTAAAGCTATGACTTTATAGACAACTTTGGATTGTCGAATTATAATATAAATGGAACTAAACTCTATGTCAAGCGCATATTGTCGAAATCGACAACAAAAAGGGAGAAAAAATGCCTGATCCAGATATATTTTCAGAACGACTCAAAAGCGCCCGGGAAATGAGAAAAATGACCCAAAACGAGCTAGGAACGAAGGCAAATTTGCCTTCTACCTCTATAGCACACTTTGAGGCTGGTTCAAGGAAACCTTCTTTTGATAACTTGCGAAAACTTGCGGAAGCCTTGGAAGTAACTACTGATTACCTTCTGGGACGAGTTGTTGAACCTTCTCTGGCAGAAGCCGGAGATGTACTTTTTAGAGATATTGGTAAATTATCCGAATATGACCGTAGGATTGCGGAAAATTTCTTGAAAATGCTGACTAAAAAGGACTCCAAAAGTGAATAAAAATCTGGAACGTTCAATGATTCAGCAAAGAGCTGTCCGAGTACTTAATGAATACCAGATCAGCAAACTGCCTATAGACCCAAAATTGATAGCAAAAAAAGCCAATATTCTGGTAGAGCCCAATACTAACTGCGAAAAAGGCGTTTCGGGAATGTTGCTTCGTAATGGAGAAAATTATTGTATAATCTATGCTACTTATCTCGAAAATCAAGGTTTTGAAAATTTCAGTATCGCCCATGAACTAGGACACTATTTTCTCGAAGGACATTTTGATAAAATTTTCCAATATGGCAAAATACATAAGTCTACGGCGGATTTCATATCTGATAATGAGATTGAACGTCAGGCCGATACCTTTGCCGCTAGTCTTTTGATGCCTGAAAATCTATTTAAGGATCATCTAACCGAATATGGGAAAGGGATGACATGCATTGAAGCCATGTCCAAACTATGCAATACATCCCTTACCGCGACTGCAATCCGTTATGCTGAATTAACAGAGAATAAGGTTGTTGTAATAATAAGTACCAATGGCATTATCGATTATTGCCGTATTTCCAATGCGGTCTTTGATTTGAGGGACATCGAAATACCTAAAAAAGGCGATAGAATTCCCAAAGGAACTGCTACCGAACGAATTTCAGGTAATTCAGTATTTATGTTCAAGCAAGAAACCCTGTATCTAGAAACGGATTTTCGGGATTGGCTTGAATGTAGAAAACCAAAAGAGGCTGCTGAGGAGGCAAAAGGACTGGGCAAATATGGCAAAGTCTTAACTGTGATTAGTTAGTCGTGCCGCTCAAATTCAAGTAATGATGACCAAGCAAAAAAAAATCCAGCCAATGTATGACGACGCCTCAATCAATGTAAGCGCCGAGGTTGATCATATCTGGTCCATCGCAAATACCCTGCGCGGAACCTATTCTCCCGACAAGTACAAAAATGTCGTTATCCCCATGATAATTATCCGCCGCCTGGAATGTGCCTTGACTAAAACTAAGGCGGCGGTTGTAACAACCTTTGAAAAAAATCCAGCAACCCCTGAAGCTGTTTTGAAACGGAAAGCAGGATTCAGTTTTTACAACGCAAGCCGCTTTACGCTTGCAGAACTGCTTGCCGACAGCAAGAATATCGCGGCAAACTTTGTGAGTTATATTGAAGGTTTTTCCGCAAACATTCAGGAGATCATTAATAACCTTGATTTCAAAAAAGAAATTGAGAAAATGGATAAAAATAATCGGCTTTTTGGCGTAGTAAAAAAATTCAGCGAACTTGACCTTGATCCCACAACAGTAGACGGTCATGTAATGGGCTATATGTTCGAAGACATTATCCGCCGTTTTTCTACAAACGCAGAGGCTGGCGATCATTATACACCCAGAGAAGTAATCAGGCTTATGGTTAATATCCTGCTTGCCGAGGGCTGCGACGATCTACTGACCGAAGGTAAGGTAGCTACTGTATTGGACATGGCCTGCGGAACCGGCGGAATGCTCTCGACCACTTACGATTTTCTCCATCGGCTTAACAATAATATTGATGTCCGTTTGTTTGGACAGGAAATAAATCCTGAATCTTATGCAATCTGCCTTGCCGATATGCTTATTAAAGGACAGAATGCCGAGAATATCCGTTTTCAGGATACTATGATAAAAGACTGTTTCCCAAATCAGTCTATGCGTCTTGTTATTGCCAATCCACCGTTTGGTACGTCATGGGGCGGTAAAGATGCGCCCGAAGGCGTTGAAAAAGCTGTCAAAGACGAATATGAAACAAAAAGTCACGGGCGATGGAAGGGCGGACTCCCCTCAACAGGAGATGAACAACTTCTTTTTGTTCAGCACGCCGTCAGTAAAATGGACGAGCGCACGGGCAGAGCCGCTATCATACAAAATGGTTCGCCGTTGTTTTCCGGCGGCACATCAAGTGGTGAAAGTCAGATACGCCGTTATCTGTTAGAACAGGATTTGCTTGAAGCGATCATAGGCTTGACAACCGATCTCTTTTATAACACAGGAATAGGGATTTATATTTTTATTCTCTCAAAAAATAAACGGTCTGAACGCCGTGGAAAAGTTCAGTTAATCAACGCCGTAAATTACTGGAAACAGTTGAGTAAATCGCTTGGGAAAAAGCGACGGGAAATTTCCCGTGAAGATATGAAGGCTATCACAGAGTTATACGCTGATTTTAATGAAAGTAAAGATAGTAAAATATTTGATATAAATGAATTTCAGTATAAAGAATATTCGGTTTATCAACCTTTACAGCGAAATTATGCCATTACAAAAGAACGCATAGAAAAGATGGCTGCCTCAGGTTGTCTTGATTCAATATATAACATTGGAAAAATAGAAGAACTGGAAGAAACAGACCCCAGAACAAAAGCCGATGACGACCTGCTTAAATTGTTGAAAAAAGGAAAACCGTTATATGACGCTATTATTAAAAATCTTGAGGCGAGTATAAGTAAAAAGATTTACAAAAAGAAAGACGAATTCCTAAAAATATTTTCTCCTTTATTTGATGGTCTTCCCTCCGGTTATAAAAACCTTAAAGAAGCGAAAAAAGCCGACCTTCAAGAAAAAATAGCATTCGCTCTTTCGGAGATGGATAAGACTGCGGAAATTCAAAAGGACAAACACGGAAATATTATTTACGATAGCACTACAAAAGACACGGAACTAATCAAACTAAATATTGATGTAGAGAAATATTTTAAAAAAGAAGTTTATCCCCATGTTCCTGATGCCCATTATGTTTATGAGTACGGAGAAGATGGAAAACTTCCGTTATACCCAAGTAAACAATCTGCCGCAACATTATCCAAAGAGAAAACAGGCGCTGAGTTTCCTTTTACAAGATATTTTTATAAGTACAAAGAACCTGAAAAAGCCGATGCGCTTTTGGAGCGTTTTATGGAATTGGAAAAGTCTATTACAGGAAAGGTAAAGGGATTGAATGAATGAGGAGATTTTTACCACGAACCACACGAACCAACACGAAAAGAGAAATAGGGGGAAATCTTGTCGAATAACATGAAACATAGCGGTATTGAATGGATAGGAAATATTCCATCTGATTGGGAAATAAAAAAGTTAAAATACGTAACCAGATTACGCAATGAAATTGGAAGACTATATGACGACGATATTTATCTTGGACTTGAAAATATTGAAAGTTCTACTGGAAAATATATACAGACAGAAACAGAATACGATGATGGTTTTTATAGTGTTGTCAAAAAAGGAGATATATTATTTGGAAAACTACGTCCGTATTTGGAAAAAGTTTATATGTCAGACATTGACGGTTTTTGCAGTGGTGAATTTGTAAATTTCAAAGAATTTAATGGAGAAAAGCGTTATCTATTTTATTTTCTTTTGTCTCATGGTTTTATTGAAATTGTTAATTCATCAACGTATGGCGCTAAAATGCCTCGTGCCGAATGGGAATATATTAAAAATTTAAATATTCCTATGCCGATTTTATATGAACAAAACGCTATAGCCGCTTTCCTTGATACCCAATGCAATAAAATTGACAACATCATCACAGAACTGGAACAGCAGATAGAAATTCTCAAACAGTACAAAACATCACTTATTACCGAAACTGTAACAAAGGGATTGAACAAGAATGTTCCCATGAAAAATAGCGGAATAGATTGGATTGGGAAAATACCTGCTCATTGGGAAGTTGGACGTATCAAATATTGTTATGACATAGTTCTTGGAAAGATGTTACAACCAGTTCAGGAAGGTAATAAAGACAGAGAGGTACACTATATGTGTGCTGTAAACGTTACTTGGGATGGTATTGATTTGTCTATATTAAAAAAAATGTGGTTTTCTCCTTCTGAAGTAAGAATGTATCTCTTGCAAAAAGGAGATTTACTGGTAACTGAAGGAGGGGATGTTGCGATTGCTTGTATCTGGAATAACGAATTACAAGAATGTTGCATACAAAACGCATTACACTTAATCAGAAATAACGGAAAGAACCTGAACAGTTTTCTATATTATTGGCTTTACTTCTTAAAACACACAGGTTATATTGATTTGGTATGTAATAAGGCAACTATTACTCATTTTACTAAAGAAAAATTTGGAGAATCTCCTATCTGTACAATACCAGTTGAAGAACAAAAGGCTATATCAAATTTCCTTGATGAAAAATTAGTATCAATAAATCAAATGATAAAGGCAAAACAACAGTCCATAGACACCATGAAAGCGTACAAGAAATCCCTCATTTATGAATATGTAACAGGGAAAAAACGGGTAAACAAAAAATAAATCGTTCGTGTGGTTCGTGGTTAAATATCTCTTTCTATATTGACAGATTATAGTATATCCGTATAATGTATATTTATAGAAAGCTTTAAAACGACCTATGAAGTCGGCTTAATGGCGGTAAATAATGGAAAAACCAAAGATATATCTTGAAACCACAATATTCAGCTTTTACCATGAAACACGAGAATACGGAGAATATCCGAAATATAAAGCGCAGGTCAGAGAAATATTTGAAAGGATAAAAGCAGGGGAGTTTGAACCGTATACTTCCATTTTTGTAATGGATGAAATTACAAAAGAAAAGAACACGGAAAAACTGGGAAAAATACAGGAATTAATAGCCGAACATGACATAAACTTTCTTGAGGTTACTGACGAAGCGGATCGTATTGCAGGTCTCTATGTTGAAGAGGGGGCAATTTCCCCAACATGGGAAACGGATGCCGCTCATATTGCCATGGCTACAGTAAATGGATTAGACTTTATAGTAAGCCTGAATTTTACCCATATTGTGCGAACATGGACTATTGAACGTGTAAGGCGTGTAAACAAAAGGGAAGGCTATCAGGGTATAGGGATTTATAAACCTGAGGAGGTACTGGAATTATGAAAACAGTAGCGGATTATATGAACGACCCACGGCTCTTAAACGATCCTGAAATGGCAGGAGCATTAGAACCAATAAGAGAAATACACGCCGCTCGTCTAATGCTTCAGGACGAAACAATCGGAATGACCGCAACGGAAAAAGTAGCGTTCATAAACGCAAGAGGAAAAGAAACTCTCGCCAAACTTGGACTTACGCCCAAAATCATCAATTTGTCAGGTAAGGGGAAGCTTAAGCCAAAAGCAGCTATAGGCGTATAACAACAATGGCGGTCTACACAGGTCTCTTTCGGGAAAAAGAAGATTACCAGAAACTCATCCTGGAACACCTGCGAGATGATAATGGTTATATCATCAGAAACGCCAAAAATAACTTTAATGCCGGCCTGGCAATGGATCCTGAACTACTCTTTACTTTCTTCCATAACACCCAAAATGAAATTTTTGAAAAGCTGGAAAAGACCTACAAGAAGAAAACCCAAGAAACCGTTTTAAACTACATCAATAACGAGATAAACAAAAAAAATCGGGGCTTAATTGATGTGCTTAAAAACGGTGTTGATTTTGGCAGTGGAGTAAAGCTTGACCTTATGTACCGCCAGCCAGCAACCTCTTTTAACAAAAAGCTGAACGAATTGTATGCCAAGAATATTTTTTCAGTTATGGAAGAAGTTTATCATAAAGAAAGTGAAAGAATAGACCTTGTGATCTTCCTTAACGGCCTTGCTATTTTCGCCATAGAGTTGAAATGTAACGCATCAGGCCAAAGTGTAGAAAATGCCATCAAACAATACAAAACCAAAAGAGATTATAAAACCCGTACTTTCGCGTTTAAGTCCGGTGTTCTTGCCGCGTTTGCCATGGATCTGAAAGAAGTTTATATGTGTACCAATCTTAGAGGCGCATCTTCTTTCTTCCTTCCCTTTAACAAGGGAAGTGGTGAGGGTATTGAAACCGGGAAAGGAAATCCCCATAATGAAAACGGTATTAACGTATCTTATATGTGGGAAGATATTTTCACAAAAGATACGGTTTTATATCTAATTGATAACTTCATTTTTATCCAAAAAGAAGTTAAGAAAGATCACGATACAGGCATTAAAAATACGGAAGAAAAAATCGTTTTCCCACGATACCATCAGCTTAACGCCGTTCGCCGACTGACTAATGATATACGGGAATACCGGACAGAAAAAAATTACCTTATACAGCATTCAGCCGGTTCAGGTAAAACCAATACTATTGCATGGCTTGCCCACAGGCTTACTACGCTTCACGACGAAAGCGAGAAAGAAATTTTCAAAACCGTTATCATAATTACAGACCGGATTGTCGTGGATCGCCAGTTGCAGGATGCGGTACTGTCCATAGAACACAAAGAGGGACTCATTAAGGTTATGGATGATAGCTGCACATCGAAAGACTTGGCGGCAGCCCTTAACGGTAACACAAAAATTATTGTCTCCACTATTCAGAAGTTCAGTTATGTATTTGACAAGGTAAAGGATTTGGCACATAACACATTTGCCATAATTATAGACGAAGCCCATTCTTCCACATCCGGCGCAAACATGAGCGACGTGAGTGAAGTTTTAAGCGGGAAAACAGTAAATGAAGATGAAGCTTCACCTGAAGAAGAGGATACCGAGTTTGATAAAATCGAAGAAAAAATAGCCAAAGAAATTACCGCAAATGGCAAACAGCAAAATGTATCAATGATTGCCTTTACCGCGACGCCAAAAGCCACCACATTACAGCTTTTTGGAACCCTTAACGAAAAAGGTCAAAAGACGGCCTTTGATAATTATTCAATGAAACAGGCCATTGAGGAAGGCTTTATTCTTGATGTTCTTGAAAATTATGTTACTTACGAAACCTATTATAAAATCAATAAAACTATTGAGGATGACCCTGAACTGAAGACAATTACCGCAAAGCGGAAGATCGCGAATTATGTAACCCTTCATGATACAAACATAGCGCAAAAAATCGAAATAATCGTTGAACATTATCGTAATAATGTCATGCGGCTTCTTGATGGCAAAGCCAAAGCGATGGTTGTGACAACGTCAAGAGCCGCCGCTGTAAAATATAAACTGGCATTTGATGATTATATCGAAGCCCATAAATATTATGAGATAAAAGCCCTTATTGCTTTTTCAGGTAAAGTTACTGTAGAAATTGAGAAGGACGGAATAAAAAGGACAGCAGAATTTGAAGAAGAAAAGATGAACGATTTTTCTGCCCTTGCCCTTCGGGATGAATTTGACCGAGACGAGTATCAGGTGCTTCTTGTGGCCAACAAATATCAAACCGGCTTTGATCAACCAAAGCTCGTGGCAATGTATATAGATAAGAAACTCCGTAGCGTTGGAGCCGTTCAAACTCTTTCCAGGTTAAACCGGATTTTCCCGCCATACAACAAAAAAACATTTATCCTGGACTTTAAAAATTCATACGAGGATATACAGAAAGCCTTCGCACCTTATTACACTTGGACTATATTGAAACATACCATAACGCCTTCAGATATCCGTAAAGTTGTTGCCCAGATAGACCGTTACGAAATTCTTGATTATGACGATATTAACGCTTTTAACGAGTATTTGTATCAGGAAAAGCGGTATTCAAGGGATAAAGAAAAAATGGAATCCCTTTTGGACAAAGCCCTGCGCCTTGTCTATAAATATCCCGTAAATGAACAATACGAAATAAGGGCGGCTATCAGAGGCTTTTTGCGGTTTTACTGCTTTTTAATTCAGGCGACGAGTTTTGAAAATTTGGACTTGCATAAAAAATACAATTTCCTTTCTTACCTTATCAAGGAAATTGAGATAACTTCGGGAGGGAACGATTTTGACATTGCGGATAAAATAACGGTATCATTTCAACGACCTCAAAAAACAGGGGAAATTACCAAGCCGGAATGGGTAACAGAACCTGAAATTGAGTTGCCTGTACCCGGCGAGTATATTATTGGGCCTGATGAGCGAAAAAAGCTGTCTAAAATCATCGAAGAAATCAATTCTGTTTACAACAAACATTTTGATGTTGATGTTGCTACAAAAACCGCTTTGCAAGTGAAAGATATCCTTTTGAAAAATGAAAAGCTGAAAGCAAGCGCAAAAACAAATACTTTAAATGATTTTCGCTTTAGCTATGATGACAGCGTCAATGATGCACTATTAAATGGATATGAGCAAAGTGATGATTTTTACGCCCTTCTTCTGAACAATGACGAATTGAAAAAGAAAGTAATGCACGCTTTCATTGAGGATGTATATAAAAAACTAAATGATTAACTTAACTAGTCGAAAACGCTTGAAGATGCGACTTTTTGGCAAGGAAAATATCCATTAATGCTATGAGAAAAACCATGTTTTGCTTTTTCTCATAGCTTCTGCTCATATTAACCGCGAATATGCTACAATCCCAACCGGAGGCCAATAATGAAATACCTGATAATAACCGGCAACCCAAAGCAGGACGGGCTTTGCCATGCGGTAACAGAGGAAGTAAAGAAAGGAGCGGAAGCCGGTGGGGCGATTGTTGACATACTGAGCGTAACGAAAATAGAGCGCTGCCATGTCTGCGGTGCTGGCTGGGGAACGTGCCGGGAAAAACATATCTGCGCTTTTGGAAATGATGGATTTAACGAGGCGCAAGCTAAAGCGCATGAAGCCGATATGCTCTGCTTTATCACTCCCGTTTATTGGGGCGAAGCTGAGGAAAGCCTTAAATGCTTTTTTGATCGTTTACGCCGTTGTGAGTTCGACATGCCGTGGGGCGGACAGCGGGACAAAAAAGCCGCTTTTTCCGGCAAACAGATTCTTCTTATCGCTTCGCCTGGCGGCAGCGGGAATGGCATGCTCTCCTGCCTGGAACAGTTGGACAGGTTCTGCCGGCACACCGGGGCTGTCATTTTTGACTACATCGGGATAAACAGATGGAATAATGATTACAAAAAACAAACTGTTTTCCAGGCCGCTAAAGCAATGGCAAGTGGACGCAAAAATGGGGATTCAGTACAATAATTTTCCCCAGGGAGGATTTGGGGTTCCGGTCGTGGACTTCCTTGTTCACTCCCTTCACCCCCGCCTAAGCCGCTAACCCACCATCCTTGGCGGGTTACCCCTAAGACCCTGCGCCGGCTGTTGATAGAGGGCGCATGGCATTACACCCGAAATGCCCGAAGCGGGAAGCGGCTTGAGCAACGGCGGCGGGACAGCCCGCCTGGCGTCATCGCCATAGCCGACAAGGCATTGCACAGGCTGCACAAAAAGTACATCCGGCTTTTAATGAAGGGAAAGCACAAGAATACAGCCGTCACTGCGGTGGCCCGGGAGCTTGCAGGGTTTATCTGGGCGGTTCAGGTTTCCTCTGTGGCGTAAGGTGGGATGGATGGCGGCAGAGTAACGGAACAGGGCGGAAAACCCGGTTGAATTAGGGAGACCCTCGTTATCCACTTTAGGCGGCTTTAGGCCAACCCCTGATTAAAGAGTGAGGCAACCCCTATGGCGAAAGAACCGTTGTGCAGTATCCAACCCGCGAATCTCAGTCTGGTAATCGCCGTGTTGCGTTTTCCGTCTTGTTTCGTTGTCCTGCTGCTTTGGTTTCGGTGCGGCAAGGAGGTACGCTATAAGAAAAAATAAATTTCTTTGAACAACTACTTGACTCGGAAGGCCATCATATCAGTGGTTTGGTATTATGGCGGCGTATCAAAGCGATTTTATTTTTAGGAAGCCGTTTACAATGAACAACGCGTTTTTGCTGGAGCTTGGGTTTAGGTTTTGAGTGGATAGTGTATATGGAATATTGGAAATGCTAAAAAATGTTAACTTTTTGTTTTAGGATATGGTATACAATAAAATACGTCTGTATGGGCTAATACTTTTTGATATTTTGGAGATTTTGCCGGATAATAACATGAACAGAAATTTTCTCAAATATATAGCAATAATCGCGATGCTGTTTGACCATATTGCGCCTAAATTTTTTTCGGGAAGTCCATTGATATATTTTGCAATGCGATTCATCGGCAGATTAACGGCGCCTATAATGTGCTTTTTTGTAGCGGAGGGATTTTATTTTACCCGCTCGAAATATAAGTACGGCCTAAGACTTGGAGTATTTGCGCTGATTTCACAATTTGCCTATACCTATTTCAGAAAAGAGACTTTGTTTACATTTGACTTAATTACAAATTGGAATGTAATTTATACATTTTTTATTGGTTTTTTGGTTTTATTTGTTTATGAAAAGATATTTAACAAGGTTATAAGATGGATCGTAATCGTATTGCTTCTGGTATTGTCATGTATTGGCGATTGGATGATTATTGCTCCATTGTGGATATTATTTTTCTATATTTTTCGTGATAATAAGAAAAAACAATTTGTGGTTTTCAGTATATTAGCCGTGCTGGAAGTATTGTCATGTATCCCTTTTATAATAAGCAATGGTGAATTATGGCAGGTTGGGGTATTTTTCGCTATTCCATTGCTGCTATTGTATAACGGACAAAAGGGAAGCGGTAATCCTGTCCACAAATGGGCATTTTACATTTTTTATCCATTACATCTAATAGCGCTCAGGGTTATTGTCATATTTTTTCAATAAGGGGTAAATATGTGTTCAAAAAATTAACATTTTTGATTTTATTTGTGCCGTTTTTGGCGGCTGCCCAAAATAATGAACCTGCCTTAAAACTTGATTTACCTCTTTTTGATTTCCCTTATCAAATTGATGCAATGAATACCGTGGGCCATGGATTTTTTAGTTCTTATGCCAACCCCAGCATGGCGCAATCCCTGGCAATAACGACGGATATTTATTCATCGTTCCATTTCGGTATGAAGACTTTGTTTGACAGGTGGGACTTGAATGTAAGAATCGGCAGAGGGGATCTCAAAACTATGCTTTTTTATACCGGACTTGTGTTTGGCGATCTTTTGCTGTTTTACGTCCCCGGCGGCGAAGGCTGGGTGCATGAGGAATTCCACCGTGCGGTGATGACCCGGCACTTGGTCAACAGTTTTAACGACATGAATACCTTTCCCTTTGGCAGGGAATTGATCAGCGTTAATTCAATCACCGATGAGGATTTAATACGGTTTAAGGCGGAAAACCCTGCGGACTTTATACGAATGCACGCCGCCGGTATGGAAGGCGACCTTGTTTTGCTTGACCATTTGCGGCACAACAGTTTTTTTTATGATCAACAACTTGAGTTTTACTTTCTTGATCTCATGGTTACATTCAATTCTCATATGTATGTCATCGCTTCAGGAGATCCCAATAAGGTTAATTCATCAGTCGATGACATGAACAAGAAAGAAACAACTGTTTTATCCCGTGATTTCACCGGCTTTGATATGGCGGGCTGGGTGTACGATTTGTTCCGTCCCGATGAGCCTTACAGTGCCCGGGGCGTTCATCCTTCCGGCATAGGCATTAACCGTTACCGCAAAACGACGGATTTAACAGATGAAGAATTGAGTTATCTTCACGCTCAAAGATATTGGTGTATTTTTAATTATATTTCTCCCATGCTTTTCAACGTGGATAAGATTGCCCTCGGTAATACCGGCCTTTACGGAAATTTCGCGTTCAGGCATTTTCTGACTTCCTTTGGAACTGACACATTGTTAAAAGTATTTTTGAAAAAAGATAAATACAACATGGCGTTTGTTTTTCATAATTATCGTAATTACGAACATTGGTTCCCGGCAATTGAAGCGGAATTGGTTGATTTTCCTTTGTCATTGGGGCCGCTAAATCTGTATCTTTCCCCTCGGGTTTTGATTGGAATGCAGCCCGATAATCAGGGATTTAAGACCGGAACACCTGAATTTACAGGATTGGCAGGGTGCAGGGTTGACTTTAATATAAGCAGATATTTTCTGCCTTACTTTGATCTTACGGCAAAAACAGACGGTTGGATAGCGGGTAACGAATTTTTAGAGAAGAACGTAAGTATTAAATTGGGATTATCGGCAAGGTTTTAAACAGCTCGAAAACGGCTGGCATATGGAAGTTTTAACTTTTGTTGAAAAAAGTAAAATAACTTGGTATAATATAGAATGAATACAACCCTTTAAGGGTGTATAGATATCGATATAGACGGTAGTACAAACCGCAGAAGGAAGTTTCTTATGATGGATCCAGTCAAAGGAAAGTTGACGTTTGAAAATGGTTCAGTATACGAAGGCGACCTGCTCAACGGCGTGCCCCATGGCAAGGGAAAACTGACCTATAGAGACGGTTCAGTGTATGAAGGCGATCTGGTCAACGGTAAATTTCACGGCAAAGGAAAATTGACATATTATTATGGCGGCGCATACGAAGGCGAATGGGCTGACGGCGAACAAAACGGTTTAGGGATAATGACTTATCCCGATGGCGAAGTTAACGCAGGAAGATTTGTGAACAGCGAATTTGCAGGGTAGTAACAAATTTCTAATGTAATTTGTGTTATCATAAGACCCGTATTTCCTTTTTTCCACAAGAGACGCGGTTAAGGCGTCCATTATACACCAGCCAGTTGATGGGCGATACTGGATTCGAACCAGTGACTCCTACCGTGTGAAGGTAGTACTCTCGCCACTGAGTTAATCGCCCACCAACTGGCCTTAGCCAAACATACAGTGTCTAAGCAATTATAGGCATCCTTAATAAAGCCGTCAACGGCTAGACCTTTGACCCGTAAACGGTTGTCTGCTTTCAAATTATCTGGTAGCCTGAAGATTCGGAGAACGCCATGTCAAATAAAACTCGCGGCTTTGCCGTTATTGCAGTCATGTTTTTATTCATTCCAGGCTGTCTTTTTGCCCAGAATTCCAAGGATCCTATGAATCCCTGGAAATTGAGTGCGGGAAGTTGGATTCCTGCCCATCTTTATGCCGGAGAAGAGTATTGGTACAGCGTTACTTCGTCAGGAGCAGGGTTTTTAACCGTGGAAACAACCGGAAGCGTTGACACATGCCTGGAAGCCTATGACGCCTCCCGTAGATTAATTGATGAAGATGATGACGGCGGCGAGGGGGCTAATGCCAAGATAGAACTTTTTGTAGAATCCGGCAAAACCTACCTGTTCCTGCTGCGTGGTTATGATGAAAACGAAACCGGCCCATATAGTATCAGGGCTCTTTTTGAAATTGCCCCTGCTGATGAGGGAAACACTCAGCGTTCCAGGGCCGTTCTTCTAAAACACGATGATTCGATGCCTGTCTTTTTCCGTTCTTCCTCCGAGTCAAGGTGGTACAGGTTCGACTTATCCCATAAAAGTAATTTGTTGAGAATTTGGACAACAGGAAGTGTCGACACATACCTGAAACTTTATGATTCCCGGGAGAACCTTGTCGCAGAGGACGATGATTCCGGGAATGATGGCAATGCCATGCTTTCCGAAAGACTAGGCCCCGGAACCTACTATATAGAATTAACGTTATATGATAAGGGGACCGGTCGTACTGCCATTCAGGCTGAAAATTGGTACAGGGACTGATTTCCCCCTTATAGAATTATCTGTATTACCTGCCGGTATGGATCCCTTCGGAAAGGTGGAATCCTGGGGGGGCAAGTTCTTCCCACGCGGAAGGTTCAAGCACATCTTTGTCGATCCGCAGAAAGAACTGGTGTTCATAGCCGGGTATCGGATGAAGGCTGTTCTGAACATTTAAGTATGCCGGATTAACGCCTGGAGCGTTAATGTCAGGAGAAGGGCGCATTCGGATCATGGTGGTGGGATTCCTGGTAAGTATATCCCAGGCGCGTTCAGAGTCGGAATAAAGCCCCTGAGCGCGGGAACGATAACTGATGTTGCCGGTACGCTCGGTCAATGCTTCCAGGACGACCCCCATGTTGTTCTGGGCAACCATCAGGCGTTCCACTATGTCAAGCTGATCTTCGTCATTTGTTGGCGTGATAGGGGGTAAACGGGATTTGTCGTCCTCAAGGATTTCCAGAAGCCTGTCATAATAACCCTGGGCCGCGAAGTAATTTCCCCGCATATATGACACATTCCCAAGAGCGTAGAGAATCCGGCGGTTAAGCGGCATGTCCCTGGAAGCGGCAAAAAAGCGTTCCAGCGCGGGCCCCCATTGCCGCAGCTGATAGTGCGCGGCGCCCATGCGGTATTGCATTTCAGGAGGAGCCCAGCCGTTCTGCTCGCTATAGTTGTAATAGTCCAGAGCAGTCTGCATGTCTCCGTCTTTTACAAAGAATTCCAAATCCCCAAGGTCGGCGTATAACCTGCCGTATTCAGGCGAGCGTGTCAGCAGTCTGCGGGACAGTCCGTTCTGGTATACATTAATCCCCTTGATAAGGTTTTCCTCAGCGGGGAAAAATTCCTTGCTGTTAATCAGAACTTCCGCATAACGGCGCAGGGTATTAATATGATAGCCGATTCGTTTTGGGCTTTCTTCCCTTGCCGCCTCAAAAACGCGCACCGCTACTTCAAGTGTAAGCCTTTCGTCCGTAGGATTTTCATAATAGTTGTAGTACCTGGCGAGATGATAATAGGATTCCGGAAGCATAGGATTCTGCTTTATTGCGCGTAATAGTATCTGTCTGATTCCGCCGATTTGATCGAGATACTCATTCGGGACGCCGCGGACTTTTTCAAGCCGCTTGTCCAGAAGGTAGCCCCCCATTTCGGCGAGTGTGGCGGCGGATATGATTCTTTTTTCAGAGAACATAAAATAGTTTTGAAGGGCCAGCACCTGTCCCAGATTATCCGTGCGGATAAAATACTTCAGCATCCTTTCCAAAAGCGGATCGGTGCGGCCGTAACGTTCTATCAGTTTGGCGTATGCCTCACGGGCGTCCTCAAGGCGGTCCTTATCGTATTCACCCCATATAAGGCTGTTATCCCCCAGGGCAAGAAGGCCGTCCTTGTCCGCAGGGAAGTAATCCAAAATATTGCGCCGTATTATGCTGTCTGCAGTCTGATAGTCCCCTATGTAATTTGTTTCCAAATCGGCATATTCCAAAACGGCTGCTTTTTCGGGAATTCCGCGTTTGTTTTTTGCGGCCGTAAAATTAAGCAATTCCTTGTATTTTTCTTCCGCGAGGGTATATTGCCTTGCGTCTCTGAAGGCCCTGGCGTAAGTGTAGAACCACGGCTTCTTTGGGTGGATTTTATAGGCCTCTACAAACCGTTCGTTCGCCCTGGAGTATTCTCCCGCATCAATCCGCTCTATTCCAAGTTTATATATTCTTTCGGCCTTTATGGGCATATAGATATACCGCCAGCAAAGGTAGCCGGCGGAAAGGGCGACCAAAGCAATAGCCATAAAGAGCCTAAAAACGGGAAGGAAGTTATGAACAAAAATATAAGCAAAACTGGAGTGTTCGGCTTCCAATTCTTCGCCGGTTTTCTTTTCATAGCCTTTTGGAATAGTTATGGGTTTGTCCAGTATTTTACTTGCCAGGACGGCGGTTTCCTCGGCGGGCGCGCCTTCTACCAGCATTCTAATCAACTGGGACATCTGTTCCGGTACAACAGCTTTTTCAGCAATTAACTCTTCACAGGCTATTCTCAGATTCAGGGGGTAAGATGAAAGTGTTTCCTGGAATTGTTCTAACTCCTCCAGGGTGAGGCTTATTTCTTCAATATCGTTTGCATTACGCTTTGGCGCCTTTTTGCCCTTGTCCGGAACCAGGGCTTCAAAGCTGGCATCTAAACCAGGAATCCCAAAATCTTCCAGGCTGCCGAATTCATCCCCGGGGCCTACGTCAAAGCCGTCTCCCAATGAACCGGTTTCCGGACTGAATTTGTCAAAACCATCCTCAGGGATTTCTTCCAGTGCCGCCTCGGCTCCGGCATCCGGAAGCTCTCCGCCGAAATCGAAACCGTCTTCGTCGCTTTCTGTACCCGCGGCGTCTAATGAATCAGGTTCCCCGTCCGCAGCGGACACGGGGCTTTCAGAGCCGCCGAAATCAGGCATGTCCCCAAGGTCAAGGCCGGACAAATCCATTCCTCCGGTCTCTTCCGCCTGAAGCTCGGACTGAACATCGCCTGAAGCGTCTTCTGAAACCGGCTGTTCTTCTCCGAAAGGTTCCTGGCTTTCACCGCCTCCGAAATCATCGAAATTCCCCAAATCAAGGCTTGATAAGTCGGGGGCCGATTCATCAGTTTCCGTACTTCCTGAATCGTCCGGGGCTCCTTCAGAAATGGGCGCTTCTTCCCCGAACATCTCCATGCTTTCGCCGGAATTTAAATCAGGAAAATCCTCAATGCCCTCCTTATCGGTTTCATCAAAAGCGGCTTCTCCTGAACCATCCGCGGCAGTTTCATCTGCGGGAAGCCCAAGATCATCAAGGTTAAATTCGGGAAGTCCCGTGTCCTGATCTTCCTGCCCCTGATCCGGCAGACCAAGATCATCGCCTGATATGCCAAGATCGTCGCCCGAAATGCCAAGATCGGCCGCGCCGGAATCGGGCGTCCCAAGATCGCCTAAATCCGTTTCAGCAGGGGCTGAAGCTTCATCAACAGGAAGATCGGCCGCCTCTCCTCCCAACAGGTCGCCAAGATCGCCGAAAAGGTCCATTTCGCCTGAGGGTTCACCGTCAGGCGGCGGCGAATAAGGTTCGCCGAGTGCTTCCGCCGGCCCCTCTCCCATGTCTTCGCTCTCGGCGGCTGAAGGCGGCGCACTCTCCGGCTCTTTATCCGGCAGGGGAAGATCATCAAAAGGCAGATCCAGATCCTTTAAGGTTTGAAGTTCCAACCCCAGAGGTTTAAACGAGGCTTTAAATTTCTCAAGATCGCTTAAGGACGGCATATTAAGATATTGGGTTATCCACCGATAATTGTAAAGAATAAAATGAAAGCGGTCATAGCGGCGGCGCTCCTTATACTTATTATCGGAAATATCTGGGCGGTCGATACAGATTCTTACCAATTTATTGACCACCTCAGGGGTATCTCCAAACCTGGGGAACCCGAGATATTCGAGGACGGCGTGCTTTTTACCGCTTCATCATCCCATAACAGGGTAGGTATTTCCTTTGCCCACGAAGGCTACGCCAAGGTTTACTGGTTTAAGCAGCTTTTTATCCCAAGGGATCCCGCCGAACTTTACGTCAACGGAAAACGCCAAAAAGGAATAGATCCCAATGTTGATTCCGGAATACTGTTTCATATCGAAACAATTCCCGCGCACTTAAAGAATCTGGATTACCGCCTGATAATTGACGGCCTCTGGACAACCGATCCGGCAAACCCCATCACCGTTAAAGGCCCATCCGGCATTATGGAATCGCGTTTCCCTCTGCCGGAAAAACCTAAACCCCACCTGGACGCCGTTCAACCCGGAACCTACAGGTTCGTCTACCGTTCCGATCCCGGCGAATTAGTTACCGTTGCCGGAAGCTTTAATAACTGGGACCCTTTCATGTACGAACTAAAGGAAATAATCCCCGGCTTCTACACTTTGACCCTTCCGCTCCCTCCCGGCAGTTTTCAGTATCTGTTTTTCAATCGCGGTGAACAGTTTACGGATCCGGAGAACTCAATGAGACTCTATAACCGCGAGGGAAGAGCCGTTTCGGTAGGTCAGGTCGCCCAGCAGTAAAATGATATAACGCTCCAAGCGCTAGTCTTTTTTCACCAAATACGTTATAGTTGTAACAATACAGGAGTATCGCCATGACCATTGAAGAGCTGCGGACAGACTTAGATAATATAATTACCAGCCTGACATCTTCTGGTTTTAATAATACTGATTCCAAAATATTGGAGAAAATAGAAAGCTTAATACCGGCGGCAGGCGAGGCTGGTATGAGGGAAGCGAAACGTCTGCTTGAAAATCTTTCAGTGTCCATAAAGGCCATTCAAAAAGGAAAATCTCCAATCGAAAGCGGTACTGTGAGATTGACGGCTCTGGATTTTTATCTAAAAAATCTTCCTGACAGCGAGAGTATAGAAGACATATAACCGGAAGTTAGATAAAAGTTATATGATATACCTTACGGGTTTTCACGCTATTGAGGAAAGGATAAAATCAGGGCGTCCCTGCGGCCCGCTTCTTGTCGCAAAGCCCGGCCCAAGGGCCCGCACACTTTCAGTTCTGGCAAATGAAAAAAAAATACACACAGAAAGGGTCGGCACTGCAGACCTTGATCACCTGGCTCCGCTTCACAGGGGAATAGCTCTTGCCGTTGACGAAGGCGGTTTTAGCGCAGAAATTTCCCTCGATAAATTTCTTGAAGACCTCGGGAATAATACAAGTAAAAGCGATATTCTTGTTGTAATACTGGACGAAATAACTGACCCTCACAATTACGGCGCTATATTGCGCTCGTGCGATCAGTTCGGCGTTGATCTGGTAATAACCAGGCACAGGCGCATAGCAAAACACGCGGAAATAATATCCAAGACTTCCGCGGGGGCATCGGCCTGGGTTCCGCAGGCGGAGACCGCAAACTTGCCGCGCGCCGCGGAAGATCTCAAAGAAGCGGGTTTTTGGATATACGGGGCCGACATGGAAGGAGAAAGCCTTTACAGCCGCAACCTCCGCGGCAAAACCGCCATTATTCTGGGCGGCGAAGGCACTGGCATCTCGCGGCTTCTTAGAGAAAATTGCGACGCCATGATCTCCATTCCTTCTTTGGGCCGCATTGATTCATTAAATGTGTCTGTGGCCGCGGGGGTACTTTTTTACGAAGTAATGCGGCAAAGAAAAAAAGAAGATTGAATCCGGCCAATTACTACCTGCCCCTGCCTCCAAAACCGCCGCGATAAAAATTGTTATTGCCGACTGTTGTAACAAGGCTGCTAAGAGCGATGTCCTGCACTTTCTGCCGGTTTATGTACAGTGAATAAGTTTTGCCGATAACCAAATCCGGGGACGTAAAAGCCGACATGGAAAAAGTATTTTTCGCCGTGTAGTCAAGGATAGTTTTGCCGCTTGAGTCCTTTAATTCAATTAAAGCGCCGTTTGGCTGCTGTTGGTTGTATCCAACAATCACGGCAGGCTGCCTGGATTGGGGGGATACGCTTGTAACGCTCCCGGCTGTAACAAGAGTACCGCCTGTGATAAGCATAGCGCCGTCAAAGTCAATGGCCCCTTCCATTCCCATGGACGGCCCGCTGATGCGAAGCGTTCCGCCTTCAAGAAAGACATTGTTATTGGAGTCAATGCCGTCGGTCGACCCGCGAACATGTATATTACCGCCGGTAATGCGCACATAAATATTTTCATTTATCGGAGAACGACCCATTGGCTGACGTCCCATCATAAACCTGCCCCGCACATTGGCAGCAGCGGCTACATATTCTCGTGCGTTGATGCCGTCATCCCTTGAAAATATATCTATGTCCCCGCCCTTAATTGTAACATTAAGCCCCTCTATGCCCTCATAACACTCTGTGATGCGGATAGTGCCGCCCGTTATAAGAACGGAGCCTTTGGCTGTAATGCCGTCGTCTTTTACCGTCATTGTCAAACTGCCGCCATTGATGGTTACGGCGCTCTCGGCCTGTATGCCGTCATCTTGCGCGTTAATCGTAAACGCACCGCCGTTTATGGTAACGTAACCGCGTTCCGCGTTGACATCATTGTTGGCCTGTATGCCGTCGCCTCCGGCAGTCAGCGAGAAAGTCCCCGCTTCGACGATTACTGCATCGCGTCCGCGCAGCGCATCGCCGACCGCTTTTATATTAAACACGCCGCTTTTTATGGTAAGGGTATCCTGGGCGCGAATACCGTGCTGAAAATTGGCCGTAATGTTTAACGCGCCGTTTCCTGTTCCCGTGGATGAAATAACCAGATCATTCTGGACGAAGATAACTGCGCTGTTTTCGTTGCTATTATCGTTTGAATGCTTGCCGTCGGAAATTGTATTTACCGATCCTTCAAGCAAAATCAATTCCACCCTTTTGGCGCGGGACGCGTTTATGGCAGGGCCGTTCGGGTTATTGAGAGTAACGTTATCAAGCGCCAACTCCACGACATCGTTCTTTCCGGCTTGAATAAGCACCTGCCCTTCCTGTTTTCCCGACAAAACGTATTTACCGGCGGAAGTGATACGGAACACGCCGTTTGAAAACACAGCCTGCTTATAGTCGGCGCTTGAACTTTCCGGCGAACCGGCTGACAAAAAAGCTATTAAGCTTAAAGCAGCAACGAATAATATGATTTTCTTCATGCTTATAATTCCTCTCCGTTGTAATTACGGCTTAACGAGATATTCAGGTTGCCATTGCGGCAGCGCAGTTCATCAATAAATGCCTTTGATGACGATTTCAGACGCACAGCATAGGTTAGTTCAAAAAGACTGCCCATATCGGTAGTTGTTACTTTTTCCAGCCTGAAACTTTTGGTATACCTGGCGAAAATATCGTCAAAAAGCCCTTCATAATCCAGGCTTTCCGGAACCTTTATTTTAAGAACGCGGACACTTCCGTCTTCGCCGAAGGATAACTGTGTCAGCAGTAACGACGCTCCGCCGACAAACAGCAGGAACACAAAAGCGTAAAATATGTAACCAAGCCCCGTTACAAAGCCCAGGGCCATAGCGAAAAACAACGCGCCGATTTCCCTTGCGGTTCCCGGAATGGAACGGAAGCGCACCAGTGAAAAAGCCCCGGCAACGGCAACTCCCGCGCCGATATTCTTGTTTACCAGCATGATGATAACCTGTACGATGGCGGGCAGCAGCACCAGGGTTGTGGCCAGACTTCGGCTGTAGTTATTTTTGAACATATAGATTCCGGCAATGACAAAGCCAAAGATTAACGATAAGACGGTGCAGATAACCATGCCTTGCAGTGTAAAGCTTCCGCCGTAAACACTTGCGGTAATTGCGTTAAGCGACATTCTTACGCTCCTGTAAGTCCTGTAATTTTGAGATATGTTTGACATAACAAACGCCGAATTTGGAAAAAGATACCGGGAAAATATTATTTTCGCTAAGAGCGCGGGTGAGCCACAAAGGTATAGCGTCCACGGTCTTTATTTCCATTAAGACCTGGTTTTGTTCTATGATTCGGCTGCCTTTGATTTGACAGCCGTTATCAGGGTCATATTCACTTAAATTACTGCCGCTCAAAGAGCATAAATGAAAGACGATGTCTCTATCGAAGGTAATACGCAAGCCTTTATCCTCAATTCCGGTATAAGCCATTCTTCTATAGGCGATATGGATCTTTTCCGAAACCGGATTTGTTTTCAAAAAATAGTTTATTTCGCGTGAAATTTGGGAATCGGCCGCCGATACAATTTCCCTGATACAGCGGTTTTCCAATTCGCTTAAAGGAAAAGCAATCCTGCGTTTATATACAATGCCTTCATACTTCCTCTTCATTTCCAGAAAGCCCTGGGATTCGTCGTTGTATTGGCCGTAAAGCCGCAAGCGCAGCTTTTCTTTGTATGACGGTCTTCCTATAGATTTACTTATTATGTCCCAATTGGCCGTATCGAAATACAGATCCTGTATAAGGTACTCGCCCTGCTGATCTATTGTCGTGTGCCGGGTTATGAGATTCTGTAAAGCCGCACCCTGCTCGCTTGTGATAAGGTACTTTTTTTCTCGCCGCCTGAATATGTCCTGCATCTTGTATCAATAGTATAACAACGCAATAAGTTGGGAATCTGAACTGCATGTGAATTATAGCTGAATTTTAGCTGATAATTACTTCTTCTTGGCTAATTTCGTTTCTTTGGGCTTTGCCTCAGCGGGTTTTTTTGTCGGCGGCTTCGCCGCAGCAGGTTTTGCCTTGGCCGCTGGCTTCGTTTCTTTGGGCTTCGCCACAGCGGGTTTTTCTTTAGGGCCTTTCAGGGCTTCTACCTCTTTACGGCTTGGGGGCTCGGCTCCGGCGCGGGTACATACGATGGAAGCGGCCTTATTCGCAAAAAAGAGAGCGCTGTAAAGCTCGCTTTCGCTCAGGTTGACCAGAGCGGAGCGGGTCATCTTTTCCTTAATCTCAAGCCAGGCGAGAAAAGCGCCGTGGAAGGTATCCCCTGCCCCTATGGTATCCTTCACCGGAAGATCCACCACAGGCGCGTTTACCTTGGTAACGCTCCCGTCATTCCGGCGTAACAGGGCCAGGGCGCCTTTGGGTCCCAGGGTACAAATCGCAAGCCTGGGGCCCATAGCGATTAACTTCTGCAAGGCCTTTTCAGTATCCAGTTTGGGATAGATAAAGGCAAAATCTTCAGCCGACATTTTGACAATATTGGAAGCGGCCGCCCATTTTTCAAACTTTCCTATGTAGGCGCTCTTGTCTTTGATTAAAAAAGGCCGGATATTGGGGTCAAAGGAGATAACAGGCGCTCCATCCACCTGATCCGTGCTTTTTCTGATACCTTCTCTGAGGATAAATGACTCAATGGCAGTTGAAATTGGCTCCAAAGTCATTGAAATTGAGCCGAAAACTATGCATTTAGTGTCCGCGGGGAGTCTTACGGGCAGATCGGAGGGCTGGAGAGAGGAATCCGCGGTATCTTCGGCATAGAAAATGTACTGAGGGCCCTTGACTTTATCCTGTTCCACGAAGGCAAGGGTAGAGTTTTGGCCGGAACGGTGGATTAGTTCGTCCCCCACATGGCACTTTAGGAGCTTTTTATAGAGAATCTCCCCAAAAAAATCCGTGGAAAGCCGTCCCAGAAACTTTACCGGCACTCCCAGCCTGCCTATCGCAATGGCAGTATTATATGGGCTCCCTCCGGGAAGAGGGGAAAAAACATCACCCAAACCGCGAACCGTCGCCCGCACCATATCAATCAGGGCTTCTCCGCAGCAAATTATCATGGCAAACTCCTCAAAACTAATATATTTAACCGTTTCCGGTGATTTTCCAGAGTATATCACAAAACGCCGGATTAATATACTAAAAGTTTAGGTTTTTGACATACATTTTTGAATGAGTTATAGTAATGCAAAGTTGGTATATCGGTATTAATAGCAGAAAGGAATCGCAATGAATAGAAAGACCCCCTCATTTCTGGTTTTGCCCTGTTTCATGGTCGTTTTGGCGGCTCTGGTTTTTGGCTCATGCAAGGGAAAAGCCGGTTCTTCGGCGACAACGGATTTCTCCGCTCCCCATGTTGCAGCGGGAAGGCCCGCGCCCGGGCTTGAAGCTTACCTGATAGCCTATTACGAGGCGGTTTCCGGGGCGGAAGAAACAGGGGCGGGAAGCATCCAGGAAAGCAATGAACCGTTCAGGATAGTGGATTACGGCCCAAGGGATGAACTTCCCTCGGAAATCAAGAAACCATCTATATTTGTGGTGTTTTCCCAGCCCGTGGTTCCCCTGGCAAAACTTGGGGATCCAATTAAAGAAGATGCGGGGCTTTTCACGATTCAGCCGCCCCTAAAGGGGGTTTACCGCTGGTACGGAACCAGGCTCCTTTCTTTTGAGCCGGATGCGGAGAGTATGCCCCAGCAGGAGTACCGGATAACGGTTTCTGACAAAATAAAATCCCTGGGCGGCAAGTCCCTGGAAGGCGAAAAGACCTTTAGCTTTGAGACTGAACGGCTCAATGTTCTGGAATGGAAATTGGGGGCGGGAGATGAATGGGTAAATTATTGGGACGCAGATCCCCTGGACGCCAAATATATCAGCATCATCTTTTCTTACCCTGTAAATCTTGGGGAAATTGCCAAGTGGATGGAAGTAAAGTCCACCGCTTCGGGGCAGAGCTATGCCTTCACCCTTGCGCGGCTTCCAAAAATCGATGAAAAACTATACAAGGCAGAGCAGGGAGTTTTGCTGACGCTCAGGGAAACTCTGCCGCCGGATATGGACGTTAATCTGCGTATTATGGCGGGCGCGCGCTCTGAGGCGAACTGGCTTGGAACCAAAGAAAATCAATATTTCAACTTTCATACCCTTAGGCCTTTCAGACTAAGCGATGTTTCGGCGCGTTCCGCCGCCAATCCCAGAACCGAGGAAGGGGACACCATCCCCATATCGCTTAACTTTAGCCACGTTGTAGACCCGGATTCCAGTCCGTCGCTTTTTTCCGTTGAGGGGATGCCCGCTCTTAACAAGGAAAATATCCACTTTTACGGCAGTACGGTGGTAATAAACAGGCTCCCCCTTGAATACGAAAAAAGATACCAGGTGAATGTCTCAGGAAATCTAAAGGACGTTTACGGCCGCTCTTTGGGACAGAACCAAACCGTTCAGGCGGAAGTAGGCCAGGCCAACAGCTACGTTTACCACCTTAATTACGGCCCCAGAATGTTGGAAGCCGGTTTTCCTCCTCTTGTAGTCTGGGAAACAGTGAACCCGGTGTCCATGCGTTCAAGGATCGCCGCTGTGTCGGGGCCTTACGAGCGCCTGTCCCTTCCGTCGTTAGTAAGCCAGGATGTCTCAAAATATCCCAAGAACAAAAAGAACTTTGTCGTAGAAGATCTGGCGCCTTTCCTCGGACCGAGCGGAAAGGGTACCGCCGCAATGGCCTGGGAATACGAAACCCGTTCGCAGTGGAACAACAGAATAAACAAAAACGATAATTGGCTTACGGTACAGGTTACCGACATAGGAATTACCACGCGCTACGCCTACAACAAGGTTCTTGTGTGGGCAACAAAGCTTTCAACTGGCGAGCCCGTCGCGAACGCCAGAGTAGAACTACTTGAGGGAAATACCGTGATCAGGCAGGGCGCTTCCAACGCGCAGGGGCTGGCGGTCTTTGAGTTCCGTGACGGGGAGTTTGTCTCCCGTTTTACCGAGCTGTCCCCTTACTACAGCGTAACCGACTGGTCAAAGGGTTTTCGCGTCCGGGTGGTTCAGGACGGCGGGGCTATGGCCGGGGGAGATCAGGCGGAATTTATCCCGAACAACAGCCACAATATATGGCGTTTCCCGGTTCAAGCCGCCGTAAGCCCTTTTACCGCGGAAAGAGACAGGGCCCTGGTATTTATTTTTACCGACCGCGGGCTTTACAGGCCGGGAGAAACCGTTACTTTCCGCGGCATAGACAGGAATCTTTCAAGAGGAAAGTTTTTCCCCTACGAAGGCAATTACAGTATTGAGGTCTCAACCGGCGGACGCAGCGCCCCGGTGATTGCCTCGCTTAGCGGAAAAACCACAGGAAGCGGCGGGAGCCACGGCTCCTTTGCCATCCCCGCCAACCTTGACCCCGGCCGTTATGTTATGCGTTACAAGCGCCTTGGAGGCGGCGGTCAGGACTATGCGATTACCTTTTTGGTCGCCAATTTCGAGCGGCTCCGTGTTGAAGCGTCTTTAAAGTTCCCCGATCTTACATATTATCAGGGTGAAAAAATATCAGGCCGCCTTTCCGCCTCTTACCTGTCAGGCGGCGGTCTTTCAGGCGCTCCCTACACCTACTACTGGAGCCGCGAGCCTGCGGGCTTTAATCCGGGTGGAAGCTGGCGCTACTGGCATTTCGGCCCGGAAACATACGACGGCCGTTACTTTGCCGCCGGCGGGGAAGGAACCCTGGGCCCGGACGGCAGCGCCGACATAGCGCATAACGTAGGCAAAGACGGCGTTGAGGGTGTTACTTACCGCTACCGCCTTGAAGCCTCCGTCCAGGACGCCGCCCGGCAGGAAATTTCTGTCAGGAACGCGGCTATTGTCCACCCCGCTTCTTTCTACATAGGTTCCCGCCTGGACACGGGGACTTTAAGGGCCGCCGATCTGGCAAGCACTTCATCTTCCGCTTTTTTCCTTCAAGCAGGCTCGCCTGCCACGGTCAGTTGGGCGCTGCTCGCTCCGGAAGGAACGCCCTTTGAGCAGGCTTCAGGCAATCAGGATATGCCGGAAATCTCTTTCAAATTGATCCGTTACGAGTGGAAGCAGTCCCGCCAGGCCGGTATCGGCGGAAGGATCAACCTGTATTGGGAAAGGGTAGAAGATACCGTAATTGAGCGGAGCTTCCGCCCGCCAAGAAGGGAATATTCAGGTGTTATTCCTTTTACTCCCACAACCAGCGGCGAATACGAAGTGCGGCTTTCAAGCAAGGATTCTCAAGGCCGTTCCGCGCTAACCCGTTACAGTTTTTATGTTACCGGTTCCGGCTGGGCGCTCTGGGGCAGGGGCGATTCGGACAGCATCACCCTAAGGCCGGATAAGAGTTCTTACGCGCCGGGGGAAACAGCAAAACTTTTGGTGCAGTCCCCTCTGCCCAAAGGAATGTACCTCTTAACACTGGAAAGGGAAGGGATACTCGAGGAGAGGATCATCGAACTTGACGGCTCCGCCCTGACCATCGACATTCCGATTAAGGAATCGTACATACCCATCGTGTACGCCGCCATCGCCTCGTACACGGTCAGGTCAGGAGCGCCGACTCACACTTACTACGAGCCTGACCTGGACAAGCCAAAGGGCCTTTTCGGCCTGACAAGCCTTTTTGTGGATAACGAAAATCGGCATTATTCCATCGAGATTGAAGCTTCCAAAAGCGTATACAGGCCGGCGGAGCAGGCGGAAGTAACGCTGAAGGTAAGCCAGAACGGAAAGCCAGCGGCCGGCGTGGAGATGACCTTCATGGCCGTTGATCGCGGAGTGGTGGATTTAATCGACTACCACGTGCCAGACCCTCTGGCCTTTTTCTACAACCCCGGCAATTTCCCGCTCGGTGTACGCGGCGCTGACAGCCGTTCGCTTTTAATCGATCCTGTTACCTACAGTCTATCGGATCTTCAGGGCGGCGATGAGGAAAGTTCTTCCAAAATGGAAGAACGCAAGGATTTCAGGCCCACCGCAGTTTTTGAACCTTACCTTGTTACAGGCGCGGACGGAACCGTAAAAGTAAAATTCAACCTGCCTGATTCGCTTACCACTTATCGCTGTACGGCGGTGGCTTCCGGCACCAGCGACTTCGGCATCGCGGAGAAAGACCTGCGGGTGAGCGCTCCCTTAACAGCCGTAGCCGCCCTGCCCCGGAAGCTCCGCTGGCGGGACACAGGTACTGTTTCTCTCATACTTACCAATCTGGAAAATACCGCCGTTGAGGCCAAGGTATTGGCTGAAACCGAAACGATAAACGGCGGCGTTTGGGACACGGTGCTTGAGATCGACGGGGTTAAAGAAAAGACGGTGAAGATCAACCCCGGAGCAACGGCGGAAGTTTCTTTCAGGGCGGCGGCCCTTGGCGCAGGGGAGAGCAGGATCATCTTTACCCTTCAATCGCCCTCGGTGAACGAGAGGATAATTAAAACGCTTACGGTGGACAGGCCGGTACTTTACGAAACCGTAACCGCTATAGGCAGCCTCGCGAGCGATAATCCTTTTATTGAAGAAGGGGTTGTTCTTCCTTCCCTTGTTCCTGAGGGGACGGGGAGCCTTTCGGTCTCGCTTTCTTCCTCAAGGCTTGCCTTGCTGAAAGAGGCGGTGCGCTACCTTTTGGATTATCCTTACGGCTGTCTGGAACAAAGAACCGCGCAGCTTCTTCCCCTTGTCGCCTTTGCCGATCGCCTTGAGACTTTTGAACTGGATAGCCCCGTAACAAATCCCAGAAAGGTTATCGAGGACGAACTGGCCATGCTTGCAAAAAGCCAACTGTCTAACGGGTCATTCCCCTATTGGCCCGGAGGGCAATACGGGGATTATTATGTGACGCTAAGGGTTGCCCACATTGCGGCCCTCGCAAAACAAAAGGGCTATGCCCTGCCTGAGGCAATGAATATCCAGACCCTGACCAAATATGTAACAGAAACAGATTATTCTACAACGATATTTAAAGAAGATCCTTTCCTTAAAGGTTACTCCCTGTGGGTACGCGCCATGTACGGTGCGCGGATAGGGGCAGATATTTCCGCCTTCTTACGGCGTGGGGACGAGCTTGGAATTTCAGGCTGGGGCTTTGCCGGCCTTGCCGCTATGGAGCTGGGCTTACGCGACCTTGCCATTTCCACAAGGGACAGGGTACGGCGCTTTATACGTCCGGGAACCCGAACTCTGGATTTGACAGACACTTACGAGCGGGGCGGCAATTTCTGGGGTTACGATTCCGACCGTTACGCGATAGCCCTGATGCTTTACTATGCCCTAAGCCCCGCGGACGACATGACCACTAGGCTGGTAAATTCCCTTATCGAACGCCAGCGCCGCGGGATTTGGGCCAACACTTCATCCTCCTTCTGGGCGGTTCTTGCCTTTAGCAAAATTGCCGACGGCGAAGAAAAAGAGCAAACAGGCGAGCTCAATTCCAGGCTTTCACTTGGCGGAACCATGCTTATGGAGGCCGCCTTCCGCTCCGCCGGCGGCGCGCCTGTTTCCCGTACCTGGACTTTTGGGGAATCACCTCTTAATGAAACGGCGAAGGACACGCTTTTGCCGCTTAGGATCGAGCAGGAAGGTAGTGGGCGGCTCTACTACACCGCGAGCCTAAAGTACGGCATTCCCACCGAGCTTGCAGCGGCCAGGGACGAAGGCTTGAGCGTCTTTACGGAAACCTTCGATTCAGCGGGTAACCCTGTTACCGGGGGCGCGCTTATTCCGGGCAAGACCTACACCAGAAAGGTAACGGTTTCCAGCCCAAGGGATCGCACCCATGTGGCGCTCAGGGCGCCCATTCCTTCCGGCGCGGAAATTGTAGACGCGGCTTTTGTTACCAGCTCTACGGTTCCGCCAAAGGAAAATGACAACGAGCGGGTGGATTGGCGTAATTACCAGCCGCCTCCGGTTCGGTTCATCATGGACGACGAGGCCGTTTTTCACTGGGACTTTTTCCCCGCTGGGAAAAAAGAAGTTGAGTTCCGTTTCCGTGCGGTGATGAGCGGGGTATACCCAACCCCGCCGGCTCAGGCGGAATGTATGTACGAGGAAGAAATCTTTGGAAGGGGAGCCGGAGAGCTGTACCGCATAGGAAACACAGGCGGTCAATGAGGCGCAAAAAATTAGTAGGGTTGCTGCTTTTTGCCGTTCTTTTTTGCATAGGTTTTTTGCTCCTCCGCTTTCCCGAGCTTGACGCTTTTAGACACAGGTCGTGGGGAACTGTCATCACCGACCGGAACGGCGTTGTCCTGCGCGTTCTGCCTGCTGATAACGGCGTCAAGCGTGAGTGGGTTCCGCTAAGCGAAATCCCACCCGGCGCGGTAAGGATCTTTATACGCGCTGAGGACAGGCGCTTTTATTTTCATTTCGGCCTTGACGTTTTTTCGCTGGCGGCCAGCATCTATAGGAATCTGAAAGCCGGACGCACCGTGTCCGGGGCGTCCACGATTACGATGCAACTGGCGCGGCTGGTACACCCACACTCAGGTGGTATGCGGGGAAAAATCGTTGAAGCCTGGGACGCGATTCGGCTTGAAGCCAATCTTTCCAAAAAAGAGATACTTGAACTTTACCTGAACAGCATTCCCTTCGGCAGCAACATCGAAGGGCTTGCCGCTATAACCAGGGCCAGGTTCGGCAGCTCCGTCAGAGAGCTGGACGACAATAGGGCAGCGCTCCTCGCGTCGGTTCCCAGGCGGCCGCTCCTTTACGATCCCGCCCTAAACCCGGAAGCGGCTGTTTCCGCCGCAATGGCCCTGTCCGCCCGATGCCGCCTGGATTTGCGGGAAGAAGAGCTCCGGCAGGCGGCAAAATCAGCCGCCATACCTGCTTCCAGCCAGGATGATCCAAGAGCGCCGTTCTTCGCCCCTCACTTTACCGAGCGCCTTGCCAGAATGGAGCCGAGCGCCGAAAGCAATGTGCGAAGCAGGGTACAGAGTACCCTCGATCTTGGCTTCCAGCTTTTTGCCGAAGAAGAGCTGGCCCTTGAAATCTCGCTTCTTGCGGACAAGCGGATAAGCAACGGCGCGATCCTGGCAATAGAAAACGAAACCGGCGCTGTGCGGGTATACGTCGGCTCAGGCTCCTGGTTTAACGAGGAGGCCTCGGGAAAAATTGACGGCGTCCGTTTTCGGGCTCAGCCCGGCTCCTGCTTAAAGCCCTTCCTTTACGCAATGGCTTTGGACGCGGGGTTAAGTCCGAATGAAATCATGCCGGATCTTCCCACGGTTTTTGGAAGCAGGGAAGCCTACGTCCCCTCTAATTTCAACAACCGCTTTAACGGCCCCGTGCGGCTAAGGATCGCTCTGGCCTCATCGCTCAACATTCCCGCTGTTTACGTTTTAGAGCGGCTTGGTGTCCGTAACTTTGAGGAGTACCTGGTTAGCCTGGGTTTTGATTCCATAAACGAAACCATAGGAACGCACGGCACGGGGCTCGCCCTTGGCAACGCCGAGGTAAGTCTTGAAGAAATGGTGCGGGCTTTCTCGGTTTTTCCGCGTATGGGTTCGCCTGTTGAATTCCGCTGGACAGAGGACGGGAAACCTTTGTCGAATCAAACCGCAAAACCGGTCATGTCCCCATACGCGGCCTGGATGATCGCCGACATCCTCTCGGACAGGTCAAGCCGCTTCGTTGGCTTCGGTCCAGCCCCGACTCTGGCGACCCCTTTTGAATCGATGTTCAAAACCGGAACGGCCAACCAGTTTCAGCACATCTGGGCTTTGGGCGCGACAAGGCGTTTTACCGTGGGCGTCTGGATGGGGAATTTTTCAGGCGAAACCGTCATTGGCAGTACCGGAAGCTCCATACCCGCCAGAATTGCGGCAAAACTCCTAGGCGCTTTGGAAGATTCCGCCGATCCAGGAAAGGGGCAAAAGACCGGAGGTCTTAGAACTACAGGAAAGGCAACTGAAAACCTGGCAGGTACTGTGCCACAGGGAACAACGGAAGTGCGAATCTGCGCGCTTTCGGGTATGGCGGCAGGCCCCTACTGCACCGGGCTAACCAGGGAATTTATACGAAACGAGAAGATTCCCGCCGTCTGCAACTGGCACACCCAGGCTGGACTTTTTTATCCCAGCGAATACCGCTCGTGGCTGAGCGAAAGGTTCCGTTCAGGCGGCGTAAGGCAGGAAGGGACAGGCCGCATAAGGACGCCGGTAACAGGGGCGGTGTTTTACCTTGACCCGTCGCTTCCCGCCGAGGCGCAGGCGCTGCGAGTCGAAACCACAGGCTTTAGCGAAAGCGCGCTTATCTTTGTTGACGGAGAGCTTACAGGCAGCCTAAACCACGCCGGTGTTTACGCGCTTCCGCTTTCGCGGGGACGTCATAGCATCACAGTGGCGGATAACGAAGGAAGTTCCGCCTCGGCGGACTTCGAAGTGAAGTAAAGTGAAGTAAGGTAAGTTTACTATAGCAACTAAAAATACTCGCGCAGCTTTTCTTTCCAGTCGCCGCCTTTTTGGATAGTAGTCTCAACCCCCAGGGCCGCAAGGTTTTGAGCGCGCTCATCATTAGCGCTGCTTGTAACCGCTATAATAGTCATTGAATGACCCGAAAAAATAAGCTCGCGTATTAATCTCTCCCCGGTCATATCAGGAAGTTCCAAACCGGTGATAACACAGGATACTTTGTGGGTTCCAACAGCATCTAATACATCCTCGCCACAATCAAAACTCTCAGCATCAACACCCAACTCGGTCAAGAATACCTTCATTACCTTGCGAAAAAAGACACTATTATCAACATGGATAACGTTCATTCCCACTCCCTTATTAAGGAAAGTATACACACGGTAAACCAGAATTTGCAACTGAAAATAGCTTGAAAATCATACATAATAATGTTAATTAAATACAAATAAAATGGATTACGAAAAACTAACCATCAAGGCCCAGGAGGCTTTGAACGAAGCAAGTTCCATCGCCCAAAAGGGCGATCATTCCCAGATCGAAGCCGAGCACATACTGCTGGCCCTTCTGCGGCAGGAAGACGGCATAGTGCCGCCCATCGTGGAAAAGATCGGAGCCGATACCAAAAAGCTAATTAGTTCCGTCGAGGCTCTTGTTGAAAAGCAGCCAAAGGTATACGGAGAGGCGGCGCAGGTTTTCTTTTCTTCGGCGGCGTCAAAAGTTATCGCGAAGGCAGAAAACGAGGCGGCCTCTTTAAAAGACGAGTTCGTCTCCGCCGAGCATATCCTAATCGCCATTGCCGCCTCGGACGGCAAGGCGGCGGAGCTGCTTAAAAAAGCCGGCGTTACCAAGAACGCGATACTCGGAGCTTTAAAGCAGGTGCGGGGCAATACACGAGTTACGGATCAAAACCCCGAGGAGAAGTACAAGGTTCTGGACAAATACTGCCGCGACCTTACCGCCCTTGCAAGGCAAGAAAAGCTCGATCCGGTTATAGGCCGGGACGAGGAGATACGCCGCTGTATGCAGGTTCTGTCCAGGCGTACCAAGAACAACCCGGTGCTGATAGGCGAACCAGGCGTTGGAAAGACAGCCATCGTTGAGGGCCTTGCCCGGCGGATTGTGGCAGGGGACGTTCCTGAGGGGTTAAAGGGAAAGAAGCTCCTTGCCCTGGATTTGGGTGCATTGATTGCGGGGGCAAAGTTCCGGGGGGAGTTTGAAGAGCGCCTGAAAGCTGTAATCCACGAGGTACAGGCTTCGGAGGGCGGAATCATCCTGTTCATCGACGAGCTTCACACCCTTGTTGGAGCGGGAGCCGCCGAGGGCGCGACCGACGCCAGTAACCTCCTAAAGCCGGCCCTTTCCCGCGGGGAACTTCGCTGCATTGGGGCCACGACCTTGGACGAGTACCGCAAGCACATTGAAAAAGACGCGGCCCTTGAGCGCCGCTTTCAGCAGATTTACACTGCGGAGCCTTCCGTTGAGGACACCATCGCTATACTCCGCGGGCTTCAGGAGCGTTACGAAGTACACCACGGCGTGCGGATCAAGGACGAGGCGCTGGTGGCGGCGGCCACGCTTTCCAACCGTTACATCACAAGCCGCTTCCTTCCCGACAAGGCGATTGATCTTGTGGACGAAGCGGCGAGCCGCCTGAAGATGGAACTTGACAGCCGCCCCACCGAGCTGGACAAACTGGAGCGAAAGCTGCTTCAGCTTTCCATAGAGAAGCAGGCGCTGACCAGGGAAGAAGATCAGGCTTCGCAGTCAAGGCTTGTCAAACTTCAAAAAGAAATCGCCGACCTTAGCGCCGAGCGTGACGCCATGAACGCGCGCTGGGAAAAAGAGAAAAAGGATGTTCAAAAGATACGGGAAATAAAGCAGCAGATAGAAGAACTCAAAATCGAAGAAACCCGTTATGAACGCGAGGGGAACCTTGCCAAGGCCGCGGAAGTTAAACACGGCAGGATTCCTGAGGCGCAGAAAAAACTCAAAACCTTGACGGATCAAATGGAAGGCAGATCGGAGGGAAAAGAAGGAAAGCCCGCTTTGCTTCGTGAGGAAGTAAGCGAGGAAGACATAGCGCGCGTGGTGTCTGTCTGGACGGGCATTCCGGTCTCAAAGATGCTCTCAGGAGAATTGCAGAAATACCTGGATCTGGAAAAGGTGCTGGAACAGCGGGTAGTCGGCCAGAAAGCGGCGGTGGAAGCAGTAGCCGACGCGATAAGGCGTAACAAAGCCGGACTTTCGGATGCGAGCCGTCCCTTGGGTTCTTTCCTCTTTTTGGGCCCCACCGGTGTAGGGAAAACTGAGCTTGCCAAAACTCTGGCGGACTTTCTCTTTAACGACGAAAAGGCCCTCACGCGAATCGACATGAGCGAGTACGGAGAGAAACACTCGGTAAGCCGTCTTATCGGCGCGCCCCCCGGCTACGTTGGCTATGAACAGGGCGGCCAGTTGACCGAAGCCGTGCGCCGCAGGCCTTACAGCGTTATTCTCTTTGACGAGATCGAAAAGGCGCACCCGGAAGTCTTCAACGTTTTTCTCCAGATACTTGACGACGGCAGACTTACCGACGGGCAAGGCCGCGTAGTTGATTTTAAAAACGTCATTATCATTATGACCAGCAATTTGGGTTCCGAGTTAATACTTGAGGCAAAAAAACTGGACGCGATAAAGAACGCGCTGATGGAGCTTCTTAAACAAAGCTTCCGTCCGGAATTTCTGAATCGCATTGACGAGACCGTGATCTTCAACCGGCTTGGCAAAGACGAGATTGCAAAAATCGTGGACATTCAGCTTGCGCTGCTAAGCTCCCGCCTGGCCGATCGCAAGGTGGAGCTAAAGCTTACCAAAGCGGCAAAGGAACTCCTTGCCGAGCGCGGCTACGATCCGCTTTTCGGCGCAAGGCCCCTGAAGCGCGCTATTCAGGCCGACCTGGAAAATCCTTTGGCAAAGGCGATTATTTCAGGAAAGATAAAAGAAGGAGACACAGTAACCGCCGACAAAAATTCCGAAACGGGGGGCGAGGCGCTCTCGTTTAAAAAGAGCGCCGCCTCTAAGCGGGAACAGTAAAGAGGCTGCTGCGTGTTGTTTGGCTGGTGTTTTGCAGTACTTTTGTTTTTCTCCCTTCCTCTGCTTCAAATTCTTTATTCCGGACAAAGGTATTGATAATCGAATTCATTTCCTTCATGTTTATGGGTTTAGAAAGAAGACCCTGAAAACCGTTTTGTAAAAACATTTCGGCGCTGCCGGCAACGGCATCGGCAGTAAGTGCAATGATCGGCACCGTCCTGGCATATTCACTCCCTATCTCATTACGGATGATACGGGTGGTTTCAAGGCCGTCCATGTCCGGCATTATGTAATCCATAAAAATCGCGTTGTACTTTATTTTTCCGTTTTTAACCACATCAATCGCTCCCTGACCTGAATTAACGCAGTCCACAGTTATCCCGTACGGCCTCATCATTCCCCTTATTACCTCCAGATTGCCATCCATATCGTCTACCGCCAGAACTCTGGCATAGGGAATATATGCCCGGTTAATGCTTTTGTTTACGGCCCTGCGCCCGCAGTTGTATTCATTGGCTTTTAATTCTTCCGCGGTTATTTTGCCGATGGTATCTTTACTTACAAAGCCCTGACGGACTTTGAACATGAAAGTACTGCCCATGCCGTATTGGCTTTCCACATCGACACTGCCGCCCATTTTGTCCGCTAACTCCTTAGTTATGGCCAAACCCAGGCCGGTTCCTTCAATTTGGCGGTTATTTTTCCTGTCTATTTGACTGTATACAACAAAAAGTTTCTCCAAATCTTCCTTTTTTATGCCAATCCCGGTGTCAGTCACCTTGCAGATGAGCCATTCCGATTGCCCGTTGGTTTCATCCTTTTCGCACCTGACTGAAAGGGTGATAACCCCGCTGTAGGTATATTTTACAGCGTTGGAAAGCAAATTGTTAAACATCTGCTTTATCCGCAGCTCATCCCCGTAAAGCATAGCGGGCAGATCTTCGTTGATATCAAGAACAAACTTGACGGGTTTATTCCCTATGCGAACCACATTCAAGGCAACGGCATTGTTAATAAGACCGGCAAGGCTATATTCAACCGGAACAAACTCTAAGCGCCCCGACTCAATCTTTGAAATGTCCAGAATGTCATTAGTAACACCAAGCATATTCATGCCGGCGGAATGGACTTTTTCCAGACTCATTTCGGTGCTTTTACTAAGTCCAACATGGTTTTCCAGTTCCAGTTCGGTAAGTCCGATAATCGCGTTTAGGTTAGTCCGCATTTCATGGCTCATACTGGCAAGAAAGGCGCTTTTGGCTTCCGAAGCGCGCTCCGCCGCAATTAAAAGCTCCCTGTCCTTCGCGCGCGCTTTGGCGATTGTCCCGATGGTAAAAAAGACGGCGAAAAGATTGAAACCAATCATCATGATTACCAGTGAAAGCATGTTAGACCTCGTTTATTAAATAGTTATTTATGAACCAATTTTATGGTCTAACTAAAATATACTAAAAAAAGAGAAAGCGGGCCTTATAAAAAAGCAGGAAATTACCCGGATATGAAGTCTTGAATTGAAGGCTTGTAAATGTTACATTTTTCCCAGAAACATCAGCCGGCGTGGTGGAATGGTAGACACTGGGGACTTAAAATCCCCTCCCCGTAAGGGGGTATGAGTTCGAGTCTCATCGCCGGCAATAAACCTTAATTTATTTCATTGAAACAAAACATTTTCTGCTATTAACCGCCGGTATGGGAATCCGCCCATGCGGCAACTCGTGGTGTGGCCTTTTTTGACGCAGACTTTGGTCTGGCGTTTTCTCTCGCACACCAATGCTGCCTTATGGGCGCCCGTTCCCATACCAGCGGAAATAAAAAACCATTTTATTCAACGAAGTAATTTATGGTATCCAAAAGTAAAGGGAAATCTAACGCCAACCTTCGGGCGGACGGTTCTGTAGGCATATCACCGAGCATGTGGTTTATCCAACCCCATTTTCTCGCCTGTCGCAAAAGGTCATGTCCCGCCCTGCCCACGCCAGCCCAAAAGCTGTTTTATTCCGTCAATTCATGCGGTGAAAGGTATGACAAATTGGGTTTATGCTTCACAAGCGTATTGCAGAACCTGGCGCTTTAATTAGTCGCTCCTTAAGAATAACCATAAACAGCGGGGAGATTCAAAAGATCAAGTAAAATGGGCCTGATAAAAAAACGCGCAAAAAGTTTGGAGGCTTGTTCACTCAATACCGCCATCAGCTTTTTCAGATTCCATGCGGTACAGGACATAAACGCATTGATTTGTATCCCTTCT
>Ga0268262_10000323_pt1 | contig 64679 bp, 40 predicted proteins | sample TergutNc150P3_FD_190354 | JGI IMG/M metagenome (GOLD analysis project Ga0268262, IMG submission 190354) | Nasutitermes corniger P3 segment gut microbial community from laboratory colony in Florida, USA - Nc150 P3 (SPAdes) (version 2) | ecosystem: Host-associated > Arthropoda: Insects >... | reverse complement strand
GGGGGGGGGGGGGGTATAATTATCCTTTTACATTTGCGTTTCAATAAACTAATATGAGAAAAAAGGTAATAAATTATATTTCTAAAGACTCTGTTTTGAAAAATAATACATTAGGTAATAATATCAAGATATATAAAAATTCTGAGGTAAGAGACAGTAATATAGGTGATTATGTGACAATTGGTGATTTTGCAATTGTTAAGAGTTCCGAATTACTTGATCATATTTCAATTAATAGAAGAAATCAAATATATCATAGTAATATAGGACGATACTCTTATACCGGAAGTAATACTATGATTCGTTATTCGTTATTAGGTAATTTTTGTTCAGTTTCATGGAATGTTTCAATTGGAGGCGGAGAGCATCCACAAAACAACGTTACTACCAGTACTTTAGAGAATTTTCATTTTCTTGATTCAGGTAGATGGGATGAAAAAGTAAAGTCTGAGATAGATTATTATCAGGGAGAATGTACAATTGGCAATGATGTGTGGATTGCCGCTAATGTTGTAATTTTGAGAAATGTTAAGATTGGAAATGGGGCAATTATAGGTGCAGGAGCGGTTGTTACAAAAGATGTCGAGCCGTATTCAATTGCAGTCGGAGTTCCGGCAAAAACAATTAAAAAGAGATTTAATGATAAAACCATTGAGGCGTTAGAAGAAATACAGTGGTGGAATTGGTCAGTTGATATAATAAGGAATAATCTTGATTTAATATATTCGACAAAAGTAGATGATATGGTTATTGATAAATTACTAGGAATTTCAAATACAGTTAAAATAATAAATTAAGACTATTTAGTATAAATATACTAGGGAAGCATATATTCAAAATAAAAGTTTCAGGTATAAAAAATGATTAAACCACTACTTTCAATTTGTTGTTTAACCTACAACCACGCCCCATATATCCGTCAGTGTCTTGACGGATTTGTAATGCAAAAAACGAATTTCCCAATAGAAGTTCTTATCCACGATGATGCTTCAACCGATGGTACGGCTGATATTATTCGTGAATATGAACAAAAATACCCTAAGCTAATAAAACCAATTTATCAGAAAGAGAATCAATATTCCAAAGGAATTCGTATTTCCGGAACATACAATTTTCCCCGGATAAAGGGAAAATATGTTGCTATGTGCGAAGGCGATGATTATTGGACGGATGAAAATAAATTACAAAAGCAAGTAGATTTTCTGGAAGCAAACGATAGTTTCTCTATTTGTTTTCATCCTGTTAAGGTTTACATTGAAGAGAAAAAGAGATTTATTAAAAATTTTACAGTACCTGAAGTTCCTGAAACAACAGATATTAAAGAACTTGCTAAAGGGAATTTTATTAATACACCAAGTGTTGTTTACCGGTATAATAAAAAGGTATTTGATGATATAAAAAATCTTCCTAAATTACCAGTTGGAGATTACTATCTTCATATGTTATTTGCTAAACATGGAAAAATTAAAAAATTACCCGATAATATGGCGGTTTACCGTATACATAAGGGAGGAACCTGGAGTTCAAAACCAATAGAGTATACGTATCCCATCTGGTTAAAGGTACTGGTTGGCTTAATTTATTATTTTATTGAAAATCGGGAAGTATGTAATATTTTAATAGAACAGTATAGAAGGATCAATACACCGGAACATCCTGATTTTATTTCAAAAACTGCTACAATGTATTTTAATACAGGAAAAGGTTATTCTGAGAAAGAAAAATACAGCTTTTCCTTTACAGGAAATGAAGCGGAAATAAATTGTCAAGTACCAAAAAACACTATTGCTATAAGGTTAGATCCAATTGAAAGTTATGGGTGTATTTTAAGTAATCTGGAAATGTTGTCATATAATGGAATTATTAATTATGAACCTATAAATGGTTATAAAAATGATTCTGGAGACATGGTGTTTATAAATACTGACCCACAAATTAATCTTGAAGGAGCAACACACTGGATTAAAATAAAATATCATATCTTGCTTTTATTAGATTTTTTACATTATAGAGTTTTTGATAATTTTTTTGAAATTAATAAACAACGGAATAATCTTATAACAGAAAGAGATGAATTGACAATAAAACGGGATGAGCTACTGGCAGAACGAAACAATCTGATAGCCAAGTATCCCGAATTGAGTGTACAAAACTATACTTTATTCATTGATACAGGAAAAGGTTATTCTGATAATGAAAAAATAGTACATTCTTTTACAGGTAGTGAAATTGAGATATCATGTCAGATTCCTGAAAATACAATTGCAGTAAGATTAGATCCAATTGAAGGTTATGGATGTGTTATAAGCAACTTAGAAATATTTTCATTTGGCGGAATTGTGAACTATGAACCGGTAAATGGATATAAAAATGAAAATGGTGATCTGGTATTTATTAACATTGATCCGCAAATTGAATTTTATGGGACAATACGCTGGCTAAAAATAAAGTATCAAATAACGCCTTTATCGGATTTTTCATATTATAGGGTTTTTAATAATTTTTTTGAAATTAGTCAACAACGAGATAACCTTATAATAGAGCGGAGTAATCTTACTATTGAACGAGACAATGTTATAACAGAACGGAATAACCTAATTGTTGAACTAAACAGACTAACAGCAGAACGAAATACTCTGGTAGCCGAGAGGGACGGGTTAATAAATTCCAGGTCTTGGCGTTTTACAAAACCATTACGGAATTTTGTCGCATTTATAAAACGCCATAGAACTTTATACCTTTTCGTAAAAGGAATAATCTCAATTAAAAGGTATGGAATCATAACTACAGTTAAAAAAACAATAAATTATCGGAAAGATAATCATTATGGGGATAAAAACATACATAAAGAAACAATAAGAAAATATGACACTTCTTCTTTAATATCATTTGTAAAAACAGTAAAACTGTTTGGCGGAACTATTTTTGGAAAAAAAATATTAGATAAATGGAATGCTGACAAACTCGGTAAAAATGTACTTTTAATAAGCCATGAATTAAATCTTACAGGTGCGCCTATGGCGCTTTTTTATTTTGCGGAAAACCTTAAGGAAAATGGATATTGCCCAATAATCATCTCGTTAAATGACGGCTCCCTTCGCTCGTTATTACTAAAGGAAAATTTTCCTGTCATAATTTATAATAAATTGTATACGTCAGAATTAATTATGCAATACGCGTCATTATTTGAATTTCTGATTGTTAATACAATAGTTGGAGCGCCAATAATTTCTGCGTTAAATGGTAAAAATATTCCAATTCTTTGGTGGATACATGAGGCGAATGTATCTTATCACGAGGGGGCGCTTTTAGCAATGCCGGAACATCTGAAAGAAAATATCCATGTTTATTGCGCTGGACCTTATGCGGTAACGCTTCTTAAAAAATATCGTCCAAATTATCAAATTAATGAGTTACAACTTTATATTCCGGATCATATGAAATCATTACCAAGAAAAAATCTTCTTAAAATTAAATCTGCCAAAGGAAAATGTATTTTTGTTTTAGTAGGTATGCAGGAAGAACGAAAAGGACAAGATATTTTAATCCAAGCAATACGTATGCTTCCTTTGGAACAATTAAAGAAGTGTCTGTTTATTTTTGTAGGACGTAAATATTATGTACCAATCATGACAAGCATTTTAGAAATTCTTAATGAATACCCAGAAAATATTCAATTTTTTGAAGAATTAGATAGAAAATCTATACTGTCGTTATATCAACAAATGGATTGTTTTATTTGTCCGTCCAGAGATGATACAGGACCGATTGTTGTATATGAAGCAATGGTGATGTCTAAAATAATTATCTGCTCGGAAAATACAGGAGCGGCTAAGTTCCTTGAAGAAATGAATGCTGGTCTTATTTATAGAAATAATTCTCCAGAAGAACTGTCACAACAAATTCAATTTGTTCTTGGGAACAGATTGAATCTTTCACAAATGTGTGAACAAGCGCGCATAACATATGATCGTTATTTTTCACAAAATGCTTTTAATGACTCAGTAGAGATAATTTTAAAGAATTTGTTTAATAGAAAAGAAAAAGATTTACTATATAACGGAACGGTTTCTGTTATTATTCCAACTTATAATGCCGGAGAAGATTTTAGTTTCTTAATTGAAATTTTGAAAAATCAAATAGGGATTGGTAAATTAGAGATTGTTGTTGTAGATTCCGGCAGCAGTGACGGAACACCGGAATTAGCGGAAAAGCTGGGTGCGATTGTATTGCGTATCACACAAAGTGAATTTACACATTCCTTTGCCAGGAATTTAGGCGCAAAAAATGCAACCGGAGAATATTTATTGTTTATGACGCAAGATGCAATACCGACCGGTAATACATGGATACAATCCTTAATGAAACCTATTTTAAAAGATGATGTAGTTGCTGTTTCATGCAGAGAGACTCCAAAACCGGAATGTGATTTACTGGGACGAATATCTAATTGGATACATAATGAGTATATGGGTATACTCCAGTCAGACCGTATTATGCAATTACCTGAACAAAGTAATTTTGAAAGTATCCGTAAAAATGCCCAGCTTAATGATGTTGCTAATTTGATACGTAAAGATATATTTACACAATTTTGGTATCAGGGAAATTATGCGGAAGATTTGGATTTAGGTATTCGTTTAATTCAAGCAGGATATCGATTATCCCTGCTTTCATCTGTTCAGGTTATTCATTCTCATACGAGACCTGCAGTTTATCATTTAAAACGCAGTATTGTGGATAATTTAGCGCTAAAAAAAATATTACCTGATTATCCTGTGCAAAAAATTAATGCGCAAACTGTAGTAAATAGAATTATAACTTCTTATTGTATAACGATTTATATGGCTCGTTTTTTAATAGAAACTTGTAATGTAAATGAATCTGTATCTGATTTTTTCAAAAGAATAGAACAATATTATAATCATATTCTTTCTGTTGTACAAAATATGACGTTCGATAAACTTAAAGAGATTGCAGAAGAAGATACAAAAATAATTGATTCAGAAATTAGAATCTTTATTCAGAAATTATTAACTAGTTATGATATTACTGCTTATGATCCGGCAATATCAGCTGATCAATTTAATTATATAATAAATATAATTCCTCGTTATTTAAATAATGGGACGGAAATATTTAATCAAAAATTTAAGGAAGAAATCAGCGATCTTCTGGTTAAACTATATGGAATAATCTCCGGGTGTCATCTTGCTTTTTATCATAATGAATATTATAAAGAAAAAAATATTCTAAATGAATTGATAAGAGAATATGCTAAAGGAATATGATATTAATTTTTTGCATAAAGCATTTCGGCTTTTTACGAAAGGTTTGCTATCCATAAAAGGAAGAGGAATAAATGAAACTATTAAGAAGGTTTTTGCTTATATATATAAACGAAAACCATTATCTTTATCTGAATTAAAAAATCTTTTTTATGAAAGTGATTATCAGGAAAATATTGATTTTTCAAAATATGATCCAAAAATAAAAACGATAGCTTTTTATTTACCGCAATTTCATACAATTCCGGAAAACGATTTATGGTGGGGTAAAGATTTTACAGAGTGGACAAATACGCGTAAAGTAGAACCTAGATTTAAGGGACATTATCAACCGCGTGAGCCGCATGATGATTTTGGGTATTATGATCTTACAGATATTAATATAATTAAAAAACAGGTTTTTCTTGCAAAACAGCATGGAATTTATGGTTTTTGTTTTTATTTGTATTGGTTTTCGGGGAAACGGCTATTAGAAAAACCTTTAGATTTATTTTTAGAACATCCGGAAATAGACATTAACTTTTGTTTATGTTGGGCAAATGAAAATTGGACACGTACGTGGGATGGATATGATAAAGAAGTGTTAATAAAGCAAAATTATTCTGAAGAAGATCCCTATAAATTTATTGACGATATCAAAAAATATGTTATTGATAAAAGATATATCAGGATTGATGGAGAACCGGTTATTTTAGTATATAATCCCGGTCGAATTCCAAATATTAATAATGTGTTTAATATATGGAGAGAGCAAGCTATAAATTCCGGTATAGGGAAAATTAAAATATGGATATGCAGGACATTTGAGCATACGGCAAAAAGTCTTAATATTGTTAATAATATAGATGGAGAAGTTGAATTTCCCCCGCATGGACTTCCTATAATTCATAAAGAGAAAATAATAAAAGTAAAAGGGAATAAAGGAACTATCTATGATTATAAAGAGATTGTAAATAAAATTAATTGTATAATTGATAAAATAGATGATTATAATATAAGTTTGCCTTTATATCGTACTTCTATGCTTGGATGGGATAACGCGGCAAGAAGAACATCTGGGTGGGCGTCATATGCCGGTTATTCGTTAAGTTTTTTTTATATTTGGGTTAGAGCAATAATAAATGAAACAAAAGGGAAATACAATGAAAATTCTTTTTTTATTTTTATCAATGCATGGAATGAGTGGGCTGAAGGAACATATTTAGAACCGGATAAAAAATTTGGTTATGCAAATATTAATACGCTTTCAAAAGCAATAAACGGTCTTCCTTTTTATATTGGTAAACCTATCATCCAAAGAAAATACGAAAAAATAAATAATAAATTATTAAATAAAGATGATATTAAAATTTGTGTTCAAGTACATTTGTATGATATTGAATTAATAGATGAAATAATAATGAATTTGAATTATATTCCATTTCCTTTTCATTGTTATATTTCAACAGATACTAATGAAAAACTTAATATTATTAATAATGAATTTACTCAGAATTGTAAAAACGCACACAAGGTATATGTAAAGCGATTTGATAATCGCGGTCGTGATGTAGCGCCTTTTATAGAACAAATGGAAAATGAAATAGATAAATATGAGTTTCTTTTACATATACATTCGAAAAAATCACGTGAAAATGATGAGTATAGAGATAATTGGAGAGAATATTTATTTAAGCATTTGTTAGGAAATACAAAAAACATATACAATATATTTCTTGAATTTATGAAAAATAAAAAAATAGGATTAATTTTTCCTGATACATATCTGCCTATTGAATCATGGATTGTTTGGGGTACGGATGAAGAACAGGGAAAAAACAATGTAATTGATCTTTTAAAAAGAATAGATATTAAAATGAATTTAGGTAATAACCCTAAATTTGCGGCGGGGAATATGTTTTGGGCGCGGACAAAGGCAATTAAAAAAGTTTTTGCAGCTGGTATTAGACAGAATGATTTTCCATGCGAAGAAGATCAAAAAGATATGACACTTGCCCATGCAATAGAAAGATCATGGGTTTATATTGCGCAGCATGAAGGCTATACATTTAAACAAATGAATAGTAAATTAATATAGGAGATAATTACGCATAAATATATTTTTATGAAAAGAAGTATAATAATATTACTTATATTTCAAATATTAAACTGGCTAATAGGAATAAATATTTACAAAAATAATTCTGATACTACAGAATTTAATTTTGATAAAGAAAAGGCTATTAGTCTATACCCACAAGCTGTTTTATCAATACAAAATTGTGAACGGGAAGGAAATAGATTTTTTACTTTGCAGGATGATCCCCAAATTTTCATTTTGCCACCAAAAATAAAAATTTCATCAACATTAATAGAGTTTGCTGAACCTGTTCCGATTAATTCTAGTGTTAAAATATATTATTCAAAAAATAATGAGGATTTAAATGAAGAAAATTCTGTAAATGATTTATTACCAAAAGGTAACACTGAAGTAATACTAAATTTACCATCTAATATATTTACTACTTTAAGATATGATATAGATATATTTGGTGAATGGTATGAAATTAAAGGAATTTATGTTTTTAAAGCTGTAGCGGATTATACACTTTTTATAACATTAGTTATTAGTATTAGTATTTTTATTTTATGGGTTATTGGTATTAGGACAGGTAAAATAGATGTATTATTTAAAAATATAATAAATAAAAATAGAAAAAATGATATTAATAATACAGATAAAACAATTAATATAATTCAAGACATGGGACAAAATAAAATATTAAAGTATCCTTTATTATGGTTGCTTCCAATAATATATGGGCTTTTTTTTGTTGTCAATTATGGGGTTAATGTTATTTTTTGGGATGAGTGGAAACTTGTCAACTTATATAATTTAGTTGAACAAAATGGATTATTTAATATTTCATTTTTTAAAATGATATTTTCACAGCATAATGAGCATAGAATATTTTTTCCAAAATTGATTATGCTTATTAGTCATAAATTAACTCACTTTAATGTAAAAATTTGTATGTTCATAATGCAAACAATGGTTATTGCTGTTTATGGAGTTTCAACTAGATATTTAATAAAAAAACGCGAAATTAGTTCCGTTTCTTCAAGTAATTTTTTGATGACTTTATTTGTGCTAATGAATGGGTTTGCATATTTTAGTTATAACCAATATGAAAATTTTTTATGGGGATTTCAAGTTGCCTTTTATATGGCGATTTTTGGCGCGGTTATCAGTTTATACTTTTTTTACCAAAATATAATGTATGGAAGAAAAAAATATTGTATTTTATCACTTTTTTTTGGCATTATTGCTTCATTTTCATGCCTACATGGCATTATTGTATGGCCGATTATGTATATATTGATGTTAGGTTGTTTAGTTTCTGGAAAACATTCAATTATTAAAAAAAGCATACCATATATTATAATTGGTGCAATTTGTTTTATTATTTATTTCTACGGATGGAAACATCCATCATCCCACCCAGATTTTGTTTATAATATTAATTCAATTTTGAAATTTTTCTTTGGAACCATTGGTGGTATGTATACCGGGATTTATTCTAAATTAACTGTAGTTCTTGGAGGAACGACAGTATTATTTAGTGTTGTGTTAATCATTATAATTTTAATTAAAAAAGATATCAAAACGGCGCTTTTTCCTGTTGGATTAATAGGATATAGTTATGCTGCGTTGATTTCAATTGCTATAGGAAGGGCAGGGTTCGGTGTGGAGGTTCAATCAACGATTTCAAGATACATGAGTTTTTCAGTTTTATCATATATTGGTATTAATATGATTGTTTATCAATGTTTTGTTTTACCGTGCGATAAGATAAATAAAGTAAATATTATTTGTAAAAAAATGATATACATATTATACATAGTGTTATTCAGTATTTTACTAATTTGGGGAAATATTAAAGGATTTTCACGTGCGAAATATTTTTATAATCATCAGATCGAGAATATGAGTATATTGCAAAATTATGAACAGCAACCAATTGAAAAATTGGATAGACTATGTCCTTTTAGTACTTACCGAAATGCGTATAATAATATTGGTAAATTGGAAAAATACAATTTAAATGTGTTTTTAAATGCGTCTTATAGTTATAATGCGATACCTCGTAAAAGATTTAGTTATCTAAAAAGTACAGAATTAAAACATTGGTTGGGATTTGGACGGGAAGTGTTTACATGGGATAAGGAATTTATCACTATTTCAAGTGGTTGGATTATAGATTACTTAAACGAAAAAGAATATACTAAAGTTTATATGAAGGTTAACGATAAATTATATAGAACGGCTGACCATTTATCGTCTCCAGATGTTGCTAAACATTTTAAGAATTATCATTACAGTAATGTTCGTTTCTCTTTTTCCTTTTCCATAGATGAGATGAATTTAGGTGAAAATAATTTTTCTGCATTAGTAATATTAGGTGATGGATTAACATACTATGAAACAGATGTTATAAAAATATATAAAGATGAAAATGGAGATATTTCATTTTGAAAGAAATTAATAAAATATGTATCATCGGCGGTTGTGGTCATGTAGGAATCCCATTGGGACTTGCACTTGCCAAGGTTGGGTTTACAGTAACACTTATCGATATTAATGCTAACGCAGTTAAAATGATAAACGATGGAAAATTGCCCTTTGTGGAAGAAGGCGCGGAAGATATATTGAAAGCGCATATTGGTAAAAATCTTTTTGTAACAGAAGATATTCAAAAAGTCTGTGAACAGGAATCTGTAATATTTGTTACCGGTACGCCAGTAGATGAGCATCATAATCCTGAGATAAAAGAAGTGTTAAAAGTTATCAAGGTTTATTTACCTCTTATGAATAAGAAACAACTTGTTATTTTACGCAGTACTATATTCCCCGGAACTACTGAATTAATAAAAAATATTTTTGTAGATAATTGGGGTGAATCCCATGTTGCATTTTGTCCGGAAAGAATTTTGCAAGGAAAAGGAATTGAGGAAATATTCAAACTTCCCCAGATAATCGCGGCGGAAGATGATAGCGATTTTGAAACAGCTTCATCAATTTTCTCAAAAATCAGCCCAAAAATTATTCGCTTAAAAAACCGGGAAGCGGAATTGGTAAAATTGATTACAAATACATGGCGTTATTTAGAATTTGCCGCCGCAAATGCTTTTTATATGATAGTAGAAAATGAAGGTCTTGATTTCTATGAAATATATAATGCTATAAAAGATGATTATCCAAGAGCGATACATTTCCCAAAAGCAGGGCTTGCCGCAGGTCCTTGTTTATTTAAAGATACTATGCAGCTTTCAGCATTTTACCAGAATAATTTCTTTTTGGGACAATCGGCAATGTTGGTTAATGAAGGACTTCCCAATTTTCTTGTTAGTCAGCTTGAAAAGAAAATGGATTCTCTAAAAGGAAAGAACATTGCTTTACTTGGTATGACTTTTAAAGCGAACAATGATGATACTCGCGAAAGTTTATCATTTAAAATTAAAAAGCAATTGGAATTTAAAATGGCTAAAGTTTTAATTCATGATCCGTATATTCCTGCTTCAATTTCTTTGGAAGAAGTGTTGGAAAAAGCGGATGGAATTATTCTTGGAACACCGCATAAAGAATATAAAAATATATCGCCGAATGTCCCATTTATTGATTGTTGGGATTTTTGGGCAAGGAGAAATAAATGAAAATATTGGTTACAGGTTCAGCCGGGTTTATCGCAGGCTATCTGGTAGACGAACTACTACGAAATGGACACGAAGTGGTAGGAATAGACAATTACAGCAAATACGGCAAAATTGAAAAAAGCTACGACAGTCACCCTGGTTATAAATTTACCGAAGGTGATGTTAAAGACATTAATTTGATGAAAAAACTTATCGAAGATTGCGACCAGGTTGTAGCCATCGCCGCTATGATTGGCGGAATCACGTATTTTCACGAATATGCCTATGACCTGCTTGCCGAAAATGAACGCATAACTGCCGCAACATTTGACGCGGCAATTTGGGCTCATAAGGAAAAACGACTAAAAAAAATTAATGTGATGTCTTCGTCTATGGTTTATGAATCAACCAGTGTTTATCCATCGCCGGAAGGAGAACAATTAAAATGTCCGCCCCCGCTCTCAACTTATGGATTTCAAAAACTTGCCTGCGAATATTTTGCAAAAGGCGGATGGGAGCAGTATAAGCTTCCATATACCATAATTAGACCGTTTAATTGCGTAGGCAATGGAGAACAACGCGCTAAAAATGAGAAAGAAATAATGTCCGGCAATGTGAAACTTGCAATGAGCCATGTTGTACCTGATTTGGTGCAGAAAGTCGCAAAGGGGCAGGATCCATTGCATATTCTAGGCAAGGGCAATCAGGTACGCCATTACACCTACGGCGGCGATTTAGCAAAAGGTATTCGTTTGTGCATAGAAAGCGACAAAGCTATAAACGAAGACTTTAATCTTTCAACGCCCGTATCAACAACCGTTAAAGAACTTGCGGAGCTTATTTGGAAAAAGATAAACGGAGATAAGCCGCTATCGTTTGTAAGCGACAAAGCTTTTGAATACGATGTTCAAAAACGTGTGCCATCTGTCCAAAAAGCAAAAAATTTACTGGGGTTCAGCGCCGATACTGATTTGAGTACAACACTTGACGAAGTAATACCGTGGATTTTGGATCAGATTAAATTAGGAAATATATAACGTGAAGATAGAAAATCTGTACAGAAATCGGTTTAATGATCAAGCTGCCTTAAAAAGTAAAAACGCAATGTGGAGCATTTTGTGCAAATACTTTTTTCAACGATATGTTAAAAAAGATGCAATTGTTCTTGATTTAGCCGCGGGATATTGTGAATTTATCAATAATATTACAGCAAAAAGAAAAATAGCCGTAGATTTGAATGAAGATATCCGTAAATATGCAAATGATGATGTAGAAGTAATTTTGTCAAGATCAGACAATTTATCAGAGTTGGAAGATTCATCTGTTAATGTTGTTTTTGTTAGTAATTTTTTTGAGCATCTGCAAAACAAAGAAGTCCTTCTCTCTACACTATCAGAATGTAATCGTGTTTTAAAATCAGGGGATGAGGGAATACTTCTTATTCTTCAGCCAAATATAAGATTTGCGTACAGAGAATACTGGGATTTTATTGATCATGTTTTGCCGTTAAGCGACAAAAGTCTTGCGGAAGCTCTAATATTAAAAGGATTTTGTATTAATAAAATGATACCAAGATTTTTACCTTACAGTACAAAGAGCGGATTACCTGTAAATTCTTTTTTGGTAAAGTGGTATTTGAGATTGCCGTTTGCATGGCGTATTTTTGGAAAACAATGTTTTGTGGCCGCGTCTAAGTTAAAGGATGCAACGAATGCTTAATATTATTGTTCCTGTATTTAATGAAGCGGAAAATATAGAGCTTGTTATAAAAAAAATAAAAGAAGAGTGTACTTGTTCTTATAGTATTACAGTTGTATATGATATGGATGAAGATACAACAGTACCTGTTGTTCGTAAAATGCAATCCGGTATGAGCAATTTGTTCCTTTTAAAGAATAAATACGGTTGTGGGGTTTTAAACGCAATTAAAACAGGATTGGAAGAAACAACCGCAAAATATGCTGTAGTTACTATGGCGGATCTCTCAGATCCGCCTGCTGTTATAAATGACATGTTTAGAATTGCAGAGGAACAAAATGCCGATATTGTTTGCAGTTCCCGTTATATGAAAGGAGGCAGACAAATTGGCGGTCCTGTCATGAAAGGATTCATGTCTCGTGTAGCAGGACTTACATTGCATTATATAGCGGGAATTCCAACACATGATGCGACAAACAGTTTTAAATTGTATAGGACTTCTTTTTTAAAACAGCAGAAAATTGAAAGTAAAGGTGGATTTGAACTGGGAATTGAACTTGTAGCGAAAGCATATATTCAAAAGTATAAAATTTGTGAAACGCCTACTGTTTGGACTGATAGAATTGCTGGTAAATCAAACTTTAAATTATTCAAATGGCTGCCGGGTTATTTAAAATGGTATTTTTTTGCGTTTAAAAAATACATCGGTCCTCTCCTAATGCTCCTCTGTGCCGCATGTCTCTGCTTTGGGCAGTTTGTTTGGAAAATAATGCCTGGGTACAACTTGATATATGTGTTGAGCGGTTTTGCAATTTATACTGTTGGTGCGCTGTCAATGATTTTTGCGTATCGATACGGGGAAATGTCGGTTTTGCAGCCAATAAACAGCATGAGTTATGTTTTTTCTACTATTATGGCAATACTTATACTTAATGAAAGTGTGACGGTAATAAACATGGCAGGTATTGTTCTTATCATCAGCGGTGTTATTGTAATAGGAGCAAACAGCCGATGATAGTTTATTATATTATAATTCTTATAATGTCATTAACCGCTTCTTTTGCAAGCTTTTTCCTTAAAAAATCTACAAACGGCGGAACAGTTTTAAGTATAATAAAAAATAAATATTTATACATTGGCGGTTTTTTATATGTGATTGCCGCACTTTTCAATATCTGGATATTACAGAAGTTACCGTATTTTATTGTTGTACCCTTAGGCGGTATCTGTTATATTTGGACCATGATTATTGCCGGAATTTTTCTTAAGGAAAAAATCGGAATGGGTAAAATCATTGGAGTTTTATTGATCCTTTCCGGAGTTGTTTGTATAGCGTTATAAAATTATTGTAATAAATGTTTTATTTGAAGATGATCTAATATGATAAATATAATCCTATGCGGCGGCAGCGGCTCACGTTTATGGCCTGTTTCAAGAGAACAATGTCCAAAGCAATTCTGTGATTTGACAGGAAATAATTCTTTATTTCAAGAAACAATAATTCGTAATAAAGATTTATGTAATAAAACAATTATTGTTACAAATTATATTCATTTTGATTTAGTGAAGAAACAGATTGGGGAATTAAATATAGAAAATGTTGAATTTATACTTGAACCTATCGGTCGTAATACGGCACCGGCTATAACAATTGCCTGTTTGTCGTTAAATAAAGAAGAGATTGTTTTAGTAACGCCTTCTGATCACTTAATTAAAAATGGAAAAGGTTATAAAGATACAATAACTGAAGCTCAAAAACTGGCGGAGAATGATAATTTAGTTACTTTTGGGATAAAGCCATTGTATCCTGAGACGGGATTCGGTTATATAGAGGCTGAAGGAGAAAATGTAATTTCCTTTAGGGAAAAACCGGATGAAAAAACGGCAAAAGAATATATTGAAGCGAATAAATATTTTTGGAACAGCGGAATGTTTGTTTTTAAGGTTAAAGCATATCTTGATGAAATAAATCATTATTCAAACGATATTTATACGGCATCACAAGAAGCGTATAAAAACAGTGAAATTAATAATAGCATAATAAAGATACCGGAGTCTTACATGGCAAAAATACCCGCTAATAGCATAGACTACGCGGTTATGGAAAAAACAAAAAAAATAAAAATGGCGGCTTTAAAAACAGATTGGTCTGATCTTGGCAGTTTTGAAGCGTTGTATAATATTTCAAATTCTGATGTAAATGGAAATGTTTCATCACCAAAAAATGTTCTTTACAATTCAAAAAACAATTTGATCATATCTAAAAATAAACTTGTTACGTTGATTGATGTTGATGATTTAATTATAGTAGATACTGATGATGCGGTTTTAATTAGCAAAAAAGGCTCATCGCATAAAATCAAAGAATTGATACCGGAACTTGAAAAAGTATCACCAAATATTACGAAAATAAAGAATTAACAAATACGAAAGCTTATATTAAGTTTTAATAAATTTTATTAAAATCCTGTCCCCAATCCTCTCTAAACCTTCAACACCCTGGAAATAAACTTACTCTTAATATCAATCGCCTTGTGCGGACATAATTCGTGGCAGCAATAACAGCGAATGCAGTTTTTCAGGCTGATAACGGCTTTTTTCTTTTCATTTTGCGTGGTTATCGTAATCATTTTTTGAGGGCAGGCAGTCGCGCACATGCCGCATCCTATACATCTCTCTTTTGATACTACGGGATATTTGCTCAAAGTTGATTTTAAAATATTTCTTATAACGGGATTTTTTTCGACAGTTCTGCTAAAGCCTCTTACGGTTGTTGGAAATTTATAGTCGGGGATTTTTAAACAGGAAAGATCTTCGCCTATTACATTTACATCTTCTAATTTATACGGTAATATTTCCCGCCTTTTTGCCGCCATTAGTACAGGGTTGTGTTCATAGGGCAGTCCCATGATTTCACCGGCAACGACGTCAATGGCAAGATCGCTTGTCGATGCCAACAAAAGCCCCACCTGCCTTGGCGTTCCTGACGCGCCGGGTCCTTCGCCTTCCATGGCAAGTACAGCGTCCATAATTGATAATCGCGGGGCTACATAAAGAGACAAATCCAACAGCATGTCCGCAAAACGCTCTTTATCGAATAATTTTGCGTGAAACCCAACTTTTGACAAACCCGGAATAATCCCGAAATGATTTTTTACAGCTCCCGTTACGTGCATAAATAAATGCGTTTTCATTTTACAGAGATTAAATACCGCGTCTGCCTGCGTTATTGGTTTTATAACGTCAATTTGTTTCATCAATTTGCCCTGCGGAAAAGATACTTTGTCATATCTTGTATCCATATTTACATCTATGCCCGCCTGTTCCGCCGCATCGTACATTCCGCAGGTTTTATAAAGTTTTTTAAGCGTCGCTTCGTTGTACAGGTAGCCGGAACCGGGACTGTCAGCGATTAACGGAATGGCGCCTTCTTTTTTTGCAAGCTTGCCTACTGCGGCAATTATTGACGGATGAGTGCTGACCGCTCTTTCAGGAGGGGAAGCGCCTAACAGGTTTGCTTTTAAAGTGATTTTTTCGCCTTTTTTGGCAAATTGCCCAATCCCGCCCATTAAATTTAACAACTCTTTAATTTTCTCGTCCGCTTTTTCATAGCTTTCACATCTCACGACATAAACATTTGTCTTCATAAAATTCTCCCTATAAAATTAATTCGCAAACTCAATATTTACCGCGCGTTCGTAATCGAATCCGCGATCGCTTGTTATTGGCGCGGGAAATACTTCAAAGTACACAAGCGCGTTGCGTCCAAGCGTTAATTCGACAGCAGGCGAACTGTTGCCGCGCCGGGTTTTTATAAGTGGCGACGCGCTTTCGCGAAGGAGCAGCCTTTGTTCCTGTGACGGGTTAGCGGGCTCTCCAATATCATGCCATACTTTTAACGGATTGGATACGTCTTCATCAACTGTTTTTGTTACAACGCAGTACCCGCTCTCCATGAATACGCAGTTTTCAAATATGAAAGAAAGCGTTAAATTTTCTCCGTCTTTGACGGAAGAACCGTTAACTGCTATGATATTCCACGCGATGCCGCGGTAAGTTCCGTCTGTTTTCCTTAAAACGACGGCGTTTTCCGAACGGTGGATACATTCGCCGTTTCCCAAGTCCTTAAAAAATTTAAACGCCCAGTATGTAGGCTTGAATATTTTTCCGTTGGCGAGAAGGCCAAATCCTCCGTGAAAAGGCGTAAAGGGTACGCCCAATTCTTCAAAAATGTCCCCGAATGTCCAATATGAGTATGATTCGCATGTGTCGCCGAGGTATGCAAGCTGGTAGGCGATGTATGCGGCGTTAAGATTTGTGTCGTGTATGGGAGTGCGCGGTGAGTACGATGTGTTGAATTCCGTGACGTGCATTTCCATACCGTGGTATTCGGGATAGTCGTCGATAATTTCGCGCGAACGGTTTGTTTCCTCAAAAGCGTGGGATAACGGGCTTATTTTTGGGTAGCCGTATCTGCCGTCGCGTTCGGGCAGCGTAATGTTATATAAATGTCGTGTCACAAAATCAAGGGGAAGTTTTTCATCGCGGCAGAAATTTAAAAAATCTTTTAACCAGGAAATATCGTCAACGCCGCAAATGGCGGGGCCCCCCACTCTGAATTGCGTGGAAACTGATTTTACGGTAAGAATAGTTTCGCGGAAAAGCCTGAAATATTCTTTTCTGTCGGCGTCTTTCCAGAAATGGGCGAGATTTGGTTCATTCCAGACTTCAACTGGCCAGGAAGTAACTTCATCCGCGCCGTAACGGTTTATTAAGTGCTTCAGAGTTGCGGTGACAAGTTTATTCCAATCAGCATAATCTTTCGGCGGCGTAATATTGCCGCGCCAGTAAAATACTGATTTGTCGCCGGACGCTATCGCGTGAGGCATGAAACCAAGTTCAATAAAAGGGCGTATGCCAAGTTCCAGATAGCTGTCTATTACAAAGTCAAGATATGTAAAATTGTATTCAGGTACAACAGAGCCGTCTTCGGTTTTATACTCCTGGTATATAGCCATGTCTTCGTTGAAAAGACCATGCCCGCGTATCCATTTAAACCCGATATTTTCCTGTACAAGTTTTAATTGTTCAAAATATTCTTTTTGCAGGGCGAGTCCCATTCTGCCTGTTCCGATACAGAGGCATGTGTTATTGCAAAAACGGACAACTTCGGAGTTTTTAAGCGTGAATGTTTTTTCCGGCATAATGTGTCTCTTTTTATATATTATATTCAACAATGATTGTTGATATTTCGTCAAATTCGCTGTGTAGCAAATGTTCTTCAATCAAATTTAGAACTTCATTGGTTTTTTGCGACCATGTTTTTTCTTTTAGTCCATTTAATGTACTTTTTATGGTTTTTTTATCCATACCGTCGCATGCTTCTTTTATTATTTGTAATTTTTCTTTTAACAGAATAATAGCGTCCTGAGAATCTTCGGTCAGTTCATTTTTTTCTTCTTTGCTTTTTATTTCATTTATAACCGCGTTAAGTTTTTCCAGAAATTCGCCTGTTTCCGATAGTATTACGTTAATGTCTTTTTCTCTGCCGGCCTGTTCAAGTCTGAACGCCGTATTTGAAAGTTCTTTTTCTCCGATATTTGCAAGAGCGCTTTTCATTGCGTGAACGTTTATTATATACATCTGAATATCTTTTTCATCGTTAAGGTCGTTTCTAATGGAGTTTTGAATAATATCAACGGCTCTTTCGGCGTCCCTTGCGAATATTTTTGCCAACTGTGAATCAGCCTGTTGAAAGCCCTGACCGGGATCCTGTTTCTTGTTCATTTCAGCTTTTTCTTTCTGCGCGGCTTCTATTACTTCGGGAGGCTGTTTATCACGGATTAATTTATTGAGAGTGGTGTTTAACTGGCGTATATCTATCGGCTTGGAAATAAAATCATCAAAACCGTTTCTTAAGAACATTTCAGCATGACCCGCAAGAGCGTTAGCTGTCAAGGCAACTATGGATTTTGTATATCCTATTTTTCGCAGCTGCTTTGTCGCTTCTATGCCGTCCATTTTCGGCATCATGTGATCCATAAATACAATATCGTAATTATTGCCCTCTTTGATTTTATCAATTGCTTCAAATCCGCTTGTTGCAAGATCAATCTTAAGTCCGTATGGAGTCATTAAGCCTTTTGCGACATATAAATTGGTTTCTACGTCGTCTACAATAAGTATACTTCCATAAGGCATATATTCACGGGTTATTTGCGCTTTCTTTGATTGTATGGAGTTATTCAATTTAAATTGACGCAGATTTTCAGCCATTTCTTTGCCGATAATGCCGCTAATTCCTATGCCGTCTGTTTTTTGAGGCAGTCTGACCGTTATTGACGTGCCTTCGTCAACCGCGCTTTTAACATTTATTTTTCCGTACATTAAGTCTACAAGGTTTCGCGTAATGGTCATTCCCAGCCCGGCGCCTTCGGTTGTACGGTTCGCTTCCATATTAAAACGCGTGTACTCGTCAAAAAGCTTGCCTACCTGTTCGGAAGTCATACCTTGTCCAGTATCGCTTACCTGGAAAATAAGAGTAACAATGACAGCTCCGCCACGCCCGACGCATTCAGCGCTGACTGAAAGCGTAACTTCGCCGTCATCTGTATATTTAAAAGCGTTTGAAAGCAGATTGTTTAAAATCTGTTTAATGCGAAGATCATCGCCGATTAAAAATGACGGAATATTTTCGTCAACTTCAATCTTAAAATCAATTGGTTTGCTCACATAACGGATATAATTTAATTGTATGATGTCATTAATCAATCTTGCGACTTCGTATTTAACCGGTACAAGCTCCAGTTTTCCCGCTTCAATTTTTGAAAGATCCAATATGTCGTTGATTATATTTAAAAGTAAATTGCCTGAGTTATTTATTTTAATAAACGCCTCGCTTGTAGACGGAGGATGAGAGGCGTCCTGTATTTGAATTTCAGTCATGCCCAGGATGGCGTTTAATGGGGTGCGTATCTCGTGGCTCATTGTGGCAAGGAAGTTGCTTTTTTGCTGGGTTCTCATATCAGATTTCATTTTTGCCTGGGTAATGTAATATAACATAGTGCATAATCCCCATGCCAATAATGAACCAATTATTATAAGGAAAATCGCCATGTTGTTCACGCTTTTATAGTATTCTCTAACAGGTATTACAATACCCAAAAACCAATCGTATTTGATTTTTATGAAATATACCACTGAATCTTCATACATATAATTTTTTATACGGCGTTCTGATATATTTATGCCCATTTCCAATTCGTTTGATAATAGCGCAATGCCGCTGTCAGCGTTATATAATTTTGTACCGACAAAATTTTGTTCGGGATGGGCAATAATATCAAGCTTGTCATTAATTAAAATTCCATAACTGCTGTCTGTCAAATCTATTGATATTGCAAGTTTATAAATTCTGTCTATGTCTATATCAAGACATATTATTGCCAACGGCTTGTCATTGTCATCTGTAAGATAACGCGAAAATGTAAATATTTGATTTCCTGTTAGTAAGCTTTTATGTGGATCAGAAAGCGAAATTCTCCCGTTGGCATTAATTGCTTTTTGATACCATAATTGATCTTTGGGTGAAAAACTTTTCGGCGGCGTCCATTTTCTTCCGGGCAGATATTTTCCGCCCCATGTAAAAAAGTAACCGTGGGTAGTGTTTAACCCGATTGTACGGTCTTTATCTTTCATAAGGAGATTGTTAATGGATGCCATATAGGAGGATAAAACATCTTCTTTCTCGCCTCTTATGAGCATACTGCGTATTGTTTCTGAATAACCGTCAAGAAACGTTTCCGATTCAAGCATATTTGAAGCTATTTCCGCCTCTGTAAAAGCAAGGGCGTCTTCCGCGTCTTTTATCAGGTGTCTGTGTTCGATATTGCTGACAAAAATGAAGCTTGATACGCCCATTATTATGAATGCAATAACAATGATTAACATTTGTATGCCAACAGAATTTATTGCCCGGCTTTTATCAATTTTTAACTGCAAATTGCTCCTCCAGATAGCATATACTAACAATTATAAGCGATTATTGATAAAAATGGTATTAAATTTTTGAATTAATCTGTTCAAGCAATGTGGATGGGGAAAAAGGCTTTGTAATAATACCGACCGCGCCCAATGCCGAGCTTCGTTCTTCTATGGCGGCGTTTATGGTTCCTGTAAGAAAAATTACCGGAATATTCGCCCAATTACCGGCTTTTAGCCTTTCCAGAGTTTCAAATCCGTCCATTTCGGGCATTTCTATATCCAATAATATCAAATCCGGTTTAATTTTCTCTAAAAGAGCGAACATTTTTGCCGCAGACGGAACAGTCATCACGTTAAAATCATCTTCCAGAGCCTCTTCCGCTTTTGCCAGGTTTGTGTCGCTGTCGTCTACAACAAAGATTGTTTTCAAATGGTTATCCTTATGCTTATAATAGCAGATTATTTATAAGTCCGAATTTTGTCAAGAGGGCTACGGTAAGCATGTAAACCCGGGCAAAATTTGGCTTTTTGCGCTTGTTTTGCCCGGGCGGAAAGCTAATTAGTTACGGCCAACGGCGTATTATCAATGGATCAAGTCTTCCTCTTTCGTCTTTAGGCAATGTGAATAAAGGCGTTAAAAGTAATATTTTTTCATTACCTACACTAAGCCTTAAGCGTCCATCGGGAAACGAGGATACGGTTTCAAATGTATTTTCGTCTATTTGTTTAAGCAGGTAAGTTCCTTTGCGTATAGCCCAAAGAGGAAATTGTCTTTCAATTTCCATATAGATAAAGCAGTCTCTAGAATCGACAATGCGGTATTCAGTTAAATACGGTAACTTTCCCCAAATACCAACAAGGGGATAATTTTTATTTTCCTGTTTACCAACTCTGTCTTGTTGTCCATAACCAACTCTGTTTTTCACCAACTCCAAAGATGTATAGTTTTTATTAAATTCCAAATCATAAACACCTTCAGAAAGAGTATTTTCTACAATGAAAAGCTTATTCGGTTGATCTTTTTCGTATAATAAAGAAAATCTTTCTTTTCTAAGACGTTCTTGATACATTGTAATATCGGGTAATGTTTCTAATTTCCGAAAAATTACTTGGTAAGGTTCACTTAATATGTTAAATAACTCAGTTTCCAGAACCCAATCATGCTTAATAAGCCAGTCATATTTTTCCTGTGCAAAAAGAGACAGGGAAACCATAAAGAATAGGGCTAAATAAATAAATTTTTTCATAAATCCTCCTAATAGTTTATACTTATTTATTTTTTGTAATTGAAAAAATATTATAAACCAATATATCCTTTGGTCCAAAGTTTAATTTACTGTTAAAATAAGTTGATTGCTTTAATGAATTAGCTACAGTAAAATTGTCTATACTAATAATATTACCTGTTTCATTTTTTGTATATTCAATACTTGTTACTGCTACAAAATGTGGTATTGTTTTTTTTATTGGGTCTTGTATTTTTATGATCATAAAATATTCTTCACTAGATGCTATAATCTTATTAAATGTTTCAATGGTTGGTGGTTTTCTTATATATATTTTGTCCTTTCCTATTTGCTTCTCTTCCCACTCTTCAAATTCCTTCATATATTTTACTGTATACTCGTTATTTGAATATGATGTCATAATTTTAGCTATAGTTGTATTTGGTAATAAACATTGATTAGTAAAGTAATTATTTTTTATTATATATTTATGAAAATCAATTGTATCTATTTCACCAAGATATTTTTCGAGAATATATTTTGTAGACATAAATAAACATCCGGAACTATATATAGTAATAAATTCTTCTTTTATATATCCATGTTTTTCTAAAAGCTCTTTGTCTTCTTTAAATTTTTCAAATTCTTCTTTATATTGGATTCTATTTTTTTTATCAAATTCCTCATATGTAATATTTTTATTATATTTATAAATTATATTTTTATATTTTAAAAAAGCAGACCAAGCTCTTTGTTCATTTATCTTATCTACTGTAGCTTTTGTGTCCGATAAAAAGAGAGGTGTATCTATGTAGTCTTTCTTATCCTGATAATCATCGTTAGTTGTTATATTAAAATTTACAACACCTTTAGGATTAAATTCTTCAAAATAATCATTATCACTGGAAAGAGAATCATTATCATTGGAAAGAGAATCATTATCATTGGAAAAAAAGTTATTATTATTGAAAAGAGAAACCTTATTAAAATCTTTTTCTACAAAATCATAGAAAGCAAATCTTTCGAATACATCGTCAAACCAATCGTTTTCTTGTATGATACGTTCTACCATTGTCATACTTGCAATTGTTGCAGCCGCAATATTATCAGATTGTGTCTGGCTGGTATACATTTCACCTGATGCATCTGTTTGTCCAATTGTATACCCATCTCTATACGCTTCATACCCAAACACAACCCCAAGAAGATATTGATCCTCTTTACTCATGCCATTTTCATAACCTGCAAGATTTATCACTCTTTTTCCGTCCTCATTAATTGTGGTTTCTGCAAAATAATCTCCTTCGGCGCTGGTATTAATTAATGTATTGCCTTTAAGTATATCCCATAGTTGTTCTTTTTGTACATCGTCCCCGTAGCCGTATTGGGCGCGTAATGATATTAACGCGTCAAAATTATTTTTCTTCCCATAATTGGATATTTTTGTATTTACATCCCAAACCTGGAGTCCTCTGTAAGCGATAGCCAGATTGTCAATGCTGACGTTTGCGCCGCCTGTTCCAATGTTCATTTTTACGCCGTCATGCCCAAGGTGAAGTTCAAGAAGGCCGCTATTAAATTCATTATTAGTTAATAAACCTAAGTTCAACACATTCAAGGTAAAATCGTTTCCTAAGGCATAATTTACTCCTTGTCCTACAAGGGAACCGATAAGATTATTAAAATTTTGAAGATCAGATTTGTTTAAATTATTAAATCCTTCTACTTTACTGTAATCTAATCCGCAGTTAATTGCTGTTAGAGTGGAGGAGGTTAAGGCGCTTGCCATGTAGACAAGTGAATTGTTAAATATCCCTTCCATGCCTGCGTTAAAAGTTTCTGCAGAATAGCCAAAACCTTTTCCGCTGCTATAGGTAATTCCGTTTATTGCGTTTGCGGCGATTCCTGTTGCAAATGTTTGTGTTCCGGCCATTACTGTCTTTGAAAAGATTGAGGTGGCGGCTGAACTAACGCCGTTAAAAGCGCCCCCTATTCCGCTGGTTACAGTATTTATTAAAACAGTTTTTCCTACGCTGACGGCAACTTCATCAAGCGGTTTATATTCAAAAGCTACATCAAGCGCTCCAAGCGCGATTTCGGAGGAGGAACATAAGGCGATAGATACCGCAGCTCCCGCAATTGCCGCAGCCGTACCTGTGCCGAAGGTGCCGACTGTGATGGCTACCGCGGCGGCGACAGATCCTGCAATTGCGCCAACAGTGCGAATAGAAGGCGCTTGGAACCAGCTTCCCTCATCATCCCATATTCGTTTATCCCATGGAGCTATTGTAAGTTCGGCGCTTCCTATTCTATCAATGCTATACCAATATTGATAATCAGACAAAAGACGCCCTAATTCTCCTCCACCTTCATCGTAAAACATTTCAGCTTTGTTTTTTACGGCATGATCTGATTGCTTTATTGCCGGATCGTATCCAATGTGCGTCCCAAATTTTCCCGGAGACTGTTCCCGATAAACTCCGTTTTTATTAATTGGTATTTTATTTTCATCACGTCCGAATATTTCGCCTGCAATTGTTTCTACTTCATTATAAACATCATTAATTAATCCCTGTATTGCGATAGTATCTAAACTGGCAAGATAATTTTTATCTAAATTTGTTTTTAGCGTTACCGGTTCCATTATGTAATTCCTATAACCGGCAATGGTTATTGTTTCTAAAATAACAGGCGTAAAAACCGTCGAGCCTTTTATTATATCTTTTACATAATCATTACCGGTTTTTCTCCAGAGACCTTTAAGAATAAACATATTATCCATATTTTCTGTGAAATTTTGATTGGCTGTAACTACCATACCGGTTAAGCCTTTGATTGCTTCATCTGCGCTTATGCGGGCGTTGTAAGCAAGTTTTTTGGATTCGTTTTTGGCAATTTCCGCGTTTGTTGTTCTTGCCAGATCTGACGCGGCCATTTTTACAAGCGCGGAATCCCATGAAGAAGCGCCTCCTATGCCGCGTTTTACAAGAGGAGAAGTTATGTTGGTAAAATTATTTAATGAATTAAATGTGCCTGTCATATTAACGATGCCTGAAGATTGTAAAAGGCCGGTCATAAGTTCCTGAACTTCAGGAATAGCGTCCCTGATTCCTAAGGGTTCTCTCGTGTCTATAAAACGGGATAATCTTTCTCCTTCCGCGCCTATGAGCGATAAAAATGCTTCTGACGACGCTTGATTGGCGGCATCTGCCGCTTGTTGCAGCCATTCTTCCTTGTCTTCAAGTCCTGCAAGATAGGCGTAAATCCATTCATTATTTACGCGATCATATTCACTTTGAAAATTTGAGTTCCATTGTTTGTATGCGTTTTCCAGTTTTTTAAAATTATCGGTCCAGTCTTTTCTTCCGTTTTCCAATATTTGCGCCGCCGTACTCTGCCATTCGTTATATTTTTCCGTTATGTCTTTCCTCATCAGTTTCCATTCCTCTTCTCTGGCTGATAGTTCCGTACTGTATTTGTTTTTTATTGTGTTTGTAGTTAATGTAATTATTTCTTCTCCAATATTGTTAAATAATGAATTTAAATTAAATTCCGTATTTGTGTACATTGATAAATTTTTAATCGATACATCGTACATCTTATCAAAATAAGATTTTACTGAAACTGTATTTTTACTATAAGCGTCATTCGCCGCAGTTCTGACGGTTGATATTTCCGCCGTCCCATTAAAATAATTGTCTACAGCCGATAAAAAAACATTATTAAGTGATAGCTGATTATTCATGTCCGCAGAAAAACGGGTTTCCAGATTATTTTTTGCGTAATATACTTCATTATTTGTCCAGTCTGACAGGGCTAAAAGCGCGTCAAAAACATTTAAATATGCGTTTGCGGCGTTTTTCTGCATTGTTTCCCAACAGGTTTTTATAACGGCGAGATCTTCAGGTTTTATTTTGGTTTTTGACAGGGATAATTCAAGATCGCTCCAAACAATTTTTGAGCCTTCTGTTTTCTTGCTTTCAAATTCTTCTAAATTTTTACATGATGAAGCGTATAAGTCGGATAAATATTTATTAGATATTAAATTATTATTTAACCCATTAGTCCATTTAGCTATAAAATTGGCTGATCCCTGACGAACTGAATCTATTCTATTATATGTGTTTTTGTTTATATCTCTGGGTTCAATCCAAAGAAAAGCTAGAGGATTAATCCATACATCTACAATTTTTTGCGCTTCTTTATATAAAGAATAAACTTTATTCTCTGCGTATACGTATGTATCATAATTATACATTTCTTTAAAACCGGCAAAATAATTATTACCTGTGGTTAATGTCAGAATAACATAGAATTCGAGATCAGCTTTTTCTTCTGCGCTTAACTTGTTCCATTCATTCTGGAAAAAAGTATAATAATTGTTAATAATACTGCCTTCCATATATGAAGAGAGGGTTATATTCTTTTCTAATTTATTTAGATTTATATATTCATAAGCAAGAGAACCGTTACCTCTTAACTCTCCTCCTATCGAAATATAATTATTCATGAAATTTAAACTATTATATGTATTTTTTAACGATAATATTAGATAATTCCTCGCATAACTCCATTGCCTGAATTTATTTTGATCCATAAAATATCCAGACATTCTTTGACTTAAACCTCTAAGAGCCGCTTCATACCCGGTTATTTCAACATATTCGCCGTTTACGGATTCAGTTTTGTTAAAGAAGTCAATTACAGGCATTACTTCCGTTGAATTTACTCCGATAATGTTCATTGATTCATTTCTTGAAAAAGCCAAACGCCCGTTCTTAACTGTAATTATATTTTCAATCTTCCATTCGCTTTCGGACGCGGGTAATTTATAATCCTTATAATTAAAATTTATTCCGAGCTGAAATAAGGAATTTTGATATTGCTGATGAATGTTTGAATTATTCATTCTTTCCTGCATATAAGAAGATGATAACATTTCTATAGCTTCAAACACTTTAATCTTTTTTGTAAAGCATTGTTCGTAAGCCGTATATAATGCTTCATATTCAGGATTATTATATGCGGTTTTATTACTGTTATTTGAAATATCAGAAAGTATATTTAAAACAATATTAGCTTTTGACAAATTGGCTCTGCATCCGGCAGGATCAATATTATCGGTATTTAAATATGAAGTGCTTGCCCATTTTTGTATAGCGTCCTGTTTTTCATATTCAAACCGTTTTTGATCGGTATCATTGTAAGCATTTTTTAAAATATTATATTGATTATCATATTGAAGACCGATGTCTATGAATTTATTCGCCTCATTAAAATAATTATCCTTAAATGAATTTACCGTATCTTCATAATTTTTTATCGCGTTCTTGGTGAAGGATAATTTATTTTTTATATCATTTGGAGACAGTTTTGAAAATCCCAATAATTTTGCGGCGTTTCCTGTTTCAATATATTGAGATTTTAATGTGTAAAAATCGAAGAATATTTGCTTGGTTTCCGCGAAATACAGGTTATATAGTTGTTCGGCGTTATCATCGGTATAAAAAATATTTTTTTGAGAATAAATATTAAATGAATCATTAACACGGTTTGTACAATAAGACGCGTAATACAATGCGTCCGCCAATACGCCTGATGCCCATGATGAGACCATTACAAGAGAGGGATCTTTATTTGTAATATATTCGTTTAACAGATATTGACGCCAATGCGCTTCATTTTCTATTGGCGCGTTTAATTTCATCAGTTCAAGTGATTCGGATATTTTGTTTATATAATCAAACATTTTTAATTTATTATTAATTTTAATAAACGCATTATTAAGTTTATCTGCTGAATCATCGTCTGCGGCGTCATAATCGTATGTAATGGCATATTGATAAAGATCTTCATATTCAGCCTTTAAATTATCATAAAGGGTTGCAAGCTCTGTTTTATTTTTCTCCGGTTTAATATTGTAAGAAAACGCGAATGTTGTAATATATTCAATAATAGCTTCTTTCCATTCGTCTATTTCATATTGCAGCCATCTGTGAACTGAAGAAAAACAATTATCAAAATCCATCATGAATTTGGCCGTATTTTCCGCAAAATCCCCCGGTATGTCAAAAATTGCAAGACAAATTGATTTAACATCCGGAATTATATTTATTTCAGTATTAAGACCGTAATTGCTAAACAGTAATGATAAAGAATTACAGGTATTTTCCCAGAGTTCATTCCGAAATGTCGGATTAAGAGCGTTTAAATCTTCGTTAAGCGTCATTATTTTTTCTTCTGAAAGATCATCGCTTGTTTCAAGTTTTTTTAATATTTCTTCTTCGGCTTCCCGCTGTTCCGCGATTTCCCATAACAATCCGTAATTAAGCGCGGAATAGTAAACTGAATCGGCTCCTTTTTTTTTGTAATTATTATATTTTATAACAAGATTATTATATTTTTCATTAAAGTCAGTAAAGTAATAATCCTCCGGATTGGTTGCAGACATTGAAAGCAGTGAAGAATAATCCGAATATAAATTATTTAATCTTTCTTCTTCTCTCTGCATTTGTAAAGTCAAGTTGTTTAAAATATCCTGTTGTTTCTGAATATCCGCTCCTATTTTGTTTAATGTGCTTAATTCCGCTTCATAAACGGCAAGAGATTTATTATAAGCGGCTTTGGCTTTCTCCCAGGCCTGTAATCCTTCGGCTTCCGTCATTCTTTCGGCGCCTAATTCTTCCGCATAGGCCATTACGGCATCCGCTATTGAGGTTTTTCGCTCCCAATACAGGACAAGCGCTTTTGCGCGGATTAATGCAATCTGGTATTCATCCATATAAAAATCATCGCTTGATGCATCAGGTGAAAGTATATCTTTTAACGTTCCTGTTCCGAAAAGTTCAACATAATTTTCATAAATATTGTTCCGAGCGTTAATGCTCTTCTCCACGTATAAAGGATACATATTATATAAATTAAGCATTTCAATAAGCGCTTCAAATTTATATTTAGAGAAATGTTTAGTATCAATATTTTCCGCAAAAACAATTTGTTCAGATAATGTCATTTCTCCTTTTAAAAAATCCTGTATTTGATATAATTTTGAATGTTTTTCATTTAATTCAATTAATAATTGGTCGTAATTTATATTCAATCCAAAAAAAGCATAAATATATGATGATGTATTTTTAAACGGATTTTTTTTTGAACTATCTATTATTGCAAGTTTCTCAAGATCACTAATATATTCAGGATCTTCCAAATATGACGACTCGGCCTGTTTCCATAAGTTTACCGTTTCCTGATATATCCATTCAGGCAAATCAGAATCTTTTATGTCTTTTTCATCGTTACCGTATTGTCTTTGCCAGAATTTAAAATTATCTACCAGTGAAACAGCCGCTGAAGAACTGACAAGATACATATCTATTAATGCTTTCACCTTGTTTGTTCCTTCTCCTATTCGAATAGCGGCGTTTAATTCAAATTCTTTTTTTGCTTCGGCAATAGTTTTTTCAAAATCTTTTGAGATATTTTTAAATAGGGATTCGCCGGTTTGGAATAGTTCTTTTGCGTTTAATTCCCATTTTTGTTTTTCTTCTTCAAATTGATTAAGAGCCGAAAGCCAAACGGCTTCTCCCTCTGAAAATAATTTAATTGATTCTTGTTCCCATTCAATTCGCCTTATAAAAAATCTTTCTTCCGCGTCTTCCCAGGCTTTTAACCCTCTTTCAAATTGCTCCGCGTACAAGCGAAGCCACTCTTCGCCCAATAGCGCAAGATCGCCCGCGCCCGCGGAAGCTTGTTCTATTTTTGCGTTTAGTTCTTCAATGCCTTTTTTACATGATTCATCCGCTTCCGCAATTAGTTTTTCCGTGAATTTTCTTGCGGCTTCATCATCGCTTTTTTTCCGCAGACTCCATATATCCCTTGTTCGCCGATTTGTAAAAACTCTTTCTTCCCTGGCGGCGATATTTTCAAACTCGCGTTTAATAACATTGCTTTTAGCGTTAAAAGTTTCTTTAATAACCGCGCTTATTGATTCGCGAGACTCAACTGGAATATATGCCAATAGTTCAGGATACAGACTATTTATAACATTATTAAATGAAGCGCTTGTAGCATTTACAATATCGTCGGTTTCACCGCGCCATAATGTTAACTCGTGAGAAAATTCCCTGCCTTCCTCATTTGGACGTATTATAAGGGGATCGCCTGTCTTATCGTCAAAGATGACATTTCCTTCTTCATCAAGATGCCATGAATAATATTTTTGGGACTCATTAAGCTTTGACGACAGATTTAAAAGCGCTTCTTCCGCCGCTTTGCCAAAAAACCTCCCCATGAGCCATTGTGAAAAACGCTTTTCCAGTTCTTCATCGCTCCATTTTACGATTTGCGCTTTTGCTTCTTCAAAAAGAAGCGGATTTTCGTATAAGCCGTCGGCGATTAATTCCCACGCGCATATCGCCTGAGTTACGCCAAATTTCGCTTCAGCGAGCCATCGTTCTGGATTTATTTCCCTGTCCGCCCTGCTAAAATGACTGTCCATGACAGTTCTGTTAAACCCTTTAACTTCTCCGGAAAGCGTTGAAGTAGGCTGCGCAAAAATAACAGGCGGAAATAATCCGGTTATAAAAATTATTGTTAATACTATTGAAATTATTTTATTAATTTTTCTAAACATTTTTATTCTCCCAAATTTTTTGTTTTATCCCGCACAAGCGGGGTTTTTTGTGTGTAATAGATAAAATCGAAGGAATTACGGTAATTGAGCAAAAAAATGAACACGCTACTCCAAGGGCGCCGATAAGCGATATTGTGCGTATCAATGTGTTGGCGCCCTCTGTCAGAAAAAGAAACGGAATTGCGCCGGCAACGGTTGTACCGGTGGTGGAAATAAGGGCGGGTATCTTTAACCGGATAGCGTAATAAATGCTAAATGCTGATTTTTCTTTTCCTTTTTTAATTTTTGAGCGAAGGCCGTCTACGCATAAAATCGCCGCGTTAACTGTCATTCCGCTTACGACAATAAACGAGCAGGCGACGGCGGAATTATACGAGTTTCCGGTAAGAATCAAAAATAGGGCGGGAACGGCCAATGAAGGCGGAATTGACGAAAGAACAAGCAATGGAACGGTAAATGATTCGTTAATTGACGCGATGATCATGTAACAGAAGATAATTGCCAAAACAAATGAAAATACGGCTGCTGATAAATTTTCGCTTTGTCTAATCGCCTCAGGATCAAATTCTACGGAATAACCGGGATCAAGCTCCAGTTTTCTAAACAAGCCCGTCAGTTCCTTTTTTACTTTACGTGGATCCATAGGTTTAGTAGTAATTGTTATAGAAGCGAATCTGCGGCGGCTGTCTCTTCTGATGCTTGACGGCTCAATTTCTTCTTTTTTCTTCATAAGGGAATCAATTTGTAAATAAGAAATATTTTCCTTGTTTGTCGTCGAAACAAGCAAATTCAATGCCCCTTCCCTTGATTGATACATTCCGTTTCCGTTCGTGCTGACTCTTACGTCCGTTTCCCCGTTTTGATCAATTCTTTTGTACGCGACAGGACCATATACTCCGAGCCGGACGTTGGACGCCGCGGAATAAAAATTAATTCCAGATTCCGCAAATACTTCCCTGTCCGGCAGCAGAATCAATTTATTACTTCCCTGTTTAAAATTAAGAACTCTTTCGCGAATCAGCGGATGTTCCGCGCAAATACGCGCAAGCGTCTCGGCAAATTCCCTGCATTTTTTGTCTTCATCGCCGTAAATAAAAATTTCCCAGTATTGATCCTTCGCGGAATTTTCATGAAAAAATACAAATCCGCCTGGAATATAAATTTCTCTTGCAAATTCTCTGACAAGATTCGCCTTTGTTTGTTTTGGATCAAAAGAGATAAGAAGGGAACCTGAACCGGTCCTTGCGCTTGTTTCTACGTTTTTTATTCCCGGTTGTTTTATTAACTGTTTACTGTAAGCCGCCATTAGGCGATCTGCTTCTTGCGCGTGAAGTCCTCCGTTAAATTCAACCTGTGCGTAAACTGAATCTTCCGAACTGTAACCTGATGTGTCTACGCCTTTTGCCGACAAGACGATTATTGTAAAAACAGTGATAATAACGCATGATGATAAAATTACAAGCGGGTAACAAGTACAGTATTTTATAACAGCGGCAAGACATCTGCACAAGTGATGTAAAATCCGCCGCCCCGCAATTTTTAATAATTGAGGAATCCTAAAAAAATATTTTTGTTTGTTGTTATTTAATCCCCAGAGCAGAAGCGGCGGTAATAGCGTAAGGCTTAATACCAGCGCGGTGACAGTTACAACGGCTATTGCGCTTGCGATAATTTTTGAGTTATCTTCCATTGTTAAAAGCGGGATTAAAGCGACAATAGTTGTCGCTCCTCCCGCTATTAGCGGCCCGGTAAGAGCGGATAAAGCCGCCTGAGCGGATTCGTAATTAAAACATTTTCTCAGTTTTTCAGAGCAGAGAATAACGGCGTCAATTGCGGTGCCTACTCCAGCGGTAATTCCCGCAAGAAGAAGTTTGTCGGGCGAAAAGCCAATCATCATTAGAATTGCGATTGATATTAAACAAATTAACGGAATTGATAACGCGCAGAAAAAACCGGCGATGTTTACGCTGTTTTTTCCGCTTAACAGAAAACTTATTAACGCAACCATGACCGCGCCTGACAATGCGGCGTTTAGAACAGATTTAAAAGCGGCGCTTTCTTCCGCTCCAAGGTCTGATAAAACTGTAAATTCTGTCTCAGGGGAAAGAGATGATAATTCCTTTTTTATATCAGAAGATAATTTACGCAAATCAGCGCCATCCCGTCCCATAATGGCGATGCTTGCGGTTTTTTCTCCGTTTAAACGCGAAAGAATATCCGGCTCCCGTTCCCGTTCGCTTATAACGGCAATATCAGAAAGCCTGGCATATTTTCCTTCTCCAAACGGAATTAATACCGTGTCGAATGACGGGTAACGCCCGTCTACCGTAACAATTATTTCCCTGTTATTTTGCGTAATCATTCCGCCGGAATAAATAGAATCATTTAATCCCAGAACAGACATTATTGCTGACGGTTCAAGTCCAATAACCTTAAGTTTTTCCTGATCAAGTATTATATATATTTCTTTTAATCCCACCCCAGAGACAATGACTTCTCCCGCTCCTTCCAGGCTTTCCAGCCGCGGCTTTACAATTTTTTCCAGCGTCTGTGAGGCGTTGTTTGAATCGTCCGTTATAACGGCGGCCGACCAAACGGGAACTCTTGAATTATTTGAACTTAAAATCTCAGGCCTTTGCGCCGATGACGGAAGAGTCTCGTATACTCTTTGCGCCGCATCGCGGATCGCTTCATATCGGCCATGCGTTCCCGGCCTGAAACGTACAAAAACGGTAGACAGGCTGTTTTCGCTGGAACTTTGAACGGCTATTACGCCTTGAATGGAAAAAAGCGCGTCCTCAAGCGGAATCGTAACGCTTCTTTCCATTTCAACCGCGTCAATACCGTAATGTTTAATTTTTATTACATAAGCACCTCCTCTATTTTCTTTAATTTTTACGTTTGAATTGACAATGACAAATAACGATAAAGCGCAGATTCCCGCTAAAATACAGAGACTCATTTTTTTTCTTTCCAAACGGGAAACAATAAATATCATTTAACGTCCTCACTGTGAAGTTTCCAATTAAAATACCGTATTAAAACGGAAGGAATCGCAAACAGACTAATCAAAGTCGATACAGTCAACCCTCCTAACATTGCCGCCGCCATGGATTTTTGCGAATTTCCCAAAGGACTGAGGATTAGCGGTAATAGGGCGAAAATAGTAGTCGTTATTGTAATCAATATCGCCTGAAGGCGTTCTTTTGCCCCGTTACAAACGGAGTCTGTTATAGAAAAACCTGCGCGAATTTTCTGTTCGCTTATTTCAAAGAGAATAAGACTGTTATTCACAACAAGCCCGAATAAAGCGGTTAGTCCAAGTACGGCGCCCGAATCAATTTTTGAGCCGCTGAGTATAAGAGCGGGTCCCGCTCCCGCCAGTGAAAATGGAATGCTTAACATTAGAATAAGCGGGAGCAGGAAAGATTCAAATTGAGCGCCCATTGTCATGTACAGAAGGACAAGCACGAGGATAATGTAAAAAAGCAGAGAATTTTTGTAGCGGCTGAAAACCGATTCGTCGGCTCCCGTAAACCAGGGAAACCGCGCGGTTAATTCTTTAACGGAAGCCGGAATTTTCTTTACGGCGGCTATGTCGGCGTAGACTACATCGGATCTGTCCAGCCGCGCAAGAGACGCTTCCGCTTCTTTTTGCTCTATTTTTACAAGGGAGCCAAGATATACATTTTTTCCCTTTCCTGATCTTAACGGGATTTGTTCAAGCCGCTGAATAGGATCGTTATGTGTTTTCCGCTCTCCTGTTACGCGAACATTTAACGGCTTGCCTTCAATTTCAAGCTTTGTTGTTATAACTCCCTCGTTAAGAATGTAGAGCGTTTCAGCTATCTGCGACGCTGGTATTGAAAGATATGTGGCGGTTTCCCTGTTTGGAAAAATCCGTATTTCAGGCCTTTTTCCCCACGGGCGGAAATTTACCGCCGTAGTCGCGGAGTTAAATTCATTTTGCACAAACTCAACCCTTTCAAGCAGTTCTTCCCTGTCCTTGCCTTTAATTACAAATGTCCGCTCCGCCGATAGACCCAAAAGTACTTCTACCCTGTCTTTTGGAAAATACGCCGAAAAAGAAAATACATTATGCTGTTCCATGATTTTCTTGATTTCAACTAACGCTTTTTGCGGCTTATATCCCTTTTCCAAAATACAGTGCAGGATAAGCTCTTCTTTTTTATAATCAATATCCGCCCTGCGGCTTACGTCTCCTTCTTCCGCTCCCGCAATTCCGTAAACAGTTTTTACAAACGGCAGTCCTGAAACTATTATGGAGTTTGTTTGTGTGTCATTTATCATTGTTTCCAACAAAGTTCCGTGGGGGTAAATTATCGAAACCTGTACTTCTTCCGCTTCATCAGGATTAATAAAAACTACCGGACGCATTAAAAGCGTTAGAAAACCGATAACGCTTAATAACGCTGAAACGGTTAAAAACCTGCCCGAATTGCGGAGAATGGTTGAAAGCAAAAAAACATACTTTTTCTCAAGACTGCCATTTGTAAAAACTGATTTAATTTTTATCAATTTGTTTTTATTAAAAGTTAAATTTTTATTGGCTGATAATTGATTGCCAAAGAACATGGAATAAAGAGAAGGAAGAAAAAACTGGGCGTAAAGCCATCCCGCGGCTACCGAAGTGACAAGGGCGATTGCTATATCGCCAAAGAGACTGCCTAAGGGACCGGGCAGCATAATAATCGGAATAAAAACAAGTGACGTTGTAATGGTCGAGGCGATGTTTGATCCCGCTATTGACGCCGCTTTGTTTCCGATTTCTTCCGGTTCGGGCGCAGTTTGTCTTTTTTCAAAAGCCTGATGAAGCAGATCAATTATGATTACGCTGATGTCGGAAACAAGACCTATTCCCATTGCAAGTCCGCCGAGGCTCATGCTGTTTAGGGATTTTCCGCAAACGTCGAGAACGCAGATGCCCGCCGCGGCTGAAACGGGAATTGAAAGCGCCGCGAGCAGGCTGTATTTTATGCGGCGGATAAAAAGCAAGAGAACCGTTATTACCGCCGTTACGCCAAGAGCGGCGGATATTAATAAACCTGTTATTCCGCTTATAAGCGATGAAGATGAATCCGTTACTAATTCAATTTTCGCATCACGGGAAAAAAGAGAATTGGCTTCTTCTATTGTTTTCTTTATTTCTTTTGATAGACGCAGAGGGTCACAGCCGGGCCTGCGGTAAATTTCAAGCCCTGTGGCTTCTTTCCCGTTGTAAACAAATATGCTTTCCCGCCGGGCACAGGAATTGGAAATTTCCGCCGTGTCTTCAATCTTAAAGGAGCCGCCGCTTAAAGGAAGAATAATTTGTGAAAGTGAAGAAACAGAATCCGGTTTTCCCGAGCTTACGACAACCAATTCCATGTTTCCCTCACGAGCGTTTCCGGCGGGAATATCAGCGGTTTCCTGCATGACAAGATTGGTAAAGTCAGAAGGGGCGGCGCCAAGAGCGGCAAGACGTTGCACGTCAAGAGAAAGCCGCTGCTCGTTAATTTCACCGCCGATAAGCGTCACGGAGCCTACTCCGTCGATTCTTCGCAGACGCGCCTGTATTTCGTACTCCGCAAGTTTACGCGCAAATTCGCCGTTCCCGTTATGTGAACTAACAGCCACTATGGCATGAACTTCGTTTCCCGTGTCCGCCGACGTTACCGTCGGTTTGCTTACTCTTTCAGGAAGTCCCGGATAAACGGCGTCAATTGCCTCGCGGACAAGAACGGAAGCCGCCATTGTGTCGGTACCCCAGCGGAAATCAAGGCTGATAAGGGACCTGTTGTCACGTGACACGCTTCTCATTCTTTCAAGCCCTTTAATCGGAGAAAGACCGTCTTCCAGCGGAATGGTAACCATGCTTCTTATTTCATCAGCGGCCATGCCCGGATACAGCGTCTCTACCGTTACTCTTGGCACTGAAAATACCGGCAATCTGCTGACAGGCATATTAAAAAGTGAAAAAACAGCAGCAAAAATTAACGCCGCCAGTATCATGATAACCGTAACAGGCCTGCGGATAAAAAGAGTGATAATCGCTTTCATAAACATCCTACTTTACCAATGATATTTTTATTGATTTATCATTCCGGTTTCCTAAAGTGTCTTTAAGTCCCGCCTCTATTAAAAAATTTATTATTCCAAAATTTGTTGTGTTAGTCAGATTCCCTGTAATTTCAATCCTTTGACAGCCTTCCATGCCGTTATGCGGATTAGGCAATGTAAAATTCGTATTTTTTATCTGACGCGGTGAAAAAGAAATAACATTATTGCTTGTTTCCATACGGAAAAGTTCCATTAAAGAAAATAAATCAACGGACGCTCCTTCCGCGGTTTCAAAATACAATTCAATCCAGGAGCTAATATTTTCACCGGACGGATAATTTACATCCGTTATGGGAATATTTTCAAAAAGGGAATCAGTTTTAAAGAATTTTAATTCTTTATCCGAACCGCCGCCAGGAGCCATTGGTATTCTGATTCCCGCAAGCGCAGGCGGCTTGGAATATTTTCCGTTAGCGAAAATCCTGAAGCTGTACTCTTCTTTACATTCATTGCCTGCGGCGTCTTTAATGCCGGGCTTGATCCTAAATGTAAATCTGCTGTTATATACCGGCGCTATGTCAAATCTAAAAATAATATCAGTTTTATAACCTGATGATGTTTCCATTATTAAATTAGGACCGTCTTCGACATTTAAATAATTTTTAACGGATATACCGTCTACTGGTTTTGAAAAGACAAGCAATAATTTATCATCTTTTTCCCAGCTCTCGTTCTCTACCGGCAGTTCTGTGACGCCGGTATAACCATTGTTAGGTGATAATAAATATGATTCGTTCTTATTTGTGATTCGCTTTGCGTTTACAAGATACGGAATTTCAATATCGTTTTTTGTTGTAAATACGCATGAAAAATCATTCCCTATATTCATCCCGTTGTTATCTGTCAATGAAGCGGAATATTTTATCTCGTAACGGGTTTGCCGGCTCCAGGGCTCAATGGGCGTAAAAACCGCAAGTTTTCCTTCGTTTTCCAGCCGCCAAATACCTGTCATTGAAGGGATAAATGAAACATTATCATATAAAGTCTTTAACGGTATTGGTACGGAAAACTCCAGTTTTATTTCCGCTCTTGCCTCACTCACTTCAGAATACATTTCAGGATAATTTGATATAAGAACAGGCCTGATGTTTTCGGGTCTTGTTGAAAAATTACGGTTAAAGGCTTCGTCCATGGAAAGCCCTTCGGTATCATGCGCGTCTGCTGAAAGATTTATTGCATAATCGGTATTTATCTCTAAAGGCGTAAGCGGGGAAAATATCATTTTTCTGCCATCCCAGGAAAAGCTACCCCTTATGCGGTTTCCGTCTCCTGTTAATGAAAAATTTTTCTCTATGCTCGCCCTGTCAGGATCGCCTGAAAAATCAAGGGATATAATTATTTTTTCGGGCTCAGACTGATATCCGCCGCCCGGAGTCCATGATGTTACTTCAAACAGGTAAGACCTTAATAAATCGCATGAAATAAAAGAGAATATGTAAATTAGCATAAAAAAGCATAATTTATTTTTCATTTAACCGCCTCCAGATAAAGAACAACGTCTTCTTTCATATAAAAACCTGAATCGGAAATTATTCCGTTTTTTCCGCCGGGAATTGTCAGTTTGTAATAATGGGGAATTTCATCGCCAGGTTTTAATCCTTCCCACTGCATATAAAGCCGGTCGTCAGAGATCCATTGAATACTGCGTAAAGCCACAGGCGGAAGAAATTTCGGGAAAAAGAATGAAAGAGTTATTTTTTGCGGCGTGTTTTGTTTTTCTTCGATACCGAAGATTAACGAAAAATGAATTGAAAGAGTTATTTGTCCCGTAACCTGATCGACATGAATAGGGAATACATTGTTTGCTGAGGAAATATTTTCAATTATCTGGCTATTTGCGGCGCTGACGGACAAAACATTTAAATACGGAATATCAACTTTAAAATTTAATCGATAATCATCGCCTATTTTCAGCCCCTCAATATCTTTTGTGTCGCCTGAGACAATCAAAGTATATGCCGTCTCCGGTTCAGGATTTTTGGTAAAAATATACACAATGCTTTTTTCGGACAGCATTTCTACCCTGCCTGTCAGGGATGGTTCAAACCGCAGAGAACGAAGAATATTTTCTCCCATTGGTTTGTTAAACGAAACCGCGATTCCGTGTCCTGAGCGCAGACCGGTTTCCATATTTGTTTCGGTCGGATACCAGCAGCCGTCCGAAAAAAGCGCGGGATATACGCCTGTTACAAAAGGTAAAGTCTGATCCATGTCGGTTGTAAAATAACCTGAATATGCTTTTGGTAAGGGGACTCCGTCAATACTTTTTGCCGAATCTTTTAAATTCCACCTGTACATTATCCACGGAGAAAGGGATTTATCAGGGGTAACTTTTAATGTTTTATCATCATCCAGCCATTCAAAAGTTTTATTTCCGATTCCTTCAAGAGTAAGGGCGGATTCCACTGTATGTTTTTCCATTGAATCGGAAAAATGGAATTCAAAAACGGCATTATTTGTTCCGATTGATGAGCCGCTTGCGGGATTGAAATATTCAAGCAGAGGCGGTGAATTTTTATTAATTGCGTAAAACGAAACAAAACGCTCAATACGCATTTCTCTTTTATCCGCGGAGCGGATAATTCCTAAAAGACTTACTGTGTAACGTACTCCCGCCGTCCATCCTTGTGAGGGTACAAAATAAAGATTATTTTCTTCCCAGTGTTTATCTCCTTTGACTGAACCCGTATCCGAATTTATCTGCATAATTCCCTCGACATCGTCTTTTTGCATTTCTGTATCAAACATGAGTATCACAGGACTGAAGGAATCAGGTAAAAGAAAATCGTTTTCATCAGGCTCAATCTTAATTCCAATCGGGCGTAAATCGACAAATTGACGTAAGTCAATAAATTCACATGAAATAAATAAAATAACGCATAACAAAACGGCGGCTTTATTCCAAAATCGAAACATTGGTTCCCTCCCTTAAATCCGGATCAGGGCGAAGGACTACAAGTTCTCCCGCGCTTAGTCCTGATGTTATTTCACATTCTTCCCCGTGAACGGTTCCGGTAATTATTCTTCGCTCAGTTAATGTTTTGCCATTGACAATAAAAACGCTGCCTTCATTGTTTTTCTGGTTAAAAATAGAAGATTCAGGGATAAAAATGACGCTTCCCGGCGGTCCAAGATTTACCGTAACGCGCGTGAACATTCCCGGCTTTAGTTTGTTATCTGTTACGCTCGTATTCCTCAGTAAAACACGCACAAGAAAACTTAAAGATTGACTGTCCGCCTGCGGATAAATCAAATCAATAACGCCGTCCCTTGTTTCGCCAGTTCCGTCTATCAATACGGAAGCAGTCATTCCTTTTTCCATCCGCAGAGCGTCTTTTTCGCGTATGGGGAAAATTGCGTATAACGAGGCAATGTCAATAAGGCTTAAAATTTTATCCTGGGCGCGGACGCGTTCACCCTCTTCAAGATAACGCGCGCCAATAATGCCGGAAGCCGGACACATTATCGTAAGCTCCGCAAGGGCGATATTGGCGGATGTAAGCTCTTTTTCAGTTGCGTCAAGCCTCGCGTTTGCAGCTTCCAGTTCCGCTTTTAAACTTGATGTCATAAGCGAGACAAGCGCGTTCTGCCGTTCATCTTCGTCTAACGGAACGGGAATGCCTGCTTTAATAAGATCCTGATCGCGGCAGCCAATACGCCTTATATCAAGTTCCCTTTCCATTAGCTGAATTTGCTCCCATTCGGAATCAAGATTAAAACGGCCCACGAGAATTGCCTCCGTGTGAACGCCTCCCGCTTTAAAAAGTTTTTCCTGATTCTGTTGTTTTCGCCTGTCTTCTTCCCATTTCTTTTTAGCCAGAGCAAGTTCCGCGGAAGATTTGTCAAGACTTAAAAGCTGCGCCTCAGCCTGAAAAACTCCTTCAAGAAGTTTTGAGGCGGCTAAGTTCCGCGCAGCCAGAGCCTGCGAATAATTGTTTTCCGCGCGTTCAACCGCTAAATTGATCTGCGGGTTTTCAAGCCGTATAATAATTTGTTTTTGCCGCACGTAATCGCCTTCGCGAAAATAAAGTTTTTTTATTACGGCTTCCTGCGGGGAAGTTATGTCTACTTTTGTAAGGAAAGACAAACTGCCAAATCCTGACGCTTCATCAGGCTGTTCCCTGATAACCGCAGACGTTACGCGCACATTTTTAGGTTCATCGCCGATATTTGTATTTTTTTTACAGGCGAAGCAAAATATAAATATTAAACTGATAATAAAAAGTTTTTTAATTTTCATTATTTCCTCCTTGATTTTGACGGCGTTATATTTATATCTGTAAATGAAGCCGCAAATTCTTTTAATTCTCCCGGTTCAAGGTCAAGAAAACGCTCAAGTTCGCGTTCAGCTTCCGATAACGCGGTCGCGGCTTGTATTACGGCAATTTCTTTTTGAGTTTGTTCGGTGAATGTTTCCATTAAAGTTAATCTTGTTATCTGTCCGAGATTCAGCCTTATTTCCTCAATACGGCAGCGTTCAGCGCCGAGGGCCGAGGCTTCAATTGCCAGAAGCTTTTTTTGTTCGATAAAAGCGCATTTGTTCACGGCCGTTTCCGCCGTTCTGCCGATTTGTTCAAGCGCGGTTTTGTATTTATCCTGTTCTAATTTCAACGCGATTTTTGCCTGCCTTATTCTGTAACCTGACGCGGGATCGGGCAGGAGAGAGAAACTGTTTTGAATCATTGCCGTATTATCGTAAGGCGGTTCCCAGCCTGCCTGTGCGCCAAAGCGGTTTTGAAGAAACGGGGATGAAAAATCGACAGATACTCCGACAGACCAGTTATAACGCGTCAGCGGATAATGCTGACCGGTAAGTCCAAAATTACCGGTAAGACGCAGGCTGGGTATCAATGAACAGGAAATATATGTTAATTCAGTTTGCCTTTTCTTTATTGAATAACGGGCTTCGATTAAGTCAGGATTTTGATTTTTTGCAAGATCAGCCGCCGCAGCAGACGTTGGGAGTACAACTGAATGATTTAAATCAATTTTTTCCGTCAGAACAGGCATGGATTCAAGTCCAAGAAGTTCCAAAAATTGATTTTCCATTTCGGCAAGATCCAACTGCAGGGAATAAATGTCTATTTTTGCGTTTAATAAATTTATGTCCGCGCCCGCAAGATCAACAGGGAGCGCAAGGCCAAGCTGTACTTCTTCATCTAAAATTTTCCGCTGTTCTTCCAGAATGACGAGCGCGTTTTTCTTAATGTCAAGTATCGCTCTTGATGACATTACATTGCGATACGCGTTTATTGCGGATTCCGCGATTTCATTAGCGGCCCTGTTCAGTCTTGAAGATGAAAGATCAAGTTCCATTCGTTCAAGTTTTCTGGACATTGATATTTTTCCGCCGTCCCAAACCAACTGTTCCACGTTGATATTGTAATTTTTTATAAATGAATCCGCGCCAATTTGCTGCATGCGGTCATTTTCCGAAACGCTTATATTTATTTGCGGAAAATACGCGCGTAAACCCCACGCCCACGCTCCTTCCAAAAGAGGCTGTAAAGCGCGTGAGTGTTTTAAATCGACAGAAGCCTCTACGGCAAGTTTTGCCGCCTGTGCGAATGTCAATGTGTTTAAATTATTGTCGTTTGCATACGCATAGACGGTAATAAACACAAATAGAACCGTAAAAATATTTCGCATCACATTACCCCTTTTATTGTTTTTTCAAGATTTGATATTGAGCGTAACAGGGGAGTATCCCACGGAAGCATGGCTCTTGCGCGGCTTAAATCTTCCAACGCTTCCGCGTTTTTTCCCGCCGTCCAGCGCAGTCTCGCCCTGTCAAGAAGAGCCAACGCGCTTTCCGCGGAAAATTCAGCGGCCCTGTCAAGAAAAATTACCGCCTCGTCAAATTTTCGCGCGTCAGAGGCAAGTTCCGCCGCAAGCCTCAGGGCGCGAATATCCTGCGGATTATCAGCTAACAACGATTCCATTACGGTTTCCGCGCCCTTAAGATCGCCTTTTTCACGAAGAATTCTTGCAAGGTATAAATTTGCCTCTAACAGAGAAGGGCGCAATTTTACCGCCCTGCGGCAGGATTTTTCCGCCTTATCAAGATTGTCAGAAAAATATTCCGCTTTTGCCCGAAGTACCAGCGCGGGCGGAAAATTATTTTGCCTATGCAATAGATCCGCAGTTTCGGCAAACCGCCCCTGAGCGTATGCGTCAGACGCGCGGACATACAGGCGGATTGTCTCTGCGTCCGGCGATTTGGCGTTGGATACGACGCAGGAAGCGACACAAAAAGCGATATAGAAAGCCGCGAAAATTAAGCATAGGGAAATAACGCTTTTATGTAAAATTGTATCTTTCATAAAACACCTGCCATATTTCACCTAACTCCGGCAAATGTAGGAAAGCCGCTCAGCCAGGCGTCCCTTTGAAACAGCCGCGTGTCCGTTAAAATACTCATTAAACTTTGGAATGTTTGTTAATGTTTTAAGCGCACTAACGGCGTAAACCGTGTAAGGGTTATCCGGCAGACTGATTAACGGCAGTAATGAATCAAGAATCTGCGGATTACTCGAATTAACAGATTGGGAAATAATCGTTTCAATTTCTTTCTTGGTTTTTATTGATAATCCGTCTTCAATTTTTAAACCTGTGTTAGCCGCTAATATTGAGCGGCATTCATCCGCGAATGGCCCCTGAGAAGACAAATTGATGCAATTTTCAGCGTACTGCGCGGCTATCCCGCCGGAAAAAACTCTCGCCCCTCTGTACCAGTACTCCGGAAATTGTAAATAACGCGCGCGAATAGATTTGTAAGCCGCGCTGATTCGCCTGTTTTCTGCAGATAAATCTGCTACAAATGAATCTGCAGTGAATAAATCCGTATTAGACGATACGGCCTTGTCTTTTTCCAGAGCGCAGACAAGAATCAACCATCTGCCAAACCCGTCCGGCTCGTCCAATTCATTAAACAGCGTCTTTAATCCTGCGGCGGCATCATCCCACTGTGTATTTAAAAACGAAAGAATCGCGTTTGCCGCGCGGGTGACCGTTTCATCGCCCTGTATGGCAAGCACATTATTAAGTCCCTGTTCAAGTTCTTCTTTTTTTATCAGTCCCATACTATAAGCCCAGGCCAATTCCTTGTAAACAGCCGCCACAGACCCGGCGTAATCTCCGGCTTTTTCCCGAATGGTGGACTCCGTTATGGACAGTCCCTGAAACCATGCTCCGGCTCTTTCAATCTCCGCGATTTCATCCAAAGACCGCAAAAGCGGCGGTAAATCAGCCGCGCCCACAGGCTCGGCCAATGTCCTTTTTTCCAACTGTGTTCCGGAAACTTTTTTCCCGCCGCACGCTGAAAAAATCAAAATAAATAAAAGCAAAAAAATAAATTTAATTTTCATAATCAACTCCTGAAAAAGATTTACCCTATATGGGTGCGAACTCCCCATTTTGCTTGACCGAAAACGAAAATATTTTTAATTTTTTTTACGAATTTTTACCGTGAAAAACGTGAATAAGGACAATAATATAGAACAATATTTGATATAAAAGATAAATTTATTTTTTTATTGAGCTTCGCACACATGATGTTATGCAACATTTTGACTGAATATTTTCCGGAACAGGCGCGTGAATAATTCTTGTATGTCGCCGTCCGCTCAATTATAAAGGTTTTTATTCATGCGTTTGCTGCAGGTCATATATATTGACAATTTTATTAATTTATGTCATAATGTATGATATTTTTCCTAAAACCAGGTGCGTGTATGGCTAAAATACAATCTTTTTCTATTTCGGGGATAATTAGAAAGATGCGGCCCCTGTACGCGCAGATATTTTTTGCGGTAATCGCGTTTGTTTTAATGGTTACTGCAAGCTGTTTATATGTAAACAATTTATTAAAAAGAAACTTGCAAATCAGGGCGGAAGAAACATTTACCAATCTGGAAACGCTGATCATTGCGGAACTTACGGAACCGCGGACTGCGATGAGGGCTATTTCATATAATATACGGAGCATGATTTTAGACGGCAGCAGTGACAAAGAAGTGTATGACTATATGAGGATCATCGCGAAGGATTTAAAAAATAAAACGGACGGATTTGTACTTGACGGTCTTTATGGACATTTTAATATTTTCGGCAATGTCTATTTTACCACTTCAACCGATTGGGTTGTAGCGCCCGATTATGACGCCACAACTCGCCCGTGGTATATTGCCGGCGTAAAAGCAAACGGCGAAGTGGCTTTTTCACCGGTGTACTTTAATGTGCGTTTTCAGGATTTTGTTGTTACGGTTGCGCGCCAGATTTTTGATGACAACGGAAATCAACTGGCTGTGATAGCCTTGAATGTTCCGCTGTATAATATAACCAACGCAGTTGTTAAAACGCGGCTTTCTACGGGCGGTTATGGTTTTTTAATGGACGAGAATTTTGTGTTGATCGCCCATACAAACAAGGAAATTATTGGTAAATCTTTACCGGAAGTTAATCCTGATTTTGCGGCTATTTCAGAAGATTTAAGGCTGGGCTCGTATGTTCCCGCATTTGAAACGATAAATTATCAGGATAACGTCTCAATCGTCAATTGCAAGAAGCTTGAAAACGGCTGGTATCTGGGAATTACGACAATTAAAAAAGAATATTACGTGCAATTAAAGGAAATGGCGTTGATCATAATCATACTTGGAACGGCTCTATCAGCCGCTCTTATTCTGATACTGATACGCATTGACGCGGCAAAAAGTAAATCTGATTCGGAGAGCAGACATAAGAGCGCGTTCCTCGCCAATATGAGCCATGAAATAAGAACGCCGATGAACACCATAATCGGCATGACCACAATAGGAAAGAAAGCCACCGATTCCAGCCGCAAGGATTACTGCCTTACGAAAATAGAGGATGCATCTAACCACCTGCTCGGCGTTATTAACGATATTCTGGATATGTCAAAAATCGAAGCCTTTAAATTTGAACTCTCAGAAGCGGAATTTGATTTTGAAAAAATGCTCCACCGGGTAGTGAATGTCGTCAACTTCCGCATAGAGGAAAAACATCAGAAACTATCCGTTCATATTGACCGTTCCATTCCCCGCAATTTCATAGGGGACGACCAGCGGATAGCGCAGGTTATTACAAACCTTCTTGGAAACGCGGTTAAATTCACGCCGGAAAAAGGAGCCATCACCCTTACGGCGCGCCTTGCGGGACAGGGAAACGACCTCTGCACGCTGCAAATTTCGGTAAGCGACACCGGAATAGGCATAAGCCAGGAACAACAGGCAAAACTTTTTCAATCCTTTAGACAGGCCGAATCCAGCACAACGCGAAAATACGGCGGTACGGGGCTAGGGCTGGCGATTTCAAAAAGCATAGTGGAAATGATGGGCGGAACAATATGGATTGAATCAGAACTGGGAAAAGGTTCCACTTTTTCTTTTACAATTCAGTTAAAGCGCAGCGCGAATGAAAAACAAAAACTTTTATCTCCTGAAATAAATTTAAGCAATGTCCGCATCATGGTGGTTGACGATGATCCGGATATTTTATCATACTTCCTTGAAATAGCGCAGAGCTTCGGAATAAAGTGCGATACCGCCAAAAGCGGTGAAGAGGCGCTTGAACTCATAACTAAAAAAGGCGGTTATAATATTTATTTTATAGACTGGAGAATGCCGTCTATGAATGGCATACAACTTACCCATGAAATAAGATCGCGCATGACGGAAAATTCCATTGTAACAATGATTTCTTCCGCCGAATGGATCGATGTCGCCGGAGATGCAAAAGCGGCCGGTGTTGATAAATTTCTGTCCAAGCCGCTGTTTCCATCCACAGTTGCTGAGACCATAAACGAATGTTTCGGCGTTGACGAACGACATATTGAAAAAGCGAAAGCCGCGGAAGTTACGGGCGTCTTTGCAGGCCGGCGCATACTGCTTGTTGAAGACATAGAAATCAACCGCGAAATTGTTCAGACCCTGCTTGAACCGACAAAGCTGGAAATAGACTGCGCTGAAAACGGCGCGGAAGCAGTCCGTATGTTTGCAGAATCCCCCGATAAGTACGATATAATTTTCATGGACATTCAAATGCCCATAATGGACGGCTTCGACGCAACACAACGTATTCGGGCGTTGGAAGCGGAAAGAGTTACCGCATCTCAAAATAGTACTGTTCGCAGAGTTCCGATTATTGCCATGACAGCAAACGTATTTAAAGAGGATATTGACAAATGCCTGGAATCCGGTATGGACAGCCATGTTGGCAAGCCGCTGGATTTTGAGGAAGTTATGACCCGTCTTCATTTTTATTTGGATTGAATGAAATGTTATAAAAAATAATTGACTTCGCTCTGAGCAGAAGCTATATTTAAAATGGTTTCCGCCAAGGACTCGAATACAGGCAGCAGAGCCCTGTTGGTTTTTCCGGCATGGACGGCAGAGGGTTCGAATCCCTCCTGACGGTTACCGATTTTTTATGGATTTATTTAAGGGATAATTTATGGTGAATTTGGTTCATGATTTAAAAGACATTTCTTATGTTAAGGCTCATACTACAGAGATTGTAAAATATGTAGAGAATTCAAAAAATCCTGTTGTAATAACCCAGAATGGAGAGGCAAAAGCCGTAATAATTGATATAGAGAGTTACCAAAAAACGTTAAACGCAATATATTTGGCCAAATTGTTAAGTTTTGGAGAAAAAGACATAAAAAATGGGAATGTAATTAACCATGAAACAGCAAAAAAGATATTTGAAAAAACATTGGCTAGGAAAAACAGTGAGAAAAATTGAATGGACACCTGATGGAATAGATTCGCTAAATGAAATACTTGAATACTATAGAGACAGAGCCGGGGAAAGTATTGCCAATTCAATTTATAATAAAATAATAATAAAAGAAATAGATTTATTGGAATTGGAAAAATTTATTGTGATTTAACAAGAAAATTAATGTAAAGCAAAGCATATTTATATAAATATCAAATAGAGAATTAATTTGGTGATCAATGATCGCCAAATTGGTTCTTGATTTGGTTGGTCTGATAGAAATGGTGTTATGTGATTTATACATTCCTACATTGAATCCACCAATGATATAATGTAATATCTGTATTACTATTGTATCTATGAATAATAGAACTTAATTGACAATAATCATCACTGTAATTATTCATTTTCAATATTTCATCGTTTTTCCAGTTATTATCATTTTTTGCTATGTTTTCTATCCATAAATTTATGGTTTTTTGCCAATATTGAAATGTTTGTTTTTCGACAAAACCAAGCATCCCACATTCACAAAATCCTTTACCGTGTTTTTCAATTTTATATCGTTCAATTCCTCCATTGTTATCTTCGCCAATTACATATTCTTTCTCTCTTGCTTTTTTGGACGGAGGAGGCAGTCGTTTGGATTCTACAACAAAAAGTGCTGTATGTTTTTGAGTTTCTTCACATCTATAAAAATAAAAATCGGGAACTCCTTTTGTATTAAAAAATATATCATGATATTGACAATTCACAGCAATATTTTCACAAAGTCTCCGTATTTGATACTCAATACATTGTACAAATATTTGTGTAAGTTTATTTTCATTGAGTTTCCCTTTTCTATTAATCTCCAAAATAGATTTTTTGAAAGGCACTATTGCATTAATTATACTTTCCTTTATATATCTGGTTGTTTCGTCTTTACTATCAGTTAATTCGGGATATTTTTCAACAACTTGAATTTCATCTGCTATCATATCAGAATCCTGCATCCGCTAAATCTAACAGATATTTATCAGCGTCACGATAAGCCGATAAAGAAATCCAGTATTTGTACTGGTTTGGCTTAACCAATATTAACATATCTTTTTGGGGATACAATCTAATAATTCTATTTATAGAAAGATGATCCGAGAAATTATTTTTTGTAAGTTGAGTAATGTTCAGAGATTCTAAATCAGTATGAAATTTCACGGTTTCATTTTTTGAGTCGTATCTAAAAACAACAGCTATAAACGAATTTTCCAAATTAACAATGTCACTTAATCTAAATTGCCTTATGTCTTTTTTATAATAAACATTAAGAGATTCCGTAAAATTCTTGCCATATTCTGTTAGAACAGAATTGATATTTCTTTGTCCAATAGGTTTTAATGTTTTTGAATATTCACCATGTCGAATAAAATCTTGAAAATAATTATTAACATCTGCAATAATTTTACTATCTGATGTAGAGAATTTAATATCATTGTTTTTACCGTATATAAAACGTAATCGAGTAAAATCCTTTTCCAACAGAACAGTATTTTTATTTATTAGAATTTGACCACTTGTTGAGAAAATATAAAATCGATAAAAATTATTATTTTTTATAAATGAATTCAGTATATCCAAAAGTATTGAATTGTTTTTTTCCTTTGAGATTATACCAATAATTTTATGTTTAAATGTAAAAGATGTCTCATTATAAAATGTAGGAAGCTTTTTTTCCCCTATATTTTCTTTAATTATTAAATTTGGAGCTTTAAAAATTTCGCCATCACCTGTTTTTACAAATTTTATATCTCTGGATAACTTGATCAATTCTGAATAGTTGATACCCTGTTCACTTATTGCTTCTGTTGGTATGGTTTGTAATTGATACATAAATTCAGGTTTTAATACTCCATTTTTCCCGATTTTATAACCTTCTTCCATTCGACAATTATTATCTTTTAGAACATCCTTTAAGGTTGGTAATAATTGTACTTTTTCTATTATATTTTTTATTCTTCCACCTCCAAGCAGATTTATTTTCCAGATAAATTCGTTATGAAGAGCGGCATATCTATTAACGAAATGCAGATCGTAATCATCTATTTCAAAAACTATTCTTTGAGAGGTTGCTTTGGTTCTCCGGAAAGTGAGATGTAAAATATTTTTGTGATAATCTGGTTTTTCATTTTTAATAAATATTGATGCTGCCGCGACATCAACATCATTATCCCATAATGAACGATTTCTTGCCAATGCGGTGAAGTCGAGAATTTGAATGACGTTATAATTTTCAAAAAGAGCCTTTTTAAAATTATTTGAAGTACAGTTATAAAGAAGACCTGATGATTTTATTATCAAACATGAAAGTCCTTCAGGTTTTAAGTTTAAAAATGATTCTGTTAAAAATTTCAATGCGATTTGTTTTTGTGGTATTTTTATCTTTTTATTTTCTATCTGCCATATATTTGAATGTTCATCGGAACCTCTAATAAATGGTGGATTTCCGATTATTAAATCAAATTTTTTTGTTAACCGTTTCTTACACGTAAAAAAGTCAGAATGGATCAAATTATTTTTGCATAAATTATCGAATTCCAATTCGGTAATAATTGTAATAGGTTCTAACTCATTACATAATGCCAAACATAAGCTGAATGAGGTTAATTGTACAGCTTGTTCCTCTTTATCAACACCATATATATTATTAAGAATAGATTTTAAATCATTAATTTTTGGATGTTTCATGTCATTTTGAAGTCGCCAGATTTGAACTAATCGTTTAAAAACAGTAACCAGAAAAATACCTGAACCACATGCCGGGTCAAGTACAGAAAAATCTTTCAATTTAATATTTTCAAATTTTCTTAGCGGAATACATTCATCTACCAGCAATTTTACCAAATGAGAAGGCGTATAATATAATCCTTTTTCCCTCTTTTCTTCTCCTAAAAATGTTTCATATAAACGGCTGATTAACTCAACAGGTATAAACTTAAATTCAAAATATCTCCAATCAAAATCCAATTCAAGTTGTCTGGAACCTAAATCTATCTTTTTTGTTGACAATAGTTCTGCAACTATTGATAAATTCAGCGATTTGAGTCTTTTTTGATCGTCTTTTGACCACTTAAAAACATTTCCGTTAAAATCACGATCTAAATCATTTAGCAGATCAGCAAAATATCCTAGCTCTAGAACATCACAAAAAGTTTTTGAGTTTCTATATTTTTGAAAATATTTATCAGATAAAAGTTTATTTCCATCACTATCAATTCGTTCTTCTAAATACTTAATTAAAATAGATTGTATAATAATTTGATTAATTAATTTTTTTGGTTCGTTTTTCATTTTTTTTGATATGATTGTTATAACTTTTTGTATGTTTGCAATTAATGCACTGTAAGCTGAATTCTTATTAAATTGAAAATTATTTTTTAATTCTTCTTCTTCCCAAAAGAGTCCCGTTTTTATTTTAATAGCGAATTGCAAGTTATATAAATTATGAACATCATTTGCTAAATTAAGATTTTTAATCAAATAAGACGGTTCAAAATCACCAGCTCCATTTTCTATTATATGTTGCGTACAATCAATAATTGATATTCCAGTACTGTAAGATATACAAGCTAAAGGAGTTTCACCACTGCTCCATATCTTTCTTTGTATTTTGGTAAGTTCATTTTCATATTGTAGCTCGAAAGCTTTATTTGTAAAATCAAAAAAATATACTTGTGATTTATAGCTTCCATTAAGTTGTCTGCGTACATAAATTGCATCAGCATCAAATAGCTTTGCATTTTCAATAAGAAAATTAATCTGTGGGTCAGGTACAGGTTTCGGAGAATTTACTAAAAACAAAGCATTATCTTCTGTTACAAAACCAAGTTTTTGTAAAGATTGTATAAAATCATCATTTATATGAGGAGTGATACTCATATAAGTCTCCTTGATAAGTTCTTGTTAAAACACTTTCTACATAATATAATTTATCTATCATCATTTGTCCAGCCCCTATTTAATAATCTACCAATTATTTCATTTATTTGCTGTTGAATATCCATTGTAAGGGCTAATACTGTAATTATTTTTTGATAATGTTCTATATTTGTTAAAGATGAGAATATGTCCGGATCTGCCTTTTAATTCTTTTTTAGCAGACTGGTAGTCGCCAATGTAGAATTCCCAAGTTTCAAATCAGTTTTGCAAGAAGGTGAATGATACGGTTGAGTGGTGGTGATTTAATTTTTCATTACGGAATTTGAGAAAACTGTATTATTAACGTTAGTCATGTGGCGAAGTTCGCTGTATTGAAAAGTTGTGAAAAGCTGGATAGAGATGCTATGCTTTACTCATATGGTGTTTATCTATTACGATAATTTATACATAAAAAGTACTTGACAAGTTCTAAAAAAGAAATATAACATATTATTATGGAAATGCCACAATATAATGAAATGTTTAACCCTCTTTTAGAAGCTTTACATGAACTAGGTGGTTCTGGCTCAATTGAGGAGATAAACAATAAAGTCATTGAATTACAAAATTACCCTACTGAAATTGTAGATGTACTTCACGGAGAAGGACCAACAACCGAAATAGAATATAGATTAGCTTGGTCAAGAACATATTTAAAGAAATATGGTATACTCGAAAATTCTAGTCGTGGAATATGGGCAATTTCGAATGATAAACATAATATAAAGAAAGTGAATCCAAAAGAGGTTGTAGATTTTGTACACTCATTATCAAAAGATAAAAAAACTAAAGATGCTGATAATTCAATTATTGATGATAATGAAAATGAAAACAAAACATGGCAAGAAGAATTAATTGAATTATTATTTTTATTATCTCCAGACGCTTTTGAAAGACTTGTTCAAAGAATACTACGTGAATCAGGATTTTCACAAGTTGAAGTTACTGGAAAAAGTGGTGATGGAGGAATAGACGGGAAAGGAATATTTAAAATTGCTGGGCTTATTAGTTTTAATGTATTGTTTCAATGTAAAAGATGGCAAAATTCTGTTTCTGCCAGTGAAATTCGTGATTTTCGTGGTGCTTTACAGGGAAGGGCTGATAAAGGTTTATTTGTAACAACAGGTAGTTTTACAAGAGATGCAATAAAAGAGGCATCCAGAGATGGAGCTACACCAATAGATTTACTAGATGGAGAAGCATTAGTTAATAAGATAAAAGAATTAAAATTAGGAATTTCAATTGATATTATTGAAAAAATAAATATTAATAAAAAATGGTTTGAAAGTATATAAAAATTTGAATGCTTCACATAAAGGTCTGCTTACTACCTTTTTGTTCGTGTTGGTTCGTAGTAAAATTCCCTCCCAATCCCCTCCCCCCAAGCCTGAATCGCAATCCCAAAAGCAACCGACACATTAAGCGACGCTTTTGATCCGTAACAGGGAATTGATACCCTCCCCAGCGAAGCGTCCGCCGCAGTCAGTGCGCGGGGACTTACCCCCAACTCTTCGGAACCAATTATCATAATGCCACGGCGCGGAAAGGGAAATTCTGTTAAGGGAGTGCCTCCCGTTTCTAGGGCAAAAATGGGCGGAGTTTCCGTTAAATTGTCGGTTGGCGCGTTTCCCTGAGCGGGAAAAAGCTCTTGCCGTTCCCAGGGGATAATGCCTACGCAGCCCATAGCCGTTCGCTCAGAGCGTCTGTGGTGCGGGTCGGCGCAAAGTGGGGACAGGATTATCTTCTCTACGCCGAAGCTTTCTGCGGTGCGGAACATTGCCCCAACGTTGAACGGGGAGCGGATATCTTCCATGTATACCCACATTCCTTTGAAAATTTGCCGTTTTTCAGGGTCAAGGCGTCCGTCGCTGCCTGTAAAATCCCAATCGGCCTGATCTTTTCCGGTTTCCGCAAGCAAAATATGCTTGATGTTGTTTAGAGCGCGAAGAAACACTGGTAAATCGCTGATGGGAACCGTAATTGCCGCTTGAAAAATCTCTTTTGACTCAACAATCGCTTTTTTTACGTCCGCCGGGAAAAGTCCGTCCTCCGCCAGTGTTTTGGCGGCATCGGCAAAAAAGGCTGTTTCCTGGCTGTTAAAAATCTCTCCGTTATTTTCTACTGTCAAAGCGCTTGTTTGTAAGCCGCTCACTGTCAAACTACTTGTTTGTAAGTCGCTTGCGGATAAACTATTTGCTTGCAAATTGTCAGCAGAAAAGCGGCTTGCGAGCAGGCTGGAAAGCCTTGTCTCTGCCATTGTAAAAATTTTTGCTATTTTTCTGAGTTTTTGGGTGCGGGGCAGTTTTTCAAGCTTGTACAGGGGGATCATTCGGTGTTTCCGGCGGTATTTCCGCAGAATTCTGGGGTTCTTTTCCCGTTACATTTAAAAGCTGTTCGATTTGTTGCATCACATAATCCTGGAATTTTGGGGGTAACTCGTTGAACAAGGTTACCATGCGCTGGAGTTTTTCACCCAGGGTTTTAAAAAACATGTCGCCTTCGCCGGTTTTTAGCCATTTTTCATTAACGCCGAAAGTCAGCGAAATCAAATGAATAATACGGTCGTTGACCTTTCGATGTTCACATTCAAGCTCCGCTATATACCCGTTGCTTATATGGATTGCTTTCGCAAATTCTACCTGCGACATATTGAGTGTCTGTCGTACGTGTCTTATGCGCTTGCTAATAGTCATATCCATATCATACGATAAAACCACTCACTATGCAATGTTGATATTTACAATTTGAGTATTTACAATTCTCACAAAATAGTATAATATTCTCACATACAGAGTATTCTATTGAGGGTCGAATGATTCAGGAAGAAAAACTTGAAAAAGTCTGTAAAAACTTTTCGTTGCTCAATGAAGAGCAGCAGGATTATATCCTGGGCATACTACAGGCGTTAGTTTTCGCTAAGACTACCGGTAATTCGTCAGAATCCGGAAAAAAGCCTCAATCTGATAAGTCGAAATGAATAACGGCGCATTTTGGGATGTTAAGCTTTTTCATAAAAGCTTTATTTTTTCTTCATAATAACTTACTATTTTTATATGAGTAATAATTCTACATCTAAACCCAAAAAATTCCTCAGATTCATAATAACTCTGTTTATTATTCTTGCGGCGCTTTTCATTGGCTGGACTGCTTTTTCATTGATTGGCAGAGTTAACGCGGCTTCAGTTATTCCCGATTCCGCCACTGTCCGCCTTAGCATACCTAATCCGGTGCGTTTGCTTGACGGGATTCTAACTCATGAATCCCTGGATGAAATTTCCAATGTACCGGTATTTGCTCAAACCGCCTCTGTCCTGGTAGCAATGAAAGACAATAGTATCCTTAAAAACGGGATTTTGCGTCTTGCCGCGCGCGGCAATCTGGAACTTGCCCTGTTGCCTTCTGACTCTGAATCACAAATATTGATAGCTGCCTGGGATTTCAGTTTTTTCTCCCCCTTACTGCGCTTTGTTCCCGTGATTTCAAATTTTGTAAACATCCCCGATCTTTATTATGTGCAAGCCGGAAAAAATTCACGTTTTGAATACCGTTTAAGCGACAAGACGTATTACATCGCTCCTTATCGCAATCTGCTCTTTATTACCGATGATTCGCATATTTTTGATTCGCGCTCCGCAGTAAATTCAGATAACGCAAAAGCATTTACCTCTATCAAGCCCTCGGATTATGACGCCGCGCTTATGCTTTCCAATGAATTTATCGGCTCTCTTTTATCTGATCAGGACTCTGGTATCGCGACAATTTTGAAAAACGTCGTATTTGATTCAAAAGTTGAAGCGGGACTTTCAATATATCCAAAGAAAATTGAATTCAGTCTGGCGGCTCCGTTGTCGTCCGGTCAGGCTAGTCTAAGCCGTTTGCTCGGACAGCGTTCCCGCGTCCCCGGCATAGCGGAACGTATTCCCGCAAACGCGCAATACGCGACGATACTTTCCGCGGGCACACTGGATGAAATTTATCAGACCGCTCTTGTGTTTACCCAGGGACTTGACAGCGCGCTCAAGACGGCGGACAGTTCTTCCAGAATGCTTTTGGGATTATCATTGAACGATCTTCTTTTTTCCTGGTCGGGAAATGAATTTGCGGCTTTTGGGCTGGAGGGGCGGCCTAATCCTATTTACATGATTCAAATTGCCGATGAGAAAAAACGGCAGGAAATATTTGATCGCGCGTTTAAATCCGTCGCGCTTAACGAGAATGTCAGATTAAATCTTGACGGAGTCCGTATTCCGCGCATTGAAGTTCCCGAATTTCTTCAATCTCTTTTAAGGCGCTGGGATATTTTTATACCTTCCCCTTATTACACGATCTACAAAGATTATTTTCTTGTTAGCGAATCGGCGGAAGCGCTTCTTGCCGCGTTACGCGCCATGCAAAGAAACGAGGTGCTGCCTAAAACCGCCGTCTGGCGCAATATTGCCGGTGGAAAAAATGTTGCTAGCTCTTTTAGTTTGTACTATTCGCTGGATCTTTCAGTGCCTTTCTTTCTGCGTAATAATACCTCCCTTAGCGGCTTTTTATCCCTCTATTGCCAGGGGTTAGCCCGCATGAGTTTTAATAAGGGGCTTGTTGAAATTTCTCTCTCTCTTGTTCCCGGTTCAGGCGGCGGCATAAACCTTGTAAACGGTTATCCGCTTGACGTCGGCGGGAAGCCTTCTAACCGCATTTACGGAGCGGGCAAGGGTGATGAAAGCAGGATATTCTATACTACGGGAGGTACGGCTGTCTCGTTAAAAATTGCAGATAACAGTACTAGCGAACTTACCGGTCAGGGGAATCATTGGGTTATTCCCGCCGCCGATGTTACGGTAAAGGACGCGGCGGGGTCAGTATTCGCCTGGGTTGTCACGGATCGGGGGCGTGTGACGCTTGTAGACGGCAATATGGAAATAATCAACGGCTTCCCGATACTTACGGGGCTTGCGCTTTCCTCCGTTCCCGTGGCGTTTATGGGAAAGCTTTACCTTTGCGATGAAGACGGCAAAGTTTATTCGGTTGACGCAGCCGGTAAACAGGGCGTTTGGGAAACTTCATTTACTTCGGCTCTCCGCTCTCCGCCGTCTTTCCTTTCTGTTTCAACAGGAGGTAAAAAGGGCGGCAGTATAATATATACGGCTGTTTATCCAAAAAGTTTCTTTGGCGAGATATGGCTGCTTGACGGCGAGGGGAGAACGCTCCCAAATTGGCCTGCTCCAATATCTGTAGAAAGCGACGATGAAGAAGACGGCGGCAGTGTTGGCATTGGTTTTGGCTCGCCGCTTTTATTTGCATATAACAATAGGGTTTATGCCGCCTTTGTGAATCAATCGGGACAATTTTTGGTTTACGATGAAGACGCGGTTCTTGTTCCGCCGTTCCCCGTTGCGCTTGACGGAATTTTCTATCAACAGCCTGTTTTTGACGGAGAATTTCTGTGGCTTGTTTCATCTAACGGAACGTTTTTCAAAGTCAGCATGGAAGGCGAGGTTCTGTATCAGAACATTTCCGGTTTTTCCGTTAAAGAAGAAGGCTACATAACATTTTTTGACGGCGACGGAGATAAAGTTCCGGAAATTTATATTACAGGCGAAGGCAACGCGCTTTATGCCTTTACGCGAAATTTCCGTTCTCTTGAAGGATTCCCCCTTCCCACGTGGGGCAGGCCTTTATTTGTTCCGGCGCAGGGCGGTAGGAAAGCTGAAATTTTCGGCATGGGAATGGACAGGCGTTTATACCGCTGGCAGTTCAAATAACGGAGAGTATTAAAGTGAAAAAACTTCAAGCGGTAATTATATTTGTTATAGTGGCGTTTTTTTCCGCGTGTACCACCGTGAAAGATTTAACGATTAGCATTCAGGGGGGTAAGACTGAAAAAAATCTTACTGCCGTTGAAGAAGCGATAGTTCCCCTTGAGGCGGTCGGCGCCGCTGAAGCGCGTAACAAAACAAAGGAAATCACATCGGCAAGAGAATTGATTGTTCAGATGGAGAAGGAAGGATCCGCCGATGCCGATTATTCAGGCAGGCTAATCGCGTGGTCGGGCAGACTTGCCATTCTGGAAGGAAAGTACAGTGAAGCGGTGCGTTTGTATCGGCAGTCCATTTCTGTTTCACCGGGAACAATTCCGGCGGTTGTTTTATCTATCCGTCTTGAAGGCGATCCCGTAAAAAAACTGGAAATAATCGAGAAGGAACTGTCTCTGCTTGGTCAGAGATCTTTGGGTATCGGAGAACTCAACATTGAAAAGGGCCATACTCTTGCCGATTTAAAGCGGTTTTCGGAAGCGGTCGGCGCTTTTGATATCGCGTTTTCTTCGGGAATTAACAAAGTTTATAAAGACAGTTACGGACAGGAAAGGGACCGCGCCTGGGAACTTCGCAACGCAACCGGAGTGAACGCGGGATCTCTCAATCTGCTTGGACGCGAAACCATTACATGGAACGATTGTATTTCTCTTGCAAAAAACGAAACTCAGCTTTTACGGTTTATCACCGGAGGCAGAACTATTACGGACGCGGAATTGTTTACCCGCCTTGTTGACCGCGCTTTTATTCCGTATACCCAGGATATAACGGCGACTCAATGGCCGTCGGCAAGACCAAAGCCCGACGAAGCCGTAACACGCGCCGGTGCCGCGTATTTTATCTGGCATCTGTACGCCGAAGCGCGCGGGGATCGCGGAATGTTATCCCGTTATTCCGCGCGTTATGCGAAAGGACCGAATCCCCGCAGTCCAATCGCCGATACGCCCGCGCTTTCGCCCTTTTTTGATTCAATCATCGGTTGTGTGGAGACGGAACTGTTATCCCTCCCCGACGGAAGAAATTTCCGCCCCGCTCAATTTATAAAAGGCGCGGAACTTCTTACGATACTTAAAAAGATTGACAATTAATTAAGGCACATTGATAAAATACCCCGTGTAAAGATCGGAATATTTTAGTATTTTTTTACAGCCTCTATTGACTAAATATTAACTAATTAGTATATCTTGTATTTACAGGCAACTTTTTGCTTGACATATTACCGTATATGTACATATATTTATTATGAGGTATTGGCATTATGGCGTTTTTATCAAAGAAAAAGAAAAAAATCCTTGTGGTTGATGACAGTGAAATCGCTCTTGATTTGCTCGAAGCCCTGTTACAGGATAAATACACTATTCTTCCGACAAAATCGGGAAAAGATGCTCTGGATTATTTGCTTCATTTTAGTAATGTTGATCTGATTTTATTGGATCTGATAATGCCGGAAATGGATGGATGGGAAACATTCAGCCGAATAAAAGATTTGGGTAATATTGCGGATATTCCAATAGCGTTTTTAACCTCTGTTCACGGGGAAGAAGAACAAAACCGCGCCAAAGAAATGGGGGCGGCTGATTATATTTTTAAGCCGTTTACAAAAGAAGACCTGATAAACAGAATAGAGGTTATTTTGAAAAAACCCCCTCTAAAAAATATGTACCCTGCCCTGAACAGCGAACAATTTTAATTTTATTTCTTAAAAACGATTCCTTCTTTATCCTTGGAAACATCTGCGGTAATAGTGTCTCCTTCGCGGAAGACTCCCGCGATGATCTGCTTTGCAAGCGGGTTTTCAAGGTCGCTTTGAATTGTCCGTTTTAGCGGACGTGCGCCAAACATCGGATCGTATCCGCGCTCGGCAAGCAGCGCTTTTGCCGCGTCTGTCAGCGTAAGAGTGATCTTTCTCTCCGCAAGCCGCTTTGAGAGCCGCGTTAGCTGAATATCAACTATTTTGCCGATTTCGCCCTTGCCAAGACGGTTGAAAATTACAGTCTCGTCAATGCGGTTGATAAACTCCGGCCTGAAACTGTGTTTTAAAAGTTCCATCAACGAGTTACGCAAAGCTTCGGGATTTTTTGCCTCCAGTATCAGGTCAGAGCCCAAATTGCTTGTCATAATGATGATCACATTTCTAAAATCGACAACGCGTCCCTGTCCGTCCGTCAGGCGGCCGTCGTCCAGTATTTGTAAAAAAACATTGAACACTTCAGGATGGGCTTTCTCGATTTCATCAAAGAGGATCACACTGTAAGGTCGCCGCCTGACCGCCTCCGTCAGTTGGCCGCCCTGCTCATAGCCAACGTAACCCGGCGGCGCGCCAATCAGGCGGCTTACCGAATGTTTTTCTCCGTATTCGCTCATGTCGATTCTGGTGAGGGCTTTTTCGTCATTGAACAAAAAGTCCGCCAGTGTTTTGGCGAGTTCAGTTTTTCCCACGCCGGTCGGTCCCAAGAAGAGGAAAGACCCCAACGGGCGCGCCGAGTCGGAAAGCCCAGACTTGTTCCGCCGTATTGCGTCGGCGACTGCGGCAAGGGCTTCATCTTGACCGACAACGCGCTTTTCAAGAGCTTTTTCCAGGTCTAAATATTTTTGCAATTCGCCGGAGAGCATCTTAGAGACGGGAATACCCGTCCACATTGACACTACTCCCGCAATGTCCTCCTCGCTGACTTCTTCGCGTAACAATGCGGAAGCCTCGCCTCCTTTTGCGCTTTCCCTCTTTTTCTCCATTTGATCTGTAAGGGTTGCAAGCTGTTTTTGCGCTTCAGGAATTTTACCGTGTTTTACTTCCGCCGCCTTTGAAAGATTGCCTTCGCGTTCATACCGCGTCTCGTCAATTTTAAGTTCTTCTATCCGCTGTTTAATTTCGCGGATTTTCTGAATATCAATTTTTTCCCTTTCCCAGCGGGCGTTCATCGCGTTACGCTCTGTTGTAAGGTCTGCGATTTCTTTTTCCAGTTTTGTCAGGCGTTCTTTGGAAGCCGCGTCTTCTTCGCGCGAAAGAGCCTGCTTTTCTATCGAGAGCTGTAAAAGCTTGCGCTCCAGTTTATCAAGTTCCGTAGGGCGGCTGTCCAATTCCATTTTAAGGCGGCTTGCTGCCTCATCAACAAGGTCAATCGCCTTGTCGGGCAGGAAACGGCTTGTAATGTACCGGCTGGACAATGTTGCCGCCGCCACAAGCGCCTCGTCTTTAATCGTCACGCCATGATGGACTTCGTACCGCTCTTTAAGCCCGCGCAAGATAGCAATCGTATCTTCTACGGATGGTTCAGCCGTGTACACCTGCTGGAAACGCCGTTCAAGTGCTGCGTCCTTCTCGATATGTTTTCTGTATTCGTCCAAAGTGGTTGCGCCGATACAGCGCAGTTCCCCTCGCGCAAGCGCGGGCTTAAGCAGATTGGAAGCGTCGGTCGCCCCTTCCGCGGCTCCGGCTCCCACAAGAGTATGTAGCTCGTCAATAAAAAGAATAATTTTTCCATCTTCCGCCTGAACGTCATGGATAACGGTTTTTAAGCGTTCCTCAAACTCGCCGCGGAATTTCGCTCCGGCGACAAGGGCGCCAATATCCAGAGCGAGAAGTTTTTTCCCTTTCAATCCCTCCGGCACATCGCCCGCCACAATCCGCCGCGCAAGTCCTTCGACAATAGCCGTCTTTCCAACGCCGGGTTCGCCGATAAGCACCGGGTTATTCTTTGTGCGGCGGGACAGAACCTGCATACACCTGCGAATTTCCTCATCGCGCCCGATAACGGGATCAAGTTTTTCCTGACGCGCAAGAGCGGTAAGATCGCGGCAGTAGCGATCCAGCGCCTGATATTTTCCTTCCGGGTTCTGATCGGTTACACGCGCGTTTCCCCTGACATGTTTCAACGCGCCAAGAATCGCGTCCTTGTTAATGCCCGCTTTCTTAAGCAAATCCGCCGCCTTGCCCTCGCTCGCCGCAATGGCGATTAGGATATGCTCTGTGGAGATATATTCGTCTTTCAGCGCCGAAGCCTCAACTTCGGCTTTTGCCAAAACCTTCGACAATGCAGGCGAATAGAAAACCTGCGCCGCCTCTCCGTAAACTTTAGGCGTTTTATTAACAAGCGCCTCAACATCGGAGGAAAGTTTGGCGGCATCGCCCCCTATCCTCTCAATAATCGGCGTAACAATCCCGTTCTCCTGCCGCAGTAACGCCAGCAGTAAATGTTCGCTCTCAATCTGCGAATGGTCGCTCTTCTGCGCGATACTGGCGGCTTCGTTTAATGCTTCTTGAGCTTTTATTGTGAATTTGTCGTAATCCATAGTATTAACAATATGCAAGGTTTTTATTTGTGTCTAGGGGAATTTATTTGAAAATTTTTTCATTTTCGGTCAAGCGCCATGCATCTGCACGCCATATATACATAAATAATTTCAAGGAGTTATTTATGAAAACAAACAATCAAAATCCTGCTCAGTACGAGTGGGGACCTTTCCCTTTTAGGGACGGGGAGCGTATCTTGGACATCCGCTATGACCCGGTGTTCAAAGCCGTATTCACCAAAGACACGCATGAATCAAGAGGCGCTTTGTCGAAACTGATTTCAGCGCTTATCGGACGTACTGTCGCGGTGGAAACCATTATTGCCAACGAGCCGCCTATTGACGATCTGAGACAAAGGTATTTACGTTTCGACGTAGTTTGTAGGACAAAAGAAGGCGAGCTTGTCAATGTTGAAATGGCGTTCAACCCAATCGCGAGCGAACTTGTGCGGCTTGAGTACCATGTAGCAAGGTTATTCGCAGGACAAGACCTTCACGGAAAAGACAAAAAATACGGCGATTTAAAGGAAACCTATCAAATTGCGATTCTGGCAAACGAGAAATTTTTCAATGATGAAAACTTCGTTCACAATTTTTCGTATTGCGATTTAGACAATCGTATTTCGCTTGGCGGAAGAACCAAAATAATCACAGTAGAGTTGGTAAAGACAGAACCTGCGGTCGGGAAGCCTGTTGAAGAGATGACAAACGCGGAACTGTGGGCGGTATTTTTTCAATATTTGACAGACCCGGAGAAAAGAGATAAAATTATTGAGATAATCAATCAGGAGGAGGGCATAGCGATGGCGGTAGACACGTTGATAAACATTACCAAAGACGAAATAGAGTTTGCGCGAATGACTACTCTGATAAAAAGCGAACTTGACTGGCGGAGCGGGATGGCAGACGCTGAAGATAAAGGCCGTAGGGAAGGACTCAGTGAAGGATTTATCGAAGGTCGCAATGAAGCCAACCTTGAAAACGCTCGAAAGATGAAAGCAATGGGCTTTTTGGCAGAACAGATCCAAGCTGTTACCGGGCTGTCTGCGGAGACTATTACTCAGTTGTAGCATTAGTTTCTGCTGTTCTTGCGTGTTGGTTAGAGTGTCGTTTATCAAGTTCTCCAATTTTTTTTTAAGTGAAAGCAAGATGTATGCCTAAAGAATTTATTTAGTACAGGCGGGCAGCCGTGCGCGCTGGAAAAACTCTGGGAGAGTCTGACTCCGAGCCCGCTTCGCGGTCTCTACGTCAGGGAACCCGCAGAAGATGTTTTTCCATCACACGCGGCTGTCCGCCTGTACTCAAGTATTTTATTCGGCATACATCTTAATCGCATATTAAAAAAGTGGTATCAGACAATTTACCCCATATCTAGTGTAGGTGTTGCACGTAACGATACTACGCTAAATCATAGGAGGCACTCCGCGCCGCCGAAGGTTTTGTTCTGGATTTCATTTGATGTAGTGTCGCCAATTTCTTGACGACACTACGGAATATTGATATCGGTCACCGTTGTGTATACGGATATATATCATCAGGAGTATTACCAGAAACAGTGCCGCCTGTCCTTCGGAAAATAGCATTATTCCACAAATATACCCCACCACCTCTATTATCGCCATACGCTGTATTACGAGAGATGGTGCCATTGTTTATGGTTAAAGTTCCTTTTCCATCCACAACCACTCCGCTTCCCCTATTACCGGAGATAGTACCTCCGTTCATAGTAAAAGTTCCATCATTCCATATATGCACACCACCACCTCGAGAGGAGGTTACTTTTTGATTTCCGTAGACTTGAGTAATGTTCCCGTTTAAAGTATTGTTAGTAATAGCCCCACTATTCATAGTAAAAGTTCCATTATTCCATATAAACACACCACCACCATAATTGTTGTCGGATATTTCACCGCCATTCATAGTAAAAGTTCCTCCCACAGCTACTCCTCTGCCCCAATCAAAATTCTTTTCATCATTATTACCTAAAAAGTCTTTCAAATTGTAACTGCCAGAAGCATAACTATGTTCTTTATTACCAGAGATTGTTCCGCCGCTCATTTCAAAGTTTCCACCGGTCATTACTCCACCACCACCATTGCCGATGATAACCGATCCTTTGTTCATTCGAAGTGTCCCAGTACCATATGTAATAATAAGAAAATCGTTGTTATCACTGTTTCCCAGAAGTGTAATATTATTGTCCAGAACCAAGGTAACACCGGGAGGTACAATAAATAAACTGTTTTTCAAGACAAAGGAATTAGGTACGGCTGATAAATTATCTTTCACGGCTGAAGAAATAACTCGGTTTGAACCAACGCCTCTGAGTGTTATGGTAATATTGCTCTTGCCCGGGAAAATTAAAGGTTGACTACCGAAACTTTCATCAGCATTTAATTCAATGGTATAATTGCCACCGCTTACCGCATTGTTTTGCAGCCATGCCATCTTATTGGCAAAACCTTTAGCTGATTCAAAATCAATGCCATCTAATTTCCACTTTGCGTATAGGGTAATATACCCTCCTGGTGGTATAATAGATTCTCCACCTCTGTAATTGGTTAAATTGCCGCCAGGATAAGAATAGCCAAACCAACCATCAAAGGTCGCATCGCCAAAGGAAAGTCCCTCTCCTCCTTGAATGGTTATGCTTTCTCCTTTTTTCACGGTCTGAGAGCGGATAATTGTTCCGATTCCACCATTTGCGTTATAGTACACATCAGTAGATCCACCAACACTCGGCCCTGTCGCACTAGCTAATCCTAATACGATAAACACCAAAAAAGTCAATACCGCAATAATATGCGGTATCCATTTTTTCTTCATACAAATCTCCTTTTTGTAAAAATGTTATATAGTAAGCCTTCAACGAAAGCGCCTATACTCATAAAAAGTAAATCAAGCCAGTCAAATGTTCCGAGTACTTTTTCAGATAATTGGCTTATTTCAAATAGAAGTCCAATTCCGTAGAAACACAATATGTAGACTGTCTGTTCTTTAATTTTGTAAAACCATAGAAATCTAAGAAATAATATGGCTGATAAAAACCAAAGAGTATCAGGAATGTTGTACAATAAAATATTAGAAAATATTGACGGTCTTATTTGCACTAATTTTTCATTTAGAAATTCCGGTTTTGTCAGCCATGAAAAAAGAAGTATGTTATTTAAGTTTCTGAATAAAAGGTATATGACCATACCTGAAATAAGTGTCAATACGGATAATAAACCGTAAAGTCTTTTAAAGCGGTTATTTAGAGAATAAAAGTCAC